>Ga0066388_100001665_pt1 | contig 12764 bp, 8 predicted proteins | sample PanSoiMetaGPlot6_FD_64539 | JGI IMG/M metagenome (GOLD analysis project Ga0066388, IMG submission 64539) | Tropical forest soil microbial communities from Panama analyzed to predict greenhouse gas emissions - Panama Soil - Plot 6 (Hybrid Assembly) | ecosystem: Environmental > Terrestrial > Soil... | reverse complement strand
CAACTTCAACGGAATAGATTGGTGACGCCCCCGGGTTTTGCCCGACAAAGATTTCCGACGCCCGGGCAAAAACCTGCAGCGGTCCAACCAGGTCGAGGATCTCAGCGCCGGGCGCGGCCACAAAAACAATCCGGCGCGCGGTCCGAGATGAATTGTTTGTCATTCGTCGCTCATCAAGCGTCACAAGCTTTTCTTGTCTGTCTTCACAAATTTATCCGGCGTGGCGTCGAATGTTTTCTTGTCATCGTCGGAACAAAAGTAGTAGGTCTTCCCTTCGTAGACGGATTTGGAAGCTGTGGCACGATCGACATTCATTCCACAGACCGGACAGACAGTACGTCCAGCAGTGGAGACGGGCGTAGTGGCGTAAAGCTGATTCGAATCGGGATTCATCCAGCCCTGTCCCTGATACTCCAGATCATAGGCCGTCTGCTGAGCGACCTCGCGCCCGAAGTAGCGCTCCACCACGCGAAGGGCCAGATCAATGCCGGAGGAAAGTCCGCCTGCTGTAGCAAGGTTGCCGGCCTCGACGAATCTGGCGCCGCGTTTGAGCTGAATATCGGGAAAGTCGTTGGCGAAACGAACAAAGGCTCCGTGATACGTGGTCGCACCTTTACCTGACAAAAGACCGGTCTTCGCCAGCACAAACGCGCCAGTGCAAACCGACATGGTCACGTCGGCAGATTTCGCAGACCTGCGAATCCATTCCAGCGTTGCCTGGCTTGGCGGACTCTGGGCTGGAATAACGATTACTTTGGGAGAAGGAGCATTCTCAAACGTGTAATCGGGAACAATCTTCATCCCACCGCTGGCGCGAATGGGTGAAGTCGATTCGGACACGGTGTAAAGACGGAAAGGATGATCCGTCCGTCCGGGAACCATGACATCTTGAAACACTTCCCATGGCCCGGTGAAATCGATCACTTGTGCACCTTCGGAAATGAGAAAAGCAACAGGGATGCTGCCTTCCGCGGGCGGCTTGAGCGGGTTCGTTTGGACCGCGGATTCTGCGCCTTGATCGCCGCTTGGAGCTTTGGCCGGGTTTGAACCGGAACCTTGGGCGAAGACCGTAAGCGCGATTGCAGCCAGTAAGCCTAATTCCGGTCCGGTGTTGAGTAATCCTCTCCAATTCATGGTGTGTGTTCGTGCATTCATGACACCAAGTTCTCAAAATCGACCAATGGCAGCAATGACAATTATCATCATATTTCTGCCACATGCCTGAGGTCCGGTGAGCATGAGTTACAGTAGATCGTTATGCCCGGACAGATTTTCTAACCATTGGGACAGCCTGCAGTAGCTGAGGTGGCTATTCGGCTCGAATTTGGTGAGCCGCTCGGATTATGCATCGCAGCTGTTTTTTAAGTCGCCGCGAATTACAATCCGTGCGCTGATGAAATTCGAAACATCTGGTCAACTTCGACGCGTTTTGGGAGTTGGATTTGGTCTCTCTGTGAGCATCGGCGCCACGATTGGCGTCGGCATTCTTCGCACGCCGGGTTTGGTCGCGGAGCATCTGCAGTGGCCATTGGCGATCGTTATTTTATGGATTGCTGGAGGAGTATACACATTGCTTGCAGCGAGTTGTCTGACCGAACTGGGAGTCATGCTGCCGCAAGCCGGTGGCTATTATGTTTATGCGCGGCGCGCGTTCGGCGATACAGCGGGATTTACGGTGGGATGGACCGATTGGCTCATGTACTGTTCGATCCTGGGATATGTATCAATTGCCGTTGCGGAGTTCGTCGCCACGCTAGGATGGATTCCCGGCGGTGCCGCTCGATTCTTCGCTGTTTCAATACTCATCGGTATCGTCTTCCTGCAGTGGTTAGGAATCCGTATCGGCAGTCAGTTTCAAGAAGTTACTACGTCACTCAAGTGCGTTGCATTTTTAACTCTCATTACGATGTGTCTAGTTTTGCCGACGCATGGCCATGCACCAGGCGGCACGGCGCCATCGATCACAGTTACCGGATTGGTCGCCGCGTTGCAGGCCATTGTCATTACCTACGGCGGGTGGCAAAGCCCGTTATATTTCGTGGAGGAAGATCGCGATCCGGCGCACACTCTTCCGCGAACGATGATCGGCGGTGTTTTGTCGGTGATGGGAATTTACGTTCTGGTCAATCTGGCGCTCTTGAAGATACTTCCCATGCCGGAACTTTCAGGGTCAACCTTACCCGCAGCCGAAGCTGCAAACATTATAGCTGGCGTGCAGGGTCGGAAGATTATCACGATTTTGTCAGTGATCTCGCTGGTGCCATTGTTAAATGCGGTCATTATGATGGGTTCACGTGTGGTTTTCGCGATGGGACGCGACCGGCTTTTCTGGTCGCGAACCGAGACAGTGAACGCGGGCGGCACACCTGGTGTAGCCATGCTCCTAACCAGTGCGATCGCTCTCGCTCTCATTGCAACTGGGACCTTTCAACGGTTGGCCGCGATGACGTCGTTCTTTTTGGTGGCCAACTGCTGCCTCTGTTGCCTTGCGCTGATTGTGCTGCGACGCCGAGAGCCCCACTTGCAACGGCTCTATCGGACTGTCGGATACCCTTGGTCGGTTTGGATTGTCGTCATCGGCGGGTTGATGTTTTTGATCGCGATGTTGGTCGCAGATTCATTTAACGGACTCGCGGCAGTTGGACTTGTCGCTGTGGGGCTGGTCGCGCGCAGGGTGTTCAGGTAGTTTGCAATTCTGAAGGTCAATCTAGAGTATCCGCTGCGAGCGGGGTGAACGAGATACTGTTCGCTCAGTTTTTAGACGCTCGAGGTGAACAATCTTTAAGGAGGCGATCTTTTCTCACTGTGATGACTCTGATAATTGTATCGGTGAATCCAGTGTATTAATTAATCACCGCATTCTAAATGTCGGCGGCAATGAAATCGCAATACGACGTGGTAATTCTCGGCGCAGGGCATAACGGTCTTGTGGCAGCCAGCTACCTTGGGCGGGCGGGCTTAAGTGTTCTACTTTTGGAAAAAAACAATTACATCGGCGGTGCGACGACTTCGCAGAGAGTCTTCCCCGATTACGATGCGCAGCTGTCGCGATATTCGTACCTCGTCAGTTTGTTCCCGGAAAAAATCATTCGAGACCTCGGATTGAACCTTGAACTGCGCCGGCGCGCGATCGCGTCGTTTACTCCTTATCTCAATCATGGGCAGCACGATGGTCTGCTCTTGAGCAATGTGGACGAAGAAGTCAGTCGCCAGTCGATGTTCGAGCTGACCGGCAACAAGACGGAATTCGAGCAGATGAAAGTGTTTTACAACCTTTCCCACATTTTTGCTGAGAAGGTGTGGGACACGATGTTGGAGCCGCTGATTGCTAAGGAAGAGTTTCGGCGTCGTTTTAATGCTGACGATGTTTCCCGGGAAGCGTGGCGTAGTTTGGTGGAAGAACCACTTGGACTTGCGATCGAGCGGTATTTGCAGAACGACTTGGTGCGCGGTCTTGTCTTCACGGACGCAAAGATTGGAGTTCTGACGCATGCACACGATCCATCGTTCCTGCAGAATCGCTGTTTCATTTATCATCTGATCGGCAACAAGACAGGCGAATGGAAGGTACCGGTCGGCGGCATGGGCGCGGTAGCAGGGGAGCTGGAGCAGGCGGCGCGGAGCGCTGGCACGGAAATACTGACAAATGTCAACCTTCGTGCGCTTAGCCTTGGGGGGAATGGCTGTGCAGTTGAATTCTACAAGGACCGAGAACAACAAACCGTCAAAACGCGATACGTTCTCGTAAACTTTGGGCGCAACGTGTTGGCAAAGTATATCGGGCAGTTATACCAACCTGATGCCACGGACGAAGGTTCTGTGTTCAAGATCAATATGCTCCTGCGTCGATTGCCGAAGTTAAAGGCGAAGAAATATCAATCGGATCAGGCATGGTGCGGGACCTTTCACAGCGACGAAGGCTACCAGCAAATGAATCTCAGCTACGATCAGGCATGCAGGGGACGGCTGCCGAACAAAACGCCGTGTGAAGTTTATTGCCATACATTGACCGATGACAGCATTCTCGCGCCCGAGCTGCGAGAGAAAGGTTTCCATACGATGACGCTGTTTGGACTGGATGCGCCATGGAACTTGTTCGTGCGCGACAACAGGACGATGCGGAAGCATGCGGAGAAAAAATTCATTGAGAGCATTAATCAGTGGCTGGACGAGCCTTTGGAGGATTGCCTGGCTGTGGCCCGAGATGGCAGCCTCTGTATCGAAAGCAAAAGCCCGGTCGATATCGAGGACGCGCTCGGAATGTTTCAAGGGAACATTTTCCAGAATGCGCCGACGTTTCCTTTCGCTCAACGCAAAGAACAGATCGGAACCTGGGGCGTCGAAACCGATTTCGAAAATGTCTTTCTGTGCGGCGCCAGCGCTCATCGTGGCGGCGCTGTCAGTGGGATTCCCGGACACAACGCAGCGATGAAGGTGTTGGAAATTTGTCGCAAATCGTGAGTAACAAGTGACGAGCAACAATGGAAGCTTTGCCTGCTAATCCCGCCGACGTTTCCTCGATCGATGCTATTGTAAGGGCCGCATACGATGCGATTTCAGGTGCCGCGGGCGAGAAGCGCGATTGGGATCGAGAACGATCGTTGTATCATCCAGGCGCGCGTCTAATTCCGACTGCCAAGCCCGGCACGAATGACGATCTCGCACCGCAGATACTGGACGTAGAAGGTTTCATCGCACGTGTGGAACCATACTTTGCAGAGCACGGATTTTTCGAAAAAGAAATCACCAGGCGTACCGAACAATTCGGGCATATTGCTCACGTCTGGAGCGTTTACGAATCGCGTCATAGTGAGAACGATCCCGAACCCTTTATGCGCGGAATCAACAGCATCCAGTTATTCTACGATGGAACTCGCTGGTGGATCCTTAGCATTTACTGGCAACATGAGACTGCGGAAGATCGGATTCCGGAAAAATACCTCTAGCTCGGAGGATGAAATCCGAAATCGCTGTGCAACTTTTCCCAAAGCCAATCGACGAACCAGTCTTTCTTAATTGAGCGAGCGTCGCTCGCCGCGAGCGTTTCCGCCTTCCTGACGTCGCCGTTCAAACAGTAAAGATATGTAAGGAGGAACGTATCGTTGGAACTCCACACGCCGCGTTTTTTTTCACTTTCCAAAAGAAAAATTGCGCCATCGATATCTCGTCGAGCCATTGCTCCTGCAACTAAATCCGGCAAGATTTCCGCCGGGAGCGTCTCGTTTTGCCGCGCGATTTGTTCGGCAATCGCGAGGCGGAATTCATCGCTACCGAGGACTTCTAGAACTGGTGTTCGCAACGGAGAATGGCGCAGGTAAATGTCCAGTTCCGCCAAGGGGTTACACCGCTCCACTACTCCGCACCGATAGCGCAATTCTCGAACAGTAAAGCAGGACTCAAGCAATCCATCCGGCGTCTCCTGCCAAAGTCCTCCGAAGAACCGTGACGTACGGAGCCCCTGAACGGCGAATGAAGCTTCCATGTACGCCGCAGCAAAGCGATGGCCTGCTTGCTCATCCCAAGGTGCATCGGATAAGCGTTTCGGATAAGAATCTCTCAAGGGCGCGACCCCATGGGTGAGCCGATCAATTTCACCGGAATCCATCAGGAACATCGCGCTCAATTGCTCGGGAACCTCCATGCCGATGCGAGTTAGGTCGTCACTACTGGCTGGCCCGCTCCAGAGCTGGGCAATCTGCTCTTTTTTGACGCCGGGATTACGACCTTTAATTCCCATCATAATCCACTGTTCATCTGCATTGGTCCACACCGATGCATTCGGAAATGCATTGTGAAACGCCCGAAGAATAGCCTTTGCTTCATCCACCTTTAATTGATTGATTGGAAGCCAGAACGTAGCAATTCCGCCTTCCTTCAAACGGCTGTTCATTAACGAAAAAAATTCCTCGGTGTAGAGATTAACCGAGCCCACTACTTTCGGCGGAGGCGGCTCACCGGAAATGATGTCGTACTGTTGTGGGGTCGCCTGAAGGAAGAAGCGCCCGTCCTCAACCACTGGGTGGACACGCGGATCGCGCAACGGATTGGAGTAATTAATTCCGGTATACAAATCAGTGAGTTGTAAGACTTCTTTCGAAATGTCCACCACGTCCATTCTCCTGACGTTTGGTCCATGAAGAAATGCGTCCGCCGTCACCCCGCACCCATAACAAATAAGCAGGACATCTTGTGACTGGGGACGGAAAGCCAACGGAAGGTAGGCGAACATTCGCATGTAACGCTGGCTCTGTGGCCGTGTACCTGACATCGAAAAGCCACTGGTGAAGAGCTGGTAGTAATAGGGTTGGCCGAACAGATCATAACGTACCAACTGATAGGTATCCGACGCTCCCTCAACGTTATTAATCAAATGACCCAGAGAATGCCTCGCATGGCCGAAATGAACCGTATCCCTTTTATAGGGAAAAAAAGCCAAAAGTAGAATCAGCGCCGCGCAAAGCCCGACCTTGATTACTGTGATCGGCTTGTGAAATTGCCAAATGGGGCGTCCATCTACAAAGATGCCGAGCAAGGCATAACCCGCGGCGCAGAGGATTAGGCTCGATTGGTACCCAACACCGGGTAACAGAATGAAACTTGCAAGAAGTGGGCCCAATGCTGCGCCAGTCGTGTTGGCCAATGTGGTAATTCCGGTGCTATTCATCCGGTCGCTAACGCTTGCCTGAACGCTCGCCGCGATGGACGGGTAAAGGACTCCTGAAATCAGCGCGGTAGGGAACATCAAAGCCGCGGACAGCAGCGCGATCTTCCACCAGCGAAGATCAAACACACCTGTGCCCGCCTGAATCAGTTCTCCCGGAAAGAACAAGTATGAAAGAAGCGTTGCAATTGCAGCCAGCGATAAAAGAACAGGCAACAAAAGATTCAGCGGCCTGGAACGAAGGTGAATCGCGCCAGCTGCGAGCGCACCCAACCCAATGCCTGTCAGCACGACCGCAAGCATGATTGCAAAAGCAGTCGGCGATGATGCAATATACAGCCGCAGAAACCGGAACCAAATCACTTCCAGCGCAAGCAGAATGCAACCGGTCCCAAAGCTTACAAGAAGCAAACGCCATGGCGGTTGATACTTAACATCTATTTGGAGCGGAAATGTTCGCTCGAATACATGCGTGCGCCTCTTGGCTCCGCGTTTTGCTATCAACAAAGCGATTCCTGCGGCGATGCAACTCGCCAAACCTGCAACCAGACTTGTGCCACTAAGACCGAATGCCGTGATTAAATAACCTTCACCGAGCACAGCACCAACCAGTGCGCCTAAAGTGTTCGAGCCGTATAAAAATCCTATGGCGTAACCAAATTTTGTTTCTCGCAACATCGAATCTTCCATCAACACCGGCAGCGTCAGGCCCATTGCCGTCGTTGGCACAAGTAGAATCAGGAAAGAGACAATGAAGCGCAGTCCCAGAAGTGTGGGCTGGTAATTCCAGAGCAACTGCCACAGCGGTCGCAACACTTCGCCTAACACCGGGAGGCAAAAAACAATTGTGCAACCAAACAAAGCAACGACCACCTCTAGCAAGGCGTAAAGATGAAGGGGTCGCCAGCGCTGAATTCTCGACGATGCCGCGATTGCGTTCCCGAGCGCCAGGCCTGCCATAAAACTCGAGAGGATCAACGCCGCTGCCCAAACCGAGTTGCCAAATGCCAGACCGCTTAGCCGCAGCCAAAGCGTTTCGAATATCAGCGCTCCAATCCCTGAGAAAAAGAGAATGCCACAAAGCACCGCAACTGGCGCGCGGACACGTAGACTTGCAAGGCGCGCCGCAGAATTGATGTGAGCGTCGTGTTTGCGCAACTTGCCGTTGTTGTCGCTCACCATTTTTGTGATCGCGGGCAAGAGTCGCTACATTTCCCACGATCCGCCGGGCTCGCTCTCGGCTTCGTGCTTAGCTACGAATTCCACAACAGCTTAAGGGGTTGGATCCCGTCCTGTGGACCTGGCCATAAGTACAGGCGCGCGATCGTCGGCGCAGGTGTGCCGTATCGGTTTGGCACGTCACGCAAAGCCCACACTTAGGCGCCCATGAATTGAAAGATTGACAAGACGACGCTGAACGTGAAGACCGCGTACACTACAATCTCGAGCACGCCACGACCCTTTTCTTCCGAGCGGACTAGCAAAGCATAATTGGATTCGAATTGGTTATTCATAATAATGATTGGTTCTCACCAATTCTTAAAAGCACTCCGTGTGCCACGAATTGCACGACCATCGTAAGTTATTCATCCCAAAATAACTGCGCGATCCCGTTGCCACGAAGGGGCGCGGTGGTCGCTTCGTATTTGGGAAACTATGGTCTCGGTTTTGGGACAACTCGCAGTTCGTTTACTGCTCACAATCGATCGGTGGTGTGGTCATCGATTTGTGAAACCTAAACCGGAACTCGATTTCCGACCGAAGGCGTCTCGCGGGATCAGAAATTTGGGCCACAGTCAGTCTGCCAGACCAAACCCGGCAAACGTGTTCGAGCGTCGGTGCACAGAAACAAAGCGCTTCGCGGTCCTTGCGCGCCCTGTGCCCCTAACGACCCGCGGCAAATGCGCGCACTTCTTTCGCGAACGTGTCGAGAGCTGCGCCGGCAGACTCCGGTGCATACCGCAACGCAATATATGTATTGGAAATTTGGCGAATTCGTTCCGATTCGTGAGGCAATAACAGCGCGGCGCGCCTTGAGAAATCTGATGGACCTTCCCATGGATCGCGCCCCACACCCAGCCGAGCGGCCTTTTGGCAAAAGCGTTCATACAACGCCTTTACCCGGTCCGCTCGTGAGCGGGTGCGCAATTGCATCCAGCCGAAATAGATTACAAGCAGTAGGATTGCGACAATCAGAACTTCGATGATGTGAACGAATGGTCCGCTGCTCGCAAGCCCAATGGAAGTCAGCATTACGTCCTGTACGTCAGCATCGTAGGCGAGAATGCGGGTGTCCCATTCATAACTGAGTGTTTCCCAGGCAAGACGAATGTCGGTGAACAGTGCAGTCCGGGCCAATCGCGTGACGAATGCGCTCCGGCGAGCTTCCATTTGGCCCGAAGTGCTGCCTCTTTCTAAAAATGAGATCAGATCGAGACTCGCTCGTCCGGGAGCAACTGCGGTGGTCGGATCGACTCGCGTCCATCCGCTTTCTGGAAGCCAGACCTCGCACCACGCATGCGCGTCTGCCTGTCGCACCAGAACGAAACGTCCAAGATCGTTATACTCACCGCCTAGGTATCCGACAACGACCCGCGCAGGAATTCCTGCCAGTCGCATCAAGGTCGCGAAACTCGCTGCATAGTGTTCGCAAAAACCAACCCGTCGGCGGAAAAGAAATTGTTCCAGGTCGTTCTTTCCGTATTCGCCTGGCGACAACGAATAACCAAAACCTTGTGTGCCGAAAAACTGGAGCGCACTATTTACTATGGTGCGCGAATTAGCGTTCTCCTTCGTCCATGATTGTGCCAGTTCGCGTACAGCTGGACTAATCGACGGCGGAACCTCGAGCGCTTCCCGCCGTTCGCCCGGGGTCAATTCTTTTCCAACGGCCCCGACAAACGAAACGACTTCATATCGCCGGGCCTTTCGAATTGTCTGAACACTCCAGAGGTAATTGCCACGAACAAGAATCCCGCCGGGCGGAACGTCAAACGGCCGATCGAGCGCAAACATCCAGCGTGCACCATGAGGGGCGAGCGTAATTCGCTGTCGAATTTTATTTCCTTTGGATGATTGCCTGGCAGAACCAGAAATTGATACTGGCTCGTACGGCGCGCGCCATTCCATGCCGTCGCAATGCCACATCACTGCGCCACGCCAATACATCGAACCAGGTGGCGCTGCCGTGCTGTCAGGAAACTCCGCTCGAAAGGCAATGTCCGAAGAATTTACAAGCGCTGCAATGCTGCCCGGAGATAGTCGATCGGAAAATCCGGTGCCTGCTGAACCGATCGCGCGAAAATCAAAGCGGAAGCCGGTGTTGGTTCGCGGAAACAAAACAAACAAGAGAGCGACGAGCGGGGCCGCTTGAATCAGAATTTTGCATGTCGTACCTAACAGGGGCCAGAACGCACCGGGTGACGATCCGCGATAAAACTGAATCAATGCCACGAGCAACAGCGCGAATGCAGTTACGATGGAAAGCGCAATCACGAAGTCCTGGGAAAGAAAAAAGCCACAAAGACAGAGCACCCAGCCCATTAGCACCATCACTTGAAACTCCCGCGCTGTGTGCGCTTCAAGCACCTTAAGAGCGACCAGAACAATAAGGAGAGATATGCTGGGCTCAACGCCCTTCAAGGATCCATAACTGGCGACGACCGCGAACAGCGCCAGCGTCGCCAGCATCAACTTCAGCGTCGCAAAGCGGAGCCGGAGACCTCTTGGCTCCATCCAGAACTTCATAGCCAGCGCAAGCAGAAAAACACACGGCACCCACTTCACGAGAGAACCGAACATGGGAGGCAGCGTAAAAAGCAACGCTGCCGCCAGCCAAAGCAGCGGTCGCCGTGGAATACTTCTATCCCTCGTACTTTCACTCGTGCTCATGTTCATTGTCGGCAGCTCAAGTGGCTGGCAGCTTCGGCGCTCCGCGCTGGCCGGACTCGAACAAACTGAGTGCCCGCATGCACTGATGAAAATGCGACTGCCCGACAGCCGGTTGAATTTCGACGCCTGGAAGACGAAGACCGTAACGCCGCCGCGCCCGTTCCGCTTCAATTAACCAAAGCGCTAACTGCGACAGTCTTTCTTCCTTGTCGGCAATGTAGAGAGCAGAAAAATCAAAGTACACGACGCCTTCCACCTCAGCGGTGAATTGCTTCGTCATCAGCGGCTGGCTGCGCGCGACCGCCTTCCAATCGATATGCCGCTGAGATTCGCCGTGAACGTACGGGCGTGTTCCCGCGAAATCATCGCCTTCGCCTAACTCCGTCGAGGAATCTTCGTTGCCCCGTCGAACGAAACTTGAGGGAAGCCGCGCGTCGCCCGCCGGCTTGGGATAAACAATGTAGGTTTCAGAAGACGAAAATTCCTGCCAAAAACGGACGAAACCGAGCGGGTAAGCACTCGTTAGGCATAACATTCCTACCTTATGTTCGCCTCGCCTCGGCGCCGGAAATCGTAACGTTACACGGGCTGCCTTATGGGCCGGAATAGAATCGACGCGTTGTGGCTCTCCGTCCGACCCCGATATGGAGAGCTCAATTCCATGTCGCGTTGCACGCGAGTCGTTCATGATTTCCAGTGGCAGAGACACCTCCTGACCGACGAACGCTGGCTGCACGGATTCGAGTGTTACCGTTACACCTGCGAGATTGACCAGCGTATGCGGAATCGAAACCAGAAATACCGCCATTAAAGCGAAAAAGAGCAGGTAAACTGCCGCGTTATTCTGGCTCGATGCCGCGTACCACATCGCACCCAGCACGAACAACAGCCCCGCGAAACCTGCAGTTGGATTAATGAGCGGAAGTTTTTTTGCTTTCACGGGACCGGCACGCTGTGAAGAAGATTATCAGCAAGCGTGCGTCCGCTCTTGCCGGGTTGCTCGATGTCGTGACCCAGCCGATGCCCCATCACCGAAATCCCGACAGCTTGAATATCTTCAGGAAGAACCATGTCGCGACCCTGCATTAACGCCCATGCCTGTGACGCGTGCATCAGCGCGAGACCTGCACGGGGTGACAAACCGGTGCTATGACGTTGTCGTGACGCATCGAGCAGATCCTGCAGATAATCGAGCAGGGCAGGGGACGCGTGCACCTTTCGCACAGTATCTTGAATCTCGAGCAATGTTCGCGGGTTAATTACCGGCTTTAACTCCTTGAGCATGTCGCGACGATCCATGCCCAGAAGCATCGCGCGTTCACTGGCGCGATCAGGCACGCCCAGTTCGATTCTCATTAGAAACCGATCCAGCTGCGATTCAGGTAACGGAAAGGTTCCGACCGCGTGTTGCGGATTTTGCGTCGCGATCACAAAGAATGGCTCGGGTAACTCATATGTCACGCCATCGATGGAGATGCGATGTTCTTCCATTGCTTCCAGCAGCGCGCTTTGGGTTTTGGCGGTCGCGCGATTCACTTCGTCGATCAGCACCAGCTGCGAAAAGAGCGGGCCGCGATGAAACACGAACCGTTGTTTGCCCTGATCGAAGATGGAATTACCGAGAATATCGGCCGGCAGAAGATCGCTGGTAAATTGGATGCGCTGAAATGCGAGCGCTAGCGAGCGAGCCAACGCCTGGGAGAGTGTTGTTTTGCCGACGCCTGGGACGTCTTCGATTAAAAGATGACCGCGCGCGAGCAAACAGGCGACCGCGAGTTTTACCGCCTGAGTCTTGCCCACGATAACTTCACAAATCTGCTTTGTGAAGGAGTCAATCTGATCCGTCACCTTGGGATCATCTGCGGGAACAACGCAATTCGCAAACAGGATATGCAAGCTGTAGCTGGGTCACTGACCAGGCGCCAACGACGCAACTTCCCCAAATTTACTGATTATTCAGAACGATTCCCGACGCAGGTTTGCTCACTTCAAGTCCGCCGCGGGACGGATTTGCTGCGGCGAGTTGGGCGTTTACTCTCTGCAGGCCCGCAGTAAGCGCTTCGATTTCCTTTTGTTGGCGCGCGGAGATGGTCTCGGAATCTATTTTTTGCTGCGCGACCAAAGCCTCCAATTGCTGCACCTTGCGATGCTCTTTAAGGAACTCGTTGAGCAGCATCGCGTTTACCGCGTCGTAGCGTACAGTATAGATCTC
>Ga0066388_100001664_pt1 | contig 12767 bp, 10 predicted proteins | sample PanSoiMetaGPlot6_FD_64539 | JGI IMG/M metagenome (GOLD analysis project Ga0066388, IMG submission 64539) | Tropical forest soil microbial communities from Panama analyzed to predict greenhouse gas emissions - Panama Soil - Plot 6 (Hybrid Assembly) | ecosystem: Environmental > Terrestrial >... | reverse complement strand
AGCAGCATGTGCACGCCGCCGTCGTATCCGGAGAGCCGGGCCTGCAGCTGCCGGCCCTCTTCGGGGTACCTGTCGCGATCAAGGACCTGACCATGGTGGCCGGCGTGCCGTGCATGCTTGGCTCCGGCGCATACCGGGACTTCGTCGCGTCGTACGACGACCATGTCGTCACGCTGCTCGCCGGTCGCGGCGGGATGCCAGTGCTCGGCAAGACCAACACGCCCGAGTTCGGGACCCCCTGCTACACCGAGTCGGCCATAGCGCCGCCGGCCCGAACACCCTGGGACCTCAGCCGCAACGCGGGCGGCTCCAGCGGGGGAGCGGCCGCCGCGGTCGCTGCCGGCCTAGCGCCGGTCGCGCAGGGGAACGACGGGGGAGGCTCGGTACGGATCCCGGCCAGCTCGTGCGGCCTGGTCGGCCTCAAGGTGTCGCGCGGCCGGGTCAGCAACGGACCAGTCAGCGGGGACGTGAGCGGCCTCGCCTGGCACGGACCCATCAGCCGGACCGTACGCGACGCGGCGGCAATGCTGGATCTGATGGCAGTCCCGATGCCGGGCGACCCGCACTGGGCACCGCCGCTGCCGCCAGGGGAGACCTTCCTCGGTCACACCGAGCGAGCACCCGGACGAATGCGGATCGGCCGTTTCGCCACCCCCGTCATCGCCGAGACGGTCGTTCACCCCGACTGTCTCGCTGCATATGCCAGGGCCAGCCACCTCTTGGCAGCGCTGGGCCATGACGTGATCGACATTTCGCCGCCATTCGCTACGGATACGGTTCCAGCATTCGAGAGGGTGTGGTCGGTTCTCGCCTTGCTTGCTCCGGTGTCACCCGAGCAGGAGGCCGACCTGATGCCATTGACCCGCTGGCTGCGCGATCGCGGTCGAGGCGTGTCTGGAGCCGAGTACTCCGCGTCGATCGCGACCATGCAGGCGACCGCTCGTCGGGCAATCGAGGGCTGGCAGGACTACGACGCGATCCTCACGCCCACTCTCGCCCAGCCCCCTGCGCCGGTCGGGGAGTTGCGTGACGATGCGCACCCGGCCGCGGACTTCGAAGCCCAAAAGGCGTTTACGCCCTTCACCTCCGTCTACAACGTCACCGGGCAGCCGGCGATCACGCTGCCGATCGGCTGGACCGCGAGCGGGGGCGGGACGCCCGAGCTGCCGATCGGCGTGATGCTGGCAGGTAGACCCGCGGGCGAGGCGGCGCTGCTCTCGCTCGCCGCGCAGCTTGAAGCGGCCGATCCCTGGAACAGCAGGCATCCGCCCGGCTGGTAGAGATCTGCAAGGACGCGCGGCGGGCGGGTCGGCGCTGCGCCAGAGCATCGGGAAGACTTGGCCCGTGCCGCCGCCCGAGCAAGCCGCATCCGCCAACTCTCCACCTCGTTCGGCACCCGAGCCTGAACTCGCGGACCTATGCCGGGAACTGGGTGTCGCGACTGAGTTCTGGGATTGGCAGGGCCGACACAGCTTCGTACCGCGGTCCACCCTCGTCTCCGTCCTGGCGGCACTCGGCGTCGACGCACGCGACCCATCCGCCGCGCGCTTGGCACGGCGGCAGGAGCGATTGCGCCGGATGCTGCCGCCATCGCTCGTCATCCGGTCGGGGGTGCCGGCCCGGTTCGGCGTCCAGGTCCCGGCCGGCCGCGACGCGGAGGTCTGGGTCGAGCTCGAGTCCGGCGGAGTGCGTACCGACGTTTCGGCCCTTCCCGGTGCCGATCCGCACATAGCCCGCCTCCACCAAGGTGGCGAGGTCGCTGAGCTGACCTGGCAGCTGCCGGCAGACCTGCCCCTCGGCTGGCACAGCATTCATGTCCGCGTAGCTGGCAGCGGTGCGACGGGCGACGGCCGCTGCGTTCTCGTGGTCGTTCCCGGGCACCTGCAGCTGCCGCAGCCCCTGGATCAACGTCGGCTGTGGGGCTGGACGACGCAGCTCTACGCCCTGCGCTCCCGCAGATCATGGGGCATGGGAGACCTGGTTGACCTGGCAGAGCTCGCCGCGTGGTCGGGGCGGACGCTGAACGCCGGGTTCGTGGTCGTCAACCCGTTGCACGCGACCGAGCCGCTAGCGCCGATCGAGCCATCGCCTTATTTGCCGACGAGCCGCCGGTTCGCCAGCCCGCTCTATCTCAGGATCGAGGCCATCCCGGAGTACAGCTACCTCGGCCCGGCCGGGCGAGCGCGGATCGATGAGCTCGCAGCCGCGACGGCTTCGCAGAACCTCACCGATGACCTCCTCGACCGCGACGCCGTCTGGGCGGCCAAACGCGCTGCCCTAGAGCTGGTCCACGAGGTGGCGCGTGGCCCGGGCCGCGAGGCCGCATACCGAAGCTTCGTCGAGGCCGAAGGGCGCGCACTATGCGACTTCGCCACGTGGTGCGCGCTCGCCGAAGTGCACGGTGCCGACTGGAGCACCTGGCCGACAGAGCTGCAGTCCCCGGAAAGCCCAGCCGTGGCGGCTGCCAGCAGGGAGCTTGCCAGTCTGGTCGACTTTCACTCCTGGCTGCAGTGGCTGCTCGACGAGCAGCGAGCCGCTGCCGCCCGCTCCGCGGCCGACGCGGGCATGGCGCTCGGTATCGTGCACGACCTGGCCGTCGGCGTCCACGGCGAGGGTGCGGACAGCTGGGCCCTGCAGCGCGTCGTGGCCAAGGGGATGTCAGTCGGTGCTCCGCCTGACGAGTTCAACCCGCGCGGGCAAGTGTGGTCCCAGCCGCCGTTGCAGCCGAACCGGCTGGCCGAGGCCGGCTATCTGCCCTATCGCGATGTCGTGCGTTCGAACTGCCGGCACGCCGGCGGGGTTCGCGTTGATCATGTGATGGGCCTGTTCCGGCTGTGGTGGGTCCCGGAGGGCAGGCCTGCGGACGAGGGCACGTATGTGAGGTACGACCATGAGGCCCTGGTCGGGATCTTGGCACTCGAAGCGCAACGAGCCGGGGCGGTCGTGATCGGGGAGGACCTCGGCACTGTCGAGCCATGGGTCCGCGAGCACATGCGCGAGCGCGGGATGCTCGGCACATCGGTGCTGTGGTTCGAGCGAGACCGTGATGGCCCCCTGGCCCCGCAGCGCTGGCGCCACTTGTGCCTCGCCACGGTCGACACCCATGACCTTCCCCCGATTAGTTCCTATCTCAGTGGAGAGCATCTGCGCCTCGCCGACCGGCTCGGGCTCCTGACCCAGCCGTACGAGGAGATCGCAGAGGTGCATGCCAGGTCGGTCGAGGAGTGGCTTGAGCTGCTCCGGCAGCTGCGGCTGCTTCGCCCGAATGCCACCGAGCGCGAGGTCATGGTCGCGCTGCACCGATTCCTGGCCCGCACGCCCGCCCTGCTCGTCGGTGTCTCGGTAGCGGACGCCGTCGGTGACCGCCGCCCGGTCAATCTGCCAGGGACGATCGACGAGTATCCGAACTGGCGGCTGCCGCTGACCAACGGTGAAGGCAAGCCCGTGCTCCTAGAGGACCTCGCGGCGGACCCACTGGTACGCGAGCTTGCCCACGCTCTCACCGTTGCACTGGGATAGCCCACCCGTCGGTACGCCATCGGGGAGTCGCCAGTGTGGTTGGTGATCGTGTCGACTACCTTTCTGGTGTGACCATTCGTACCGTGCTCCGTGCGGCAGCCGTGACCGGCGCCACGACTGGCGCCGTCCTGCTCGGCTCGCCGGCCTTCGCGGCTCACCGCGACGACGGCGACGACCCGGGCAAGGGACTGAGCGCGCTGGAAACGCTGCTGATCTTCGGCGTCATCCCCGTGGCGCTCTTCCTGTTCATCGCGCTGTTGGTCTCCGCACCATCAATCGCGCGCGGGCCGCGCTATCGCGCCGATCGCGGCTGGCAGGGACCGCCGTTGCTCTTCGGCGCACCGCGCGATCTGCAGCTCCCCTCCGGCTCGTCCCAGAGCGGCGGCCAGGCCATCGAGCCGGCGCCAGGCGATTCCCCTAGTGAGCCTGCCTCTGAGGGGGGCGGAGCCAGTGCTCGATGGTGAGGTGCTCACTGCTCGGCAGCAGGACGAGATCAACCGCGCCATCGACATAGCACAGCGGGAAAGTGGTCTGACCTTCACCGTGTACGTCGGTCCCGCGCCCGACGACCTGACGGCCTATGCGCGGCAGCTGCTCGCGGCTCTGCCTGACCCCGAGCAATCTGTCGTCGTTCTCGTCGACCCCACGCGGCGCCTACTCGAGATCGTTACTGGTGGCTTCGCCGCGAGAAACCTCAACGACCGTGCATGTGCGCTTGCTGCGGCGGCCATGACCAGCACGTTCGCCGCCGGCGACCTCTCCGGCGGTATCGCCAGCGGCGTCGTCCTGCTCGGCGAGCAGGCTCGTCACCCGCGCAGCCTCCATCTGGACCAGCCGTAGCGCCCAAGGCGCCGGCAGGCTGGCAGGGCCAAAGGGTGGGGCGCCGGATCTGACGAGCCGTCCTTTCTCCAGATCAGGCATGCGCACGCGCGCCTCGCCAGATCGCTGAAAGCGGGGGGCATGCGTGCGGATGCATGATCGACTGTCATAGAGCACGGAAGCGGCCGCAGAAATGGCGCGGTCATATGCCGGCGCGACGTCGTAGCGTTGGACTGTGCTTTACGAGCCCGCGCAGTCGCTGACCGATCTCGCGCTGGGTCTGATCACGCTGTTCCTGGCGATTCGGCTCCGCCAGGAGGCGATCGGCCAGGCGGAGTCACAGGGCGGATTCCGTGCCGCCAACCGCTATTGGCGCACGGCGTTCTGGTGGTTCGGTGTCGCTGCGCTGGCCGGTGCCGTACACCACGGAGTGTTCAACCGATGGGAGCGGGCGGGGCAGGTCAGTTGGACGATCATCAGTGTGATCGTCGTTGTAGCGGTGTCCTATGTCCTCGCGGCGACAGTCGCAGATGTGCTTGGACCTGGCCGGGCGCGGGCGTTCTGGATCCTGCGGTCATTCGGACTTTCGGCCTACCTCATCGTCGCAGTCACCGGGCACGCTGGAGTTGGGGCGATCCTCGCGTGCGAAAGCCTCACCATGCTCAGCGTTCTCGCCCTCTGGGGCTGGGCCGCCTGGCGCCGCCACCCGATGGCCCCCGCGATGGTCCTCGCGATCCTGACCAGCGGAGGGGCGGCTGGACTCAAGGCACTGAGCCCGAGGATGACCGAGGCCGTGGGTTTGGATCCGACCTCTATCTACCACCTCGCCCAGATTCTGGGCACCGTGCTGTTGTACGACGCGGTCCGTGCCCGTCGGGCCGAGCCGGCCGAGGTCACTGGGACTCGGGCCGTCGAGGCCGCCTAGCGGTCGCCTCGCCTGACTCGACCAGGCGTAACTGGTGGAAGCCGCGGCGGGTCGACCGTGGGCTTTATGCCTCGTGGGGGAGGTGGATGACGGTCTCGGTGCCGTCGTCCCAGCGCCACGCCACGTTGTGCCCCCGCAGGTGAACGCCGCCAATCCACCGGTCGATGCCGTTGAGAGCGATCTGGTCGGCCTCGCCCGCCAGCACCCGCGCGCCTACGTCGGTCAGGCGCACGCCCGTCGTCCGATGCACGGGGCTGCCGGGCGGGTCGAGGTGGAGCAGCGGGTGCTGCCCCTCCGCCATCCGGTCCATCCGGCCGAAACACGTGACATCTCCCATGTACGGGCGTGTCTCGCGAGCTCCGGCCCGCACGAAGGCCGTCCCGGCGTCGGGCGCGCCGTCGGCGACGGCGGCCAGCACCCGTCGTTCAGTCAGGGAGAGGCCGTCCCGTGTCGCGGGATATTCGCGGCTGAGGCGGTCGAACGCCTCGCCCAGGAAACGCAGCTCGCCCAGCCGCGCTGCGGCGATTGCGCCGAGGCCCTCTGGGCTGGGTGCGCGGAAGGCCGCCCACGCGCGGGTGGCCAGCTCGAGCGCGGCCGGGGTCAGCCGCGCGCACGCGTTCGTGTGCGGCAGCTCGCGCAATTGCTCGGCGGTGAGCTCGCCGAGGCCACCAAAACGGGCGATACCTGCGTGTTCGCCGATGCAGATCAAGGTGATGCGCTCTGCGGGAACGCCCAGACCTGCCAAGCGGGCGAGGATCTCGGCGATCTGCAGCTGGTCGTAGAGGTCCGCCTCGAACCACAGCACGTATTCCCCGTCTCGGTTGCCCTCCACGGCCTGGTCCCGCTCGGTGAACTGGCGCATCGCCACGGCACGTTCGACGCCCTCGTAGCCGGTCAGGTAGTCGATCCTGATCCGCCGCAGCTCGGCCGGCGCCACCTCTGGCACCGGCCCCTCGTGCAAAATGTCCCGCCAATAAATCACGCGCTGCGCGAGCCCGGTCCCTGGCACGTCAGTGGCGTCGCCGTTGCTGATGTGGAGCGCGTCGGGCATCCAGTCGAGCGGTGAGTCGTCCGGCATCGTGCTCGGGTGCTCGGCGAGGAGCTTGCCGCGGGCGGTCGCGTACGACTCGCCGGTCTTGGCCATCCGGGCGCGCACGCGCCGCTTGAAACCGGCCTGCTTGGTCATGGTCGTCTCCCGCGTCCCGTCGGCGGATCCCCCAGCGATCGCTGCGGCGGGCGCACGATCGACGACTGACGCCCCGGCCGAGAGGTGGGCCTCCCTTTGCCTCCGTCGGGTGACCCGGCTGGGGCGGGTCGCCGGAGGTTGGGCGCGGACGGTCGCCACCTGTCAAAGTACTCGGCGGCCGGTACCTCGCCCAGCCCGGCCTGTGTCAGCGAATTTGTGGCGAGGGACACTACTCGGCTGCGGCGTCGCAAGCTCGGGCGCGCAGCGCTCGGGCCACCCCGTCTCGGCCCTCGACGAGGAGCCTCCGCAACGCGGGCACCGGGTCCTCCTCGGCGAGGTAGCGATCGGTGCGGGCGAGCGTCGACTCGTCGATACGCAAGGCCGGATAGAGCCCGATCACGATTTGCTGGGCGATCTCGTTGGTCCGGCCAGCCCATACGTCCTTGACCGCTTGGAAGTACTTCTCGAAATACGGCTCAAGCAGGCGGAGTTGGTCAGCGCTGGTGAAGCCGCCGATGATCGACGCCTGGATGGTGTTGGGCAGATCTCCTGTGGAGACAACGGACTCCCACGCCTCGGCCTTGGCCGCCGGGTTGGGCCGCGCCGCCAGCGCTCCCGCCGCATGTCGCTGCCCGGTCGCCGTATTGTCGCGGTCGAGCTCAGCATCGACGTCCCGCTCGCCGGCAACCCCGGTCTCGACAAGCCTGGTGAGCAGGTGCCAACGAAGATCCGCGTCCATCACGAGGCCCTCAACAGTCTTGCTACCGTCGAGCAGCGCCCGGACAAAACTCAGATCCTCGTCACTCTTGGCCCCGTTCACGAACGCTCGAGCCCACGCAAGCTGATGGTCGCTGCCTGGTTTGGCGTCGGTCATGTGTGCACGGGCCGCGGCCGCGAGCTGTGTGAGACCGGTCGAGCGCCAGGCCGAGTCGGCGAAGTGGTCGAGGGCAGCAAAGGTCTGCCGCAGCAGAGACTGGACGACGACGATGTCGGACTCCTGGCCGATGCCGGCGAGGACAAGACGGACGTAGTCCCGGGTCCGCATCTCGGCATCCCTGGTCATGTCCCAGGCCGCCGCCCAGCAAAGGGCGCGAGGGAGAGTCTCCCTGATCGACCCGATCGACTCGGTCACAACCGCTAGGGAGTCCTCATCCAGTCTGATCTTGGCGTACGTCAAGTCGTCGTCGTTGAGCAGGATCAGATCCGGCTTGAGGATGCCGCTTAGTTCTGCGACTTCAGTCCGGGGTCCCGAGATGTCAAGCTCGAGACGGTCCCGGCGCGCGATCCGGCCCCGGTCGTCCCGGTCGTACAGACCGATCGCGATCCGATGAGAACGCAGCGTTGGCCACTGGCCCGGTGCCTCCTGGACGACGGCGAAGGAGGTGAACCGACCCTCGTCGTCCACACCGAATTCCGGCCGCAGCGTGTTCACGCCGGCGGTCTCGAGCCACTCCTTGGCCCACGTCGACAAATCGCGGCCGGACGTCTCCTCGAGGATGGCGAGAAGATCAGCGAGCGTCGTGTTGCCCCATTCGTAGCGCTTGAAATAGCGGCGCATGCCGTCGAAGAAGTGATCCACGCCCACCCAGGCGACGAGTTGCTTGAGAACGGAAGCGCCTTTGGCGTAGGTGATGCCGTCGAAGTTCACCTCGACGTCTTCGAGATCGTTGATGTCGGCGACGATCGGGTGGGTGGACGGTAGCTGGTCCTGTCGGTAGGCCCACGTCTTCTCGACGTTGGCGAACGTTGTCCACGCGCCCCGCCACCGGGTGGCTTGCGACTGGCAGAGGACCGATACATAGGTCGCGAACGACTCATTCAGCCACAGGTCGTCCCACCACTTCATCGTGACGAGGTCGCCAAACCACATGTGGGCGAGCTCATGCAGGATCGTCTCTGCGCGGCGCTCGTAGGCTGCGTCGGTGACCTTGGAGCGGAAGACGTAGTCCTCGAGGATTGTCACGCAGCCGGCATTCTCCATCGCGCCCGCGTTGTACTCGGGCACGAAGAGCTGGTCATACTTCGCGAACGGATACGGATAGTCGAACTTCTCGTAGAAATAGTCGAAGCCCTGCTTCGTGACCTCGAAGATTGCGCCGGATTTCAAGTGTTCGGCCAGGGACCGGCGGCAATAGGCGGCGAGGGGAACCACCTGATCTCCGATCCGGTGCTCATCGCGCTCCACGTGATACGGGCCGGCGACGAGTGCTGTGATGTACGTCGAGAGCCGAGGCGTCGCGTCGAACGCCCACAGCGTCTTGCCTGGTACGACTGCCTGCGGCGTGGGCGTCGGCGAGTTGGAGACGACTTTCCAGTCGTCCTGGGCGATCACCGTGAGCCGCCAGGTGGCCTTCAGATCCGGCTGGTCGAAGCAGGTGTACACCCGCCGTGCATCGGAGACCTCGAATTGGGTGTAGAGGTAGACCGACTTGTCGACAGGGTCGACGAAGCGGTGCAGACCTTCGCCGGTGTTCATGTACAAGCAGTCGGCGACGACACGGAGCTCGTTGTCAATGGCAAGATCGTCTAGCTGGATCCGCACGTTGTCGAACACGGTAGCCGGATCGAGTGCCCGTCCGTTCAGCGTGAGCTCGTGGACGGACGGCGCAACGAGGTCGACGAAGGTGGTTGCGTCCGCCTCGCGACAGGAGAATTGGATCACCGTCGTGGACCGGAACGTGGTCTCACTCGTGGTGAGATCGAGTTCGACGGTGTAGGACTCGACGTCGATCAGGGCGGCCCTGGCGGCCGCCTCGTCGCGGGTGAGATTCATACCCGGCACGGCGTTGCTCTCCTGACTGGGTCTAATAGTGGAGTCCTGGCATCGTGCCATGTCAGGCAGGTGCCGCGCGCGCCGGTCTCCAACCGTGAGATCCGACCGTTGCCGCCGCTGGTGGCAGACTGCCGCCCATGCGCGTCTACATCGGTTCCGACCACGCTGGGTTCGAGCTGAAGTCTCACCTCGTCGGCTGGCTTGAGGCGGCCGGTCATGAGCCGGTCGACTGCGGTCCGCACGAATACGACGGCGCCGATGACTATCCGCCGTACATCCTCCGTGCGGCGACCAGGGTCGGCGCCGACGCGGACAGCCTGGGCATCGTCATCGGCGGCTCGGGCAACGGTGAAGCGATAGCAGCGAACAAGGTCGCCGGAATCCGGGCCGCTCTGGCCTGGAGTGACGAGATCGCACAGCTCGCCAGGGAGCACAATGACGCGAATGTGATCTCGATCGGCGCGCGCATGCACACCCAGGACGAGGCGACCCGATTCGTCGAGATCTTCATGACCACGGCTTACAGCGGCGCAGAAAGACACGCGAGACGGATCGCCATGCTCACTACTTATGAGCAGACCGGCACGCTTCCCGATCTGCCGGCCCCTGCCTGATTGTTCCTGGGTGCCCGGAGATACCACTCCGTGCCCTGAGACATGACTCCGTGCCCTGAGACATGACTCCGTGCCCTGAGACATGACTCCGTGCCCTGACTGCATCGAGAGGACCGACATTTCGGGCGGAATGTGATGCACAGGGGAGCGAAGTCCGCCGGAAGATCGCTGCTGAAAGGCTGGCCTCGGCAACGTTCCGACCTCGAGGGCTAGAAAATGAACTGGCACCAGGGGGCGGGCTCATGGGCAAAAGCGCGGCTGGCGCAGGCGAGCGCCCCCGGCACCAGCTCGCCGACCCGTCCGGCCGCGCCAAGCGTCTGAAGGGCGACGCCGCCGAGGTACGCCGAGCCGAGCGTGCGGGCGTCAATCGCCAGGTCGGCGGCATCGGTCGTCTTCGTACAGGAGGCCGCGGTCGGACCGCCGGTGAGCCGCCACCTGCCGGAGTTCCACGGGCAGGTCTCATCCGTGACCGAGAGAACGACGTCGACGTCCGTCGCGTAGCGCCGCGCCGACAGGGCCGCACCGACGTCGACGGGTCTCAGGTACATCGCGTCGCCCAAGGTCGGCTCTGCGCGCCGCGGGTCGGCGAGCCACCACAGCAAGGGGTCGTCAACGGGCAGGTTCCAGTAATCCACATCCGCCATCAGGTCGATGTCGAGCAGGAACCGCCACACCTCCGCGTACGCGGCTTGGTCGGCAGCAAGCACTTCCCGCAGGTTCACTGTGCCAGCCGGGCCGCTGCCCTCCCACTTCGAGCGCGGAGCATAAAGCGCATAGCCCCGCGGCTGGCCCGCACTCTCGGCGAGAAGGCAGTAGAGCCTGCCGCCGCCTCGGGCGGCCGGTGGGTCGTCTGTGGAGCGGTTCCACCAGCGTTCGTCGCGCAGCAGCATGCCTGGACGGGCCGGCGCCGCTGCCGCAACAGTCTCCAATGCGTCGATTGCCTTCTTCGGATCGACGATGCGCAGCCGCAGCGCCGGGTCGGCCGGGGCGTCGACCAGTGGAGTACGGCGCGGGACCTTCACGCCGTACCTCATCGAGGCCAGCCCGAAGCCGAACCGGCCGTAGATGGCTGGCTCGCTCGCCCAGAGGGTGGCAACAGGCTCACCCAGCTCGTACAAGTCAGCGAGCTGCCGACGGAGCAGTGAGCTAAGAACGCCACGGCGCCGATGGGTGGGCCGCACCGCCACCCAGGTCACACCGCCGGTGCTCGGGAGCAGGCCACCAGGTATGCGCATCGCCTGCTCGAAGGCGGCAGTGAATCCGACGAGCTCATCGCCGTCGTATGCACCGAGGGCGCGGCTCCACGGCATCAGGCTGCGCTCGCGCTCGACGACCTCCGACGGGAATACATCGGCGAAGGCGAGCTGGTCGTTCGCGAAGACGGCGTCCCACTCGTCGGGAGATACCGGGCGAATCGGATAGGGGGCGCCGGAGCTGTCGGTCATGTGCCTTGCCTACCAGCAGTGGGTGCGGGAGGCACGCTGTTTTCTGCTGAGCCAAATGCATTGCTCTACCTACGCGGATTGGAGTTGTCGTCTGGGCGATCACGTGGGCAGGATCGAGCGGTGGACTTCCCCGATGTGATCGAGGCGGAGGACATCACGCTCCGCCGCTGGCGGCCTGAGGACGCGGGGGAGTTGGCCGCCGCCGTCCAGGCGTCGCTCCCCGAGCTGGTCCCCTTCATGCCGTGGGCGCATGAAGGGTACGAGGCAGGGGCCGCAGGGATCTTCATCGACATCGCGACGGACGGCTGGGCCGACAGCACGCAGTGGAACTACGCAGCCCAGGATCGCGCTGGAACTCTCGTCGGCTCGTTCGGCCTGCATGATCGGATCGGCGAGGGAGCTCTCGAGATCGGTTACTGGCTTCACTCAGCACACACCGGCCGCGGCTACGCGACGATGGCGGCGTCGGCGCTCACACGTGCTGCCCTTGAGCAGCCGGGCATCGACCGCGTCGTGATCAAGCACGACGCAGCCAACCCGGCCTCAGGCGCGGTGGCCGCGCGTGCCGGTTTCCACGAGGTCACGCGCAGGGACCATGAGATCACCGCGCCGGGAGAGGTCGGTGTCCAGGTCACCTGGGAGTATCCGTAGCGTCGAGCGGAGGAAGTGGAGGAAGCGTATATGGCGCGCGTTTCCGTAGTCTCAGGCGGAGCTACCGGCATCGGTAAGGCGATCGCGGCCAGGCTCGCCGGCGACGGCGACCAGGTTGTCCTCCTCGGCCGCCGACCCGAGGCGCTGGAGAAGGCGGCTGCCGAGATCAGCGGTGCCAGTGGGGGCAACACTGTCCGCTGGTACCGCGCCGACCTCAGCGAGCCCGATCAGGTGGAGACAACCGCCTCGGCGATCGTGCGGGACCACGGCTCGGTCGACGTTCTCATCAACAATGCGGGTGGGGTCTCGACCGCTGCGACCGACTCCTTGGCCGAGCTCGCAGCGGCCTGGCGTCAGGACTTCGATGGGAATGTCTTGCCGACGGTCTTGCTCACCGAGGCGTTGCTGCCGCATGTCACCCGACCGGGCGGGCGAGTCGTCGCGATCAGCTCTGTGGCCGCCCTGCGTGGAGCGGGCTCGTACGGCGCGGCGAAGGCGGCGTTGCACGCCTGGGCCTACAGCCTCGCCGAGGCTCTCGCCGCTGACGGGGTGACAGTGAACGTGGTGGCGCCTGGTTTCGTCCCGGCCACCGAGTTCTGGACCGGCCGGCTGACGCCGCAGGTGTACGACTCGCGGGTGGCGCGCATTCCGATGGGGCGCCCAGGCACACCAGCAGAGGTCGCTGCGGCCGTGGGCTATCTCGTCTCGCCTGAGGCGGGCTGGACAACGGGCCAAATCCTCCAGGTCAACGGCGGCACTGTCCTCGGCCGCGGCTGATCCACCGATGCACGCGGTGGTCAGTGGCCGGCGGCGAGCACGTCGGCAAGGGCGGGCA
>Ga0066388_100001663_pt1 | contig 12773 bp, 14 predicted proteins | sample PanSoiMetaGPlot6_FD_64539 | JGI IMG/M metagenome (GOLD analysis project Ga0066388, IMG submission 64539) | Tropical forest soil microbial communities from Panama analyzed to predict greenhouse gas emissions - Panama Soil - Plot 6 (Hybrid Assembly) | ecosystem: Environmental > Terrestrial >... | reverse complement strand
CTTTCACCGCAGCAGTGCTTGGCGGCATTGGCTCGCTGCCCGGCGCCGTTATTGGCGGCATTCTCATCGGTCTGATCGAGACGTTCTGGTCAGCTTATTTCTCCATCGACTACAAGGATGTCGCCGCTTTTTCCGTGCTGGCAATCACCCTGATCTTCCTCCCGCAGGGACTATTCGGCCGGCCCGATGTCGAAAAGGTCTGACATGGGAAACGGCGCGCAGCACAAGCGCGTCGACACCGCCCGCGCCCTCCGCGACGCGGGTATCACCACCCTGATCGCTTTTGGCCTCTTCCTGCCGCTCGTCGGATTTCAGACCACAACCGACATTCGTAACAATCTGATCCTCATTACACGTTGGCCGCTGTTGTTCGCCGTTGTTGGAATTGTTGGTCTCAGCCGCCTCGCCTATTCCCTCCTGATCGAGCCATGGCTTGAGCAGCGCCCGTTCCGACCTCCCACGGCAGCTCCGGCCTGGCGTGCCTATGTCAGTAAATGGCTCGTTCCGTTCGCAATCGGCTTTGTAGTCGTTTATCCGGCGATCGTCATCGCCATTGGCGGTTTCGGCCGCGCGGTAAAGTGGATCGACAATTTTGGCATCCAGGTCCTGATCTATGTGATGCTCGGCTGGGGTCTCAATATTGTCGTCGGCCTTGCTGGCCTGCTCGACCTTGGTTATGTCGCATTTTACGCCGTCGGCGCGTATTCGTATGCGCTACTGGCCAAGACCTTCGGCCTGGCATTCTGGATCCTGTTGCCGCTTGCTGGAATCCTCGCTTCGTTCTGGGGAATCTTGCTCGGCTTTCCGGTGCTGCGGTTGCGCGGTGACTATCTCGCCATTGTCACGCTCGCATTCGGCGAAATCATCCGTATCGTCATCATCAACTGGGTGGATCTGACCAACGGCTACGCGGGTATCACAAGCATTCCTCGTCCGACTTTCTTTGGCATTCCATTCAACGCCGATGACAATGGATTCGCAGCCGTGTTTGGCCTGGAGTTTTCGCCACTCTATCGCACTATCTTTCTCTACTACCTGATCCTCATGCTCGCCCTGCTGACGGCGTTCGTCACTGTCCGCCTCCGCAGACTGCCGGTCGGCCGCGCTTGGGAAGCGCTGCGCGAGGATGAAATCGCCTGCCGATCCCTCGGCATCAACACGACCAACACCAAACTGACTGCCTTCGCCATGGGTGCGATGTTCGCGGGGTTTGCAGGCTCGTTTTTTGCCGCGCGGCAAGGTTTCATCTCGCCGGAATCCTTTACCTTTCTCGAATCTGCGACGATCCTGTCGATCGTCGTGCTGGGTGGCATGGGCAGTCAGATCGGCGTAGCCATCGCCGCGGTTGTGATGATTGGCGGCACCGAGATTCTCCGCGATCTCGAATTCCTCAAAGTCATTTTCGGTCCCACTTTCGACGCGACCCAGTACCGCATGTTGCTGTTTGGATTCGCCATGGTGCTGATCATGATCTGGCGTCCGCGCGGATTGATCTCAACGCGCGAGCCATCGGTCATCTTGAGGGAGCGCAAGGCCATTGCTGCCGATTTGGTCAAGGAAGGACGCGGCTGATGACCGATAACTTGCTGAAGGTCGAGCATCTGACCATGCGGTTCGGGGGTCTGATCGCCGTTGATGATTTGTCGTTTGAGGCGCGAGAACGTGAGATCACCGCGTTGATCGGACCTAATGGCGCCGGCAAAACTACGGTGTTCAACTGCATTACCGGGTTTTATAAGCCAAGCGAAGGCCGGCTAGCGCTCCGCCACGGCGATACCGCCGCTTGGGAATTGCTCGATACGCTGACCGGAGTCGGCAGACGCTATCTTACGCGTGCTCCAGGCGCGCTCTATTTGCTTGAGCGTATGCCAGAGTATCTCGTCACTCAAAAGGCACGCGTTGCGCGGACATTTCAGAATATACGTTTGTTTCCGGGCATGACCGTGCTGGAGAATCTGCTGGTCGCCCAGCACAACCGCTTGATGCTCGCCTCGGGCTATACGGTGCTCGGTGTACTCGGATTTCCCTCGTATGCAGCTGCCGAACAAGCGGCAATCGAGCGAGCACGGGGTTGGCTGGATCGCATCGGACTCACAGAGCGTGCCGACGATCCCGCTGGCGTACTGCCATACGGCGCCCAGCGGCGGCTTGAGATTGCGCGCGCAATGTGCACCGAGCCGGTGTTGCTGTGTCTGGACGAACCGGCCGCCGGGCTTAATCCGCGCGAAAGCGTTCAGCTTAATGAGCTTCTGCTTGCTATCCGCGACCAGCTTGGCGTCTCTATCCTGCTGATCGAGCATGATATGTCGGTCGTGATGGAGATCTCCGATCATGTAGTCGTGCTCGACTATGGCGTAAAGATCGCTGATGGCGCGCCATCGGACATCCGCGACAATCCGAAAGTCATCGCCGCTTATCTCGGAGTCGCAGACAAAGACGTCGCCAACGTTGAGGCGGAGGTCGGGCTATGAGCACGCCACTGCTTTCCGTGCGCGGGGTGAAGACATTCTACGGCCGCGTAATGGCACTCAAGGGCGTCGACCTCGATGTCAATGAAGGAGAGATCGTTACCTTGATCGGCGCCAATGGCGCCGGGAAGTCAACGTTGATGATGACCATTTGCGGCAATCCGCGAGCGCGTGAGGGCACCATCGAATTCGCCGGTCACGATATTACAGGGTTACCGACACACGAGATCGCCAGACTTAAACTGGCCCAGGCACCGGAGGGCCGCCGCATCTTTTCGCGTATGACCGTACTTGAAAACCTGCAAATGGGGTCGGTCACCGCCGAGCCCTCCGAGTTCGCGCGAAACCTGGACCGCGTGTTGACACTCTTCCCGCGCCTCCGTCAGCGCATTGGACAGCGCGGTGGCACGTTATCGGGCGGCGAGCAGCAAATGTTGGCAATTGCGCGCGCCCTGATGGCGCGACCGCGCCTGCTACTGCTCGACGAGCCGTCACTTGGTCTCGCGCCACTGATCGTGCGGCAGATCTTCGACGCCATCAAGGCGCTCAATGCCGAGAGTGGTCTTACCGTATTCCTGGTCGAACAAAACGCATATCACGCGCTCAAACTGGCCCACCGCGGCTATGTCATGGTCAATGGCCTGATTTCGCTCTCAGGGACAGGGCATGAATTGCTTGAACGGTCGGAAATCAAGGCGGCCTATCTCGAAGGGGGCCGGCATTGAGCGAAATCTCGACCGCCTTCTCGATCCCCGCGTTGCTTTATGAAGAAGACTCATTCGGCGTGTTCCTGCTGGTCACCATCATTCTCGGCGGCGGTGCCGCGGCCCTGACCGGGCGCGCCATTGCGACAACCTGGCGGCCCGAGTGGCAGCTTGTCGCATATAGTCTGATCCTCGCAGGCGCTGTGCGCTTTATTCATTACAGTCTGTTTGGAGGCACTTTGCTATCGCTCCACTACTACCTGGTTGACAGCCTATTCTGCATTGCATTCACATTTCTGGGTTTCAGGGCTGCGCGTAGCTCGCAAATGGTCAATCAATATCGTTGGCTCAACGAAGCCGCTGGTCCGATGCGCTGGCGCCGCAAACTGCCCTGACGTAGTATTGCCCGACAATACGTGTACCGGCTCCAGTCGGAGGGGAACAGCAGATGAAGACGAAAAGCACGCTCGGTCTCGCGCTGAGCATCGCAATAATCACGGCGGGAACAGCCTCGGCCCAGGTAAAGTTTGGCGTGGGAGGCCCGATTACCGGTCCGAGTGCCGCGACGGGCGCTCAAATGAAAAACGGCGTGGACCAGGCCGCCACCGATATCAACGCCGCCGGCGGCATCCTTGGCCAAAAGATCACGGTGACGTACGGCGACGACGTCTCTGATCCGAAGCAGGGTGTGTCGGTAGCCAACAAGTTTGCCGCCGATGGCGTCAAGTTTGTAATCGGTCACTACAATTCCGGCGTCACCATCCCGTCTTCGGAGGTCTATCAGGAAAACGGCATTCTGCAGATCACGCCTGCTTCGACTAATCCGAAGGTCACTGAACGGAGCATGTGGAACATTTTCCGCGTTTGCGGCCGCGACGACCAGCAAGGCAAGGTCGCCGGTGACTACATCCTTAAACACTTCAAAGGCAAGAAAATCGCCTTCGTCCACGACAAGACGACTTACGGCAAGGGCCTCGCCGACGAAACCATGAAGACCATTCAGGCCGGCGGCATGAAGGGCGTTCTCTACGAAGGCGTGAACACCGGCGAAAAGGATTATTCCGCTCTGGTGTCGAAGATCAAACAGTCGGGCGCCGATCTCATCTATTGGGGTGGGCTTTACACTGAAGGCGGGCTCATCGTCCGTCAGATGCGCGATCAGGGTGTGAAAGCACCGCTGATGGGCGGCGACGGCATCACGTCCGACGAGTTCGCCTCGATCGGCGGTCCCGGCGTGGAAGGTACGCTGATGACCTACGGGCCTGATCCGCGCAACAAGCCGGATGCCAAGAAAGTGGTGGAGGAATTCCGCGCCAAGAAATTCGAACCGGAGGCCTACACGCTCTATAGCTATGCCGGTGTACAGATCATCAAACAGGCGGCGGAAGCGGCCAAGTCGCTCGACCCCAAGAAGGTGGCTGAGAAGATGCACTCCGGTATGCAATTTAAGACCGTGCTTGGCGACATTTCCTACGACAAGAAGGGCGATATCACCAAGCTCGACTATGTGATGTATGTCTGGAAAAAAGATCCCAGCGGGAAAATCACTTATGTCGAGTGCCCGGGCTCGGATTGCAGCAAGGTGAAATAGGCAAACGTGCTGACGAAGCAAAAAAGCCCGCCGACTGGCGGGCTTTTTCTTGCGCGTTGAGGTGTTAACCGATCTTGCCAAGCAGGGGAAATGTTTCGAGCAGCCACACGCTCATCTGATTAACGCTGCCAGTAAGAAACGCGACTCCGGTCAGCACCAGTAACGCGCCCATAACGTGTTCTACCCTCGCGAGGTGCTTTTTGAATCGCGCCAAGAACGCCGCAAACGGTTCGATCGCAAACGCCGCGACGACGAATGGTATTCCGAGGCCGAGCGAGTAGACAGCAAGCAGGGTGGCGCCTTTGGTGACAGTTTGTTCGGATGCAGCAATCGCCAAAATGGCAGCGAGAATTGGACCAATGCACGGCGTCCAGCCAAACGCGAAGGCGAGCCCGATCACGTAGGCGCCCCACAGTCCGACCGGCTTGGCAACATCGAGCCGCTTCTGCCGATGCAGCAGTGCAATGGGTGTGATGCCAAGAAAATGCAGACCCATAATGACAATAATAATTCCGGCAACGGTGGCGAGCGGCCCGGAATAGGCGCGGACCAGAGAGCCAATAACACTGGCGCTGGCGCCAAGCGCCACGAACACAGTAGAAAAGCCGAGCACAAACAAGCCCGCGGCCGCTATGGTTTCGCGCTTGACCCGTGGCTCCGGCTCCTTGTCCGCAAAACGTTCAAGCGAAGTCCCGGCAAGAAACACCACATACGGCGGCACCAGCGGAAGAACGCAGGGGGAGAGAAAGCTGACGAGGCCGGCAATCAGTGCGGCAAAATATGTGACGTCGCTTTTCATGCCTGTTAAATGCGCCACCCACTATGGCGATGGCAAGGTCGGGCTAACCTCGATTGCGTGGATGTGATACGCGAGTGAACAAGATGGCAACTTTGCGCAATCTGATCACCGATATTCCTGGTGTGCGCGTCGGCCACGCGGACGACCCCAAGCTGGGGTCGGGCGTCACGGCCGTCGTGTTTGATCATGCGGTGGTGGCGAGCGTAGACGTGCGCGGCGGCGGGCCCGGTACACGAGAAACCGCCCTGCTAGATCCCGCGCAGACCGTCGAAGGCGTCGACGCTATTGTATTGTCAGGCGGATCTGCTTTCGGCCTGGATGCGGCTTCAGGTGTGCAAGCCTGGTTGCGCGAACAAGGTCGCGGCTTTCAGGTCCGTGATGTGCGCGTGCCGGTTGTGCCGGGCGCAATCTTGTTCGATTTGCTGTCAGGCGGCGACAAGAACTGGGGTCGGTATCCGCTATACCGCGAGCTCGGCTATGAGGCGGCGCGGCTGGCGAGCGACGATTTCGCCCTTGGCAGTGCCGGCGCTGGTCTCGGAGCGACCACCGTCAATCTTAAGGGCGGCGTCGGGTCGGCCAGCGCGCGGACACGCAGCGGGCTCACCGTTGGTGCGCTGGTCGTCGCAAACGCCGCCGGGAGCATGACGATCGGAAACGGTCCACATTTCTGGGCCGCACCTTTCGAACAAGACAAGGAGTTCGGCGGGCGCGGTTGGCCAACGGCATTCCCCGCCGATGCATTGTCGTTCCGGAGCAAAGGGGCTCCAGGCGAGAACACCACGCTGGCGGTGATTTCGACCGATGCCAAGCTGACCAAGGCGCAGGCGAAACGGCTCGCTGTGATGGCGCAAACCGGGTTCGCGCGCGCAATTTATCCGGTGCATACCCCGCTCGATGGCGACATCGTATTCGCGGCGGCTATGGGACAGCGACCTTTGTCCGATCCCGTATTTTCGCTCAGCGAACTCGGTATGGTGGCGGCCAATGTGCTTGCCCGCGCAATTGCCCGGGGAATCTATGAGGCGACCGCGCTGCAGTTCCCCGGCGCGCTGCCAAGCTGGCATGATCGCTTCGGCTGAACCAGAACCCAAAGCTATCAGGCGCGTTGTCCTGATATGCTATCGATCGCGATTGTCGATATTGGCTATGACCGGAAACGCGAGCGTCTGACCGTTACGTTCGCGAGCGGCCGTATCTACGAGTATGTCGACGTTCCAGCCGAAGTTGCTGCCTCGTTCCGGTCGGCCTTCTCAAAAGGGACTTTCTTCAACAGTTATATCCGCGATCGCTACGATTTCCGGGAACTCACGCCAGCGCGCTAGCTGAACCTTTCGGCGCGATAGGGCTGCGGATCACAGAATGGTGTCATACCTGCCATCATTTCCGCGATCATGCGCCCGGTTGCAGGACCAAGGGTAAGCCCCCAATGGGCGTGGCCGATCGCGAGCCACAGGCCGGCGCATGCCGGCGCGCGCCCTATTACGGGTCGGGAATCCGGAAAACAGGGCCGGCAGCCGAGCCAGGTTCTGTCTTCCGCGCGCGCTCCCAGCGGGAATAATTCGCGGGCCTTTGGCATTAATCGGTCGAACTGGGCCGGCGTTGGTTTTGCATCGCGCGCGGCAAACTCCGCACCGGTCGTTATCCGAATTCCTTGCTCCATCGGCGTGACCAGATAGCCGGGTTCAGCGTCGAGCACGGGGCGCGACAATCCGGCGTTGCCCTGTGGATGGAAGTGCCGGTGATAACCACGCTTGACCGCAAGGGGAAGCTTCAGGCCAAGGCGATTAAGCAAGTCTGGCGCCCAGGGGCCCAGCGCGACGACGCATTCGGGCGCATCGACCGCCCCCTCGTTGGTTTCGACGCGCCAGCGGTTACTCGCGCGATGCAGTGTGCGCGCATCGCCGACAACGGTGACGCCGCCGAGCCCGGTGAAGCGCGCCGCATAGGCGCGTGCGACCCCGAGCGGGTTGCTGACGCTCGCCGCTTCCGGCCAGAACACGGCATGGGCAAAGACCGGATTGAGCGAGGGTTCGAGACCAAGAGCTTCTTCGGCGTTGAGAGTTCGAAGCGGCAAGCCAAACCTCGCGGCCAGGTCGAATTCAGGACCGAGGGCGGCGAAACTCTTTTTTCCGCGATAAATCTTCAGCCAGCCCGTCTTGCGCAAATAATGCGTTGCGCCAGCTTCCGCCATCAACGCTTCATGCTCTGCAACCGCGCGCGCAAAAAACGGACGGATCAATCGGGCCGTCTCGGCGATCTGTTCCGGCTGTGACGCGGCGCGGAACGCCAATAACCAAGGCGCGATCCGCGGCAGGAAAGAGATGTGATAATTGGCCTCGCTTGCACGCTTGAAGGCGATCCGCAACAAGGCGGCGGGATCGGACGGAAATGCCGGCGGAAATATCGTGTTGCCTTCGATAATCCCGGCGTTGCCGTATGAGGTCTGCTCGCCAATGCCAGCACGATCGACAAGCGCCACCGACAGACCGCGCTTGGCGAGATGCAGCGCTATAGAGACGCCGACGATCCCGGCGCCGAGAACCATTGCATCCGTCCGTGCCATAGCAGCCTTATCTCCATGTGGTAACCGGCTTTTATATGGAACCGATCAGACCGTCGCGCTATCACCGGAGTCTTGCCGGGAGATCAATTGTTCATGCCGATATTAAGCATGCTGAGAGCCGGGCTGGCATGGCTCGGCCGGCAGGGCACTCGCGCGGTAGCGGTCTCAATCTTTCTCGGCCTCGCCGTTCCACCCTTGGCCGCCTATGTAAAGCCGCATCTTGCCGAAACGGTGTTCGTGCTGCTCCTGTTTTCCTATTTGCGTACCGACCTGGTTGTCTTCGGCCGCTACTTCAAGGCACCGGGATCAATATTCATCGCCGCGCTCTGGGTGATGATGGCGATGCCGCTGATGTTTGGCTTGATTTGCTTGCTGTCGGGCGTCCGTGAGGCGATGCCCGCGCTCTACACCATCATGATCCTTCAGAATGTGATCACGCCAATTACCTCGGCGGCGGCGTTTGCTGCGCTCATGGGCCTTAACGTAGCCTTTTCATTGGCGACGTTGATCGTCTGCATTGTTCTCTCGCCAGTCACCTCCGTTGGGTTGAGCTATCTGTTTCTTGGCACATCGCTGTTTTCGCCGCTTGAGCTCGGCGTCAAGTTGTTCTTCTTCTTTGCCGCGTCTGGCGCTATCGCCTACGCTATCCGCCGCGTCGCCGGCCAGCACTGGATCGATCGGCAAAAAGAGACAATCGACGGACTCAACGTGATCGCGCTCTTTATTTTTGCGATCGCGGCGATGGAAGGCGTGCCACGTCACGTCATGGCAAACCCGTCGTTAGCGCTCGAGCTGATTGTCTTAACGTTCGTGCTGACCTTCGCCATGATCGGGCTGAGTGTGCTGGTGTTTTGGCGCAGTGGGCTTGATCGCGGGCTTGAGATCGGACTGCTGGCCGGTTTCCGCAATATTGGCCTGGTCATGGCGGCGATTGGGGCGTCGCTCCCCGACCTCGCCTGGTTTTATTTTGCGCTGGTGCAGTTTCCAATCTATCTGCTGCCGATGGTATTGCAGCCGCTGGCGCGGCGGCTTGGCAAAAAGCGTTAACAGCCGGGCCGGCTCGCGCCGCGGCGGCGTTGCCCGCAAGCCCCGCGCGTGTTACCCGAACGGCGTCTGGAGCCCATGAATGCCCCGTCCCCTCACAATCGCACCGTCAATTTTGTCGGCCGATTTCGCCAAATTGGGCGATGAGGTGCGCGCGGTCGAGGCCGCGGGCGCCGACTGGATCCATGTCGACGTGATGGATGGTCACTTCGTGCCGAATATCACAATAGGTCCTTCCGTCGTGAAGGCGATCCGCCCGCTCACCAAGAAGACGCTCGATGTTCACTTGATGATCGCGCCTTGCGATCCCTACCTCGAAGCCTTCGCCAGGGCGGGCTCAGACATCATCACCGTGCATGTCGAGGCCGGGCCACATGTGCACCGTTCGCTCCAGGCCATTCGTGCCCTCGGGAAGAAGGCCGGTGTCACCATGAACCCGGCCACATCGGTGGCCTCGATCGAGCACGTCATTGACCTGGTAGATCTCATTCTCGTGATGTCGGTCAATCCGGGCTTCGGCGGCCAGGCCTTCATTCCGGCCGCGCTCGACAAGTTGCGCGAGGTCCGCACGCTGGTTGGCGCGCGTCCCATCGATATCGAAGTTGACGGCGGCATAAGCGCCGACAACGCGGGGCGTGTCGTGCAAGCCGGCGCCAATGTGCTGGTGGCCGGCTCGGCTGTATTCAAGGGCGGCAACTACAAAACCAATATCGCCGCCATCCGCAACGCGGCCGCCAGCGCGCGCGGGGAAGCGGCGTGACGATCGCACGCTATTCTCGTCCCGAGATGACCGCGATCTGGTCGCCGGAAACAAAATTCCGCATCTGGTTCGAAATCGAGGCGCACGCCGCCGAAGCCATGGCCAGTCTCGGTATCATCCCGAAAGACGCCGCCAAGAAAATCTGGGAGAAAGGCAAGGCGGCCAAGTTCGACGCCGCCCGCATCGATGCGATCGAGGCCGAGGTCAAGCACGACGTCATTGCCTTCCTCACGCATCTCGCTGAAATCATCGGTCCGGAAGCGCGTTTCGTGCATGCCGGTATGACCTCTTCTGACGTGCTCGATACGTGTCTCAATGTGCAGCTGGTACGCGCCGCCGACATCCTGATCGCTGATGTCGATGCGTTGCTGACCGCTCTCAAGCGTCGCGCACTCGAGCATAAGTTCACAGCGACGGTCGGCCGCTCGCACGGCATCCACGCGGAGCCGACGACCTTTGGCCTCAAGCTCGCTTATGCCTATGCGGAATTTACCCGTGCGCGCGAACGCCTGACGGCGGCACGTAAGGAAGTCGCAACATGCGCCATATCAGGGGCCGTTGGGACCTTCGCGCAGGTCGACCCGCGCGTGGAAGCGCACGTGGCCAAGGCCATGGGCCTGGCCGTCGAACCGATCTCGACCCAGATCATTCCGCGCGACCGGCATGCCATGTATTTTGCCACGCTTGGTGTGATCGCCTCCTCGATTGAGCGGCTTGCCACCGAAATCCGCCACCTGCAGCGCACCGAAGTCCTGGAAGCGGAGGAGTTTTTCTCCGAGACGCAGAAGGGCTCATCGGCCATGCCGCACAAGCGCAATCCGGTGCTATCCGAGAACGTCACCGGGTTGGCACGGATGGTACGGGCGTACGCACTGCCCGCAATGGAGAACGTCGCCCTCTGGCACGAACGCGACATCTCGCATTCTTCGGTCGAGCGCATGATCGGCCCTGATGCAACTGTCACGCTCGATTTCGCTCTGGCACGGCTCGCCTCCATCATCGACAAGCTGGTGGTCTATCCCGCCACGATGCAAAGGAATCTCGACAAGCTGGGCGGATTGATCCATTCGCAGCGCGTGCTGATTGCGCTGACCCAGAAGGGCGTTGCGCGCGAGGACGCCTATCGTCTCGTGCAGCGCAACGCCATGAAAGCATGGGGCGGCGAGACCGATTTCCTGTCCTTGCTGAAAGCCGACAAGGACGTCCGCGCCAGGCTCTCGGAGAAGGAACTCGAGGCCAATTTCGACCTCGATCATCACTTCAGGCACGTCGACACCATCTTCAGGCGCGTGTTCGGCGCATGAAGGTCGGCTAACGCCTCCACAGCGCAATGCAGGCTCCGACCATCCTTGTGTTCGACTCCGGTCTCGGTGGGCTCACGGTTTTCCGTGAGGTCAACATGGCGCGGCCCGACGCGCATTTTATCTATTTGGCCGATGATGCCGGCTTTCCCTATGGCGAAATGCCCGAAGAGCCCCTCGTCACGCGCATCGTCCACGTCATCGGCAAGGCAATCTCAAACCACAAACCCAATCTCGTCGTTGTCGCCTGCAATACCGCCTCTACCCTTGCCCTTGGTGAGCTCCGCACGCGCTTTTCCGTGCCGTTTGTCGGCACCGTCCCGGCCATCAAGCCCGCCTGCGCCGGGTCGGTCAGCAAACGAATTGCCGTGCTCGGCACACAGGCTACCGTCGGCCGCGAGTATACCCGCGCGTTGATTCGCGAATTCGCCGAAGGGTGCGACGTCCATTTGGTGGGGTCGCCGCGGCTTGCGGCTTACGCCGAGGGAGAACTCGCGGGCAAAGCGGTGGACGACGTGGCCATCAAAGCGGAGATCGCAGCCTGCTTTATCGACGCCGACGCGCGCCGCACCGACACCATCGTGCTTGCCTGTACGCACTATCCTTTGTTGCTCGAGCGCTTCCGCGCCAACGCGCCGTGGCAGGTCCATTGGCTTGATCCGGCGCCGGCAATCGCCCGTCGCGTCGCCGATTTGTTGCGCGAACGGCGATCGGACTTGGCGCGCGGTTCTCAGGCGATCGAATTCACTTCCGGACGCGCGCCCTCGCCCACCCTGGCCGCGGCATTGACGCGCTACGGCTTCTAGCCGAACAGGTGCGGCCGCACTTCGAGAAAACCGCGCCAGATCATGTCGAGGGCCACGTAGAGGATGATCGCAAGGCCCACGTACGCAATCCATCGATGGCGATTGAGCAGGTTGGCGACGAAATTGGCCGCAAATCCCATCAGCACGACCGACAGACCGAGGCCAAATACCAGCGCAGCCGGATGATCACGCGCGGCGCCGGCGACTGCGAGCACGTTGTCGAGTGACATCGAGATGTCGGCGAATACGATTTGCCAAGCGGCCTGGGCAAAGGTCTTGCGCGGCGGATCGCCCGTATGCCCCGCGTTCGTTGCGTTCGCGTGACGATGGCTGCCGGCCAGCTCGCGCCACATCTTCCAGCAGACCCACAGCAGCAGGATGCCGCCCGCAAGCAGCAGGCCGACGATGGCCAGAAGTTCGACGGCGACGGCTGCGAAGGCAAGACGCAAGAGCGTCGCCACGACAACGCCCACCAGAATAACGCGCGGGCGCCGCTCAGGAGCCAAACCTGCCGCTGCAAGCCCGATCACCACGGCATTGTCGCCGGCCAGCACCAGGTCGATCATGATGACCTGGAAGAACGCGGCGAGCGAGCCCTGCGCGAAATACTCGGACATGGTCTTGCGATAGCATGATTTGACTCACGCACCGGCAAATCCTAGATACCCGCTAGCCCGATGGGTTTCGGCCCATCGGGCGTTTCGCGACCCGCGGCAAGGCCTTGCGCTTACGAGGCT
>Ga0066388_100001662_pt1 | contig 12773 bp, 12 predicted proteins | sample PanSoiMetaGPlot6_FD_64539 | JGI IMG/M metagenome (GOLD analysis project Ga0066388, IMG submission 64539) | Tropical forest soil microbial communities from Panama analyzed to predict greenhouse gas emissions - Panama Soil - Plot 6 (Hybrid Assembly) | ecosystem: Environmental > Terrestrial >... | reverse complement strand
ATCCCGACTCGGACAAGGAAAATGATTTATATAAAAAGTATATGTTATATATGTTGGCACGCATGTTCGATGACGAGACGCGCACTCTCATCATTCTGCCTCGTGGTCTGGTCGACCGTGCGCGCGGGCTCGCGGGTCGAGCAATGGTGTCCTTGAAGCTGCCCGTGAGCTTGCAGATTGTGCTCAGAGCGCTGATCGAAGAGGGGCTGAAGCGGCCGACGGACCCCGGTCTCTTGGAGAATATCAGCCATCAGGCCGACACGGTGCGCCAGATCCGACGCGCGGCGCGCCGCCGGGCCACCGCGGCGCGCACAGCTCGCCACCGCGCCCGACCACGCTCGAGGTCCAGCTCATAACCGTTCGTATCGTCCAGCCTGCGCCATGAACGCCGCGTGGGCCACACCCGTGGCAGGCATCGCGCTGACGCAGGTCGCCGTCATCGCGACGTCCATCTACCTGCATCGAGCGCTGGCGCATCGGTCGCTGCGTCTACACCCGTTCGCCGACGTAGCCTTCCGGATGGCGCTGTGGCTGACGACTGGACAGTGCCGACAGCAATGGGTCGCGGTCCACCGCAAGCACCATACCTTCACCGACCGCATCGGCGACCCGCACAGCCCGCGGCTGTTCGGGTTCTGGCATGTCCAGCTGTTCAACGTCGTCTACTACGTGCGCGAGGCGCGGAACGCGGACACTCTCGAGACGTTCGCTCCGGACCTCCGACCCGATCGGCTCGATCGCGTCCTGTTCTCACACGGTGCTGCTGGCCTGGGCGTCGGGCTGACGCTGCTCTGCGGGCTCATCGGACTGTGGCCCGGGCTCATCGCGGGCCTCCTGCATGCGGGCCTCTACGTCTTCGTGATGGCCCCCCTTATCAACGCCCTGGGCCACTGGCGCGGCACGAAGAACTTCGAGAACAGCGCATATAACTGCCGACTCCTCGCCTGGTTCACCGGCGGCGAGAGTCTCCACAATAATCATCACGCCCACCCGCGGTCGGCCAAGTTCAGCGTACGCCGTTCGGAGTTCGATCCCTCGTGGACGATCATTCGATCCTTGGCCGCGGCGCGGCTGCTGGTGATCCTCGGTCCGCCGATCCGCCTGGGCGGCCACCGCCGCGCGTCCGAGCACCGCGTAAACGTCCATCTCCGCGGCTGCTGGGCGTCCCACCGGCCACGGACCTCCTGCCAATGCAGAATTGGAAAAGAATGACGCATCGACCGGCAAGAGGGCCGAGTGCTGCGCCGAGCAGCCGAACAAGGCGAAGATCGTAGCCCGGTGATCGTGATACCTTTGTACCCGTCTGGTTCGGGCCGCCGGTCCATCCCAGGGCCCCCTCCCCTCATCAGGCCACGCTCAGGCGCGCAGTTCCGCGGCGACAGGGCGCGTGGTCCCCAGCGGAATTCGGAGCATACTTTCATGGCACAGAAACTCTTCATCGGTGGTCTATCGTTTCAGACCCCAACGGATCGACTGCGCGAGCTCTTCGGTCAGATCGACGGCGTTCAGTCGGTGACCATCGTAACCGACCGCGATACCGGCCAGTCACGCGGCTTCGGGTTCGTGGAAGTGGCGACGGCAGAGGCGGCGAACGACGCCGTCGCGAAGCTCAACGGCGTCCAGCTCGACGGCCGGACGCTGCGAGTGGAAATTTCTAAGCCATCGGCGCCGCGCGACGGCGGCGGCGCGTATCGCTCGCGCGGCGGTTTCGGCGGCGGACGCCGGTAAGGCAGCATGCGCTCGACGGCGCGAAGATGTGCGCGTTGATGTCGTGCGTGAACGCGTCGAGAACCAGGTGGACGCCGCCCCCAAACAGCCGAAGAAGCTGTTGGTGAGGAACGGCGCCGTTCAGGAAATGAAGCGGCGCGCGCTCCACGAGAAGCCGTCGATGAAGCGGAAGCGCAAGGCGGCGGCGGCGCGCCAGAGCCGCCGCCGCGCGCTCGCCCGTGCCCGCGGCCGAGACGCGGAGTGCCGACGCTCCGTCGGGTCCGGGTGATGTCGAGGCTCAAGCCCGGCGACGTCGTGGTCCGCCGTCACCGGCTACTCAAGACGCACGGGACGATCCTGCGCTTCGACGGCGAGGACGAGAACGGCGCCTTGCGTGCGTGGATCCACTGGGACCATCCCACGACCCTGCCGAATCCGAGCCTGGAGACGCTCGACGACGTGAAGCTCGTCGACCCAGACGCGCGCCTGAGTCGGCCGTAGCATGGACCAGCCGGACGCCTCGCTCATCGAAGAGACCCTTGGGATCGCCGCGCTCTGCGCCGGCTGCATCGTGCGGATCGCCGGAATGTCGTCATGGCGCCTTACCGATACCTTGCCACGTCTCATCGGGGCGTTGCGGGTGGCCAGCCTATTCGGCCCGTGCGGCGCCTGCCTGAAGCACACAGTCGTGTACCGACGCGGGTAGGCGCTCGCGACGATAGCCTCTTCCAGGCTGCGGCCACTGGAATTGTTCCTCATAATGCGTCAGCACGATCTATTGCTTCGCGGCCAGAGCGGTGCGAAGCGCGTCGAGGTCGGCTTGTAGCTGGGCGATCCGGATAAATTGAGTCGCTCGTGCGGCGTGCGTTTCCTCGAGTTCAGCGGTCAGCTTATCAAGCAGCCCGTCCGGCACGCCCTGACCTTCGGCTCCCATCCGGCCTGTTGCTCCTCCGGTCCTGGGTGGCCAGCGGTCCGGTTGGCCCAGCCGGACCGCGTGAGCCTCGCGCGCCGCGCCGGGCGCTACGACCCGCGGGTTGTGCTCGACGTGGCTTCCGCTTGGCCATGTGGCGCACTCTACCCGTACAAGGATGTTCGAACAACCACCGAGGGCCGAACCGCAGCGCGCACGCCTAGTGTGAATCTTCCACCCGGCGGCCGCTAAGCAACCTCGCCAGCTCGGGGGAGGCCAGAGCGGGCGCCGTCGTGGCGCGGGCGCCGATCGTAGGGTCATACCAGCCGAAACACCCGAGTGGTGTTCAGGCAGGCATCGCAGAGTCCGGGGCGCCTGCGCATCTGAACCGCTCGCCCGATGGCCGTCAGGAGCATATCGACCTGGCCCGCCGGGATCCCTGTCTTCCTCGCAATGCAGTCCAGGGGAGCGAAGCGCCAGTGATGATGAGCGTGATGAGTCCGGCGTCGGCACCCGACTGCCGATGGGGTAGACACCGGACGTGCCGCGGAGGAGCAGTTGGCGCGCTTGCCACGGCAGATCGGCCGACCGCGCGATTTCGACGTCGAACTCGGCCCGGAGCCGCTGCGGCCGCGACCAGCAGCTTCGACGTGACCCTGGCGACGGCAGGGGCGTCCGAGCGCGCGGATGAGCAACGGCGGTGTCTTAAAGAAGCTCACCTGGGCGTAGCTGCTGTTGCAGTTGTCGCAGATGATGGTCTTGTGCGCGGGGGAGACATCGACGGGGCCGCTGGCGGAAAATCGCGTCGTTCCCGAGCTCATCATCGACGCGGGTACCACGAAGTTCAGGCTCTTGTTCCAGTTCTGCCTGCGGATCGCGATATTCTCGGAGATGCTATGGGGGTGTCGAAGGAAGTTGGCTCCCCTTCGTCAACACATATCGAACTCTCTGTCTGGAGCCTCCGCCGGCGATCCGTCATGTTTTCGCGATGTTACGGCGGAGCGCGTGACCGTCGACCAGTCGTCATTTCCGCTTACCGGACCCGGCCCGTCGCCCGCAGCCACATGGCGAGCGCGCCCTGATACTCGGCCAGCGCGTTGACCATGTTGAAGCGCGCGCGCGTGACGGCGGCCTGGGCGTCCAGGATCTCGAGCTGGATGCCGCGGCCGCTCTCGAAGCGTTCCCTAACGACTCGGAACTCTTCGTCAGCCTGGTCGACGCCCCGCCGACTCGCCTCCACCGACTTGTCGGCCGCGCGCAGCATGAGCACGGCCTGGTTGACGTCCTTCGCGATCTGCTGCCGGACGAGCCCCTCGGCCTGGACGGCCCGCTCGAGCCGCGCCTTCGCCGTCTTCAACGCGTTCTCGCGGAGGAAGCCATCGAAGACCGGTAGCGTCACGACCAAGCCGACCGAGTAGCCGTCGGCGCTGCTGGTGGGCTCGTTGCGAGGCTTCATCCAGGCCCAGTCGTACATGTACGCGAGCGAGACCTGCGGGAAGTAGTTGCCATAGGCGGCGCGGACCTCGGCGGCGACGGCTTCCCGCTGCTTGATTGCTGCCTTGAGGTCCGGCTGTCGCTCGCTCGCCTCGCGAATGCCCGCCTCGATCGACACCGACGTCGGCGTGTACTGGAGCTGGTCCGCCAGTGTGGCGTCCGACGCCAGATCGATACCGAGCGTGGTCTTCAACGCGACCATCGCCTGTTCGAGGCGGCTCTCTGCCATCGCTTCCATCTGCACGGTGTTCGCCTGTTCCGTTTCGTCGCGCAAGACGTAGTAGCGGGGAATACGACCGGCCTCGAACTGCTCCCGCGAGATTCGGAGGCGTTCGTCGACCGTCCGCAACAGGTCGCGTGTGACCCGCAGGTTCGCGGCCTCCCGGAGAGCGGCGATGTAATCAAGCCGGGCCTGCATGGCGACGTCGACCTCGGTCCCGTGAAGGCTTTCCCGCGCTGCCGCGGCGCGGCGCTCCGCAGCCTTGTAGCCGTAGTAGTCGCGGCCTCCGGCGAAGAGCGAGTACATCGCCGTGAAGTTCGCGTCCCGGTTCCGGTCGGCGCTGAAGACCTGGTAGTTTCGCGCCATGGTGTTTCCCGCCGACGTGTAGACGTTGGGCCCCATCCGCTGCTCGTTCACGTAGCCGTTCGCAGACAGCTGGGGCCAGAACGGTGCCAGCGCTTGCCGCTGTAGCGATGCCGCCATCTGGGCGTCGGCGCCCGCCGCCTTCACGCGCAGGCTCTTCTCGAGGGCGAGATCGACGGCCTGGTCGATCGTCAGGCTCCCGTCGACCTTGGGTAGCTTCTGGGCGACCGCGGAACCCGGCACCCCGGCAACGACGACGACGGCGCCGACCACGAGACACGACAAAACAGGGCAGCACGCTCGACGCACAGTGGCTCGCATGCGATGCTCCTTTCGTTCGCGCGGTCTCTACTTGCGCATCTTCATCCCGGGCATGTTCTTGCTTCCGTCACCTGGCGAGCCGGCCGGCTTTTGGCGAGCGGCGTTGGTCACGCGGGCGCCGGCATACAGGGCTTCGTGCCCGCGCGCCACGACCTGCTCGCCGGCGGCGAGGCCCCTGGTCATCTCGACCCGCTCGGCATTCTCGAGACCGGTGGTGACGGACCGGGGCTCGACGCGGTCATCCTTGACGACCCACACCGTGCTCTTGCCGCCCAGGCGAGCGACGGCCGAGCGCGGAACGTTGACCGCATCGCCACGCCCGCCGGTCGAGAACATCATCGTCACGTACTGGCCAGGGAGAAACCGCCGGCCGGCATTGTCCACGAGCGCCTCGACGACGGCCGTGCGAGTGCCGGCATCGACAAAGGGGAAGATCGCCGTCACACGAGCCGTCACGGGAAGGCCACCCTCTGCGGTCGTCACCATGACCGGTGAGCCGGGCTTGATGGAGGCGACGTCCCTCTCCCCCACGTTCGCTTGCAGTCGCACTCGGTCGATCTGTGTGAGCTTCAGGATCGGCGTGCCCGGCTGCACGAGGACCCCGGGGGCGACGAGGCGCTTGACCACGTCGCCGGTGCTCGGGGCGGTGATCGTCGCGTAGTCGCGCACGATCTGCGCCGTCCGCGCCGTCGCCGTGGCCCGGGCGACCGTCGATTCCGCTGCCTCCAGTTTTTTCCGCGCGGACATCTCCATCGCGTGCGCCTGCTCGACCTTGGCTCGTGCCGCTTCCCGCTTGGCCTCGAGCGAGACCGCGAGCGAGCGGTCGTTTTCGTATTCCTGCTGAGAGATGGCGCCGGAGCGGACAAGCCGCTCCGAGCGTGCCGCCACCGACCGCGCGTACGTCAGCTCCGCCTCCGTCGAGGCTTGCTCTCTCTCGGCTTGGGCGATGCCCTGCTGTGCCCCCCTCACCTCCGCATCCATCTGGGCCTTCGCGGCCTCAGCTGTCGCGCGCACCGCCTCGGCCTCCCGTGCGCGCGACGTCAGTTCGACGTCGTCCAGCCGCGCGACGACCTGCCCGGCGCGAACGTGATCCCCCGGATACACCGGCATGTCGACGATCCGCCCCGTCACGCGCGGATAGATGTCTTCCTCGTTGAAGGGCGCGACGCTCGCGGTGTACGTCACTGCGCCGCTGATCGGGCCTCGCTCGGCGATGGCGAGCGTCACCGGGAAGGCCGTGTCGCCCGACGCCATCCGCATGTCCATGTCCATCGCCGGGCGGCCGCTGCGGGTGTTCGCAACGTAAGCCCACACCCCGGCGCCGGCGACGAGCAGCACCGCCAGGAGTTTCGGCAGAAATCGGCCGAGCCGTCCCTCTCGGCTTGCCGGCCGCGCCCGGATGGTGGCCTCGCTCACGTGGCCATCGTCCCCTGGCGGTGACACCGTGCTGGGATCGATCCGATCCGGCGTCATCGCGTCGCTCCTGATGTCCGCGAAGGCCCGCGAGCGGTGAGCCGGTGCACGCCGCGCCTCGCCAGCTTCGCCAGGTCGTCCGTGTAGGTATGGAGGATCGGCACGACGAAGAGCGCCAGCAGGGTGCCTATGGTGAGCCCGCCGATCGTCACCGTCGCCAGCGGGGCGTAGGCGTCGATGCCTGTCCGGGGGAAGAAGGCGACGGGGATCAGCACCACTATGCTGATCATCGACGTCATCACGATCGGCCGGAGCCTCACTGGCGCTGCGGTGAGGATTGCCTCGTCGCGTTGCATTCCCTCGCCCCGCAGCCGTAGCACGAGGTCGATCATGAGCACCGCGACCGTCATCATCATCCCCGTCAGGATCACGACGGCCAGGATCGAGACGGTCGAGAACGTCTGCCGTGCGAGCAGCAACCCGCCCAGGATGCCGGTGAGCATGAGTGAGAGCGAGACGATCATGTTGAATGGCTCGATCAGGCTCCGGAACTGAGCCACGAGCAGCAGGAACATGAAGATGACGGCCAGATAGAGCCCGCGCATCAGTCGTTGGAACGATTCCCCCATTTGAGTCATGTCGCCGCGCAGCTCGACGCCATAGCCGGGTGGGAAGTCGATCCTCTCGCGCGTGGCCATGAGCAGGTCCATGGCCAGCTCCATGCTGGGCGGACCGCCCTTGCGATAGAAGCCGAGGACCGAGGCCACGCGGCGAAAGTTGTCGTGCTCGATGAGGGTGGGTCCGGGCCGTTCCTCGATCCGCGCCACCGAGCCGAGGGGCACGACCTCGCCCTTCTTGCCGACGATCTTGACTTGCTCGAGATCCGTTCGGTCCCGTCGCTGATCGCCGCGATACCGTACGAGGATCGTGAACTGCCGCCGGTTGTCGACCCGGTAGAACTCGTTGGTCAGTCCCCCCTTGAGCGCGTAGTACGCCTGGTCCGCGACGTCCTGCACGGTCAGGCCGATCTCCTGCGCGCGGGCGCGGTCGACCACGACGTGGAGCTGGGGCAGGGTCTGCGTCCACGACGTCGCAACCTGGTAGAAGCCCGGGATCGCCACGGCCAGGCGTCGGGCCTGCTCGCTGATCTCGGACAGCTTGTCGAGATCGGGCCCGAAGAAAATGAGCTGGACCGGCGCGGCGCTCGAGGCCATGACGTCTGCCCCCATCTCCTTGATGGTGAGGCGCCGGATCCCGGGGATCGTCCGCATCGCCTCGTCGCGGACGCCATCCATGACCTGCCAGATGTCCCGTTGCCGCTTCGATGAATCCACGAGCGTCAGCATCATGAAGGCCGAGTTCACCGAACCCATGCTGTAGCCGGTGAAGTAGGTGCCGCCAGGCTCGAACCCGATCTCCGACGAGACGTGGACGATCTCCGGGCGCTTCAGAAGCAGCTGCTCGATCTCGGCGGCCATCTCCGATGTCCGGGCGAACGACGTGCCGGGCACGGCCTCCATCTGGACGAACGCCTGGGAGACGTCGGCCAGCGGCATCATTTCGCTGCCGATCTTCGGGTAGAGCGCGAAGCCGACCAGGATCACGGCGATCGATCCGGTCAGGACCACGAAGCGGTTTCGAATCGACCACACGAGGCTTCCCCGGTAGCGCGCCTCCACGCGCGTGAGGAAGCGCTGGAAGGGATCGACCAGCCACCGCTGGAAGGGGCCTCGGCGGCGCTCCGCCTCCTCACTATATGGAGCGAAAAGGCTGGCGGCCAGAAGCGCCGTCAACGTGAACGACACCAGCGCCGAAGACAAAAGCGCAAGGATGATCGCCCACACGATCCCCTCGAACATGAGCTGCACGATGCCGCCGGAGAAGGCCAGCGGCAGTAACGCGACGCAGAGCATGAACGTGATGGCGAGCACGGCCAGCCGGACCTCGCTGATCCCGTCGATCGCCGCCTCCTTGGGCGACTTCCCCATCCGCAGGTGCCGCTCGATGGAGTGGATGTCGACGATGGAATCGTCGACGAGCCGGCCGATGGAGAGGAGCAGCCCGATCAGCGTCGAGCTGTTCAGCGTCATCCCGAGCGGCACCATGGCGAGCAGTGCCATCCCGAGCGACATCGGGATCGTGATGACGGAGATGAGGGTGCCTCGCACGTTGCCAAGGAAGAACAGGACCACGAGCCCGGTGAGGACGACCGCAATCACCAGTTCTTCGACCATGTTGTCCATGAGCACGCCGACGAAGCCGGCGTCGTCGTGGGCGACGTCGAACTTCAGCGCGGGGAAGTCTTGCCGGATCTCCTCGAGCTTCGCCTTGACGCCGGCGATCACCCGCACCGAGCTGGCGTCCGGTTGCTGAATGACCGAGATCTCTACCGCCTCCTTGCCGTTGAGCCGGTAGAGACTGCGCTGCTCCCGTGGCGTATTGATCACCTCGGCCACGTCTCGGAGATAGACCGTCCGCCCCTCCAGGCTTGCGATGGGGTACGCCGCGACTTCCTCCGGGCCGCGAGCCCGGAAATCGCTGCGCACGAGGATCTCGCGGTCCCCGTGGGTCAGCGTCCCGGCGGGGCGCGAGACGTTCTGCATGTCCAGAGCGTTCTTGAGGTCCAGCAGGCTCATGCGATAGGCGGCGAGGCGCTCCCGGTCGACGATCACCTGCATCTGGAGCTTCTGGCCGCCGAAGGGCACGACGGAGTACACGTCCTTGACGACTTTCAGGCGGTTGACGATTTGGTTCTCGACAAGCGTGCGCAGCTGCACTGGGTCGTACCGTTCGCCGGTGACCGCGAGCGTGAGCACCGGCAGATTCAACGGATCGATCGCGAGCACCCAGGAGGGTTTCAGGTTCGCGCCGGTCATCGGCAGGTCGGCCTGGACGACGTTCATCAGCGCTTGGACGTCGAACAGCGCCTTCTTCATGTCGGTGCCGTACCAGAACTCGACGCTGACGATCGAGAACCCTTCCTGGGAGGTCGAGCGGACGAAGTGGACGTTCTTGAGGTCGACCATTCGCTCCTCGATCGGCTTGGAGAAGTAGATCTCCATCTCCTCGGCGGAGAGCCCCGGCATCATCGACACGACTCCGACGATGGGGCTCTCGACGTATGGCATCATCCGGCGGGGCATCTGAAAAAAGATGACGAGGACCGCGAGCAGGGCCACGCCGAGGTAGAACGCCGTGACGATGTACGGATGCTCGATCGACCAGCGGCTGATGTTGCCGCGGCCGCGCCCGGCGCCCTCCGACTTCGCAGAGGTTTCAGGGCTCAATGCAGTTCCCCATGACGATCACGCCGCACGCCGTCGCTTCGTCCGGTGCGACTTCGACCTGCCGACGAATCGGCACGATGTTCCTCCCGAGGGCTCGCCACGTCAACGCGGTCGTGACCTGCTTGACACGGCTCTTTTTCGGGCGGATCTTGACGCCGCGACCGAGCGGCGCCTGCGGAAAACGCTGATCCGGCGCTCGTCGCGGTCGTGGAGGAGAGTCTCAATGTGTCGAGCATCGATGCTTGCCGTCGCTATCGCATCCATCCTTCTCGCTCCGTGGCCCGCGCTCGGTCAGGCGCCCGGGTCGATGCCGGGTATGCAAATGCCCGGCATGCAGATGCCGGGGACGCAGATGCCGGGCACGTCGGCGCCTGAAGGCCAGGCGCCCGGAACGAAACCGCCCGGTGCCGGCAGCCCACCCGCGATGGGTGGCGGCTGACCGATCACCGGCGGAATGCCCGGAGGGCAGACGATGGCTGGCATGGGGGCCATGGGTGGCATGGGGTGCTGCGGTGGGATGATGGGCGGCCAGGCGATGGCCGGACCCGGATCGACGCTCGGTCTGATGAGCACGATGATGCTCGACGCCTCGGATTGGCGCACCTACGCAACGATGATCAAGCTCCGCGGCGAAATGCTGAAGTCCATGGGCGAGCTGATGATCCAGCACGGGCAGGCCGTCGAGAAGGCCAACCACTGATCGTCCGATGTCGCTCACGCGCCGTCGGCTGCTGAAAATCTCGGCCCAGGCCGGTCTCGGTTCACTGACACTGGCTGCCGCCCGCGGGTTGTTCGGCGAAACGACCGGTGTCGCCGCGCAACCGACCGGGGCGCGCGAGATCCGCCTCGAAATTCGCGAGATCCGGTGGGAGCTGGCTCCGGGCAAGGTCGTCCGGGCACTCACCTACAATGGTCGCGTCCCCGGACCGGAGATCCGCCTCAAGGAGGGCGAGTTCGTTCGCGTGATTCTCCACAACGCGCTCGCCGCGCCGACGGCGATCCACTGGCACGGGATCGACGAGCCGACGCGTCGGCACGTCCACGGAGTTCCCCACCAGCTGATTCCTGGGGGCGCGACGTTCACCTACGAGTTCGTGGCGCGGCCGGCCGGCACGCGGTGGTACCACCGCGTGCATTTCGGCGAGGGCATCGACCTCGGCCAGGCGGCGCCGCTGATCATCGAGCCCGCTCAGCCCGACCCGTTTCCTTTCGACCGCGAGGTCACGGTCGTCCTCGACGACTGGGCGACCGGCACCAGCCGCCCACTCCCGCTGACGTTCGCCGGAACGGCCGGCGCCCGGGGAAGCGCGGGCGGGATGATGGCACGGATGAGCATGGGGCCGATGGGGTGCGGGATGGCTGTCGCCGGTCCCGCCACGCCCCAATACGACACGATGTCGATCAACGGCAAAGCGTTCCCCGCCACCGAGCCGCTGAGCATACGTGAAGGGGAGCGGGTGCGATTTCGACTGGTCAACGCCAGCGCGATGCACACGCACCTGGTGCGGCTCGCCGGACACTCTCTAGAGGTGACGCACACCGACGGCAATCCGCTGCAGGAGGCGGTCGAGGTCGATGCGTTGCCGATCGCGCCCGCCGAGCGGTACGACGTGCTGATCAAGGCCGGGCGACCGGGCGTCTGGCCACTCTACTGCGCTCAGCCCGGACACGCCGCGGCTGGCGAGCAGGTCATGGTCGTCTACGAGGGCCACAAGGGCACCAGGCCGGCGCCGCCGGCGATCGGAGCACCGACGCCGCGCGTGTGGCGTTACGAGCTCGGTCGGGGACGCCCCCTCCTCCCCCCGGCGTCAGGCGCGGTCCGCAATGTCCACCTCACGCTGAGCGGCGCCATGATGCAGACGGATGCCTGGACGATCAACGGCAAGCGCTACCCCGCGACCGATCCCCTGGACGTCCGGCAGGGCGATCACGTACGTGTCCTGCTGACGAACATGAGCATGGCCTCGCATCCCATCCACCTGCACGGTCAGTCCTTTAACGTCGTGGCGGTGAACGGCGCCCAGCTCCCGGCGCCGCTGGTTAAGGACACCGTAGATGTCGAGCCTCACATGGGCTCGGTCCTGATCGAGTTCCCCGCCCTCTACCCCGGCGTGTGGATGCTGCACTGCCACAAGGAAGTCCACACGAACGGCGGTATGTCCACGCTGGTTCGAGTCGCCGAACGAACGTAACAGGCGATCGATCTTTCTGGGAGGCACCGTCGACCAGAGTTACGGCGTCACTGGGCCGCGTGAGCCGACGGAAAACATGAGTTAGTTAGAGTTAGTATCAGGTCGTTCGAGCTGAGTGCTCCACGACAATGCGGGCGTCGCTTGCCGTTCTGATCGGTGCGTCCGTGCTCGCGGTCCCCGGAGGCGTCGGCGCCAGAACCTCTCGACGTCTTCCGGCAGGTCAATCCGTCCGTCGTCGAAGATCCTTCTCGCATTTCCGTAACAAGGCGGAGCATTGCACCGAACGAGGGTCCACGCGAACCGACTCCCGCTGACGCCATGCTGACGGTTTTGGCGTGATAAGGCAGGCGAATCAGGAACGTATCGGGACGGATACGCGAGAAGACAGTGATGATCTGAGGCGAATTTAGACCGCGCGGGACGCAGCGCACTTCGGATCCCAAAGCAGGTGCGCTGCGCTACGAGACGATGCTGGGCTCCCGATGCGCCATTCTCGGGTTTATGGCGTGGAGAGACGCCGAGGGGAGGCCGAAAACCGTCAGCGTGACGTCAGCAAGCCTTGCGGCGGCAATCACACTGATTCGGAAGAGCTCGAAAAGGTTGGGTCCCCTTCGTCGACACATATCGAACTCTGTGCCTTGCGCCGTCGCCATCAGTCCGTAATCTTTTCGAGGTGTTACGTCGTAGCGCGTAGTCCTTCAGGCAATTACCGCGGGCCGAACGACGTGGTGTCTCGTTTTGTCCCGAATCGTCCCCAAATTGCCCATTAACGCAGCGTCCCGCCCGTCCTGTGCCAGAAAATCCCGCCGAATCCCGGCAAAACCGTCAGCGTGACGTCAGCAAGCGGGAGGCTCATCGCTGGGACG
>Ga0066388_100001661_pt1 | contig 12779 bp, 13 predicted proteins | sample PanSoiMetaGPlot6_FD_64539 | JGI IMG/M metagenome (GOLD analysis project Ga0066388, IMG submission 64539) | Tropical forest soil microbial communities from Panama analyzed to predict greenhouse gas emissions - Panama Soil - Plot 6 (Hybrid Assembly) | ecosystem: Environmental > Terrestrial >... | reverse complement strand
GAACTTATTAGCTCTGCCAAAACGGCGCCGCGTTCAAGTAAGCCCCTCCAGCAACCGTTGCTGCACTGCCGTAGACCGGCGCTGTGACTTTTCCCCAATTTGCACTTGAAATCTGCGCTTGCGTACTCGAAATAGAAAAATGCCCGATCCGATTAGGATCAGGGCGATGCGCTTCAGCTGGCCAAGCGAAGCCCACCCGTTCTAGACCGCTGTTCGGGTTCACAAAAATGCGTGAGCCGCCTCCTTGTGTGCGACGGCCGAAGCGGGATTCTGGTCCGAGTTTTCCGTCGACCAAGGACGTCGATGCGCTGTGTACAGCCACCTTAACCAAAGTGAATATCTGATGAACTTCTTCGGAATTCCCAGTTGTGGAAAAATTGTCGCCAGGCGTGTCGAAACTTACGTTCATACACGGGCGAAGGTTCTCACACGCAGAGCAACCCGCTTTTTTATGCGCGGACCGTTGGATCCTCGACACAAAGAGTCCCAATGTTCAGCCAGTCGCGTTGGAGAATTGCTTCTACGTAGAAATTAACACTCCTTTCATGATCCAGCTCGCGTTTCCGGGCATCGTAGGCAGGGTTTCAAATCTCTAATCTGCGGGTGCTCATGTCTGGAAATCGATTCGTCAACACTCGATTGCTTTTCGGGTCCTTAGTTCTCGGTCTTCTCACACTGCCCGCGTGCAACTCCGGATCCAAGTCTTTCTCCAACGCACCGCAGGCGGGAGGCAATTCGGGTTCGCTCGTGGGTGCCGGTAGCACCTTCGTTTACCCCGTCATGACGCGCTGGATCAGTGATTTCCAAAGCAGCCATTCTGACGTCCAGATCAACTATCAGTCGATTGGTAGCGGGGGAGGTATTCAACAGCTGAAAAAAAATCTGGTGGACTTCGGCGCCTCCGACGCTCCTCTTGACGATCTGCAACTCAAAGGGCTGCCGGCGCTGGTCCAGATCCCAGAGAGCGCGGGGCCGGTTTGCATCACCTACAACCTGCCTGAGCTCAAGGTGCCGCTGAAACTAAGCGGCACCACTCTCGCGGGAATTTATCTTGGCAAGATCAAGAGCTGGCAGGATCCGGCCGTCAAGACAGACAATCCCGGTGTGAACTTGCCCGCTCACGACATCGTTGTCGCCCATCGCTCCGATGGAAGCGGCACAACGAACATCTTCACCACCTGTCTGGCCAAGATCAGTCCTGAGTGGCAGAATCAGGTTGGTAAGGGTGTCTCCGTGAACTGGCCAACTGGATTGGGAAGCAAGGGTAGCGAGGGCGTCACCGGGGTGGTTAAGCAGACTCCAGGCGGCATCGGCTATGTTGAGCTTACTTATGCAACTGAGAACAGGCTTCTCGTCGTCTCCGTCATGAATCAAGCTGGGAGCTGGGTGCAGCCAACTGCTGCCGGTACAACAGCGGCGATCAACGCCTTCGCGGCGGAGCTCGCAAAAGACGTTCGCACGCACATCGTGGATCCCCCAGCCTCGGCGAAAGATGCGTATCCGATCTCGGGCCTGACCTTTCTTCTTGTTCCCAAGCAGGGGAAAGACCCGAAGAAGACCGGAGCTCTGAAGCAGTTCATAGCCTACATGGTTACGCAAGGGCAGACGCAGGCGCAGAGCATGGATTACGCGCCGATCTCAGCATCTCTCCAGCAGCAAGACGAAAATCTGCTCTCGCAGGTGGGGGAACCGCACAACCTGCCCAGGCAAAACTCAGCGGCATAAGCCTGGCACCATAATCGCCATGATACCTTTGCGGACTATATGAGATGCTTCAGATCTTCGGCCCTTGAAAAAGTTGCGTTATGGCAAATGACCCAACCAATCTGATCATCGACGCGTATCAAGGCAGCCGTCCGGCATCAGCCCACTGCTTGAAATGTGGTGGAACCTTCCGGTCCCTGCCCAGTATGACGACTCTCGAAGCGAAGAGCGCTATACAGTCGGACTTTGACGCCCACAAGTGCAAGAAGCTGGACGTCGAGGAAGCTGCTACCCGGATTGTCAGAGAAGATAACCACTAGCCTCTTTTATTCTCACAACGGCGTGAGTCGGACGCTATGGCTGTCGCATCGAACATAACGGCATTGAAATAGCTAGCTAGCACTCACGAGAAGTAGCCCACGACTGGTGGCCGTTGTAGCGAAGGTTTCTTTGGTTGCAGAAGCGAATCAACACAATGAGGGTTTCATTCATCAAACCACGGCAGCAATTATGGCCATATATTGAGTCGTTCTGGGTTTGCGAAAGTCCAACGGGCATGCCCCTGACTGACCGTAATCTGGCAGTCCCTAACGGCTGCGCCAAGCTCATTATCCCTTACGAAAACTCACTATTTGGTTCTTGCGAAGGCCGCTCGGGCGTGAGTCGCGAGAATGGCTTTTATTTCGTGGGAAATCGAGAGACGGCCACACTGATTTCTTCAAGTGAGCGGAAAACCGGCTTTATAGGAATCGAGTTCTCTCCTCACGGTGCATTCCCCTTGTTTGGGATGCACATGTCGGAAACAGTAGACGAAAAGATGTTTGACTCGGAGGTGCTTTTCGGCCGATGGGGGCGGGAGACGAGGGAAACCCTTGGCAATCTGGAAGAAGTCGACCAGAAGGTGAGCTTCATCCAAGACGCGCTGGTCAGGCTCTCACACAGAAAGCAGCAGGACAACCGCATCATCGATTTTTGTGTGGATGTTCTGAGGCGAGCCCATGGACATGTGCTGATGAAAGAATTGGAGCGTAAGACCGGTTACACGCGGCGGTACTTAGACCTGCTCTTCAAACAGCATGTCGGTCTCTCGCCCAAAGTCTTGGCACGGATTTTCCGATTTCAAAAGTTTTACCAGAAATGGGCCCAAGGGCTGTCATACGACATCATTATGAACCAACTTTATGACCACTATTATGACCAGGCCCATTTCTCCAAGGAATTCAAGAGAATGACCGGACACTCCCCTCAGGCATTCATGGTCGAAGTTTCCAATGAGTTCGGGCGACGCCTCATCCTCAAGTAGCACTTCCCATTTTTACAATCGAAATTTTCAGTCACCTGCCAACATTTCTTCTGAAAGAATTCGCGGAATGCCGGAGGTGACATGTACGACGCAATTGTCGTTGGGGCTCGCTGCGCAGGTGCAGCCACGGCGATGCTGCTTGCTCGCCAAGGCCATCGCGTTCTTCTATTAGAGCGGGGCGATGCCCTAAGCGATGTGCCCCGGGGACACTTCATTCATAGACTAGGCCCCAAACGGCTTGCTGACTGGGGACTTTTGGAGAGGATTGTTGCCACGAATTGTCCGCCGATCTTCACGCAGCTCACTGACCTCGGCGACTTTCCACTAATAGGCAGAGATATTCGCATAGGAAACGTGGCGTGGGGATACGGCCCGCGACGCCGCCAACTCGATCAGGTGCTAGTCAAAGCTGCGGTCGAAGCCGGTGCCGAGTTTCGGCCGAATTTCCTAATGGAAAGCCTTCTGTGGAATGGCGATCAGGTAGAAGGCATTCGTGGTCGGCATAGTCATCAAGCTACTAGTAGCGCAGAAAAGGCGCGGATTACCATTGGCGCGGATGGCAAGAATTCTGCTCTCGCCCGCGCAGTCGGTGCTCCAAGCTACGAAGTAACCCCCGCGCTTACGTGCTGGTACTTCTCCTATTGGAGCGGTGTGCCCACTGAAGGGTTTGAGTTGTATGTTCGCGACAAGCGGGCGATCTTTAGTTTTTTGACTAACGACAATCTGTTTGCGATCTTTATCGCCTGGCCAATTGATGAATTTGAGTCGGTGAAGGCGGATATCGAACGCCAATTCATGCAAGTTGTTGATATGATCCCAGGGTTTGCCGACCGCTTGCGCTCTGGACGTCGCGAAGAGCGCTTTTTTGGCACCGCCGATCTGCCCAACTTCTTGCGCCGTCCCTTCGGACCGGGCTGGGCACTCGTAGGCGACGCCGGTTGCCACAAGGATCCCATGGAGGGCCTGGGAATCTGTGACGCCTTTCGGGACGCAGAGTTCCTCGCCGCTGCGGTTCATGAGGGGTTGGCGGGTCACACTCCTTTGCACGAGGCCCTAATGGCTTATGAGAGGCGACGGAACGAAGCCACCATGGCTGATTATCACGAAAACATCGCGCGAGCCAGGTTCATTCCTGCACCGGCCAAATTGTTCCAACTCCGTTCGGCTCTGCTCGGCAATGACGAAGACACCAAGAAGTTCATTATGGCTCGCGAGGGTTTGATTCCTCCCGAGGAGTTCTTCAACACGGAGAACCTCGAGCCGATCTGTTTCGGAGCCGATGCCTCCGTGGCGGCTGGAGATTGAGCGATGTGCTTTCCCAGCATGAATGGTGTCCTGGTGGGAGTTCTTGCCACGATCACTATGTATGTGCTTACCAGCATCTTATACAAGCTGCAGTTAATTGATCCGTTGCACCCGCGTCTTGTCGGACGATGGTTTGCGTCAACAGCCAGGGGACAATTGCTTGTCAACGACATCGGTCAGCTACCGCCCGTTAATCGTGAAGACGCGATTGCCGTGCCTATGCACTACGTTATTGGGATCACGCTCGCACTTCTGTATCTGCTTGTGAGTTCGACCCTGGGACTTAGCCCGCGCAGTCCATCGGTAGCACTCGGTTTCGCTCTGTGCACTAATGTCTTTCCCTGGTTCATGATGTTTCCGGCGATGGGATACGGTTGGTTTGGTTCACATGGCCCGACCGGGACTCGATTGTTTCTCGCCAGCCTCGTCACCAATTGCTTTTACGGAGTGGGGCTCTGGCTAGCGACGTCGATGCTGAGTTGATCCACTTATACGGTCAACGGTGGGCCGAGAATGCCACTCCGAGACAGTGCCGGACCGCGACCCGAAAAAACGAGAGTCAGCCTACGGGGAGGAAGTGCTCTGAAGCAATGTAGGCCCGCCTATCACATCTCAACAGTGTCGACCTATCATGGATACGAAAGATAACTACTCAAATCGTATCGAGCATACTGTCTACACATTAGTCCTGGGCGTTATGGTCATCCGGGCAGGCGATCGGATCAAGTGGGCGACGGGCTTTCTCTGGCCTACCTGGCTATTCTTGTACATACTCCCGTGGTGGCTGCTGGCGCAGGTCGCCCAGGAATTGCGGACCCGATACTGAGCTCCAGCAGAAAATTCGGCCATTTACTCCCGAGTAGTTGGCAAACCGGAAACTACAGTCGAATGACTCTAACCTTATTATTGTGTGTCAGCGGTGTGCAGATTTGCGACGAAGGCAGTCGCCTCAGATGGCACGTTCCAATCAAACGACAAGACCGCGGGGAAGCTTGGATGATTGGCGAGACCCCATGCTACGGCATTTGATAAGCAGTTATTTGAGCATCACCGTGTATCCTGTGCCAGCTTGATCTCCTTATATACGCGGGAATCTGAATTCGGTCGTATGCTAAGTGCATGATCAAAGAACTTTTCGTCATTACCTGCACATTGCTGTTAAGCACCGCTGGCGCGCAAAATATTGCTGGTGGCGCTCGTCCTCGAGCTGCGGAATTGGGATTGAAAGTCGGGGTGCTGCCGACTGGCCCGCTCGACGCGATCACCGACGTTGGCGGCGTTGAAGTCGGGCAAACGACCATTATTCGTGGCGAGAACATCCGCACCGGAGTGACGGCGATCCTGCCGCATGGGGGCAATCTTTACCGCGAGAAGGTTCCGGGAGCGATTTTCGTTGGCAACGGCTTTGGCAAGCTTGCAGGCTCAACGCAGGTGGACGAGATGGGCGATATCGAGACACCCATCCTGTTAACGTCTACCACGAGCGTACCGCGGGTGGCGGATGCGGTGATCAGCTACATGCTGGCGCTGCCCGGAAATGAAGATGTGGTATCGATCAACCCGGTGGTGGGTGAAACAAACGATGGATATCTGAACGACATTCGCGGGCGGCATATTTCGTTTGAGGACGTTTTTGCGGCTATCAAGAATGCGAAGGATGGACCCGTCGCGGAAGGAGCAGTTGGCGCGGGCACAGGAACGGTTGCGTTTGGATGGAAGGGAGGGATCGGGACGGCGTCGCGTCGCGTACCGGCAAGCCTCGGTGGCTACTCGGTGGGAGTGCTGGTGCAGACCAACTTCGGAGGCGTGCTCACGATCGCGGGCGCTCCTGTCGGACAGGAACTGGGCCAATACTACTTGCGCAATGAGCTTCAAGCGGCGGATAGCATCAAAGATAAGGCAGACGGCTCGTGCATGATGGTGGTCGCCACCGATGCGCCCATGGACTCGCGAAATTTGAAGCGGCTGGCTGCGCGGGCGTGGGTGGGGATGGGGCGGACAGGAAGTTCGGCGTCTAATGGCAGTGGAGACTATGCGATCGCCTTCTCGACGGCATCACAGGTACGGATTCGTATCGATGACAAACCATCGATGCGGAGAATCGAAGTGCTGCCGAACGACTCGATGTCACCGCTATTCGAGGCGGTGATCGAGGGGACCGAAGAAGCGATCTACAACTCGATTTTCAAGGCGACTACCATGAGCGGCAACGGTCATTCCGTTGAAGCCTTGCCGATTGAGAAAACCACGAAGATCCTAAGAGAATACAGAGCGGTGAAATAAGATGTCATAGACGAGTCTTGACCGCAGGAAATGCTGTCGCATGAACGTCGCTACTGTAGGCCGACCCTTACCCGAGTCTTGAGCGCAATGGCTCGCAGATTATAATGAGGTGTGACCCACGTAGGTTATGATTTTTTTCTCTCGAACACCATCGATTTTTTCTTGAAAAAGGCGCAGCGCATTCAAACTGTTCCGGATCGTGACTTCTCCTACCATGCGTTTTCCAGACACCGTCATTTGAGACCGGCTGCTTTCTTGTTAAATCACAGCCGCGACACCCAACCGGGTTCATCGTTTTTTCCTGGCCACCGATGACGCCTGCTTGCCGAGTGCGCTTCGCACCGATTTCGATCGTACGTCTTCTCTTTGCAGCTGCAGCTGCCTTTTTTGTGTTTCTTCGTGCCGCGGTCTTCTGTTGCCTCGACGACATGTTGTTTCTCCTTCTCCAATTTGGATTCGAATTCCGATTCGGTTCGTCGTTTCGATGCAGTCGGTGTCCGCCTCGCATCCGGAAAAATGACAAGTTCCGCCCTTCGCACGAACGGATTGCCGACAGATGCTCCAGAAGAATAAGATCGAAATCTGGATCGCATCGAGAGAACGAAATTCGGCCTCGAGCTCTGACCGGGTGGTGTAGAAGAGTGATTGTGCATGCCGCCGATGCCGGGTATGAGGCAATATCCGTGCAGATCGCGAACCCTCGTGCCACGGTCGCAGTTACGTCGCCCCAGCTTCAATGGCCGCAATCTTGTCGCCTTCGATCACCACAATGTTTGGTCGTCTACAGTAGGCTTTCGGTGGCTTCAATCGCCCGCGCCCGAGCGAGAGCAATCCCGGGAGCATCCACCCGCATAGACCCCTGCGGCTTCGTTCAAACGGGGTAAACCGCACAAAGAAGGCAACCGCCTTTTCTGCTTACAATATCCGCGACGTCAGGGCAAAGTCCCTCCCTATTCTCGAATCCAAGCTCGGGGATATGCAGAACAATGGCTGAATCTAAGCTGTCGACTGAAGAGCAGCTTGCGACCATATGGAGCTTGGCGGACTCACGATCAAGCAGCTCGCGAAGAGGGTTACTCGGGGTATAGGTGACGACTTTCTTCTGGACCGCGCTGCAGCGCTGGCCTTCAACTTCATCCTTGCCCTTTTTCCGTTTCTGGTGTTTCTACTGTCGGTCTTCGGACTGTTCGCGTCGCACGCCAGAGACTTGCAAACCAATCTCTTGAACCATCTCTCTCAGGCGCTGCCGTCAGCAGCATTTACGGTCATTAGTCATACATTGTTTGAAATCAGCCATAATCCCAGCACAGGAAAACTCACGTTCGGTATCCTGCTAACGCTATGGTTCGCTTCCGGCGGCATGAGTTCGATGATGTCCGGACTGGATGGAGCTTACGAAGTGAAAGAAACTCGGCCGTGGTCCAAGGTCCGCGCCATTGCACTGGGGCTGACAATCGCAATTTCTATTCTCGTTATTTTGGCGTTGGCTGCGGTTCTTGCCGGAGGACACGTCGCCAACCTGGTCGCATCGCACTTCGGCCGGGGGCAAATGGTGGTTTTGGCGTGGCGCTTGGCGCAATTCGTCGTAGCTCTAGCCTTCATAACATTTTCATTCTCTCTGATCTATTACTTCGGACCTGATCTCGAAGAACAGCACTGGTACTGGATCACGCCGGTTCGATCATTGGCGTACTGCTCTGGGTTGCAGCCACGTTCGGGTTTCGTGCTTAACTTCATTTCTTCAATAGCTACAGCAAGACTTATGGCTCTCTCGGTGCCGCGATGATTCTACTGATGTGGCTTTACATCACGGGGTTCGCTTTCCTTGTAGGCGGCGAAATAAACGCACAGATCGAGCACGCTGCCGAGAAAAGAGGGCATCCTGAGGCAAAAGCGCCGGGAGAGAAGAAGGCAGTGTAGTGTTCCCGCATGTGAACGTTGGCGCGATTCGGCGATTGACTGCCATTCGATGTCCCAAGCCGAGTTCTTCGCACCACCGTACTAAGTTGCGTTTCATCTTCCGCGTTTTGTTCTGGGTGCTTCGCTTAGACATTCTGCTCGAATCGTGCGACATGTCAAAAAGCGGCAACCCCAGGGGAGGCAGAACCAGAACTGCGACGCTGCCAGTGGCTGCTGCTTGCATGCAATTGCAAAACGAGCTATAGAGTTCCTGGTTCAATTTCGCCGAAGCCCACCACTTCTGTGAAGGAGCTAACTATCAACCGCATACTCCGGACTCTGCCCCTTTTGTTGCTCTGCCTGCCTTCGCGAGCGGCTGCTCAAGGTGAAGCTGGCTGGGCGCGGACAGCAAAAACTCTGACCGGCAGTGTTTTTGCCAATACTTCAATGGACAACCTACGCGATTTATGCGACCACATCGGATCCAGGGTCACCGGCAGTAAGGGCTATGAAGAAGCGTCAACCTGGGCGTTAGCCCGGTTCCACGCGCTCGGAATTAAAGACGCGCACTTGGAATCGTTCAGCATCCCCAACGGATGGCAGCGCGGATGGGCACAGAGCCAAATTTATTCTCCGATTCAGCGGCGGCTACATATGGAAAGTGTCAGTTGGGCACCTTCTACACCACGCAGGGGAGTCACCGGCGAAATCACGGTGGTGGACGACCTTTCTCCTAACGCATTACGTTCCAGGGCTGACCAGATTAAAGACCACATTGTTCTGATCGACACAGAGCATGCTTTTGCCGAGGGGTTCAATAAAATCTATCCACTCCTCCGCGCTTCCTATGGGCTTTTCAAAAGCCTCGGCGCGCGTGGTCTGGTCCTCAACGACAATGTTCCCAATCAAGTCGTTGGGGACTGGCTCGACGTCGACAATGGAAAAGCAGAAATCCAGCCCTTACCAATCGCGGAGATTGGAATGGAGGATTACAAACTCCTCCGGCGCCTTCACCAACAGGGCCCTGTAACCATCGGCTTCGAGTATCAGAATCAGATCAGCGGGCCGACACAAGTCAGCAATGTCGTGGCTGAAATTAGGGGCAAGGACAACCCTGACGAATGGATTCTGATCGGAGCCCATCTCGATTCCTGGGACCTCGCCAGCGGATGTCAAGATAACGGAACGGGCGTCAGTATGGTTTTGGAAGTTGCCAAAGCTATCAATGCTTTGCCATCGCCTCCGCGACGCTCCTTGCGATTTGTTCTTTGGACTGGAGAGGAGCCCGGTCTACTCGGATCGAAAGTGTACGTCAAACAACACGAGCGAGAACTCTCGAAATGCGTCGCGGTCCTCAACACGGATGACGGCGCCGGCCATCCGAAAGGCTGGAAAGTCGAGGGCCGCAAGGATCTAAGCCAAGCCATGATACCGATCGCCAGCGACTATCTGAAAGACCTCAGTGCCGATGGCATTTCGATGGAAATCACCTTCGATAGCGACCATGGACCATTCGTTTTGCAAGGCATACCCGCACTCGACCTGTGGGTGGATGATGAACAGTACGAAAAAGTGCATCACAAGCCGAGCGACACGTTCGACAAAGTCGATCCTATCTTCTTCAAAACCGACACGACGGTGGTTGCCGTGACCGCCTACCTCTTAGCAGCAATGCCGCAGCCGATTGCGCCGCACCTCGATCACGCTGCCGTTGGTGAGATTCTTAAGAAGGCGGAACTCGAGCAATATCTCATAGCGCACGGTGATTGGACTCCTTAAGGCGGGCTGTCACTGGCGAGCCGGGAACTGCGCGATGTACCTTGCGTACACTTCGTCGTAGCTGCGAGTGTTCTTCATCGTCGGATTAAACACCGACGCTCCGATCTCCCTGAAATATGCCTCCTCGTCCACAAAACCAGTAAGCAACGCTGCTCCGATTGCGGACGCCGAGCCTAATTTATAAGCGTGCACACTCCTGCCAAGAATGTCGGCAAGGATTTGCAAATCTGCCGGATTTTTAGCCATCCAGCCGCTTATACGGACCGAAGCAATTTGCTTGTCTTCGAGCACTTCGACACAACGGCGGATTTCAAACGACATGCCTTCGAGAAGAGCTCGGACAATGTGGACCGGGGCGTGATCGCATCTCAATCCGTTCAAAATTCCTTTCAGCTCGGGATTCCATAAAACGCCCTGTTCTCCACCCGCCAGGTAAGGAGCGAATAGAAGTCCCTCGGCTCCCGGAGAGACCGCACGAGCGCCTTGCCAGAGGAGCCGCTGGGCCTTACTGTCGTTTCCTGCGAAGAGGCTCTGAACCCAGTCGCGAGCGGAACCGCCGGCCAGCAGGTCTGCTTCGCGGCCGAACGTGTGATCCAGACCTAGTGGAGTTACCAAATACCGTGTTTCAGGGTCCCAGTGAGGACTTGAATCGGATTTGATGATGACCGTGCTCGAACCAGTGAGGATCGTGACCGCGCTATTTGTTGCGCTTCCGTTTAGAGCATAGACGCCTGCGGCAGAATCAGCACAGCCGACGACCACCGGCGTCCCCAGCGCACAACGTACCAATTTGCTACCGTGGCTGCTGAGCGGCAGAGAGGAGGAGGACGGCTTTATCGAGGGGAGTTGTTCTGCAGAAATATTCCAAAATCCGCAAAGTGTGTCATCCCAAGCACCCGATTGCAGGTTGTACAGCGCATAACCGGATGCAGTCGATGCGTCTGTTGCAGCCACTCCCGTCAGCGCATAGAACAGGAAGTCTTTCGCCGAGAGAATGGCATCATCCCTGCTTTTCCCCTTTCGGTGAAAGCCGTACATCGGCGCGAGATAGCGGCCATCGATGACTACGCCAGTCCGCCGGTATAGATCATGGCGAAGTTCGGAATTCAGCCGCTCACTCGCCCAGGCGTCGGCGCGGCTGTCTTGCCAGGTAATCGCGCGCCCCAACGGCTTGCCTCCGTTCAGCACGACCAGGGTTGGCATCTGACCGGTTAGACCAATGGCCTCCACCGTCAGGTTGCGAGTACGTTCTTTGTGAATCTTGGTAACTGCTCGCGACACTGCCTTCAGCCAGTCAGCGCAATCTTGTTCCGCCTGGCCTTCGCACGTCGCAACGGTGCCGTAGGGCTCGCGGGCTGTAGCGAGGATGCGGCCCTTCTGTGAAACGGCCACGACTTTAATGGCCGACGTTCCCAGGTCAATGCCGAGTACGCAACCTAGCTCCAGGCGTGGGGTCATAATTCCGGTGCCATGTTCCGGATACTATTTCATGCGGCGGTGCAGGGACGGGATAACACGGTCCACCGCTTCAAGGGTCATGTCAATATCCCGATCATTGTGCGCGAAGGAGAGAAACAAGTTCTCAAAGGCATCCGGATGAAATAGGATGCCTTCCTGCATCATTTCCTCCCACCAGACGCGGAACCAGTCTTTCCGTGCATGACGAACGGCATCGCGGTAGTTTCGAATGGGAGAGTCGGTGAACCATACTTGAAAAAGAGGTCCCAACCCAACGACATCGCAGTCAAAGCCTGCAAATTTCAAGCGCTCTCCGATACCTTTCATCAGTCGTTCACTTTTCTCTAATAGGCCGTCGTAAATGCCCGGTGTCGTCAGAAAATCAAGCGTCGCATTGGCTGCACTTACGGCAATGCCGTTGCCACTGTATGTCCCGGCCATAGACACAGTCCCGTCGGCGACTAGTTGCATGATGTGTTTCTTTCCGCCCACAGAGGAGACGGGAAATCCGCCCCCGAAGCCTTTTGCCAGTACTGTCAGATCAGGCACGATGCCGAAATGCTTCTGTGCTCCTCCCAGCGATATCCGGAACCCAGTGATCACCTCGTCAAAAATGAGAACGATGCCGAACTTCCCGGTCAGTTCGCGCATAAGTTCCAGGTATCCAGGCTGAGGCAGAATACAGCCGGTATTGCACATCACGGGTTCGGTGAGCACAGCCGCGATCTGCTCACCTCGTCCACGAATAGTTCTCTCCAGGGCCTCACTGTCATTCCACTGTAGGATGATGAGCGAATCCTCGACCCCGTCCGGAATCCCGGGACCTTGAACAACTGGAGTTGGGTGGATGTCAGGCCCGGCCTGCGCAAGGGGAGGGTGCTTGCTCCAATACACGCCATCGGAAAAGCCGTGATACATCCCTTCGAAGCGAATGATTTTCTTCCGGCCGGTAAAAGCGCGGGCGAGGCGCAAGGCATAAAGCACGGCCTCCGTGCCGGTATTTGATAAGTGCACCTGCTCAACGCTGGGGACAGCGGCAATGATTTTT
>Ga0066388_100001659_pt1 | contig 12782 bp, 5 predicted proteins | sample PanSoiMetaGPlot6_FD_64539 | JGI IMG/M metagenome (GOLD analysis project Ga0066388, IMG submission 64539) | Tropical forest soil microbial communities from Panama analyzed to predict greenhouse gas emissions - Panama Soil - Plot 6 (Hybrid Assembly) | ecosystem: Environmental > Terrestrial > Soil... | reverse complement strand
TCACCGCCCCGAGATCGACGCCCGGTTCACCGGCGGGCTGCTGTGGGCGAGCGTCGGCCAGGAGGTCCACGGCGTGGACCTGGCCGAGCGGGTCAACGACCTGGTCTGGGTGCTGAGCGGGCAGCGGCCGGCGATCTCCGACCCGGACGCCGCCGGAGCCGAGCTGGGCCGGCTGCTCGACGAGCAGCGCGGACCGGTGCTGCTGGTGGTGGACGACGTGTGGGAGGAGTCGCAGCTGCGGCCGTTCCGGTTCGGCGGCCGGGCCTGCGTCCGGCTGGTCACCACCCGCATTCCCGGCCTGCTTCCGCCCGGCACGCCGAGCATCCTCGTCGACGCGATGTCTGCTGCCCAGGCGCGGCAGTTGGTCTCCCATGGGGTGGGCGGGCTGCCGCCCGCCGCAGCCGGGGAGCTGGCAGATCTGGCGGGACGGTGGCCGGTGCTGCTGAACCTGCTCAACGGTGTCCTGCGCCGCCGGGTGGCCGGGGGCCAGTCACCGACCGAGGCGGCCGAGCACGTCAGGCGGGAGTTGCTGGCCCACGGCCCGGTCGCGTTCGACCCGGCACGCCCGGCCGACCGCAGCCGGGCCGTTGCAGCCACCGTCGAAGCGAGCCTCGCGCTGCTGACGGCGGACGACCTGCGCCGCTACCTCGACCTGGCGGTCTTCCCCGAGGACGTGGACATCCCGCTGGACGTGCTCGAGCTGCTCTGGCCCGGCACCCGGGTCGACCGGCTGTGCGAGGAGCTGTACGGGCTGGGGCTGGTCGCCGACTACCGGCTGGACCCGCCCGAGCCGCGGCTGGTGCTACACGACGTGATCCGCGCCTACCTGCGCACCCGCTGTGGCGCCGAGGACCGCACCGGAGTCCACCGTCGGCTGGTCACCGCGGCGGCCGGACTGCTGGCCTCGCATGACCAGGAACGCCGCCCGCGTCCCTGGTGGACACTGCCGCCCGACGCGGGCTACCTGTGGCGCTACCTGCCGCAACACCTCGCCGAGGCCGGTGAGAACGACGAACTCGCCGCAGCCGTGTGTGACCTGCGGTGGGTGGAAGCCAAGACCCGCCGGCTCGGCTCGGTCATCGGCGCCCTCGCCGACCTCGCGCTCGTGAACACTCCGTCAGCCGAGGCGCTGCGTAGGGTGCTGGACCGAGACGCGCCGCTACTCGGCCCGATCGACCCGCCCGACGCGCTCGGAGCGACCCTGGCCAGCCGGCTACACGCCGTACCCGAACTCGAAACGGTCCTCCAGCGCTACCGGGCGACGCTGCCGCGGCCCCGGCTGGAACCCTTCTGGCCCTTGCCGGACCGGCCTGACCCGGCCCGGCCACGCCCTGCCGGGCACGCCGGCGTGGTGACTGGCTGCGTATTCTCCCCGGACGGCACCGTGCTGGCCTCCATCAGCGATGACGCCACCGCACGACTGTGGCGGATCGCCGACGGCACGGAGCAGGCGGTCCTCACCGGCCATTCCGGCGCGGTCTGGGGCTGTGCGTTCTCCCCCGACGGCAGGCTGCTGGCCACCACTGGCGACGACAAGACGGTACGGCTGTGGCGCGTCCCGGAGGCCGTCCCATACGCGCTGTTCGGCGGTCACCGCGACTCGGTCGTTGGCTGCGCGTTCTCCCCGGACGGTGCCCTGCTCGCCACCGCCAGCAGCGACGGGACGGCCCGGCTGTGGCGGATCGCCGACGGCGGTGAGCAAGCCGTGCTCGCCGGCCATATGAGCGGGGTGACCGGCTGCGCGTTCTCCCCGGACGGCGCCCTGCTCGCCACTAGCAGCGATGACGGCACCGCCCGGCTGTGGCGGGTCTCCGACGGCATCCCGCAGGCCGTACTTGCCCCCCAGACCGGCGGAATACGGGGGTGCGCATTCTCGCCGAACGGGACCATGCTCGCCACCGCGGGCGTGGACGGAACCGTGCGGCTCTGGGGCGTACCTGGGGGTGAGCAGCAGGCGGTCCTGACAGTAGGCCATCAACTGCATGGGTGTGCGTTTTCCCCGGACGGCACTCTGCTTGCGACCGCAGGTTTGGGCGGGCCGGTGCGGCTGTGGCAGGCGACGTCCGGGGTCACCCATGCGGTTCTTCCCGACCAAGGCGCCTGGGTGCGCGGCTGCGCGTTCTCACCCGACGGCACCCTGCTGGCCACAGCCGGCAATGACCAAACACTGCGGCTATGGAGCGTCCCCGACGGCAGCCCGCGAAGGTTGCTGAGCAACCCGGCACGTCACGTCAACGGCTGTGCGTTCTCCCCCGACGACACCCTGCTGGCCACTACTAGCTACGACGGCACGGCGCGGCTCTGGCATGTTTCCACTGGCATCCCACAGGCGGTCCTTACCGGGCACACCAGCCGGGTCAGCCGCTGCGCGTTCTCCCCCGACGGTACCCTGCTGGCTACCACCAGCTTCGACCAGTCCGCGCGGCTATGGACCGTCCCCGGCGGCGCTCTACAGGCGGTCCTGCTCGGCCACACGGACTGGGTCCGCGCGTGCTCGTTCTCCCCGGACGGCACCCTGCTCGCCACCGCCAGCTACGATCACACCGTCCGGCTCTGGCAGATACCCGACGGTTCGGCCTGCGCTGTCCTGACCGGCCACACCGCGTACGTGAGCGGTTGCGCGTTCTCCCCGGACGGCACCCTGCTCGCCACTACTAGCGCGGATCAGACGGCGCGGATCTGTCAGGTCGCCGACGATACCGAACGCACCGTGCTGACCGGCCACACCGACGCCCTCAATTCTTGTGCGTTCTCCCCGGACGGCAGGCTGCTGGCGACCGTCAGTGACGACCGGACGGCGCGGCTGTGGAGCGTGCACGACGGCACGGAGGTGGCCGTACTGTCCGGACACGCCAGCTGGGTTGAGTTTTGCGCGTTCTCCCCAGACGGCACGTTGCTCGCCACCGCAGGCCGCGACCACACTGTCCGGCTCTGGCACGTGGCCACCGGCCGCTGCCACTGCGCCCTGCGCGTCGCCAGCGCCCATAGCGGCATCGCCTGGCACCCCGACGGCAAACTCCTCTGCGCGGTCGGCGGAGCCGGAATCTACCTTCTCACCTATACTCCGTAGACGGGCACCCACCGAGAGGTTCGGTCTGCGTGTGGTGCCGCGCAGCCGGCTCGGCAAGAGGGACCGTCGGCCGTGTACCGAGCCGGATGCACACCCCACCGAAAGTGGGCAAGAATTCAGTGCATGACGACGCTGCCGCTCGCCGACGCCCGGGCTCGGCACGAACGAGCGTATAGTGCCATGGCATGATTGTTTTTGCTGGTGGGGTGACTGTCCCGTCAGGGTCTCGGGCAAGGAATGTGCTCACGTGGATTACGCGGACCGGGTTGGTTCTGTTCGGGTTGGGAATGTCGTTCTGGCGATTGACTGTGCCGTCCTGGCATGCAGATGAGTTGGCCTATGCATCTGCCGGCGACGCCTACTGGGCTGGAGACTTTCAGGTCAACGACGAGCACCCACCGCTGGGCAAGGAGTTGATCGGGGCGGCGCGGCTGCTGTTCGGCCACACCCTGTGGGCGACGCGGTTTCCCGCCGCGCTCGGCTTGTTCCTGGGAGGACTGCTGCTATGGGTGTGGCTTTCTCGCGTTGCGCCGCCGCCGGCAGGTCCGCTGGCGGCAGCACTGTGGTGGTCGCTGCCGTCGCTGGTTGCGTTCCCCGAGGCGCTCGGGGACGGTCCCGGCACGATGACGGCATTGCCGATGCGGTACGGGCTGCTTGACCCGCTGGCCGCGGTTCTGGCACTGGCCGCTGTGGTTGCCGGCTGGTGGTGGATACAGTCCGGCTGGGGTCGGGCAGCAGCAGTCTGCGGCCTGGCGTCCGGGCTAGCCGTGGCCACGAAGCTACCGGCCGTCCTCGTGGTCGCGGTGCCTGCGGTCGCCGGCTGCGCCAGCCTAGCCTTGCGTGCCGGCGTGAGTCTGGGAACCCGGCTGCGTCGGCTCGCCGCGCAGGCCGGACTGTGGGCCGCGGCGGCTGCCGGCGCGTTCATGCTGGCCTACCTCCCGGCTGGTCGAGACGCACCGCGGATATTCGCCGCCGGCTGGAGGCATCAACACGAGCACGGTGGCTCCGGGCACGCCGTCGTAGTCGCCGGCACGTTCACCACTCACCCACCCTGGTGGACGCTCGGCTGGTGGCAGTACATGGCGTGGGGTGCCACCGCGGTCGCGGTCCTGATCGTCTGCACGCTGCCCGCGTTGCAATCCCGGCCGTTACTGGTCGGCTACCTCACCGCGGCCTGGGCAGTGCCAGCGGCGCTGCTGATCCCCATCGCCCATCTGGCCCTGCCGCACTACATCCTCCTTTGGAGGCCGACGATCGTCGCCGCTGTCGCCGTTACGCTCGCCGTGGCCGCCGCCTGGGTACGGCAGCACGCCGTCCCTGCCGCCGCTGCGGCGTTTGTCGTTTTGGCGCTGGCCGGGCTGGCGGTCCCGGCCGGACGCACGGTCTACGCCACCGCACGGCTCAGCCCGCAGGACTACGCGAAGCTGCCGACACTTGTGCCGGCCGGCCGCGTGTGGCTCATCGGCCACTGTCGCCTGACCGAGACATACCTACCCGGCCGGAGCATCGCCGACGCCCCGGAGACGCTCTCCCGGGCCATGACCCTCCCCACCGCACTTGTGCTGGACCGATCCATGACCATTCGCTTCGGCGCGAGAGGACTGCCGGAATGGATGCACCAGCACGGCTACCACCTCATCCGCGCAGGCATTCTCGACGTCTGGCTCTCGCCCGCACCCACCGGACCGGCCGGAGGGCACAACGCCAGCCGAGCGCCGACGCATCCGTCGGCCCACCCAAAAGCAGGTAATCCGCCTTCCTGCACGACGTGAGCGTCTTCGTGCTCGACGAGTCGGTGCAGCGGCCCCAGTACGGCCGACTGCCCCACCTCCACCTGCTGGACTCGCTGATCCGGGACCAGACGCGGCGGCACCGGTCGGGTACGGCTTCGAGAGCTCCGGGCCGCACACGTCGATCGGCGGCGACACCCGGCGCAAGTCGAACGAGAAGCGATCTTCGTCGCCGGCACCCTCACGGTCACGTCGGTGCTCTCGTTTCGGCATCACCTGAGGACCTGTGACCCCGCCGATCTTGACGTTGTGGCCGCGCTGTTCGGCGTGTCGCCGACCACAACGTCAAGATTGTCGCGCGACGACCACGCGCGTCAGAGGTGAGCAAGTAGACGGTCCAGCGGCCGGGGCACTCGGGTGAGATCCAGTGCGTCGACGAGCAGGCGCGCGTAATGGATCTTCCGGCCGCTTCCGCTGCCCAGGAAGCGGTGAAGCTGCGCCTCGGTCGTACGTCCCCGCTGCGCAGGCTGCTTCTGAAGCGTGCGGAACGGTCCAAGCTCACCCTGAGCGTCGACAACGTGTTCGACAGAAGCAGCACCGAGGGCGCGGATCAGCTCGTCCTCCAGGTCCGCGACACACACGTAGAAACCAAGCGATTCCATACCAGCGCGAGTGAGATCGGAGCCGAGCCCTGCTCGCTCGAGGCCGCGCCGGAAGTCACCCTCCTCTCCGGCGTCGCAAAGGCCCGCCAGCCCGACGTCGAGCCCCCGCGGGCCGAACAGTTCCAGAAAACGCCCGATGCTCCGCGCACCTCCAATTGGCACGACAGAAATGCGCTCGGCCTCGAGATCCCGGCCACGCCGCTCCGCTAGCGCCTCGAGCGCCACCTGGTCGCTGACCCCTTCAACGAGCACTACCGTACGTAGGTCCGCGCCGATGGCCAGCGCGCGTTCCATCTCGGGGCGCGCCGCTGGCTGGCTCCCGGTACTACTGCCCATCGACTCCGACCGCATGCACGACCTGACCTCGAACGAACCGATACCCACCTGTCCACAACGACCAGTCTCTACCGCCAGATTCCTGCCGGGTCCGGCCGACCGCGGCGGGCTACCTGGAGGGTGTCGGCTCCGGAGCCGTACCGAGCCCGGATGGTGGGCAGCCCGAGGGCTCCAGCCGGCTGGCTCGATGGCGTCGACGTCATGCCGGCGGGCGGGATCCAGCAGGTGCCATAGGCGGCCACCGACGGTCAAACGCGGGTCGGGCGGGACCTGCCACCGCGGCTCACGGCTGGCGCGGCGACGGCTGGGGACAGGGCCATGGGGGCTGTCGGCCCTGGCGGTTGCCCTGGGCTGACAGTTCGGGTCCCCAGCTGGTGAGGCGGCTGCCCTTGTTCTTGTCGTACTGGCCGCAGTTCAACGGGATTGCCGGAGATCCCGGCGAGCCCACGGTCCAGTCCAGGATGAGCAGCGGCTTGTCGGGTGGGATCCGATGCTTCGAGTCGAGCCGTATGTATCCGCTCGCTCCGGGGAACTCGATGCCGTCGTAGAGCTTCGAGGCGACCGTGTGGAAGTCGAAGTCCGGATGGCCGCCCTCCACGTACGCTTTGTTGATCGCTTGCCAGGCTGCGCGGAGGGCGTCGTAGCCGAGTGCGGCGTCGCTGTCGGCCGGCGTGGGCCAGTCCTGCCGGAAGCGGGTGTAGAAGTCTCCCTCAGCCGCTGTCTGGCCCGCTCGGCCGGGGGCGGCGAACGCGGCCGCATACAGTCGTAGGCCGGGGCCCAGCCTGATGGTCTTGCTGGTGACGAGTTTGGGGACGTCGCTGCTCGCCAGCACTGTGAGCGTGTCCGGGCAGCTCACGTCGCCGAGTTTGTCGACCAGCGCGGGGAACTGCTGGACGCGCCCGGCGTAGAAGAGGATGCCGGGTCGCGTGCTGAGTTGGTCGCACGCCCTGGCGAGGACGTTGTTCGCCGACATTCCGCGATACCTCCCGTCCGGGTTCTCCCCGAGCGGGAGCTGCGCGAGCACGTGGTGACCCCGCACGCGCTCGAACTCACTTTTGAAGTCGCTGGCGAGGTTCGCCGAGTACAGGTCATCTGGATCCGGGTTGTAGACGACCACCGCGTTCGTCGCCGGCCGGCCCACTCCGTCGGGGCCTAGCACCACCTTCCAGCGAACCGCGAAGTCCGCGAGCACGGCAGCCTGCTGAGCGTTGGCCGGTGACATCTGGTAGTAGCGGTCCAGGCCATCGGCCATGGTGTCGCCGGTGACCGCGCTACCGATCACCGGGACGCCCAGCCGGTCCAGTGCTTCGAGGGCCTTGTGGGATGCCCTGCGACTCTGGCCTATTCCGACGACGGCGGCAATGGTGCGGTCCCGCGCCACCTCGGCGGCGAGCCGCTCGGTGACCTCGATGCCGAACGCGAACCGGTCGCCGGGGTTGGCCACCAGCAGGCGGACATGCATCATGTTCGGGTCCTTGTCCGCCTGCTCGTTCGCCCGCTTCTGGGCCTGGAACGCGCCGCGCAGCTGCCGCAGGCCGAAGATGCTCTTGCGGCCGGGCTGCCGCGGGGGGACGCTCAGCGGGACGAAGTAGACGACCGAGCGGTACGGCCCGCTGTAGGAGTCCGGCGCGTCGCCGACCACTTTCCGGTTCTCCTCGCGGATGCGGGACAGCACGTCGTTGACCTCCCCCGCGTCCCCCTGTGCAGTCTCCGACAGTCGGCACGAGCCGTCGGTGATCCCCACCCGTTCACCGGACTTGGTCGTCCACATATCGTGGCAGGCGTCGCTGGCGAAGGAGCGGTCCGTGATCACGCCAGCCCCGACGACCATGGCCGCCGCGGCCACCGTCGCGACAACGGGCCGCAGGACATCGCTGCGGCGGTTGGGCCGGGGCTGGGCCGTCGTGCGGGTCAACAGCCACGCCCGCGCGGCGGCATCGTCGGCGTGTGCCGGGAGGCGTACCGCCAGCGGGCGCGCCCCGCCGGGCTTTGCCCGCGCGCCGAAGGCTGCCAACTGCATCGCTACGGCCGTCTCCCGCAGGGTCGGCGCGTCCGCCTCGACGACGGTCAGCTCCACCGTCGGAGCCGGTCCGGGGAGAGCGGCGAGGATCATGACGGGCGACCCGACCAGATGCCGCGCCGTCTCGGTGTAGGTGGCCAGGAACCGGCGCACCACGTCGCCCTCGGCCGCGGAGCCGGTGAGAAGTAGCACGAACGGCCACTCCCGGCGGCGGGCCCGCATCGACAGCCTCGACGGGCGCTGGGCGGCATCGAGGTCCCGCAGGAGGGCGAGCATGAGAACCTGCCGAGCCAGCGGGGTCGCAGCCGGCAGCCGGCGGGTCGCGGTCAGCCTGACCGCGCAGCCGAGGAAGTCCGGGTCCCGGGCGCCGCCGGCGCCCCTCATCTGCTCGGCGAACCACCGCAGCCGCCTGGTCCGGGACAGCCACCGGCCGTACAGCCACCGCGGCAGCCAGTCCACCAAGGGTCGGAGGGCAACGAGGAAGGCCACGGCCAGCCCGCTCGCCGACGGCTCGTCGGCCAGCTCGCCAGCCCGCTCGAGGACCGGATGCCGCGCCCGGAACGCCTCGAACAAATGATCGCGTAAGCGCAGGCGCAGCAGGCGCAGCTCTCCCGCGCCGACATCGGCGGCCAACACGTCCCGGCAGATGCGCCAGGTCGGCAGCCGTAGCGCTCCGGAACCCGCAGGCATGCTGCCCTCGAACTGCTCGGCGATCTCGTCGAACAGCGCGATGTCCGGCTCCGGCTGGCCGGGGAGCCAGCCCTGCTCACTACCGTCGACCAACGCATGCGCGACCAGCGAGTGGCCGGTCTCCTGGTCCACCAAGCGGCTGCGGAAGCCGACGACAGTGTTCCGTGCTGCCGGTGAACCGTCCTCGGCGAGAAAGACGACTACCGGCAACGCCGCACCTCCTTGTCTGCGCGCACTGGCGAAGGCGTCCAGCACCTCGACCAGGTACTGAATCCCTACGGCGGCTGAAGTCGCAGTCATCTGGCCTCCCACGGGCACGGCGGCACACGCCAAGGTCTAGAGACACCTCGCGGCCGAGCCCACGGTTCGCAGATTCCTGTTCCGGTTCCGACGACCCGGTCCGACCCCGAACAGCCGGCCTTATTTTGACCGGGGTGAGGCGGCGAGAGAAGGCGCTGCACCTGTGCACGTACCCCGCGCCGATCTTGATGTTAGGCCGGTCGACACGCCGCTTGGTCCACCCGCGCAACATCAAGATCGGCGGAAAGTGGCCGAACTGCGGGGGTGGCCCGGAGGACGGGCAGGGGTGGGTACGGGCTCTTCCGGGGCCGGCTACGGATGTGTCGGCCGGCGGGGCGGCCGACGATCAGCACGTGACTGGCTCTCTGGGCATGGCGATCGTGGCGGCTGCGCGTGCGGTCGGGATCAGCAAGCGGTACGGCACCGGCGCCGCCACGGTGACCGCGCTGGAGGCGGTGACGGTCGAGTTCGTCGCCGGGCAGTTCACCGCGGTCGTCGGGCCGAGCGGCTCGGGCAAGTCCACGCTGCTGCACTGCCTCGCCGGACTAGACACAGTGGACGAGGGCGTGGTGTACCTGGGTGCCGTCGACCTGGCCACGCTCTCGGACCGGGAGCTGACCAGGCTGCGCCGGGACCGGGTCGGGTTCGTGTTCCAATCGTTCAGCCTGCTGCCCACGCTGACCGCCGGGGAAAACCTGCTGCTGCCGCAGCGGCTGGCCGGCCGGGTGCCGGACCGGGACTGGGTCGACCGAGTGGTGGGTGCGGTCGGGCTGGCCGACCGGCTGGGGCACCGGCCGAACGAGCTGTCCGGCGGCCAGCAGCAGCGGCTGGCGGCGGCCCGGGCGCTGGCCGGGCGGCCGGCGGTGGTGTTCGCGGACGAGCCCACCGGCAACCTGGACTCCCGGTCGGGCGCGGAGCTGATCGGGTTCCTGCGGCGGTCGGTGGACGAACTCGGGCAGACCGTCGTGCTGGTCACCCACGACCCGACCGCCGCCGCGTGTGCCGACCGGGCGCTGGTGCTGGCCGACGGGCGGGTGGTGGACGACATCGCGGCGCCGACCGCGGAGTGGGTAGCGGACCGGGTGCGCCGGGCGGGGGTGGCGCCGTGATCCGGTTCGCCGTCACCGGCCTGCTGGCGCACTGGTGGCGGACCGCGCTGACCAGCCTGGCCGCGGTCGTAGGTGTCGGCATCGTGTCCGGGACGCTGATCATCGGTGACACCGCCGACCGGCTGGGCACCACCGGGGGCGACGACGTCGGCGTGCTGCGCCAGGTGATGTTCCTGGCCGGCGCGGTGGCCCTGCTGGTCGGCAGCTTCATCGTGAACCTCACGGTCTCGGTCACGGTCGCCCAGCGCACCCGCGAGCTGGCCCTGCTGCGCTGCCTCGGCGCGGACCGCGCCCAGCTGCGCCGCCTCGTGCTGCTGGAGTCGCTGATGATCGGTGCGGTCGGGGCCGCGGCCGGGCTCGCGCTCGGCTTCGGTGTGGCCGCCGCGCTGCGGGCGCTGGTCAACACCGACTGGCTGAGCGGCGAGCTTCCCGGGCAAGCGCTGGTGCTCACCCCGCGGACGGTCGCGCTCGCGCTGCTCGTCGGCTGCGTCACGGCCGTGCTGTCCGCGCTGGCACCGGCCGCCCGCGCCGGCCGGGTGCCGCCGGTGGCCGCCGTTCGTGACCTGGCCCCGCCCGACGCCCGCCGCCGGCGGGCGACCCGCACGGCCGCCGGGGCGCTGGTCACCGCGGCTGGTCTGGCCACGGTGCCGCTAGCGGTCGCCAGCGCGCACGGGCCGCTGCTCATCCCGGGTGCGGCGGCGACGCTGGTCGGGCTGCGGCTGCTCGGTCCGGTGGCGGCCGGCCGGCTCGCGCGGGTGGTCGGCTGGCCGGTCGAGCGCCTGCTCCGCCAGCCCGGGCAGCTCGGCCGGCGCAACGCAGTGCGTAACCCGGAGCGCACCGCGGCCACCGCGTCGGCGGTGCTGGTCGGGCCCGCGCTGATCAGCCTGATCGCGGTGCTCGGCGCGTCGACCCGGGCGTACATAGTGGACCAGTACGGTCGCTACCACGCCGACTTCGAGCTGACCGCCGACGCGCCGGCTATGAGTGGACAGCCCGCCAGCGGCAAGCCGGGCGCCGCCGACCCGAGCCACGCCCTGGGTGGCGACCTGGTCGCCCGGTTGGCAGCGCTGCCGGAGCTGGCCACCGTGGCGCCCGTCGCCGGCACCGGCGACGTCCAGGTCGACGGCGTGCGCACCGGCGTGGAGGCGGTCGAGCCGGCCGCGCTGGCCCGGATCGTGGACGTCGACGTGGTGGCTGGCCGGCTGGCCGACGTGACAGCCGGCGGCATCGGGGTGACCGAGGAGGCCGCCACCGCGCACGGCTGGACGGTCGGCTCACCGCTGCGCGTCTGGCTGGCCAGCGGTCGCAGCCGTACCCTGACCGTCCGCGCGGTGTACGCGGTCGACCCGACCTACGTTCCCTACCAGCCCGGTTACCTGCTCGCACCGGCGGACTACACAGCACTCGGCGGTGACCCGGCGCCACTGCGGGTGTTCCTCCGGGCTGCCCCCGGGGTGCCGCTGGCCGCCGCGCGGGCGGCGGTCGACCGGGTCCTGGCCGGGCGCCCGCCGGTCCGCGTGGAGGCGGGCCATGCTGAGGCCGAGCGCGACCTGGACATGATCGGACGGGCGATGCGGGTCTACCTCGTGCTGGCCGGCCTTGCCGCGCTGGTCGGGCTGTCCGGCGTGGTCAACGTGCTCGTCCTGGCCATTGCGGAACGGCGGCGAGAGCTGGGGCTGCTGCGCGCGGTCGGGATGGACCGCCGGCAGGTGCGGTCGATGGTGCGGGCCGAGGCGGTGATCATGACGATGGTCGGCGTCGCGCTGGGGATCGGCCTGGGCGTCGCGTTCGGCTGGGGCGGGGTCAAGGTGCTGGCGCACTCCTCGTCGCCGACGCTGTTCACGCTGCCGGTCGGCACGCTCGCGGCCGTCGCCGGGCTCGCCGCGGTCGCCGGCGTCGCCGCGGCGGTGCTGCCGGCCCGCCTGGCCAGCCGGTGCAACGTGCCGCGGTCCATCGCGGCCGAGTGACGGCCGACCGGACCTACGCTGTGGACATGCGCCGCCCGAGTACGCGCCGGCTGGTGCTGGCCGGCTGCCTGGGTCTCGCGCTGGTCGGCTGGCTGGTCTGGGCGATGTCCAACACCGAGCCGCCGCCGCTGCCGGTGCTCGTCGCGGACGTGGTGGCCGTGCTCGGCCTGGCCGTCGGGCCGTGGCTGCTGCTGGCCGGCTGGCGGCTGCCGCGGGAGCCCAGCGCCGGCCGGGCGTTCTGGCGGGCGGTCCGCGCCGCTGGGTTGATCGTGGCCGGCGGTCTGGTCTTCGTGGTGGCCATCGGGGCCGGTACGCCGGAGCAAGCCGAGATCGCCGCCTCGGTGGCGATCTTGACGGTCCTCGCCGCCACCGTGCTGACCCTGGTCGGGGGCGTGCTGTTCCCGTGGCTGTTCCTGCTGACCCGCGCGGTGACCCGGGAGCGATCTGCCCGGGTGCGCGCCGAGGAGCGGGCCGAGGTCGCCGCGCACCTGCACGACTCGGTGCTGCAGGCGCTGACACTCATCCAGAAGCAGACCGGCGACCCGGCGGTGCTGCGACTGGCCCGCGGCACCGAGCGGGAGCTGCGGGCCTGGCTGTACGGCGCGGCGCCCACCGGCGGGGAGGACTTCGGCGCGGCGGTCCGCACGGTGGCCGAGGAGGTCGAGGACCGGTTCGCGGTCACGGTGGATCTGGTCGCCGTCGGCACCTGCCCGCTGGACGGGCGGACCAGGGCCGTGGTCGGCGCGGTGCGGGAGGCGCTGACCAACGCCGCGAAGCATGCCCAGGTCCGCCGCGTGTCGGTGTTCGCCGAGGTCGCCGACGCCGAGGTGTTCGCCCTCGTCCGGGACCGCGGCCACGGCTTCGACCCGTCCGTCCACAATGGAGGAGACCGGCGCGG
>Ga0066388_100001658_pt1 | contig 12782 bp, 11 predicted proteins | sample PanSoiMetaGPlot6_FD_64539 | JGI IMG/M metagenome (GOLD analysis project Ga0066388, IMG submission 64539) | Tropical forest soil microbial communities from Panama analyzed to predict greenhouse gas emissions - Panama Soil - Plot 6 (Hybrid Assembly) | ecosystem: Environmental > Terrestrial >... | reverse complement strand
TGGTGATCGCGAGCATGGCCCCGGCGAGCCCGGCGCAGGCCGCGCTCACGATGAACGCCAGCACCCGCAGCGCGGCCACGTTCAGCCCGGACAGCGCGGCCGCGACCGGGTCGTCGCGGATGGCACGCCAGTTCCGGCCGACCCGGCTGCGGCCGAGGTTCGCCAGGACCACCAGGGTGATCAGGGCGGCCAGCGCGCACACCCAGGCCAGCCAGCGCGTCGGCGGGAACGTCGCGCCCAGGGCGGCGGGCGGGATGACGGTGACGCTCAGGCCCTGATCGCCACCGAACACACCGGGGAACTGGCTTGCCAGCGATGGGAGCGCCACCGCGAGCATCAGAGTCGCACCGGCCAGGTAAGGGCCGTGCAGCCGGGCGGCGGCCAGGCCCACCACAGCGCCGGCCAGCGCCGTGACCGCCGCGCTCGCCGGGAACACGGCCCACAGCGGCCAGTTGAGGTGCAGCATCAGCAGCGCGGCGGTGTAGGCGCCGACTGCCATGAACGCCCCGTGGCCAAGCGAGATCTGGCCGCTTAGCCCGATCAGGAGGGACAGCCCGGCGATCGCCACCACGTAGACGGCGATCTCCGCCATCTGAAAGTCACGAAAGGCACTCAGCTGGACGGATAGTGCCCAGATAACGGCCCCGGCGACGAGAGCGATGACCAGGTGACGCAGCAGAGTCATCGCTACACCTGCCGGCCGTGACTCACGGAGAACAGCCCGGACGGGCGGACCATCAGGACCGCCACCAGCGCGATGAGCCCAAAGATCGGCACCAGGTTCGAGCCGAGGTACCCGCCGACGTAGTTGAGCGCCACGCCGAGTATGAGGCCGCCCACGATCGCGCCGACCGGGCTGTCCAGGCCGCCGATCACCGCGGCGGTGAAGCCGAGCACGAAGATCGAGTCCATGCTGGAGGGGTAGAGGAACGTATCCGGCGAGACCAGCAGCCCGGCCAGCGCGCCGATCAGCCCCGCCAGGGCCCAGCCGAGCGTGAGCACCCGGCCGACCCGGACTCCCAGCAACCGCGCCGCGTAGGCGTTGAACGCCGCGGCACGCAGCCGCAGCCCGGCCGGCGTGTACCGGAACATCGCGGCGAGCGCCAGGGCCACGACGAGGACGGCGGCCGCCACGAACACATCGTTACGGGAAATTCCAAGAGGGACTGACCCGGCGTGCAGTCCGGTGATGGAAAACGCCGCGGGAAACGACCGGTACTGGCCGCCGTAAATGATGCCAGCGACGCCCTCGATCAGCACGAGCAGCCCGATCGTCACCACCACCGCGTTCAGCGGCGGACGGTTCTCCACCGGGCGGATGACCACCCGCTCGATCACGGCGCCGAGCACCAGCCCGGCGGCCAGCGCGACCACGAACCCCGCCCAGTACGAGCCGGTGTGGTTGATCACGGTCAGCGCGATGTACGTGGTGAGCACGGCCATGGCGCCCTGGGCGTAGTTGAGGATGCGGGTGCCGCGCCAGATGAGCACCAGGGACAGCGCGATCGCCGCGTAGACCATGCCGAAGCTGACGCCGCCGAGTGTGAACTGCAAGAACTCATTCATCCGGCCTCCCTCCGCTTTCTGGCCTCCCTCGCGGGCGGTCGGCCCTGGGGGGCCTCCCTGGCTTCGGGAGGCTGGTCCTCGGCACGGGGACACCACCCGGCCTGGGGCGCCTTATCCGGCGTTCGGCCCCGTGCCTGCGGCGGCGCTTCGCATGGTCGTGCCGGAGGCGCGCACTTGAACGGAGTGGGAGGTTGGTCCTCGGTGACGGGCACATCGCGGGGCGGCGTTCGGCGTGGCGGCTGCGGCGCATCCGGCGAGCGCCCGGCTCCTCGCAGCGGGTTTCTCATGGGCGCGCTCCTAGAACCCCAGGTAGTGTCGGCGGAGTGCCTCGTCGGCCGCGAGCACGGCCGCATCCTCGGCGGCGACCACCCGGCCGACGTTGAGCACCACGCCGGCGTCGGCGATGGCCAGCGCGCTGCGGGCGTTCTGCTCGACCAGCACCACGGTCAGCCCCGACTCGTCGCGCAGCCGCTGGATCAGGTTCATGACCTGGGCGACGATCCGGGGGGCGAGCCCCAGCGACGGCTCGTCCAGCAGCAGCACCTTCGGGCTGGCCATGAGGGCGCGCGCGATCACGAGGATCTGCCGCTCGCCACCAGACAACGTCGCCGCGCTGCGGCTGCGCGCCGCGGCCAGCACCGGGAAGCGCTGGTAGGCGTCGGCGAGCGCGGCGGCACGGCCCGCTCGCCCGTGCCGCCACAGGCCGCCAACGCGCAGGTTCTCCTCGACGGTCAGCTCGGTGATCACCGCCTGGCCCTCCGGCACGTGCGCGACCCCGGCCCGGACGATCTCCTCGGGGGGGCGCCGGGTGAGGTCGGTGCCGTCGAGCGCCACCCGGCCCTTCCGGGCCCGGACCAGCCCGCTGATGGTGGCCAGCAGGGTCGTCTTGCCCGCCCCGTTCGCGCCGAGCACGGCGGTGATCGTGCCGGGCCGGGCGGTGATCGACACGTCCTGGAGCGCGATGACGCCGCCGTAGCCGGCCTCCACGTACTCGACCGCCAGGGCCGCCGCCCGGCTAGCCACGTGGCTCCTCCGCCCCCGGCTCCTGCGCGCCCCGGATCTGCGCGCCTGGCTCCGCCGCGCCTGGCTCCGCCGCGCCTGGCTCCGCCTCGCCCAGGTAGGCGGCGGTGACCGCCGGGTCGGCCTGTACCTGCTGCGGCGGGCCGAAGGCGATCAGCTTGCCGAAGTCGAGGACGGCAATGCTGTCGCACACCGACATCATCAGGTCCATGCGGTGCTCCACCACCACGACGCAGGCGGCGGCGGCGAGCTGTGAGATCAGCTCCCCAAGCTCGGGAAGCTCGCCCTCGGTCAGGCCGCTGGCGGGCTCGTCGAGCAGCAGCAGCCGGGGCTCCGTGACCAGGGCGCGGGCCAGTGCGACGCGCTTGCGGTGCGCGAAGGAAAGCTGGCCGGGCAGGCGTTCCGCCATGCCGGGCACGCCCGCGCGGTCCAGTGCCGCCAGTGCCCTGTCCCGCAGCGCGTCCTCGTCACGGTCGGACCGGCCCACGCCGGCCAGGCCGGACCAGAACCCGGCCCGGGCGTGGCGGGTGCCCCCGATCATGACGTTCTCCAGCACCGTCAGCCCGGGGAACAGCCCGACGCCTTGCAGCGTGCGCGCGATGCCGAGGGAGGCCAGCCGGTGCGGCCGCAGCCTGGTCAGGTCGGCGCCGTCGAACCGGAGCCGCCCGCGGTCGGGCTGGACGAAGCCGCAGAGCACGTTCAGCAGGGTGGTCTTGCCGGCCCCGTTCGGCCCGATAATGCCAGTGACCCTCCGTGGCGCGGCGGTGAGCGACACGCTATCCAGCGCAGTCAGGCCGGCGAAACGCACCGTGACGTCGCTGACCTCCAGCGCGCCCGCCTGATCGCCCGGTGCTGCCGTCGGTACCGGATAAACTGAACTGCTATTCATCACGCATATCCTGCTCATGTAGCAGATAAACGGCAATGATGAACCACAATTCAAGGCCAGGTCGGGGCAGCAGACAAGACCCAACCTGATTCGTGGCCGAACCGAGACCCAGCTTGGAATCCCGGCCTGCAACGTCAGGACACCATGATCGCGCTCGCCCCCGCCCCACACCATCGTGATCATGACTTTGCTGGCGCTATCACACCCCAAAAATCATGATCACGAACCTACCTAGGTTCGAATAAGGGCTAGCCGCGGTGGGCTACTCACGCGTCGTGAGGACTCGATGGGCCGTTGAACCAGGCCAGGGGAAAGTCTGACCGGACCCACTTGTGCCTGGGCATGGGCTGGCTGAGGATCGCAGAGTGAGCTTCTCCGAACGCGCACCGGAGAACACCGACAGCGGCGTGCCTGCGTGGGCGCGGGGGGTGCGGGTTCTCACGGTACTGACCGGGGCGGGCATCTCGACCGACTCCGGGATACCCGATTTCCGGGGGCCGCAGGGGGTGTGGACGCGTAACCCGGGTGCCCAGCAGTTGTTCACATACCAGGCCTACGTGAGCGACCCGGCGGTGCGGCGGCGGTCGTGGCAGGCGCGGCGTAAGCACCCGGCCTGGACGGCGGAACCGAACGCGGCGCACGCCGCGCTGGCGGAGCTGGCCACCTCCCGCATCGACACCCAGGTCATCACGCAGAACATCGATGGGCTGCACCAGAAGGCGGGCACGCCCGCGGACCGGGTGATCGAGGTGCACGGGTCCATGTTCGGCGTGGTCTGCGTGTCGTGCGGTGACCGTTCACCGATGGCGGGCGCGCTGGCGCGGATCGACGCGGGGGAGGAGGATCCGGCGTGCACGCAGTGCGGGGGCATCCTCAAGTCCGCGACGGTCATGTTCGGCCAGCGGCTCGATCCGGTGGTCTTCGCGCGGGCGGAGCGAGCGGCCCGGGACCGCGATCTGTTCCTCGCGGTCGGCACGACGTTGAGCGTCGAGCCCGCCGCGTCCCTGTGCGGGCTCGCCGTAGGCACGGGCGCGGCGCTGGTGATCGTCAACGCGGGTCCCACCCCGTACGACGAACTGGCCGCCGAAGTCATCCGGGAGCCGATCGGCACCGCGGTGCCGCGGATCGCGCGGCAGTTGCTGGGCTGAGGCCGCGCTCAGGCGTGCGTCCCGGCCGCGCGGGCCCGCTGCAACCGCCAGTGTGCGTGCTCGATCAAGGCAATGAGGACGTCCCGGGCCGAGGACCGCTGACGGGCGTCGCACAGCACTACGGGGACCTCGGGATCCAGATCGAGCGCCGACCTGACGTCCTCGGGGCGATAGCGCCGCGCGCCCTCGAAACAGTTAACCGCCACGACAAAGGGCAACCGGCGCCGCTCGAAGAAGTCCACCGAGGGAAAGCAGTCCGCGAGGCGGCGGGTGTCGGCGAGGACGACCGCGCCGAGCGCTCCGCTGGCCAGTTCGTCCCACATGAACCAGAACCGCTCCTGCCCTGGCGTGCCGAACAGGTAGATCACCAGGTTGTCGCGGATGGTAATGCGGCCGAAGTCCATGGCCACGGTGGTCATCGTCTTCTGCTCGACCCCGTCCAGGCTGTCCATGCCGGCGCCGAGCCCGCTGAGCGGCTCCTCGGTACGCAGGGCGCGGATTTCGGTAACCGCGCTCACCAGGGTGGTCTTGCCGGCCCCGAAGCCACCGGCGATGAGGATCTTGATGGCGACCGGTGCCTCTCCCGGGCCGCGGCCATACGCCTCAGAGCCGCCGGAGGCCATCGGCCACCTCTTTCAGGATTCGCGGGTCGGGCAACTGGGCTGGCAGGGTTGGGTGGTGCACGGAGATCAGCGACCGGGCCCGGAGATCGGCCAGCAGGATCTGGATCACGCCCAGGGGCAGGTCCAGGTCGGCCGCGAGGTCGGCCACCGAGGCCGGCAGCCGGCACATCCGCAGCAGGGCCAGGTGCTCGGGGTCGAGCCCGACCGTGTCCACCTCAACTCCACGCACGGCGGTGACCAGGGCGATCAGGTCGATGACCTCGCCCGTCGGCCGGGTCCGGCCCCGGGTGACGGCGTAAGGCCGGACAACGGGCCCCGCTTCCTCGTCGAGCCACTGGTCTTCCTTGGCCATGGCGGCTCAATCGCCTGCGCTCCCGGCCGAGCCTGGCCGCGGATCCACCAGCAGGTGCGAGCCGACGCGCTTGACCAGCACCGCCATCTCGAACGCGACCAGGCCCACGTCCGCGTGGGCGGTGGTTAGCGCGGCCAGGCAGCTGCCCTCGCCGGCTGCCGTCACGAACAGGAAGGAGTTCTCCATCTCCACGATCGTCTGCCGGACCCGGCCGCCACCGAAATGGCGCCCGGCTCCTCGAGCCAGGCTCTGCATCCCGGCCGCCATCGCGGAGAGGTGCTCGGCGTCTTCGCGGGTCAGGTCCGCCGATGCTCCGACGACCAGGCCGTCACGGGTCAGGATCACCACCTTGCTGATCTCGGCGACCCGGGTGACCAGGTCGTCAAGCAGCCAGCTCAGGTCGCCGGTCAAGCCCCGGCCCTGACCGTCGCGGTCCGTAGCGCTAGCCACTCGTCCCCCTGTCCTCGCTCGCCGGTTCGGCCTGGTGCGGGCCGGCCGACCCGGCGTCCGGCGCCGGCGTGTCGGCCGAGCCGTTGCCGGTCCCGGCCGGGCCGGCGCCGTTCTCGGCGCCCGGCGCGGTGCCGGCCGACGCTGGATCAAAGACCGACCTGCCGCGTTCCCAGCCCTGCTGGATAGCGCTCATCGTGGAGCGGGTGTCCTCGGGGGAGCGCGTCCAGAAGTCGTCGCCGCTGGAGCCCGGCGCCGGTTCCGCCGCGGTCTCGCGTAGCTGGGGCGCCAGGCTCGCCTGCCGGATCCGCCGCGGCAGCCCGGCCCCGCCGAGATCGCTGGTGTCCTGGCTGGCGTCACCGAACCCGCCTGCCCCCAGCCTCAGCTCGGGTTCGGGGAATCCGGGCCGGGTGAGCGACGCGGCGCTCAGGCCCGCCGGGCCGGCCGGATCCTGCCGGGCGGGCGTCGTGGCTTCGGGCCATACCGTCGCGGTCGCGGCAGGCACCGTGGCGGCCGGCTCCGGCCCGGTGCCGGTCTCGCCTTCCGGCTTGGCCCAGTCCAGGGCGTGACGGCCCTTGAACCGCAGCGCGGCGTCGGTCACGGCTGGCGCGGACGGATCCGTGGCGTGGCTGCCCTCGGGGACGACGAGGTTCTGCGGGATAAGGACGATCGCCGTGAGCCCGCCGTACGGCGAAGGCCGGAGCGTGATCTTGATGTTGTGGCGCTTGGCGAGCTGGCCGGCCACGAACAGGCCAAGCTGATCCGAGCCGGACGGGTCGAACGGCGGCGGGCGCTCCAGTACCTGGTTGACGTGCTCCAGTCGCTCGTCGCTCAGGCCGAGCCCGCGGTCCTCGATCTCGACCGCGAAGCCATTGCCCACGATGTCGCCGTGGATCACCACCGGCGTGTTCGGCGGGGAGAACATCGTGGCGTTCTCCGCCAGTTCGGCGATCATGTGGATCACGTCGCCGACCGCCGGGCCGGCCAGCGCGGCACCGGTCCCCGAGGTAGCCCGGATCCGGGTGTAGTCCTCCACCTCGGCCACCGCGGCACGGAGCACGTCCACCAGCGGCACCGGGTTCCGCCAGCCGCGCGCGGGCGCGCGGCCGGACAGGATGATCAGGCTCTCGGCGTGCCGGCGCATGCGGGTGGTCAGGTGGTCGATGCGGAACAGCTCCTCGAGTTCCTGCGGATCGCGCGCCCGGCGCTCCATCGCGTCCAGCAGCGTGAGCTGGCGGTGCAGCAGGGACTGGCTGCGCCGGGCCAGATTGCGGAACACCTCGCTCATGCCCTGCCGCAGCCGTGCCTGCCCGACGGCGGCCCGGACCGCGGTCTGCTGGACCGCGGCGAAGGCGTCCCGCACCTGGCCGATCTCGTCGGAGGAAGCGGGGATGTCCGGCGTCTCCGCGGAGACATCGACGTCCTGGCCCAGGGCGAGGCGGTCCACCACCTCGGGCAGCCGCTCGTTCGCCAGGGTGAGGGCGGACTGGCGCAGGCCGTTAAGCTCCCGCACCAGGCTGCGCGCGGTGAGGATCGCGACGACGATGGAGGCGAGCACCAGCAGCAGGCCGATCCCGCCGGTCACGATCAGCTGCAGGTTCGTGGCCCAGGCGACGTTGCTGGCCTGCGTGGTGATTGTGCTGGTCGCCTGCCTGCCCGCGCTCGTGAGCCCGGCGGCGACCGCACCGACGGCCTGCTGCCAGGCGAGCGGTGACACCGCCGGCGGGTGCCGCGGAGGGGTGCTCAGCACCTTGTTCTCCAGCGCCGTCAGCTCGCCGGCCGAAGGGCCGACGCCCCGGGCGTAGTAGGACCGATAGATCGGGTCAAGGTCCGGGAGGGTCACCTCGACCAGGTACCTGCGGGCCCCGGCGAGCTGGGCGAACTGCCGCCGGTCCGCGGACGGGAAGGTGCCGGTCGCCACGTCACCGAGGACGATGGCGTCTTCCTGCCCCAGCAGGTCGCCCACCCGGTTGATCCGCACGAGCGCCAGCCCCTGGGCGACGATCGAGGCGTTCGTCTCCTGGCGGATGGTCTGGTTCAGCACCTGCTCGCCGTCCGCGACGAGCGTGTTGTACCCGGCTAGCGCGGCGGCTCTGCCGATAGTGCGGGCGGCGACCTGCGCCCGCAGCGCCGGCAAGTTCTTGATGTCGGCCAGCAGTTTGTCGATGGCCTGCTTCTGCGGCGCTGATGCGCTGTTCATCGTGGCGCCGGACATCAGGGTGGTGCGGAGCGCAGCCGCCTGATGGCTGGTTGCCTGCTCGACCGCGTTCAGCCTGGCCTGGTTCGCCGGCGTGGGAGCGGCCAGGTACAGCAGCGCGAGCAGGCGCTCCGCCTGGATTCGCTGCTCGAAGTTGCCCGTGGGCTGGCCCGTGGCGTTCTTCAGCGTGTTGGCCCGCGCCAGGTTGATGGCATTCCTGGCGGTGATGCTGGTGGCGAAGACGTACAGGCCGAACAGCGACAGCAGAGGGACGAGGGCAAGAAGCAGGATTCTGTTGCGCACGGACCGCAGAGGCCAAGTCATGGGTGCCTCGAAGGGAGTGAGACGGAATTGTGACGGCGACGCTACTAAGAAGATTCGGTACCCCCAATGGCGACACTGAGGCTAACAGGATCTGCCTGTTCAGAAGCGGTGAACGAGTCTTTTGTGCCTACTGATGCAAATTTCGTCACTGAATGTCGCGCGTTGCGAACAATGACCGGTCGGGCATTTGCGTGGCGGTGCGGCCGCGCGGGGCACTGGCCGAGGGCCGGCCGAACCGGCAAGATGGCCGGCGTGTCGTCCTTCACCGGCTTTCTTCCTCGGCGGCAGCGGCGTGGCGGGCGCCTCACCGCGTGACGCCCGGGCGGGAGGAAACGGGCTGATTTACGCCGCCACCAGCGGGCGATGGCTCGCATGGTGCCGGGTCAACGCGCTAGGGTCCCGAATGCCGCATAGTCGGCGATCCGGGCCGGGGAGACGGGAGAACCATGATGAGACGGTGGTGGCTGGCCGGTGCGGCCTGCACGCTGATGCTCGCCGGTGCGCCGGCGATTGCCGGGAGCCAGGCCCTCGCGGCGGCCGGGCACGGCGCCCGTGATCATCTGACGGGAGCACCTGCGGGCGCGGCCCAGAGCGGGCCCAGCGTGCTGCTCGTGTGCAACGGGAGCACCAAGCCGTGCCCGCCAGGCCCGCCGGGGTCGATATTCGGGACCGTGCAGGGCGCGGTCAACGCGGCCAAGCCCGGCGACTGGATCCTGATCTGGCCGGGCGTCTACCACGAGAAAAGCACCCGGTGGCCCACGGCCGGTGTCTGGATCCAGAAGCCAGGCCTGCATATCCGCGGCCTGGACCGGAACGGCGTCATCATCGACGGCAGCAACGGGACCGCCGGCCAGCCCTGCCCGTCCAGCCCCGCGCTCCAGGACTTTGCTGGCGGGGTCGGCCGTGACGGCATCGTCGTCTGGAAGGCCAGCGGGGTCACCATCCAGAACCTCACCGTCTGCGACTACCTGGCCGGGACCGGCGGGCACGGCAACGAGATCTGGTGGAACGGCGGTGACGGCAGCGGCAAGATCGGCATGGGCGCCTACACCGGCTCCTACCTGAGCGCCACCTCGATGTACGGGCCAACCAACGTGCACAGCCCGAACCTGGCCCAGTACGGGATCTTCGTGAGCAACGCGCGGGGCCCGGGCGTGGTCGAGGAGTCCTACGCGAGCAACATGGCCGACGCGGCCTACTACGTCGGCGCGTGCCAGCGAGTGTGCCATGCCACGCTCAACCACGACATCGGCACGAACTCCAACCTTGGCTACTCCGGCACCAACGCCGGCGGACCGCTGGTCATCAGTGACTCGGTGTTCAGCCGCAACCGCGCCGGGATCGTGCCGAACGCGCTGAACAACGACGACGCCCCGCCGCCGCAGAACGGCGCGTGCCCGGGCACCACCACGTCCTGCTTCTTCATCGAGCACAACGTGATCAAGAACAATAACAACCCGAACGTGCCGACCTCCGGGCTCGCCGGGGCCATCGGGACCGGCGTGGAAATCTCCGGTGGCGCGTACGACTCAGTGGTCGACAACCTGATCATCCACAACGGCGCGTGGGGCGTGGTCACGCACGACTTCCCGGACACCGAGACGCCCCCGGCTGGGTCGCACTGCCAGGGCGGCATCCAGGTGACCCCGCAACTGTGCGACTTCCCCGCGCACGGCAACCGGGTGTACGGCAACTTCTTCTCCGACGACGGGTTCTTCGGCAACACCACCAACAGCGACATGGCGACCGTGGGGCTGCTGCCGGACTCCGCGACCCCGCGGAACTGCTACTACAGCAACCGCGACGCGGCGGGCCAGGTGACCTCGGATCCGAAGGACATCCAGACCTCAGCGGTGGACGGCAGGCCGTGCGGCATGCCGGGCACCAGCATCAACGGCGACCTGGTGGGCCAGCTCACCTGCGCCGCCGAGTTCGGGCCGTGCCCGCCGGGGGCGCACTACCCGAAGCAGGCCAAGATCAGCATCCTGCCGCTGCCCGTACAGCCGACCATGCCCGACCCGTGCGCGGGCGTCCCGGCCAGCCCCTTCTGCTCGTCCCGCGCTTAGCAGGATTCGATTCGTAACGAGCGTCGCGTACTGATGCCCTGAGCCGGTTTCCCGGGGCCGGCGCCCGGGCTGGTGGGGCGAGGACACGCTCGGGTCTGCCAGGGTCAGTGCGCGGCCCGGTGCCCGGGGTGAACGACACTCCCCGCACGACCTGGGCGTTGGCCGCCGCCTGGACCGTGTGGAAACCTTCCCGGGCGCGCGCGCCCGCAGCGTGTTCACCGGCCATATCCCCATGATCATCGCCGCCCTCGCCGCGCTCTTGGCTGGATGGTCTTGCATGAACATCGTTTCATGAACTAATATTCATGAAATGGTGTTCATGGGTGCGCGGGGAGCCGGTGCCTTGGGAGGCGGGATGTCAGGGGTCGAGGTCCGCGGGCTGACGAAGACCTTCGGGCGGGTCACCGCGGTTCGCGGGATGTCGTTCACCGCCCCGGCCGGGAAGGTGACCGGCTTTCTGGGGCCCAACGGGTCGGGAAAGACCACCACCTTGCGCGTCGCGCTCGGCCTGGTCCGTCCCACCGCGGGCACCGCGTTGATTGGCGGGCTTCCCTACAGCCGCCTGGCCCGCCCGCGCCGCACCGTCGGGGCGTTGCTGGAGGCTAGCGGGTTCCATCCGGGGCGGCGGGCCCGCGACCATCTGCGCGTCCTGGCCGACGCCGCGGGCATTCCCGGGACCCGCGCGGATGAGGTACTGGGCCAGGTGGGGCTGGCCGCGGCCGCGGACCGGCGGGTGCGCGAGTTCTCCCTCGGCATGCGGCAGCGGCTCGGCCTGGCTGGCGCGCTGCTCGGCGATCCGCCGGTGCTGCTGCTCGATGAACCGGCTAACGGCCTCGACCCGGCCGGCATCGCCTGGCTCCGGGGCTTGCTGCGCGGCCTCGCCGACGAGGGCAGGACCGTGATCGTCGCCAGCCACGTGCTCAGCGAGGTCGCCCAGACGGCCGACCACGTAGTGATCGTCAGCGCGGGGCAGGTGCGCTTCGCCGGGCCGCTCGGCGACATCGGCGCGACCGGGAACGCGCTGGAATCAGCGTTCCTCAAGCTGACCGCGGCGGGCTGACCGCCATGACCGGCGACCGGCCGCCGCGGCGTGACCGCGCCGTTGCCCCGGCAACCCGACGCCCGCCGCCGGCCACCCGACTTCTGCCAAGGAGGCCTGCCATGCTGCCCCTGATCCGCAGCGAGTGGCGCAAGCTCAGCACCGTGCGCGGCCCGTGGCTGCTGCTGGCCGCGGGACCGCTGCTCGTGGTGGCCGGAATCACCGGCCTGATCCAGTCCGGCGGCAACGTGCACGACCCCGCCGTGCAGGGCAGGGCGCTCGCGCACGTTGCCCTGGCCGCGCTGTTCACGCTCGTCTTCGGCATCTTCGCGGTGGCCGCGGAGTACCGGCACGGCACGATAACCGACACCTTCCTCAGCAGCCCGGACCGCGGCCGCGTGGTGACCGCGAAGCTGGCCGTGTACGCGGCCGTCGGCGCGGTGGCCGGGCTGGTCTCCTCCGCGGTCGCGGTGGCGGTCACCGCCGCATGGTGGGCCGCGAAGGGCGGCAGCTTCGACCTGTCGGCGGCGGACTCCTGGCGCACCCTCGCCGGCGGGCTGGCCGTCAACATCGCGTTCGCCGCGATCGGCGTGGGCGTCGGCGCGCTCGTGCGCAACCTCGCCGTCGCCATCGCCGCCGCGCTGGCCTGGATCGCGCTGGTCGAGGGCATCGCCGGGCAGCTTGTCGGGTCCGGGCTGGCGCGCTGGCTGCCGTTCAGCGCCAGCGAAGCCTTGGGCCGGGCGGACATGGCCGGAGCGTCGCGGCTGCTGCCGCAGTGGGGCGGCGGGCTGGTCCTCGCCGGTTATGCCGTCGTGTTCACCGTCGCCGCGATGGTCACTACACTCAGGCGCGATGTCACCTAGGAAGCCTGCCGTGCTGCGTGATGACAGCGGCCAGAACCTGCGCGACTACCTGATCGCCACCGCTGCCCGGCTGATCGACCAGCGGGGCACCGCCGGCCTGGCGGTCCGTGACATCGCCCGCGAGGCCAAGGTCGCCGACGGTGTGCTCTACAACTACTTCGAGGACAAGGAAGACCTGCTCGTCCACGCGCTGCTCGCCCACGTCGGCAACGTGATGAACAGCGCGCCGCAACTGCTGCCGCCGCCGG
>Ga0066388_100001657_pt1 | contig 12786 bp, 9 predicted proteins | sample PanSoiMetaGPlot6_FD_64539 | JGI IMG/M metagenome (GOLD analysis project Ga0066388, IMG submission 64539) | Tropical forest soil microbial communities from Panama analyzed to predict greenhouse gas emissions - Panama Soil - Plot 6 (Hybrid Assembly) | ecosystem: Environmental > Terrestrial > Soil... | reverse complement strand
CGTGTTCACCGCATCGATTTCTTCCTTGGTGATGTAGGTCGCCGCGGTTGGCTTCGATTTTCCCGCTTGCGTCGACGCGATCGCTGGACTCAGCACGACGGCGACCACGACCGCGCCCAATACCATCTTCGTCATGCGATCCTCCTGAACCCTCTCCGACTGCGTCGCTTCGACTGCATCCGCTCCTCCTTCACTACGTCCGAGAGGCGCCCATCGTCTCGCCGGTCCGCGACTGTGTCAATCGGGAGAAGCGAGCGCCCCTCGAATTCCGAATCCCGCCCTTCCGGCGGTCGAGTCCCATTGCCGGGCGTCCCTCGTTCGATTGCGAACAGCGGGATAGCGGTCGGCGTCGACGACGGGCGCGTTGGCGCCCGTTTTTCCCGCCCCTCGCGTTGGACCGGAACTCGCACCGCGCGGCGGTCATGTCCAGCAAACAGCTCGCTGCGTCTGTCTCGGTCGCGCTCGGTCTGCTGACGGCGGCGGCCGGCAACCTCTGCGCACAGGAACTGTCGGAACTCTCGTTGCCGCCAAACGGGATGAACCAGAAGGCGGAAGTCTCGCAGTGGATCGGTCTCGTCAAGGTCACGATCGCGTATCACAGTCCCAACGTGCATGGACCCGCCGGCCGCGATCGCACCGGCCACATCTGGGGCGAGCTCGTGAAGTACGGCATGTTCGACGATGGCTTTGGACCGTCGACGGCGGCGCCGTGGCGCGCCGGCGCCAACGAAACGACGACGGTGAGCTTCTCGCACGACGTGACCATCGGCGACAAGTCCGTTCGCGCCGGCACCTACGGGCTCTTCCTCGAGATCCAGCCGTCCGGTCCGTGGACGTGGATCCTGTCGACGCAAACCGGATGGGGCGCGTATCAGTACGACCCGAAGTACGACGTCGTGCGCGTAACGGCGACGCCGGAGTCCGCGCCGTATACCGAGTTTCTGACCTACGGCTTCGAGGAACGGCGTCTGCAATCGGCGATCGCGTTCCTGCAGTGGGAGAAACAGCGGGTGGCGTTCACGATCGACGTACCGAATTCGGTGGCCCTGTATGTCGATCAACTGCGCAAGGATCTCCTCGGCTGGCCAGGCTTCAACTATCAGAACTGGCAGAACGCCGCCCAGTTCTGCGCTGACAACAAAATCAACCTGGACGAAGCGCTCGTGTGGGCCGACAAAGCGATCAGCGAGCCGTTCCGCAACGCCGCGCAGGGACGCAAGGATTTCTCTACGCTGAAGACGAAGTCGGCGGTGTTGCGGGCGATGGGCCGCGACGGGGATGCCGACGGCGTGATGGACGAGGCCATCGCCATGGTCGACGCGCCGGTGATGGGGATTCACCAGTACGGCACAGCGCTCCTTGCCGCCGGCAAGCCGGAGAAGGCGATGACGATCTTCAGGCTGAATCGCCAGCGGCATCCCGACGAGGCCTTCGTCACCTACGTCGGGCTCGCGCGCGGCTACACCGCCCTTGGCGACACCAGGAACGCGATCGCGAACTGGGAGATTGCGCTCAAGAACATTCCCGAGAACCAGAAAGTCAATCTGCCCGCCTATCAGCAGGCGCTGAAGGCGCTCAAAGACAAAGGCTAGAGGCCCCAGCGAGCATCGGATCGATCTCCACCGCATAGACGCGACTAGCGCCGGCGCTCGCGGCGAAGAAGGCGAGGATGGCCGACCCCGAGCCGGCATCGACGACCACATCGCCGGCGCGCACCGTCGCACGAATCGCCGAACGAAACGTCTCGGTGCGCCGAGTATCGACGAGACACTGGTACGGGAAATCGGCCGTTGCCCACGTTGCCGGTGCGATTGCATCGATGATCATGCGCCGTTTCGCCTCACTTCATTGCGACTCCATGTGGTCGCGCCGGTCCGGTGGGGAATGCGGTGTTGAAGTCGACGTCGAACCGCCGGTCCAGGGCGAGCTGTTTCCGGGCAACGCGGATCGCACGAACGTGATGGTCCCCTTCCAGATGGACCTTGCCGAAGTCGTCCTCGTTCAGGAAGTAATCGCTGACGACGAGCCGCTTGTCGTCGTCGGTCAGCGCAATCATGTGCGGACCTGCATCGACGCCGACACTGACGATCCCTGTCTGAACCGGATGTTCCGGATCGGTGACATCGAGCATGCCGACCTGACCCGCCTGAAAGGATGCGAAGATCAGCCGGTCGCCGGATCGTGGCATCGCCAGAAGCTGCGTCATCCCGCCGCGAACGGGAACCTCCACGTGCGGCACGATGTTCTCGCAGTCGAAGACGACCTGAGACGTTCCGTTCACGGTGTCAACGAGGTACACCAGGCCGTCGAACATGCCCGCGGTGAACGCGCGGCCCAGCGGATCGTTCGGGATCAGCTTGACGTCCATCGTGCCCAGCGCGCTGGGAATCTCGATCGTGCGAACGATCGCGCGGTTCTGAAGATCCCAGACGCGGATACTCCCGCGCAGGAGCGGATCGCCGGGGACGACGTTCAACGAGCTGGCGGGCATCATGAAGTCGGAGGTCACCATCAGGTTGAGCTCCGGGCGTGCCGAAATGCCGTGCGGGTTGAAATCGTGCGTCGGCGGATCCGCGGGCCACTCCGCCACGAGTCGAAGATCGCGGTCGAACTCCGCCACGCGGCCGGGGGTGCCGCCGGTGTGGGAGCCCATCTGCGTCACCAGGAATCCGCCGTGCGTCAGCGGCAGGAAGTCGTCGGTGACGTTCGAGAGTGTCCCGCTCGTCGAGAAGAGGAATTTCGGACGGCGCGCATCGGACACATCGAAGAAAAAGATGCTGTTCTGGCCGCGCAGCAGCGCGAGCAACCCGCCACACGCGAGCGTGTTCTTGTCCGCCGAGAGATGGCAATGATGCGGCTCGTTGCCCGAGCTGCCCGGCCCGGGGACGGGAACGGTCCCGACCACCGTGCCGTAACCGGGCGAGTCGTCGTCGAAGTCGATGACCGCCAGGAAGTCGGGAGCGATCCGCGCCTGGTCGCCGGTCCAGACGTAGAGGGTCCTCGCCGGTTCCTGGTCATCGCGGCCGTCATGGCTGGCGGGTGACGTTCCGGTCAGAACCAGGATGAGCCCTACCAGCGTCCACGTCTGGCGCACGCCGCGCCGCGTCCGATCTGTCATCATCGTGCTCCTCCTCCGCTCTGCGGCGGTTCGAACACGATCACGTCGTACGGGCGCGAAACCGGACATCTGATCCGGTCAGCGGAGCCATGGGCGACTATCCACAACCAGGAACACGGAAAGACGGACGCGATCCGGACATGCGGCCGGCGCTCGGCCGACGTGTCTGCCGTCGCTTGAGCGGAGGCGGAAGCGGTCGACCTCCGCCGAATCGAAACGCGGGCAAAACTGGCGATTCTACGGTGCTGCTGGCGCGCCGGGGCGAGGGCGCGGCGTGACCGCCGCGGCGATGGGCGCGAAATCCTGACGCTCGCGCAATGACGCGAATGCGGGATCGTGCAGAACAATCGGATCGTGGAAGCCCTTGGCGATCGCCTCGCGAAGAATGGCGAGTGCGCGAGTCGCGTTCCCGGCGCACACGTAATACTTCGCGTCCGCGAACACGCTTTGGAATGCGGGTCCCTGCGCCATGGCCGACTCTATGTCCAGGGCACGCGTGCGCTCGGCGTCGGCTTCTTCCTTCTGCTCCTGCATCGCGAGCGCGTATGCCCGCGCCCAGCGAGCATCGGCTTCGAGGCGCCGGTCGCGGCGAGCAGCCGGGTCGGCGAGGACGCGTTCAGCGAGCTCTCGAGAGTCTCGCGATCGTCCGTTTAGACGCTCGAGCTCGGCGAGCCTCACCCATCCATTGAAGAGCGCCACCTTCGCTTCGAGGCTCGAGGCCTGGGTGGCGGCGAGTGATTCGAGCAGAGTCTGCGCATCGCCGAGTTGTCCCAGTTCGATCAGGAAGCCCGCCTTGAAGTAGGCAGCATACAGGCGAAGCGGATGCGCGGGAGGCAAGCGTAGTCCGAAGATCGCGCTCGCGCGATCGATCTGTTCGACCGCCAGGCGTTGGTCGCCGAGCTTCTCGCTGATGCGCGCCAGCTTCAGCCAGGCAATGCCCACATCCGGATGATCGGGACCTGACACGGTTGTGTCGACCTCGAGACCGCGCTGCGCCGCTTCGAACGCGCGCGGGTAATCCCCGAGGATTTGATACAGCTGGGCAAGATTGCCGAGCACGGTCCCGACGTGGTGATCCTGCTCGCCGAAATGCCGCTTCAACAGAGGCAGCGCTTGCTCGTACGCGTCTTTCGCATCGCGGTAGCGTCGCGCGCGGTCGTGAACCGCGCCGATGTTCTGCAGCAGCACCGCAGCGGCGCCGTTTGGTTCGCCGTGGGCCGCCACGAGCAGATCGTAGCCCCGGCGATACAAACGCAGCGACTGATCGGGATCGCTCGTGCGCAACAGCAATCCAAGCTCGGTCAGGGCCGGTTCGACCTTGACGTCGTTTGGCCCGTAGGTGCGCTCCAGGATCGCGAGGGCCTCGCGATCGTCCGACTCCGCTGTGATCGGCTGATCGAGGATCCGCTCAGCCTGTCCTCTCCGATAGAGCGCCTGCGCGAGGTCGACTTTGCCGCTGTCGCCCATCTTGCGCGCCAGTGCGACCGCGTCATCGAGTGTCGGGCGTGCTTCCGAGTAGAGTCCCAGCCGCGTGTAGACCCAGCCGATGGTGGCGAGCAGGCGTGCTTCGAGCAGCGGCTCGTTGGCGAGCTCGGTGCGGATTTTCGCGGCGCCCCGCTCCAGAATCTCCCGCGCCGAAATGTCGCGGCCCTTTGACTGCTCCGGCGCCGCGGTCTCGAACATGTTGACGAGAAACTGCGAGTAGCGTTCGGCGGTGGCGGCCTCGGTGCGCGCAGAGGCCTCGGCGCGGCGCGCGCGCAGCATCCCCGCGGTCGTGCCCACCGTCCCCGCCATCAGCGTCAGGACCAGCAGAGCGGCGGCTGTGACCGCAAGCCGATGCCGGCGCACGAACGTGCCGATCCGATAGGCCGCCGAAGGCGGCGACGCGTCGACGGGTTCGTTGCGCAGGAAGCGCCGCAGGTCCACGCCGAGATCGGCCGCCGACGCGTAGCGGCGGTCACGCGCTTTCGTCATGGCCTTCAGAACGATCCAGTCCAGGCCCCCTCGCAACGCCTTTCGCATCGAGCGTTCCCTGGCGACATCGCTCGGCCTGGCCGGATCTGTCTGGAGGATGGCCTCTTCCAACGCACCGCGCGAGTCACGCTTCAGCCGATAGGGCCGGACCTCCGTCAGCAGCTCGTAGAGCACCACTCCGAGCGAGTACACGTCGGACGCCGTGCTGATCGGCGTGCCGGCAATTTGCTCAGGCGACGCGTAGTCGGGCGTCAGCGCGCGGCCAGACTGCTCGGTCAACTCGGTCTCGCGGGTTTCACCCTGCTCGAGCAGCTTGGCGATGCCGAAATCCAGCAGTCGCACCTCGCCGCCGGCCGTGACGAGGATGTTGGACGGCTTGAGGTCGCGATGCACGACCAGGTGAGAATGCGCGTGCGCCACGGCATCCGTGACTTGAAGGAAGAGCGTGAGCAGCGGCCGCACGTCGAGGCGGCCCTCCCAGACGAACTCGTCGATCCGGCGGCCTTCGACGTACTCGAGTGCGAGAAACGGCTGTCCTCCGGTGGTGATCCCCGCGTCGTAGAGCCGCGCGATGTTCGGATGGTTGAGCGTGGCCAGGATGTCGCGCTCCCGCGCGAGACGCTCGGCCAGCGCCGTTGTCCGCCAGCACCCGCGGGGAAGCTTCAGCGCCACCGGCCGGGGAATCAGTCTGTCATGGCGTTCGGCCAGCCACACCGTGCCCATGCCGCCAGCGCCCAATTCGCGAATCAGCCGGTACGGACCGACGATGTCGCCGAGCGCCGGAGGCGGTCCCTCTTCCTCGTCCGCCAGATCGGGAAATTTTGGAATGGTGCCGAGGATCTGAGACGACCGCAGGTCGCCGCCGCGGGAGATCAAATCGCGCAGCCGCGGCTTGAGCGCCTCGTACTCCGGGCCGAGCGCGTCAATCCAGGGAATGCGCTCGGTGGGGGCCAGATCGAGCGCGCGGTCGAGCAGGTCGTTCAATGCGGACCAGGTGTCCGCGTCGATCCCGAACTTGAGCATTCCGCCCTCTATTTCAGGGCTTCGGCGAGCCAGAGCCGCGCCTTCTCCCAGTCGCGCCGAACCGTGCGATCGGTCACGTCGAGCGCCTCCGCGATCTCCTTCTCTGTCAGCCCACCGAAATAGCGCATCTCGACGACCTGGGCAATCCGCTCGTCATGTCTCGCGAGCTCGTTGATCGCTTCGTGCACGCGCAGAATCTGTCGTTCTCCGGCCGCCTTTGCGTCGGCGCCGGCGCGAGTGGTCAGCGTAATCCGCTCCACGGCGCCACCGCGCCGAGCCGCCTGGTGATTGCGCACGAGATCGACGATCACCGATCGCATCGCGCGGCCCGCGTAGCGCAAGAAATGAGCGCGGTCCTCGACGTGGAGCCGGCCGGCCTTGGCCAGCCGCACGTAGGACTCGTGCACGAGTGACGTCGTGTCGAGAACCGCATTGCGACCTCCGCCGCGCAGGCGGAACCGGGCCAGCTTGCGTAATTCCTGATAAGCCGCCGCGAACGGCGCATCCGCCGAGTTCGCATCATCCGGACCGGCGCCGTCGTCGCGTTCGGTGCGATCGACCGAACGGTGCATCCAAGCCTGTCTAACGGACCGCGGCTGCGTTGTCAACGATCAAGTTGCGATCTATCTGTCCTTCGTCGACCGCAATTCCTCCGTGCGCTGGAAGTTATGAAGCAGTTGCGGGTAGCCGTTCATGGCCAGCCGCGTCGAGTAGCCGGTGCCGCCGTGATGGGCGCGGTGCCACATCTGCTTCGGCACGAACACGACGTCGCCCTGCACCGCGTCGAAGATCGGCAGGTCCGCGATCTTGTAGTTGATCGTCCCTTCGAGGATGAACCAGAACTCGGAGGACACTTCGTGAAAATGCCCCTTGTCGTTCGGGTTGTCTTCCTGCGGCAGGCCGCGAATGACATTCGCGAACGCCCGGGGATCCGAGACGAAGGCGCCGGCGACGCGCCTGCCGGCCGCCACGGCGCTGTTGAAGTCGAGGAACGGCCGCACCGTGTCGCTGTACTTCGCCTTGCCGCTGATTCGCACCTTCACGAACTCCATTCCCGGCACCGGCGCCGGCGTCTCGTCGGCCGGATACATGGTCGGCGAATCGGCGACCTTGACCTCGAGCAGGAGCGCGGGCGCGGTGCCCGCGGCCTCGAACTGGAAGACGTTGCGGTACGGCACCTGAACGAGAAAGCCTTTGGTCGCGACGAACGAATCCACGCCTTCGATTGTGAAGCGGACTTCTCCGCTCTGGACGATCCACCAGATGGGGTTGTCCGGCTGGAACTGCCGCCGCGTCTTCTCGCCGGGCGCCATCTGCACGTAGTCGGCGACGAGCAGCGCGTCGCGCACGATCGGCTGGCGCCAGCTCGCCTGGCCCTTGTGCGCGGCGAGAAGATCGACCAGCTTGGTGTGCGGCTTGTTGGGCGCGATCCAGGCGTTGGGCGTTTTCGGCACCGGCGCCCACACCAAGGTGTCCTGCTGCGGCGCCTGGGCGTGCAGGTGCAACGTGATCGCCAGCAGAGATGCTGCGGTCATCGCGATGGTCGCCTCCACATAACGCATGCTCGTCGCTCCATTCTGGGTGCTCACGCGCAGATTGTTGGCCATCGGTCGCCTCGCGAGAACAGCGCGGCGCACCGGTTATGGCTGGCGGCCGCCCTGCTCGGCGAGGATCGCACGGACCATGGCCTCCGAGATTTCGAGCTCGACCTTGCACGTGCCGGGATCGATGTAGGGATTCGGACCGCCGCTCCGGAGCTTCGCGAATTTCGCCTGCATGTTGTACTGCGCGCTGTGATCGCCGAGTTGCACGTCGCAGGGCAAGGCGCGCACGAGCGCAAACGAACGATTGAACTCCTCGACCTGCTGCGGCGTGAGCTTATCGGGCGCACGCAGGCTGGTGCCGATCATCACGTCGTACGTCTTTCCACCATCCTCGGCCTTCATCGTCCACGTCGTGGCCCCGCGGGTGTGGCCTGGCGTGAGATGGGCGACCAGCGTCGTGCCATCGAGCGTCACGCGATCGCCGTCGTGAAGCACGCGGTCGATCGGATGCGCCTTCCCGCCCGGCTTCATCGCTTCGAGCGCGGGAACGTCTTCGGCCATCGCCATCACCTGTGCGCCGGTCAACTGCTTGACCAGGGCGTCGCCTTCCTGATGATCGCCGTGCGCGTGCGTGCCGAGCACGATCTTGACGTCGGAGAACTTGAATCCGAGCTGCTCGACCGACTTCTGAATCACCGGCACGTTCCGCTCGTACGTGGTGTTGATGAGGATGGCGCCCTGCGGCGTCGCGACCAGGAACGACGTGAGCGTTCTGGTGCCGACGTAATAGATGTTGCCGATGATCTTGTGAGGAGGGAAGGCCGTGCTCTGGTCCTCCGGAGTCCCCATGTTGCGCGACAGAATCGATCGAGGCGTATAGGTCTGCCCGCGGACCGTGACCGCCGGGTGATCCGGCGGCGGCTGGCCCTGCGCGCCGAGCGTGTGGAGGCCGGCTCCCGCGATCAGCGCGGCGACGAGACAGCTGGACCGATTCGAGGTGAATGTCCGTTTCATCGCCCCTCCGGGATCTCGCTTTGTGACCAGAAGACGCGCGGCCAGTATAGTATCTACCTTTGAACCGGAGGGTTTCGCCGATGGGAGTGCGATTCGCTCCAACGCTGTGCCTCGCCGCAACCGTCGCCGCGGTCAGTATTGCCGCGGCGCGAGACAGTGCGCCGCTCGCCGACGCCGTCCAGCACGGCGACAAGCAGGCCGTCCAGTCGCTGTTGAAGGCGCGCGCCGACGTCAACGCGCCCCAGCGCGACGGCGCGACGGCGCTGCACTGGGCCGTGTACTTCGAAGATGGGGACACAACGGCGATGCTGATACGCGCCGGCGCCCGGGTCGATGCTCCGAACAACTACGGCGTCACCCCGTTGGCGCTGGCCGCGACCAATGGCAACGCAGCCGTCATCAATCTGCTGCTGAAAGGCGGCGCCGATCCCAACCGGACCGTGCGCGCTGGAGAGACTCCGCTGATGCTCGCGGCGCGCACCGACCGACCTGACGCCGTGAAGGCGCTGCTGGAGGCGGGCGCACAGGTCGACGCGAAGGAGACCTGGAACGGGCAAACGGCGTTGATGTGGGCAGCCGCGGCGGGACGAGGGTCGGTGGTGCAGGCGCTGATCGATCGCGGCGCCGATGTCCGCACGCGATCCAACGCCGGCACGACGCCGCTCGTGTTCGCGGTGCGTCGCGGCGACGCCGCGGCAGTCCGCGCGCTGCTCGCCGCGGGAGCACCGGTCAACGACAAGCGGCCCGACGGCGCGACGCCGCTGCTCGTCGCCGTGATCAACGGCCATGCGGATCTCGTCGATCTGCTCCTCGACCAAGGCGCCGATCCGGACGTCGAAGGCGGAACCACCGAGCTGACGGTGCAGGGCGTGCGCGCGAGACCGAACGAGCTCAAATACCGAAAGCTCACCAACAACGAGCGTGATTCCGAGGGGGTCACCAGGGGCAACATCTTCGGGAAACCGCTGCACGCCGCCGTGCATGTGGCCAACTGGCACACCAGCGACCAGTTCATCGCCGTCAAATTCGATCGCATCCGGGTGATCACATCGCTGCTCGCGCACGGTGCCGACGTCAACGGCCGCATCAGCATGGAAGAACCGCGCTGGTCGGGCGCGCGATATCGCCGGCACCTGGCCGGCGCGACGGCGTTCCTCTTCGCGGCCAAGTCGGCCGACGTCGAGGTGATGCGCCTGCTGCTCGCTCACGGCGCCGACCCGATGATCGGCACCGAAGAGCGCATCACGCCGTTGATGGCGGCGGCGGGCATCGCGTGGGCCTCGAACCAGGACCGCGCGTCGGAGAGCCAGGTACTCGACGCGGTCAAGCTGATGGTGGACGAGCTCGGCGCCGACGTGAACGCGGTCAGCGACCTCGGTGAGACGGCGATGCACGCGGCGGCCTATCGCGGCGCCAACAGCGTCGTGCAGTACTTGTTCGACAAGGGCGCGACGCTCGATGTCGTCGCGGTCGACGGACGGACGCCGCTGATCGTCGCCGATGGCGTCGAGTACGGAAACTCGTTTGCCGCGCAGCCGCAGACCGCAGCCCTGCTGCGCCGACTCGGCGCAAAGGAAATGAAATGCCCGCCGCCGTGTGCGGCGGCGATCGAAGGAAAAGAGATCAAGCGATGACCGCGCACCGCCTCGCGCTCGCCTTGGCGCTGTGTGTGATCGTCCCCGGCGCGCACGCAGCGCAGGAGAGGTCCGCCCAGCCGCCGGCGGCGAGCCCTCCCTCTCGCGCCGTGATCGACAAGTACTGCGTCACCTGCCACAACACACGGATCAAGACCGCCGGGCTCGCCCTGGACGCGCTCGACGTCGGACGCGTCGCCGAGCACGCCGACGTGTGGGAAAAGGTCGTCCGCAAGCTCCGGACCGGTGCGATGCCGCCGGTTGGCCGGCCGCGTCCTGACAAGGCGCTGTCGGACAGCGCCGCCTCGTGGCTCGAAGCGAGCCTCGATCGCGCCGCCCTCGAGCATCCCAACCCCGGCCGGCCGACGCTCCATCGTCTCAACCGCGTCGAGTATCGCAATGCCGTCCGCGATCTGTTCGCGCTCGAGATCGATCCGGCGTCGCTGCTGCCGACGGATAGTGCCGCGTACGGCTTCGACAACAACGCCGATGCGTTGTCGCTGTCGCCGGTCCTCGCGGAGCGCTATCTCTCGGCGGCGGTGAAGATCAGTCAGATGGCGCTCGGCCGCGTCCGGGGATCTCAATCGCCGGAGACGATGTTCGTGCCGACCGATCGCAACCAGGGCATGCGCCTGGACGAAGATCAACCGTGGGGAGCACGCGGTGGATTGGCGATCCGTTACGACTTTCCCGCCGACGGCGAGTACCTGTTCCAGCTGCGGTTGAAGGAGAGCGGAGCCGACGGCGGCATCATGGGGCTCACCGCCGAACCGCAGCAACTCGATGTCAGCCTCGATCAGGGACGTCTGTGGACGACGATCGTCGGCGGGCCCGAGATCGCAAAGGTGCGCGGCGACGAGCGAACGAAAAAGGTCCTCGAGGCCCTTCAGTTCCGCGCGACGGTCGCTGCGGGCTCTCACCTCGTTCAGGCGTATTTCGTCCAGAAGACGTCGGCCTTCCTCGAGGATCTGTTCGACCCGTACTTGCGCCGCGATCCCTATCGAGCCGGCAATGGCGAGCCCGGAATCTCGAGCCTGACGATCACCGCTCCGCCACGTTCCGATCCGGCAGCCATCCCCGATTCACCCAGCCGCCGCCGGCTGCTGGTTTGCCGGCCGGCGTCGTCCGCCGACGAGACGGGTTGCGCGAGAAACATCATCGCGACTGTCGCGCGGCGGGCGTACCGGCGGCGCGTGATGGACGAAGATCTCCAGATCCCGATGGCGCGATACCGCGATGGCGTGGGTGACGCCGGCGGCGGGCCGTCGAGCTTCGAATCCGGTCTCGAGCTCGCCCTGCGCAGCATCCTCGTCAGCCCGAATTTCCTGTTCCGCTTCGAGGGGCAGCCGGACACCGCGGTGCCTGATACGCCGTATCGGATCACCGACGTGGAGCTCGCCTCGCGCCTGTCCTTCTTCCTCTGGAGCAGCATCCCGGACGACGAGCTGCTGACCGCGGCGGAGAAAAAGCGGCTTCACACGCCGGCGGTGCTCGAACAGCAGGTGAAGCGCATGCTCGCCGATCCGCGCGCGGAGGCGTTGACGAGCAACTTCGCCGGCCAGTGGCTCCACATCCGAAACGTCTCGGGCTTCAGGCCCAGTCCCGAATCGCTCTTTCATTTCGACGACAATCTGCGTCAGGCGTTCGAGCGCGAGACGTCGCTGTTCTTCGGCAGCATCGTCCGCGAGAACCGGAGCGTGCTCGACCTGCTCGACGCCGACTACACGTTCCTCAACGAGCGCCTGGCCAGGCACTACGGGATCGCCGGCGTGTACGGCGAGCGGTTCCGCCGCGTCTCACTGCCGGCTGACAGTGTGCGTCGCGGGCTGCTCGGTCAGGGATCGATCCTGACCGACACCTCGCGTGCGAACCGGACGTCGCCGGTGATCCGGGGTAAATGGATCCTGGAAAACATTTTCGGCGCGCCGCCTCCGGCCCCGCCCGCCAACGTGCCGGAGCTGAAGGATGAACGGGACCCGGCGAAGGTGCTCCCGATGCGGGAGCAGATGGCGCAACACCGGGCCAATCCAGTCTGCGCGAGCTGCCATGCGCAAATGGACCAGTTGGGTTTCGCGCTCGAGAATTTCGACGCGATCGGCGAGTGGCGCGACGTCGATGCCGCCGGCACCCAGATCGATCCGACTGCCAAGCTCCCCGACGGGACGACGTTCACGGGGCCGGTTGAGCTGCGAAAGGTACTGCTGACTCACAGCGACGATTTTCTGACGACGCTGACCGAGAAGCTCCTGACCTACGCGCTCGGCCGAGGCCTCGAGGCCGCCGACGCGCCGGCCGTGCGTCAGATCAAGCGCGACGCCGCGCCGGCGAATTATCGTTTTGCCTCGCTCGTCCAGGGCATCGTCATGAGCACGCCGTTTCAGATGAGGACGGCGCAGGACCGTGTGAACTAGCACAGAAGAAGGTGTCGAATGGTGATCACCAAGATCGCATTGCCCCGGCGCACGTTCATTCGTGGGGT
>Ga0066388_100001656_pt1 | contig 12795 bp, 11 predicted proteins | sample PanSoiMetaGPlot6_FD_64539 | JGI IMG/M metagenome (GOLD analysis project Ga0066388, IMG submission 64539) | Tropical forest soil microbial communities from Panama analyzed to predict greenhouse gas emissions - Panama Soil - Plot 6 (Hybrid Assembly) | ecosystem: Environmental > Terrestrial >... | reverse complement strand
GGAGCCATCTGGCGGAGTCGGCGATCGAGGCCCTGCGATCCGGCCGGCAGTCGTCTGGGCATTGGCGACTGAGGTAGGAGCTGCCAGCATTAGTACCAGCCAGCCGCCGAGAATCGACGATACCAACCACATTGCAGCCTTCAGAAGCCCCTCGCCACCTGCACAGCGATGCCGACCGCAGAGACCAACTGTGCGACCTGCAGGGTGGAGCGCCACGAGAAACCGCCACCGACCGCTTTTTCGGGAACAACTAGCATGTCCCCCGGCTGAAGACCATTATTCAAAACACTCCCCAAAAAGAGGTTCCCTGAGCGGCCCATCACTGACCCATCCGCCCGCACCACGAATATGGCCTTCTTGTTCGCCATATTGGTCGTTCCACCCGCCTGACGTAAATACCACCCAGCATCTTTGCCGGGCTTGAAGGTAATGGCGGTCGAGTTGTAGACGGCGCCATCTACGACCACGAAGTTCGGGCGCTTGGGGACATAGACCGTGTCGCCGGCTCGCACTGGAATGTCGTTGGCCGTATTGGCCCAGCGCTTCAGGTTGCTTGAAATGTGAATCACCACACGGCCAGCAGGCGGCGTATTCTGCAGTTTGTCCAACGTGTTTTTCCATTGATACTGCGCGGTGTCCTTTGCCCCGGAAGCCAGATCGAGAAGCGACTTTTCCCCGGCGCTTTCGGCCTGCACTCGCCGAATCAACTCAGCGCGGTTTTTTTCTTCCAGCTCTCGAACCTGGGCACGCTCAAAAATGGCTCCGTAAGGGTAAGCATCTTCGCGAAAACCGCCTGCCCGCTCTAGAATCGAACTCAGGCGCTCTCCTTCCTGAATGCCGTATGTGCCGGGATGCACGACTTCTCCCTGCACGGAGATCATGGCTCCGCGATCATTCCAGCCGGACAACTGGCGAATGGTGAGGACATCACCATCATGTAAGCGAACATCGGAATCCGGTTCGTTGGCCAAAGCCTTGGCGAGAGGCACGGTTCGATGTTCGCTCACGACCTTATCGCCGTCCTGGATCATGTAAGTGGTAAGGTCAGCTTCCCGGGTGAAGGCGCTGCGCTTGAGTCCGCCGGCAATCCGTACCAGATCTCGAGCGCTCATGTTCTCCCCTAAGCGATATTTGCCAGGATGAGAGACTTCTCCCTGAATACTTACCGTCGGAGGATCAGCCTTTGTCAGGTTCTGGTGAACAAACACGCGATCGTTTGCCCGTAACAGAATGTTCTCGGTCAAATCGCCGGCCAGCGCTTTACTAAGCTCCACGCTAATGACTTTTAGCTTTCCATCGGCGGTTTTGCGAAAAACCTGAGCATCATCCAGTTGAGCGTCGGGAGTGGTATTTCCCGCCAAATAGATGGCGTCACGCAGATAGGTAGCCCCATTAGTAACGTGATCACCCGGATCTCTGACGGCTCCCGTCACACTTATGACGGGCGGATCCTCGAAATCGAACCGGCCGAAGACTCTCACGGTGTCGAACGGCCGGAGGAGCAAGTCTTGCTCTTTGCCGACCAGAGCATTGTCCAAGTTGAACGACAACACTTCCGGTTTGTAATCCGGTCCCCTCAGGCGGATGATTTCGGCATGGGGGCCGTATGGTTCGGATAGCAAGTCGGAATATGACTTGATTAGATCGGTGACTTTCATCCCCTCGCGGTAGGCATATTTCCCCGGCCGGAATACGTGGCCGTCCAGGTAAACTGTTTTGTCGGAAAATGCCACAATCGGAGAAATTCGAATCTGATCACCGTCTTGAATCTGGAAATCTTCCAAGGCTTTAGTAACGGAAGCATCGTTGTTAGTTTCTGGAACATCGATCTGCAGCATAGTCCGGCGTTCATGTGCCACTACGCGTTCCACATCCACATGTCGTATCGTGCCAGTAGGCAGAACGCCTCCTGCCAACTGCAAGGCCTCAGCGAGGCTCTTTTCGCCGTCGAGTTCGTAAATCGCAGCCCGACGCACCATGCCTGCAATTGTGATTTGGGAAAGAGCGGGTGGAACAAGAACCGTATCTCCAGACTCTAGTCGCGCCATGTTGGAACGCACTCCCTGGAGCAACAACTCATAGAGGTCCACATTTTCAATTAACTGTTTCCCGCGATAGTGCTTAATGATCCGCATGGAGCCTCTCGATGTGGGCCCGCCTGCTTCATAGAGTGCGTTCAACGGTGTGGAAAGCGAGCTGATATCATATGCTCCCGGATGCTCAACATCTCCGACCACGTACACCCGAATCGTTCGAAGTTTTGCGATTGAAACATCGACTTGGACACCGCGAAGCTGGGTCCGGAGCACAGTCTGAACCAGGTGCTGGACCTCACCGAGAGCACGTCCGGCCACCTGCATTGCTCCAACTTCCGGCAGAGCTAACCGGCCGTCACGGTCGACAGTTCGAGTTAGACGCTGTGAAATCCCTCCCCACAAATCTATGCTCAAACCATCACCCGGTCCGACGATGTATTCCGGCCCGGCGGGTAAATCCATTGGCAATTGATTTGAGTTTCCCGTGCCATTCCGAAACACATCGGTGCCAAAGCGCTCGAGAGCAGGAGAAGGCGCCGAGTATTGCGAGTAAAGATCGTAAAGCGACGGCACATCGGCATATGGATTCGTGCGATGCGACAACATCGGTCGTTCTTCATGAAATGCTGGCTTCGGCATTTGCGCTGGTTTCAGATCTGTCTGCGCAGAGGGCGTCTCGGCAGCCGTAGGCTTAGGGAGTTGTGCCATGCTCGGAGGTAAATCACCCACACCCCCGGCTGCGCCCGGAAACTTGTCCCAGGAGACATTCGTGCTTGCCAAAGATGGGAACGATGACTTAGAAGTGCTTAGCCGTGAACTGAGCAGGCTACCCAACTCATCGGGCGCGATCGTCTGACCAGGCAGCACACTAAGTGGCAACCCGCCGAGGGAGTCAACTGTTCCCTGTGCTTGTTCGAGTAAGCGCCGTGCATCCATATTCTGTTGCTCATTCGGCTTGGAAGGGCTCGCGGTCGGACCAGATGTTTTGTCTTGTCCCTTCGGCTTGGAGGCATTCACGGTCTGACCAGTTGTTTTCTCTTCGCCGGCCCCACCGCTGGCCCTCGCCGAAGTATCCACAGCTGATCGGCCGTTCCTAGCAGCTTGCCATTCTTGTTCCTCACGCTGGATTTCCTGCCATGTCGGCCTTACGGGGACGTATCCTCGATCCACGATTTCCTGGGTGATAACAATCCGAACAGTCTCATCCTTCCCGATGAGTCGGAACAGAGCTTCATCTGTCAGATCGTTTGGGTCGAGCACCCGACCTTGTTCGTATGCCTTCCTGACCAATAGCTTTTTGACTTGAAGAAGCAGACCGGGTTCGTGCTCCAGGAGGGCGATAATCTTGTCTGCCGATAGAGAGACCGTCCGCTCAGCCTCTTCTTCCCCTCTTGAGTCGAGTACATCGACTGCTCGTGTTCGGTCAGCGTAAGTCGATTCTTGTGCCCACAGATCGAGCGAGCAGCTCTGGGTTACAAAAATGAATATAAGCACAAGGGTCAGCGGGCGAGGATATGGCACGTTCATCTCTTTGGTGCCTCGATGCAAGCTGCTTTGAGATTAGAAGTAAATAAGTGGCGGCTAAGTGAGAAGCTCGATTGCTTCTTCGTCGACCTCGACCGCGATCGAGCGTTGGATCAGATGAATGGACAGAACCACGCGAAGTTTGTCTTTCCTTCGCGCCAGAATGCCTTCGATACCAGTTAATGGACCACTCCGAATCCTAACGTGTCGCCCGACCCTTAGATACGGATTCGGCTTAGCACACGCGAAATGCAGCCCATTCCGCAATGAATCAATCTCGGAATCTGCCAGCGGAACGGGATGCCCACCACAACTCACGAATTCGACCACCCCCGGCAACTGGAGTACTTGGAGTCGCGCCCTCCAGGGAAGGTGTACGAAAACATAGCCAGGAAATAATGGCAGCTCCAGTATCTTGCGCCGGTCTTTCCAGCGCCGGACAGCTTTGTAAACCGGTAAGAAACAATCGATTCCACGTTGGCGCATCTGTTGTTCAACGCGTTTCTCATGATGCGCTTTCGTATAAACTGCGTACCACCGCTGCACTTCGAAATTGTCGAGAGGAAAAAATAACCCCTGATAAGACAGGTCCGACGTAATTCCCAATTGGCTTGAAGTTAACATTTGCCTGCCGACAGCTTCGCCCCGTCGCTTACAGGAGCTGTTTTAGTTAACCTGCTGCTACTAAAAGACTTACCCCGCTCTCAGCGATTCGATGCAACTACAGAAACAGCCGCCTCGGACGCTTCCGAACCACTTCGTAAAGCTGCCAAAATGCCTTCCTCAGAGGTCTCCACTGACTTGGACCGAATATCAATGAAAGCCCAGTAGAACGTACTGCTATCGCGCTCGGTCACCGCGAGAACTCTCATGCGGGGATAACGCCCAAGCAAGAACCCGCAGAGGTTCGGGCGCTGTTCCCTATCTTCGGCCCCGATGATCAGGAAATCAGGTCTGATGCGATCGACCAGCTCGGTTACCTGAGACTGATCCTCAACTTCGCCGACCACCTCGATATCGGCCTGCTCGGAGAGCGTGGCCAGGACCAATTCGCGCATGAGGCGTGGCCGATTGGCTAGCAGCACTCTGATTTTTGGCAAAGCCGTTTCTCCTGCATGTCACTCTGGCATGAGGCTGGCTGAAAAAACAGGCTCAAAAGTGAGCTATGGACTGCAACGGAAAAGTACCGGTTAACATCAAGGCAGACTCCGCCAAGGTGGTACTACGAAGTACCATCTCGTGGTAATAGCGGCTCTGTCGTTGCGAACAACCTCGAATCATCAACTCGCGACGCCAAGCTTCTAGCGAGGCCACACTCATCCTCGATCTCGGGATTGAAGCTCGCCAGCGCTGCGTCGACTTGATCGGGCGACAAGAACGTGCTGTACATCGGGGTCTTCACGACAGCAGAGGCCACAGCGTTGACGCCAATTTTCCTAGACGCCAGTTCGATGGCAAGGTTTTTTACCATTTGATGTGCGCCAGCACTCGCCGCCGAATAGGCGGAAGATGGTGTTGCGCCGACTGCTTGAAGAGCCCACATAGAGCCGGTCTGCACGATCACTCCGCCACCACGAGCTTTCATTGCTTTCGCGGCGGACTGCGCCATGAAAAACTTCCCCTTCGGACTAGTTCCTAAGAAACGGTCGTAGTCTTCCTCGGTATGGTCCAAGAACGCTTTCGGAGCAAAGATACCGGCATTGTTTAGAAAGCAAGTCCACGCCGACAAATTGCTGGGTTTCGGCCTCGATCGAGTGCGGTTAGTTTTGCGTGTCCCCGGCGTTCGCCTGCTGCAGGTCCACAAGAGCACTGATAGCGGCCTCAGGGGGGCCAGCGGAATGAGGTGTCCGCAATAGGGAACAGCAACAACCATTGCCTTGCTTGCTGCTTGCGCCACTGCCACCGATTCCTGTGCTGGATATAACTGGCTTCAGCTCCAAACATAATGATCGTTGGCGCTTTGAGCTTCGACAATACGCCTTTAAGACCATCAAAGTGACGCAAGGTGTTGTCGACCGCTTGCGCTGCAGCACGAGTATCAAAAGACGCAAACCTTACATGGAACTCGCTTGGCCGCTTCGTCAAACAGGGCGAAAAAGGGATTCTGATTCTCGCTCCAATGGTCGGCAAGCGCAGGTCGCGCCAGAACGAAATCGCGACCGAAATAGATACAGACAACGCAGCAGATGAGCGCAAACCGGAAGGGCAACTTTTCGGATTCCGTGCCGTGTGCGTGTTCGATATCAGCCAGACCGAAGGCAAGGAACTGCCGACCCTCACCGAAGTGCAAGGAGATGTCAGCGGATACCGCGAACGACTGTTCAAGTTCGTGGAAGGCCAAAACGTCGAGTTGAGCTTCTCCGAGCGCATTGCACCCGTGAAGGGTCTCTCCCACGGAGGAAAGATCACGCTGCTGTCCGGAATGCAGTCCGCCGAGGAATTCTCAACGCTGGTGCACGAAATCGGCCACGAGATGTTGCACCGGCCGGAAGATCTTGCCTTTATGAATTTGCGCGGGCACGAGCCATGCGTCTATCCCCGCCTTCACCGCGGCGGGAACAGTAACCGTACGTAGGCGATTACCCTTGCCTCGGAGATCCGGTATGACCCAGCGGCCCTCGCGCTGTTGGATCCGGTCGACTTCGAGGCACACGAGCTCAGAGCGGCGCAATCCACACGAGATCAGAAGTGCCAGAATGGCTCGGTCGCGTTTGCCTTTGAGCCTGGATGGGTCAGGCTTGATCCTCTTGATGTGCTCCCAATGTGCGCCATCTGATGCACCAATGTCGCGAACACATCCTCAACATTCAAATCGGTGTATGATTTCTCGGAAGAAAAAGCTGTAGGATAGCGTGGAATCCGGCTCCCAAAATTGACCCCTTAAAGAGACCCAAAAGATGGGGATTGCCGAACCCACCTCTGAATATGACCACGTTGCGCGAGGACGAAGCAAGAGAGCAGCCCGTTGACGCAGCAACTTCTGCAGCCATAAACTCTCCCGCACGATTGCCAATCCTGTCGTCGCCTTCACGATCATTGGAACGCTACTTCGCACTTCTTGGTTATGCGATTGTGTGTTTGGTTCTCGTGGCGGTCCTTCTTGAGCTCGTATCGTGGGCAATCTTGTCTGTCCGTCCCTCGGTAGAGCAAGCCAAGAAGGCAAGTCCAGTGTATGAAGGAGTGGGCTGGGCAAAGGAATTTTGGCAGGAAGACGCCTCACGGCGGCAGGCACCCCAGGTTTACGTTCCCTTTCGTGTATGGAGCGTCACGAATTGGCATGGGAAGTACATAAACAATGACGCGGGCCCGAGAGGTGTCTGGAGAAGAACTTTGAACCCGTCCAATTGCGACCCACACCACGCGCTCAGCGTTTGGACTTTCGGTGGGTCCACGGTGTATGGATTCGCTGTGCCGGACTGGGCCACGATACCGACATATTTGTCCCGTGAGCTAAATGCTGGTTCTCAGAATTGCGTTGTGGTTTCCAATTTCGGTGTGGAGGGTTATGTAAACGATCAAGAGTTGATTCTGCTCGAGGAGCAACTCAAAGCAGGAGGCCATCCCGACTTTGTAGTCTTTTACGACGGAATCAACGATTCCTTGCTGGCTTGGCCCAAGTACGGCGCTCCTCGGGCACACTTCGGGTTTGGACCCATCAGATCCAGAGTTGAGGGATCTGTTTCCGGCAGGCTCGACTTTCTCGAGAAATCGTATGCCGTGCGTCTAGCCGGAAGGGTTTTGGCACATACTCGTTCTCGGCAGTCGTTTGCACCTCTCATTTCCCGATCGCAACCGAATGTTGCGCTCGTGTTAGACAACTACGAAAGTAACCTGCGAATAGCGCGTGCGCTGAGCAACGCGTATCAGTTCAAACTTTACTGTTTTTGGCAGCCGAGCTTGATTTACGGCCATAAACCGTTAGTGCCCTTCGAACAACATATTGCTGAACTCGACACAAGCCGAATGTCAGAAGATAGTGCGAGGTTTCCGGTCATGCGCTCGGTGTATCAGGTGGCGGAGCGCAGGGCCACCGTCGACGGGAATTTCATTTTTCTCGCGCACTTATTCGATTCGACAAAAGACCCAATTTATGTGGATGAAGGGCATCTCGGTCCTGAAGGTAACGAGCTGGCTGCAAGAGCAATCGCAAGTTACCTTCGAAATAGTGTCATCCCTAGCAAACGATAATTTCTACCTAGCAAACGATAATTTCTAGTGTAGTGCGTCATAAGTAATAACCTTTATCTTCTGCTCACGTCTATATAGTTATAGGAGACGTGAGCTAATGCGAATTGCCCCCAGCGTCGAACTGACGGTTGAGCAACGAACCACCTTGGAAGAGTGGGCCCGTGCTCGATCGCTTCGCGCGCGGCTGGTCGAACGTGCCCGCATCGTGTTATAAGCCGCGGCCGGCGAACAAGATAAAGAAATTGCTCGCCAGCTGGGCATGACGCCCAAGAAAGTCTCTCGCTGGCGCCAACGCTTCCTGGCTCTGGGCCTGCCCGGGCTGAAGAAAGATCGACCTCGACCGGGGCGGAAGCCCAAGATCGGCACCCGCCAGATCCAGCGGGTGGTGGAAATAACGACGCGCCAAAAACCACCCCACGCCACCCACTGGAGCACGCGCACCATGGCCGCGGCAGTGGGCATCAGCGAAGCCAGTGTACGTCGCATCTGGCATAGCCACGGTTTGAAACCTCATCTGCTCGAAACCTTCAAGGTGAGTCGGGATCCCCAGTTTGCCGAGAAACTGCAAGACATCGTAGGCCTGTACCTCAAACCCACCCGAGCCACGCTCTGGTGCTGAGTCTGGATGAGAAGAGTCAAATGCAAGCCTTAGATCGCACCCAACCTGGCCTGTCGCTTAAACGTGGACGGGGCCAAACCATGACCCATGACTACAAACGGAAGGGGACAACGACGCTGTTCGCTGCCCTCAATGCGGCCAACGGCGAGGTGTTCGGTGTGTGCCAAGAACGGCATCGCCACCAGGAATGGCTGAAGTTTCTGCGCTTGATTGATGAAACCATTCCTCTCGCTCTCGAGTTACACGTGATCTGCGACAACTACAGCACGCACAAGCACGACAAGGTTCAGCGTTGGCTCCAGCGTCATCCCCGTTTTCACCTTCACTTCACACCCACCGGCTCGTCGTGGCTAAACATGGTGGAACGGTTCTTTCGGGATCTGACACAGAGCCGGCTTCGCCGCGGGGTTTTTCGTGATGTCGAGGAACTCATCACGGCGATCGAAACCTATATTGATCACCATAACGACAACCCCAAACCCTTCATCTGGACCGCACGCGCTGCTGATATCTTGGAAAAAGTAAAACGGGCTCGCCGCACGCTGAATAAGCGTCATTCTAAATGACGCACTACACTAGGCCTTTTCAACCAAAAAGTTCTCAAGTACAAGATTGTCCATTTCGCTTTTGGAAAAGGTATTGAAGGCGTTGGCTGGTGTGTTCACAATCGGCTCGCCTTTCAGATTGAACGAGGTATTGAGGACAATGGGCACGCCGGTAGCCTGCCCAAAACGCTCGATCAAACGGTAATAACGCGGGCTCTGGTCGCGAAATACCGTTTGCAGCCGGCCAGTGCCATCTACGTGAGTTATTGCGGGCAAGGTGCTACGGTGGTTCTCCCTGACGGGCACTACGTACAGCATGTACCGAGCCGGATAGTGCGATTGTGGGCGTGACAGGTCAAAGTACTTTTCCGCGCATTCGGCCAGAACGGAAGGCGCAAACGGACGATAGGGTTCGCGAAACTTGATTTTTGCATTAACGATATCCTTCATCTCCGGATTTCGTGGATCCGCTATGATGCTTCGGCTGCCGAGCGCTCGCGGTCCCCACTCGAAGCGTCCTTGTGACCAGCCGATAACTTTACCCTGCACCAGGCGCTCGACTACCTGGTCAAGCAGTTCGTTATCATCGTCGAAATAGCGAAAGCTAATTGCATTTTGCCGCAAGAAATCACTTATTTCTGCGTCGGAATTTGAACGTCCCCAATAGGCGTGCTGCATCGAGAAGCTACGAGGCTTGCCCAATAAGCTGTTGTAGGCCCACAACGCACCTCCCAAAGCACCTCCCCCGTCTCCTGCCGCCGGTTGCACGAACAACTGCTCAAAGCGAGTTTCTTTAAGTATGCGAGCGTTCGCTACGCTGTTCAGGCCAACACCGCCAGCGATGCAAAGCTGCTTCAGACCGGTCTCACGTTGCAGGTGGTTCGCCATGTTTAACAGCAATTCTTCCGTCACCCGCTGAATGCTGGCTGCCACGTCGGCGTAATGCTGGTTCAAGTCGCAAAGTTCATTGTAGTTCCCCGGTGGTTCTCCAAAGTACTTCGGGAACCCTGCCTCTTTGGTGAAGAATTGCAGTTTCCTCGATCGAGGTTCGCCGAACAGTGCGACAAATTTACGATTGTAGGTCTGGTCGGTGGAATGGTGGAAGCAGAAGTAATCCATGTCGAGGGAAAACGATCCGTCGCGGTTCTGCTCGACCAGCTTCCACACCTTGTCCACGTAGCGCGGCTCGCCGTAAGCCGCCATGCCCATTACTTTGTATTCGCCCTCATTGACTTCAAACCCGAGAAATGCGGTGAACGCGCTATACAGCAGCCCGATCGAGTGCGGGAATTCGATCTGCTTCAGCAAGCGGATGTCGTTTCCTCGGCCGACGCCATAGGTGGTCGTAACCCATTCCCCAACTCCATCCACCGTAAGAATTGCAGCTTGGTCGAATGGAGAACACAGGTAAGCGCTTGCCGCGTGCGACATGTGATGTTCGCAAAACAGTACCTTTTTCTTACTTACCCCGAGTTCATTCTGGAGCGTGCTGCCGACCCACAGTTTGTCGATCATCCACGAGATCATGGACTCGCGAAACACCTTCCAGGACTGGGGATAGGTTTGCAGCGTGGTCATCAGAATGCGGTCGAACTTGCGGAACGGCTTCTCGAAGAACACCACGTAGTCCAGATCCCTGCCTTCGATCCCCACCTGATTCAGACAGAATCGGATCGCGTTCTTGGGAAAGCCGTAATCGTGCTTCACCCGTGAGAACCGCTCTTCCTCAGCCGCCGCGACCAGGGCGCCATCATGCAGCAACGCTGCCGCCGCGTCATGGTAGTAGCAGGAGACCCCGAGAATGTACATGCTTACTGCCTCTTAGCCCACGGAAGATCGTAGGTCTCTTCAGGATGATCCAGCCACCGGGTGGGACGGTGCTTGATCCGCAAAGGATCAGAAAACAAGCGGGACGTTATCCCAAAAGGCAGAACCAACACCGCATAAAAGATTGTCAGCAGGACTCGGGCCTCAAAATTTCCGATAGCGTGAGCGATTCGTTTCCAAGCCTGCCAAGCACGCTTCAGCACAGGGCGTTCCTAGAAGAACGTGTAGATGAAAGGCGCAACCGCCGAACTCTGCGCCAGAACAATCAGCGCGGTGATCAAAAAGAGGCTCACTAACATCGGCACGAGCCACCATCTCTTTTTGCCCCAGAAAAACGACAATAACTCGCCCAGTATGCCAAAGCGACTAGCAATGATTCTTGCCATACTCAAGAGGAAATTCCTTTCGCCCAAGACGATCACCCGTCCTAATTTAATCTAATTTGCTAGACCGATTGGAGCTAGTCTTGCAAATTTTGGGTGTGCGCCTAAATATACAGCTGGATAATCGACATGTTTTCCTTTGCATTAACGAACGTTCGCCCATAAGCTTCCAGTGTTGTCGAAACGAAGTATCAGTGTCAAGTGCCGGCCCAATCCAGAGGACCTGTTGGGGCGTTTGCCTGATAGTAGCAGGGTTGTACTTGCGCCCGCTGCCGCAACGGCAAGCATCGTTGCGCGCTAGCGTTGGTGGCTGGGACCCTGGCGGGACATCACTCGTCGTTCAGGCACACCGGAACAGAACATCTTGCTGGCAAGCCCGACACTAGCCTCCGTTCGGTTCTTGTGGCTCTTGAGTGTTGTCCTGATCAAGCTTGGTGAGAACCATAGCTTTTCAATCCATCTCAAGGCCTAGCCCGTCATTAACCGCGACCGACAGGTTCTGCTCCGTTCCCAAATATCTTTACTGTCGTCTTGATCGACGCGTGCCCCAACAGCAACTGATGAACCGTTCGAGGCACTCGGGGTGCTTCCTGATAGTTTTGACGGCTAGAAAGTTCCGCGCTACTCCTTTGGCTGCAAATACGGTATTGCCGAGAAGTCGAGTCATCCATAGTTCGAATATGTGCCGGCCATGACTGGCCTTTAACGGCGTATTCATCAGAAGCAGTCCAGAAAAATACCTTCAGCAATGTGGCCCCAGCGGAGAAACTTTCTTAAGCGGCTTTGGTTGAAATGAAGTTGCCTCCTCGTCAATCTTGACAATGTCCAGGTTATTGGAGCCCGAGAAGCCGTAGCCACCATACATTGCCGTCGGTAATGCCACCCAGGCATAGATGTTCCGACCTCTAAGCTCGCTCATTGACACCTCCTCCGTACAGCGAACGCCCGCCCATGTTCGTCTCCCAGCATGTTTTTCGACTGCCCCTTGCTCAAGCTTGCGTGCGTGTGACCTTGTTCTTTGATGGCTGTCTCCCGTTATTTTCCTGTCGGTTCCAACCGTGCTGATGGAGCGTCGTGTCCTGTAGCGCTCCAACACTGGTTGTTTGCCATAATTGTCCCTTCGATTAGTGTTCTCTTTCCACTACAGTGAATCTCGGTTGCTCTGCGAGAACGTCAGCATAAGGCTCTTCACTTGCCGTCGTTCCTCACGACCAAGCCTTTGATACGCCGCGCGTAGCTCTTCCAGCAACCTAGCTGCTTCCGCTGTCGTGGACATCTGAATTCGGTTGTGAACCGCGCGGGGTGCGTCGGTAGCAATTGTGGTTGTTCTGCGCATGGTTCTGTTTTCCTTCCTCAACTCATTCACGACCATCACGATTACAATGTTGGGGAGTTTAGGCTCTGTCAGCAATGACATATATCCCTTGAATTCTGCCAACGACCATGCCGTCCACATCCCGCCAAATTGTTTTCATTGCTTACGAAGGGGTTTCGTTGCTCGATCTTTCCGGTCCGTTAGAGGCCTTCCGCGTTGCCGCAGCTTTTGCTCGTCCACAGGACAGCGGCGCAATGTACGAATGCACCGTCGTATCCGCGCGCGGTGGCCGGGTGAAGACTGCCGATGGTGTAGAACTCAACACCAAGTCTGTGCGCAGCCTCGCAAGGAAACCGAT
>Ga0066388_100001654_pt1 | contig 12798 bp, 6 predicted proteins | sample PanSoiMetaGPlot6_FD_64539 | JGI IMG/M metagenome (GOLD analysis project Ga0066388, IMG submission 64539) | Tropical forest soil microbial communities from Panama analyzed to predict greenhouse gas emissions - Panama Soil - Plot 6 (Hybrid Assembly) | ecosystem: Environmental > Terrestrial > Soil... | reverse complement strand
GGCCGGACGCGCTGGGCAGGTGGTCGCTACCGGCGCGCGTCACCTCCGATCTGGCGTGCGGAGTCGGCGGGCATGATCAGGCGAAGGCGGGCTCGGGCACCGTCGTGACCGCGCACCGACACGGCGCTGCCGCCCGCTCGGCGGCGGTCGGCCGCAGGTGCAACCACATGGCGGCGACCATCGGGACGAAGACTATGAGGTTGTAGAACAGGTGCAGCTCGACCCGCGGGAAGAGCAGCTGCAGCACGCTGGTCGGCACGGCCCGGCCGGCCAGGTAGACGCCGGTGAGCGCCTGCGTCAGCAGCAGCAGGTGCTCGCAGGTGTGCCAGATCTGGATGCCCAGGGCGAGACGCCACAGCCGGCGGGCGCGCCCGACGAAACCGGGCAGCAGCAACCACAGGCCCGCGAGCATGACGACCGCGTAGCCGAAGTGGAGCCACTCCGACTTCACCAGCCAGGGAAAGAACACGCCGAGCACGCCGCCCGCCTTTGGCCGGGCCCAGCCGAGCCCCCAGATCTGCACCGCCTGGGCGATGTGCTCGGCCCAGTGCGCCAGCACGATCGCGGTGAACACGATCAGTGCCGGCCGGTGGTAGCGACCGTTCAGGGCCGCGACGACCGTTCTGACTCTGCCCGCGCCGGCGGCCGGCGGGCTGGTCGGTCCTGCACTGCTGTCCTGCGGCCGGCTGATGGACGTCATGGCGGCCTCCCCGGGCGGTTGCCGGCCGCCGAGGCGCCGGCCTCCGCATCGCAATATCTATTTCAAGTAAAGATCCTCGTCGAGTGCTAGCCGCAAGGACCAGTCTCGAGTGTCAGAGTTGACTGATCGCGAAAGAGACGACGGACCACCTGCAAGACCCCTCGTGGTATCTGGAGCGGGACGTCAGAACAGAGTAAGGCATCGGCCACGCCTTGTCACCATATAGACAAAGATACTTGTGGTTCAAGACACGTTGTGATACAAGACACTTGTCATAAGGGTAGTGATTCCGGCTAGGCGAGCGAGGCCGAGTGACCGCGTGACCCGGGGAGTGTGGTCGTCGTGGATCAGCCTGCACTCCCCGCTCCCGCGGCGAGCGAGGAGCGTGACGGCCAGCCGGACCGGAAAAGCCCCGGGCCGGCGGTCGTGACTCCCGGGTCTGTGCGCTGGCCTCTGCGGGTGCTCTGGCAGGAGCCGGAGCAGGTCGATTTCGAGCGCCGGCGGTTCCGGCTGCGGCCCGGCCCGGCCCGGGGCAGCCTGGAGGAGGCCGGCCGAGCCTTCCTCACCGGCTACAACGGGGTTCTCGCGGCCGGGGACACCTCAGGCGTCGCTGCAGTCGTCGACGGGCTGCCCGCGGACCGGCGCGGCTTCGCGGCCGAGGGCGCCGGGATGGGCACGGCGGTGCTCGACCTGCTCACGCTCTCCCGCGGCCGCCGCACCCGGGCGCTGCTGGAGTCACTCGGCGACCGGTACGTTCATCTCATCCATGTCGGCGTCGGCTGGGCGCACGCCCGGCTCCGGCTGCACCCGTGGCGCGGCGTGCCGGTCGGCGACCCGCTGCTGCGCTGGCTCGCCTGGGACGGCTACGGTTTCCACCAGGCGTTCTTCCATTCCGATCGGGTGGTCGGTGCTCGCCACACCCCGCGCCGGCTGGCTCCGCCGGTAGTTCGCATCGTCGACCAGGGACTCGGTCGGGCGCTGTGGTTCCACGAGTGTGCCGACGTGACGGGGGTCTCGCTGCGCATCGCCGGGTTTCCCGCCACCCGGCAGGCCGACCTGTGGAGCGGGATCGGGCTGGCCGCCACGTACGCCGGCGGCGCCGACCCCGACGAGTTGGCCTGGCTCGCCGACGCGGCCGGACCCTACCGTGAGGACCTGGCTCAGGGCTCGGCGTTCGCCTGCCGCGCGCACCTGCAGGCCGGCCACCTGCCGCCGCACACGGCCGCGGCCGCGCCGGTGCTCGCCGGCGCGCCCGCGCAGGAGGCGGCCGGATGGAGCGACGCCGCGCTGCGCGAGATCGGAACCGGGCCGTACGACGCGACGGACTACCAACGGTGGCGCGGCCAGACCCGCGCCAGGGCCGCCCAGACCAGGGCCGCCCAGAAGGCAGCCCAGGTACGGAGGTGAGTGGTGTCCCCGCGTGCGCGATCGATCATCCGGGGCAGCGCGGTCCGAATCCTCGCCGCGGCCGCCTGCCTGCTCGCCTGGTACATCACCGTCCTGCCGGGACCGTCGAAGGCGGAGCGGTCGGCGCTGGCGGCCCGGTTCGCGTTCGCCGCGCAGCCGGTGAACGCCGCGTCGACCGGAGCCTCGATCCGTCCGGTGGCGCCGGCCTACCAGCGGATCCGCGCCTGGATATCGTCGGTCGGCGCCGCGGTCGGGTTGTTCGACGCGGACGGCAACCGACGGCCGGACGACTACTGCCTGGTCGACCCGCGCACCAATGAGGTCACCGTCGCCCCCGTTCCGGGTACCGGCAGCCGGTACGCACCGGTGGTGCTGTACCCGCACGGGCTGGCGTACTCCTCGATCACCGCGCCGATGGGCTGCGTGCCAGCAGACCTGAACGAAGACGGGCGCCAGGACGTGCTCGTCTACTACTGGGGCCGGTCCCCGGTGGTATTCCTCGGCACCGGCGTCGGTACGCCCGCGTACCTGGCCCGGGAGTTGGTCGCCCCGGCCCAGATCTGGAACACCAACGCGGCCACGCTCGGCGACTTCGACGGCGACGGCCACGTCGATGTCGTGATCGGCAACTACTTCCCGGACGGCGCCCGCGTGTTGGATCCGGCAGCGCCACCAGGCGGCCCGGAACAGATGACGGACTCGCTGTCGTTCGCGCACAACGGGGGCACCAGCCGGCTCTACCGGTTCGTCTCGGGGGAGGGCGGCGCGGCCCCGGCGGTCCGGTTCGCCGAGGCGCCGGGGGTGTTCCCGAGCCGGGAGGCTCACCAGTGGACGCTCGCCCTCGGCTCCCAGGACCTGAACGGCGACGGGCTGCCCGAGCTGTACGTGGCCAACGACTTCGGGCCGGACCACCTGTGGCTCAACACGTCCCGGCCGGGCGCGGTCTCCTTCCGCGAGCTGCGCGGGGTGCGGCACCCGACCACCGCGAAGTCCAAGGCGCTCGGCCGCGACTCGTTCAAGGGCATGGGTGTCGCCTTCACCGACCTGAACCGGGACGGGGTGGCCGACATCCTGGTCAGCAACATCACCCAGCCGTACGGCCTGCTGGAGAGCAACTTCGCGTTCGTCAGCGTCGGGGTGCCCGGTCAGCACGGTGCGACCGCGCCGTACGACGACCACAGCGAGCCGCTCGGGCTGTCCCGGTCCGGCTGGTCCTGGGACATCAAGGCGGCCGACTTCGACGCCGACGGCACCGACGAGGTGGTGCAGGCCACCGGCTTCCTGCGCGGGGACGTCAACCGGTGGGCGCAGCTGCAGGAGACCGCGATGTCGAACGACCTGATCGTGCGGCATCCCACCCTGTGGCCGAACTTGGACGTCGGTACAGACCTGTCCGGCCGCGACCACAACCCGCTGTACGTCCGGGGTCCGGACGGCCGGTACGTCGACATAGCGCCGGACGTCGGGATGGCGGTGGATGCCGTCTCCCGGGGGATCGCGATCGGCGACGTGGACCACAGCGGCCGGCCGGACCTGCTGCTGGCCAACCAGTGGGCACAGTCGACGTTCTACCGCAACCGGTCCACGGCCAACCGGTCGCTCGGTCTGCAGCTCGTGCTGCCGGCGTCCTGCGGCGCTGTCGCAGGCGCATCGGCGCCCACCCGGCCGGCCATCGGCGCGTCGGCCCGGGTCACCCGCGCCGACGGCACCGCCACCACCGCCCAGGTCTATCCCGCCAACGGGCACGGCGGCGTCAACGCCGCGGAGCTGCTCGTCGGCCTGGGCGCGGCCGGCCCCGCTCCGGTGCGGGTCGACCTGTCCTGGCGGGACGCCTGCGGCAACCGGCACGCCGCGGGCACGTCGCTGGTGCCGGGATGGCACCGCCTGCTGCTGCGCCCCGACGGCTCGATGCAAGGAGGCCCGGCGTGACCGAGACCCGTCCTGCCAAGCCCGCCGACCCGCACGCTTCCCACCTGCCCACCGCCTCGGCCAGCACCGGCCCGGCCGAGGCGTCGAAGCCGGCCAAGCCGTTCGACCCCCGCAGCGCCGCGCTGCGCCGGTTCGCATTGTCGATCAGCGTGTTCACGATCCTGGGGCACACCCTGCTCGGCTTCGAGCAGGCGTACATGACCCCGGTCGTCGCCATCCTCACCGCGTACCTCCTGGAGACCGTCCTGGAGACGGCGGACGCGGCGGCGGCCGGGCGCCGGCCGCGCTTCCTCGGCGTACCGGCGGGGCAGCTGGTCGACTTCTACCTGCCCGCCCACATCACCGGGCTGGCCTGCGCAATGCTGCTCTACGGCAACAACCGGCTGACTCCGACGATCTGCGCGGTGACGATCGCGGTAGCCAGCAAGTACCTGATCCGGATCCGGATCGGCGGCCGGCTGAAGCATGTCCTCAACCCGTCCAACGGCGGCATCGTCGCCGTGCTGCTGCTGTTTCCCTGGGTCGGCATCGCGCCGCCGTACCAGTTCACCGAATACCTGCCGGACTCGCTCGACTGGCTGGTGCCCGCAGTGATCCTGGTCGGCGGCACCCTGATCAACGGAAAGCTGACCCGGAAGATGCCGCTGATCGCCGCCTGGGTGGGCGGGTTCGTGCTGCAGGCCGTGGTCCGGGGCGGCCTCACGGACATCTCCATGATCAGCGCGCTGCTGCCGATCACCGGGGCGGCGTTCGTGCTGTTCACCAACTACATGATCACCGACCCGGCCACGACGCCGTGGCGCTGGCGCGGGCAGGTCGCGTTCGGGCTGACCACCGCCGCCGCGTACGGGGTGCTGGTCTCGCTGCACATCGTCTACGGCCTGTTCTTCGCGCTCGTGGCGACCTGCGTACTGCGCGGCACCGGGCTGGTCGTCCTGGAACGGCAGAAGCAGCGGCAACGCCGGGTCCAGGCGGCCACTGCGGCACCGCCGGCGGCACCAGCGCCCGCGGCCGACCGCCCGGCCGCCGACCAACCGGTGCTGGACAGCGAGCCGGTCGGCAGCGTCGGACGCGCCCAGCGGTAGGGGACGCGCCGTGCCCGTGTCCCCGGCCATCCCGGTCGCGGTCGTCGGCCTCGCCTGCCGCTACCCGGATGCCGCCGACCCGACACGGCTGTGGGAGGTCGTGCTCGGCCAGCGCCGGGCGTTCCGCCGGATCCCGCCGCAGCGGCTCGACCTCGACGACTACAGCGGGCCCGACCCGGACTGGCCGGACGGGATCACCACCCGGCATGCGGCCCTGCTGGAGGGCTGGGAGTTCGACCGCGCGGCGCACCGGATCCCCGGCCCGGTCTTCCGTGCCGCCGACCTCACCCACTGGCTGGCGCTGGAGACGGCCGGACGGGCGCTTGCCGACGCCGGCCATCCAGACGCCGAGGGCCTGGACCGGGACCGGGTCGGGGTGGTGCTCGGGAACAGTCTGACCGGCGAGTTCTCCCGAGCCGCCCTGATGCGCTACCGATGGCCGTACGTCCGCCGGATGCTGGCCGAGACGCTGGCCGAGGAGCAGTTGCCGGCGGAGGCGTCGCAGCGGCTGCTCGACCGGCTCCGGGACCGCTACCTCGAGCCGTTCCCGGAGCCGACCGACGAGAGCCTGGCCGGCGGGCTGGCGAACACCATCGCCGGCCGCATCTGCAACACCTTCGACCTGCACGGCGGCGGCTGGACGGTGGACGGGGCCTGCGCCTCGTCGCTGCTCGCGGTGGTCACCGCATGCACCGAGCTCGCCCGCGGCGCCGTCGACCTCGTCCTGGCCGGCGGGGTCGACCTGAGCCTGGACCCGTTCGAGCTGGTGGGCTTCTCCCGGGTCGGCGCGCTCGCCACGGACACCATGCGGGTCTACGACGAGCGCTCGGCCGGCTTCTGGCCCGGCGAGGGGTGCGGCGTCGTCGCGCTGATGCGGGCCGAGGACGCGGCGGCGCAGCGGCGGCGGGTGTACGCCGTGATCGACGGTTGGGGAGTCTCCTCTGACGGGCACGGTGGGCTGACCCGGCCGGCGCGGGACGGGCAGCTGCTGGCGATGCACCGGGCCTACTCGCTGGCCGGGGTCGACCCCTGCTCGGTCGACCTGCTGGAAGGGCACGGCACCGGAACCGCGGTCGGCGACGAGGTCGAGCTGGCCGCGCTGGCCCGGCTGCGCGCCGGAGCGGCCAGCCCGGCGGTGGTCGGCTCGGTGAAGGCGAACATCGGCCACACCAAGGCCGCTGCCGGTGTGGCCGGGCTGATGAAGGCCGTGCTGAGCGTGTACCACCGGGTGCTGCCGCCGACCACCGGCTGCGAGCGGCCGCATTCGCTGCTGCGTGCGGCGGGCGTTCCGCTGCGGGTGCTGGCCGAGCCGCAACCGTGGCCGGACGGGCCGCGCCGGGCCGGCGTCAACGCGCTCGGGTTCGGCGGCATCAACACCCACGTCGTGGTCACCGGCACCGACCAGGCCGGACGCCGCCGGCTGTCCCCGGTGCAGCGGGCGCTGGCCCGGCCGTTGCCGGACGTGGCGGTGCTGCCGCTGGCCGCGCCGGCCGTCCCGCAGCTGCGCCGGTTGCTGGCCCGGGTCGTCGAGCTGGCCCCCCGGCTGTCCATCGCCGAGATGCACGATCTCGCCCACACGCTGGCCGGCGACCCCGGCACCGGCCCGGCCCGGGCGGGGCTGCAGGCCACCTCCCCGGAGCAGCTCGGCGGCCGGGCACTGGCCGCGCTCGCCGCGCTGGACCTCGCGCCGGCCGGCCGGCTGTGGCTCGAGCCCGGGGTGGCGGTCGGCGTCGGGGTGACCGGCCGGGTGGCGCTGCTGCTGCCCGGCCAGGGCGCCCCGATCCCGGCGACCGGCGGGGCACTGGGCAGCATGGACGAGCGGTACGCGGAGTACCTGTCCCCGGCCGGGGCCGGGGCGGGGCCCGTCGGTGCCGGCGTGGTGGACACCGCGGTGGCGCAGCCGGCCGTGCTGCGCGCCTCGCTGGCCGCGCTGGCCTGGCTGGACGATCTGGGCCTCGTCGCGCACCGGGCCACCGGCCACAGCCTCGGCGAGATCACCGGCCTGGTATGGGCCGGCTGCCTGGGGGAGGCGGAGGCGATCCGGCTCGCCCAGGCGCGCGGCCGGGCGATGAGCGAGAACGGCGCACGCGGGACCGGCATGCTGGCGGTGGCCGCCGAGCCGAAGATGGTGGACAAGCTGCGGGCCGGGCTGGACCTCGTGGTCGCGGCCGACAACGGGAGCCGGTCGCAGGTGCTCGCCGGTGACCTCGCCATGCTGCGGCGGGTGGTCGAACGCGCTGCGGAGGAGGGCGTCCCGGCGGTACCGCTGCCGGTCTCGCACGCCTTCCACTCGCCGGCAGTCGCCGGCTGCGTGCCGGCGCTGCGGTCCGCGCTGGCCGGCCTGCGGTTCGACCCGCCGGCCCGATGGCTGGTCTCCACCGTCCTCGGTCGGCGGCTGCAGGCGCAGGACGGGGTGGCCGAGCTGCTGGTCACCCAGGTCACCGCGCCGGTGCGGTTCCGGGAGGCGCTGGCCGAGGCGGCGGACGGGATGGACCTGCTGGTCGAGGCCGGGCCGGGACGCACGCTGAGCGCCCTGGCCGAGCCGGAGACCGACGTCGCGGTGGTGGCGGTCGAGGCGGGCAGCGCGTCCGCGGCGCCGCTGGCGGCCACCGCGGCGGCGGTCTTCGCCGCGGGCGCGGTGGACGATCTGTCGGCGATGGTCGCCGGCAGGTTCGCCCGGCCGGCGAGCCTGCAGCGGGATCCGGTCCTGCTGGCGAACCCGTGCGAGCGCGCACCGCGGACCGCGGCGGGCGCCGCCGGCGGCCGGCCTCGGCCGGTGCCGCAGGCGACTCCGGGCGGCAGCGTCCCGGTTGGCGCCGCTCCGGTCGGCGTGCCGGCCGCAGCCGGTGCGCCGAACGGGGCCGGTCCGGCTGCCGCCCTCGACGTGCCGGCCGCCGTGCTGGCGTTGGTCGCCACCGCGACCGAGCTGGACCCGGCCACGATCCAGCCGGGCCAGCGGCTGCTGGCCGACCTGCATCTGACCTCGTTACGGGTCGCTCAGCTGGCTGCCGACGCGGCGGCAGCGACCGGGCGCGCACGGCCCGCGGCGCCGCTGCTGCTCGCCGACGCGACCGTCGCCGACCTCGCCGACGTGGTCGCGACCCTGCCGGCCGGGGAGGTCAGGCAGGACGGCGACGGGCTGGCCCCGGGCGTGGGCGAGTGGATGCGTTGCTTCGTGGACGTGCCGGTTCCGGTCGACCCGGCGACGCTCCCGGCTGCCCTGCCCGCGGCGCGGCTGGATCTCCCCCCGGCCGCGGCGCTGAACGGCGGCGCCACGGCGCTGAACGGCAGCGCCGCGGCGCTGCTCGGCGGCACCGGACCCGTTCCGTCCGGTGGCGGCTGCCTGCTGGCCTACGTTCCGGAGCCAGACGCCGAGGGCGAGGCGATGCGCCTGGCCGCCGCCGCCCGTACCGCGCTGGCCGGCCAGCTGCCGCTGGTCGTCGTCACGCACCGGCCTGGGCTGGCCGGTTTCCTCCGCACGCTCCACCAGGAGCACCCGGCGCTCGGCGCGACGCTGCTCGAGGTGCCGGCCGACGGTGCCGGGCTGCGTGCCGCGGCCGACGTGGCCGGCGCGCAGGCCGGCCGGTTCGTGCACGCCCGGCTGGTGGGCGGCCGGTGGTGCACCGAGGAGACCCGGCCGTTCGAGCCGCACGACTCGGGCGGCTCGCTGCCGCTCGGCTCGGATGACGTCGTGCTCGTCACCGGGGGCGCCCGCGGCATCGGTCTGGCCTGCGCCGAGGCGCTGGGCCGCCGGACCGGCGCCCGGCTTGCGGTGCTCGGTCGCGGCGACCCGGCCGCCGACCCGGCGCTGGCCGCCGGGCTGGACCGGCTCCGGGCGACCGGCGTGCGGGTCGGCTACGCCAAGGCGGACCTGGCCGCGCCAGCGGCGACCGCCGCCGCGGTGGCGGTGCTGCGGGCCGAGCTGGGGCCGGTGACCGCGGTGGTCCACGCGGCCGGGGTGAACCGGCCGGCCCCGTTCACCGCACTCGACGACGCCGAGCTGGCCGCGCACCTGGCGCCGAAGGCGGCGGGCCTGCTGGCGGTGCTGGCCGGCTGCCGACCGGACCAGCCACGGCTGGTGGTGACGTTCGGCTCGACGATCGGCCGGTACGGCCTGGCCGGCGAGTCGCACTACGCGCTCGCGAACGGGACGCTGCGGTCGGCGGCCGAGCGGCTGGCCGAGCTCCGGCCGGACTGCCGCGTGCTGGACATCGACTGGTCGGTGTGGTCGGGCACCGGCATGGGAGAGCGGCTCGGCGCGGTGGACGCGCTGGGCCGCCTCGGCGTCACGCCGATCCGGGCCGACGAGGGAGCCGAGTTGCTGCTCCGGCTGCTCGCCACGCCGGACCTGCCGACGGCGGTGACCGTGCACGGGCGGCTCGGCGGGCTGGTCGGGCGGCCGGTGGTGCCCACGGCCCGGGAGCGCCGCTTCCTCCAGCACATCCGGGCCCACCAGCCCGGCGTCGAAGTGGTCGCCGACGCCGACCTCGCCGTCCGGGACGACCCGTACCTGGACGACCACCGCATCGACGGCCTGCCGGTGCTGCCGGCGGTCCTCGGGTTGGAGGCGATGGCGCAGGCCGCGGAGGCGGTGGCCGGGACCAGGCTGGTCCGGGTGCGCGGGCTGCAGCTGGACCGGCCCGTGGTCGTCCCGGACGGCGGCGTCCGCCGGGTCCGGGTGGCCGCACTCAGCCGGACCGGCGGAGCCGTCGATGTCGTGCTGCGCAGTGACGAGACGGACTTCCGGGTCGACCACTTCCGCGCCCGGTTCCTGCCGGCCGCCACGGATGCCGAGCCGCCCGGCCCGGTCCTGCTGCCGGCCGGGCTCGCCACCCCCCCGGCCCGGCTCGGCGGCGGCGAACTCTACGACCGGGTGTGTTTCCACACAGGACGGTTCCGCCGGGTCGCCGAGCTGGTGGACCTGGCCGCACACCACTGCCGCGGACGGCTGCGGCGGGCGGACCGGACCGACTGGTTCGCCCCGGGCCGGCCGGCCGCCCTGCTGCTCGGCGATCCCGGCCGCAACGACGCGACGATCCACGCCCTGCAGGCATGCATCCCGCACCGGCGGGTGCTGCCCATCGGCTGTGACGAGGTCACGTTCTCCGAAGTGGACGGTCTCGAGGGTGGCAGCGCCGACACCGAACTCGTCGCGGTGGAGCGGTCCGAGGGTGGTGGCGAGCACGTCTACGACGTCGTGGCACACGACCAGGCGGGTCGGGAGGTGGTCCGCTGGACCGGCCTGCGGCTTCGCGAGGTCGGCGTGCTGCGTGGGGTCGAGCCGTGGCTGCCGTCGCTGCTGGCGCCGTACCTGGAGCGGACCGTCGCCGACTTGGTCCCGGGCTCGGCGGTCCGGGTCGCGGTCGGCCCCGACCCGGCCGGTGGGACGGGGCTGACCAGCGGGACCGGGCCGGCCGAGCCGACCGGGGGACCGTCCGGTGTGGATGGTGACGGCACGGTACGTAGCCGGCTGGGCCAGCTGGTGCTGGCGGTCCGGTCGGACCGGCGGGCCGGTGCCGGCTGGGTGGCGGTCGCCGACCGGCCAGTGGCCGGCTGGACCGAGGTGCTCGGCGCCGACCTGCTCCGGCTGGCCGAGCAGGTGGCCGACCGGCTCGCCGAGCAGGTGGCCGCGGCCGCGGCCCGGCTGCGGGCCGCGGTGGAATGCCTGGCCGAGGCGGGGCGGCCGCCGACTTCTCCGCTCACGCTCGCCGGGCTGTACGAGGGGGGCTGGCTTCGCCTGCACGCCGGCGCGGACGCCATCGCGTCGGTGGTGCTGCGGGTCGACGGCATTCCGGAGCCGGTCGCGATCGCCGTGCTCGGCGGAGGTGCGGATGGCCCGGCCGACGTTTGACTACCGTCACCAGGTGACCCTGGAGGAGACGAACCTACTCGGGAATGTCTACTTCGCACACTACCTGCGCTGGCAGGGCCAGTGCCGGGAACGGTTCCTGGCCGAGCGGGCGCCGGGGGTGTTCGCCGCGTTGGGCCCGGAGCTGACCCTGGTGACGGTCAGCTGCGGGTGTGACTACTACGCCGAGCTGCTCGTGCTCGACATCGTCGAGCTGCGGATGTCGTTGCTCGGGTCCCCGGCCAACCAGGTGCACATGTCCTTCGACTACTACCGCCTCGGTGCCGGGACCGCCGAGCTGGTCGCCCGGGGGCGGCAGGTGGTCGCCTGCGCCCGCCGGGACGGGCGGAGCATGCGGCCGGTCGACATACCGGCCGAGCTGCAGAATGCGCTGATTCCGTACTCTGTGGACGCGGCGCGGGTCGACGCGGTGACCGCTGACATCGCTATGCCTCCTGCAGTGTTCCAGTGACGGCGGTGACCGCGCCGTCGGGCAGCCAGCGCCCGCTGCCACCGTGCCCGGCGTGCTCGGCCGGCCCCGGCGCGACCAGCCGGGACGCCGCGTACAGCCGTACCGGCGCCGAGTCCTGACCGGAGCCGTCCTCGGGCGGGCGCAGCCACCCCGCGTACCCGGCCGCGCTCGCCGCCTCACCCGGAAACCGGTCCTTCAGCGCGGCGACGTACTCCAGCGCCGGCAAGGAGGCCGGGTCGAACCGCAGCGGCAGCACCTGCCCGGCGGGCATTTCCAGCAGCGGCGCGGCCAACAGCCACGGGGCGAGATAGGTGCCCTGCGCCGGCACCCGCCCCACGCTGACGTCCCGGATCGCGGTCGCCGCGGCGGTCCAGCCGGCGACCACGACCAGCGGATCCCTGGTCCGGCCGGGCGGGCGTACCAGTAGCCGCAGCCGCGCCGCGGCGGCCCGGACCGCGGCCGCGGCCTGCACGCCACGCGGCGAAGAGTCGGCGACGAGCGCAACCGCGCTCACTCCCCGGGCTGCCACGAACCGGACCATCGCCCGCAGCGCCCCGGAGTCCGCGGCGGTGAGCCGGTCGGCGGGGCAGGAGCGCAGCGGCTCGGTCCGCCCGGCGAGGGCCCGGCCGAGGGCGAGGCTGGCGCACTCCGGACCGTCCGGACCGTGCAGGTCCGGGCCGGCCACGGTGCCGGTGTCCACCGGCAGGGCGCCGACGGCGCCGGCCGACCCGATCCAGAGCGTGCTGTGGCCGGCCGGCAGCCACACCGGCGCCCAGCCGAGCGCCGCGCCCGGGCGGCCTCCCGCCGGCACCAGCCGCGCCGGATCGACGCCGGCGAGGCCGCCGTCGACGCCGACGTGCACCAGGTTCGCGCCGGGCCGGCCCGGCGCCACCAGCACCGGCAGCCGCTGGCTGCCGGCGGCCACAGTGGACAGTACCGGTACGCCGCGGGTCAGCGGCGTGGGCTGGGGAAGTGCGGCGACGACCGCCGCGGCGGCTGCCGCGGCCAGGCCGAGCACGGCTGCCGCCTGGCGCCACCCGGCCCGGGTGGGCCAGCCGCGGCGCCGCACCACGACCCAGGCGGGCAGCGCCGCCCCGGTCACGACCAGCACGACCGCCCTGGCGACCAGCAGGCCGGGAGCGGCCGCGGTCCCCTGGCCCGGCCGGGCACCGTCGAGCAGCGCCGGCGCCAGCCCGGTCGAGGCAAGGACGCAGGTCGCCGCGAGCAGCCAGACGACCAGCAGCCGGGCCAGCCGACCACGGTCGGGTGCGCGGGCCGTCGCCAGGTGCCCGAGTGCACCCAGCCACACCGAGACGGCCAGCCCGTACACCAGCGCCAACACCAAGTGGGCGCCGCC
>Ga0066388_100001653_pt1 | contig 12799 bp, 14 predicted proteins | sample PanSoiMetaGPlot6_FD_64539 | JGI IMG/M metagenome (GOLD analysis project Ga0066388, IMG submission 64539) | Tropical forest soil microbial communities from Panama analyzed to predict greenhouse gas emissions - Panama Soil - Plot 6 (Hybrid Assembly) | ecosystem: Environmental > Terrestrial >... | reverse complement strand
TTCACCTTCCACGATCGATACCCGGCACCGGAACCGTCTGCCGATCCCAACCAGGCACGATTCGAGGGCGACCTGGCGGACAGGCGAGATTCAACCCCGAGTGGCCGTGGAGCACGCACCAGCGGCTGAGCTCATCAGCTTCCGTCAGTGGGAATCGTCGGTGTATGCCACGGCGATAGCCCCAGCACCTGACCGTTGCCATCGGTGCCAGGGTGCTTACCCCTGCGGTCTATGGACGGAGATCGCGCGTCGACTGCGTCAACCAGAGCTAAGGGGGAAGAGACCTCAGCCTGGGTAGGTCGTAAGTGCATGCCGAAAGGCGCGCCAGCGAACGCCAGAGGAGGCCCACAATGGCGTTCAGTACAGGCAAGGTTGTCGTCGGCGTCGACGGGTCACCCGCCAGTTTGCGCGCGCTCTGGCTCGCGATCGATGAGGCCCGGCATCGGTACGTCCCGATTCAGGTCGTTCACGTTGGAGGGGACGTCGGATTCTCAACCCTCGACGGTACGACGACGGTCGGCTCCACCAATGAGGGTTCCGCTCGCCGGAGTCCCGGCATGCGTGTCGTCGAGGACGCGCTGGTCGAACTCTTCGGAGGCATCCCGGCAGACGTGCCGATCCGCGTAACACTCGCCGCCCCGCCAGTTGGGCCGGCACTGGTACGAGCCGTCAGCGAGGCGGATCTGCTCTTTGTCGGGCGAAGCAGGCGGGGCATCGCGCGCCGCGTGTTCCTCGGGTCGATTAGTGCGTACTGCGCGACCCACGCTCCGTGTCCCGTCGTCTGCGTACCGCGGCCCGAGGCGCCGCAGCGCTCGTACAGCACAAAAGGACGACAGCACAAGATCACACGAGAGTGACGCCCTTTAACCCAGGCACACCCGCCATCTCGAGTCGACCAAGTACCCGAACCTGACCCCCGGCTAGGGGTTTCCCTGCCGAGTCGGCCGCGGTAAATGAATCGCCGAAGGCCGTCTGACCTCGGATTGATCGGGTCGGTCCACGCAGGGCGCGCTTCGCGCCAGACCCGATGTCGAATTCTCGGACTCTGCGCCGACTACCTATACGTGACGGATTCCGCAACGCGGCTGACCACATACCTTCGTCTGCGGCCGACGGCCCAGGCGCTGGGTCTGCGCACCCGCGCGTGTCTGGTGACAGCGAAGCGACCTCTGCGGGCGGCCGATGAGTTTCGCGGGAGCGGACAGTCCACACAGTCGACAGCAATCAACCGGCTCGGAGGAGCGGACGATGGGTGCATTGGGCGCCTCAAGTAGGACCCTGGACAAGCGCGGGCGTTGGCTGGCGTTGATCATCCTGTGCCTGGGCGATCTGATGATCGTGTTGGACGTGACGATCGTGGGCGTGGCGTTGCCGTCCATCCGGCAGGATCTCGGCTTCTCTGAGACCTCGCTGGCATGGGTGGTGAACGCTTATCTGATCACCTTCGGCGGGTTCCTCTTGCTCGGTGGTCGGCTCGGTGACCTCTTCGGACACCGGCGGTTGTTCTTGATCGGGATCACGCTGTTCACCGCCGCGTCGGCGACCTGTGGACTGGCGACAAGCCAGGGCATGCTCGTGGGTGCCCGTGCGGTGCAGGGCGTAGGCGCCGCAGTGGTGTCAGCGGTCGCGCTGTCGTTGATGATGACGCTGTTCACCGAACCGGCCGAGCGGGCCCAGGCGATGGGTGTGTTCGGGTTCGTGGCTGCGGGCGGCGGGTCGATCGGCGTGCTGTTGGGCGGGATCCTGACCGACACGCTGAACTGGCACTGGATCTTCCTGGTGAACGTCCCGGTCGGGGTCGCGGTCCTGATCCTGTCGGTGTTGCTGATCCCCCCGGCTATAGCGAGTGCAGTCAAGCGGCGGCTGGATGTGGCCGGCGCGGTGACGGTGACCGCATCGTTGGTGACCGCCGTGTACGCGATCGTGAACGGCAACGCGTGGGGATGGACCTCCGGGCGGACGCTCGGCCTGCTCACCTCGGCCGCCGTGCTCCTGGCCATCTTCGTGATCATCGAGGCGCGAGTGGACGCCCCGCTGGTGCCGCTTGGCCTGTTCCGGCTGCGCAACGTGTCAACCGCGAACGTCGTCGGCGTGCTGTGGGCGGCCGCCATGTTCGCCTGGTTCTTCCTGTCCGCCCTCTACCTCCAGCTGGTGCTGGGCTACAGCCCGCTCGAGGTCGGGCTGTCGTTCCTGCCGGCGAATCTGATCATGGCGGTGTTCTCTATCGGCCTGTCCGCCAAGCTCGTCCTGCGGTTTGGCATCGCCCCGCCGCTGGCCGCCGGTCTGGTGCTGGCGGCGGCCGGATTGGCGCTGTTCGCCCGCGCGCCCGTTGACGGCAGCTTCGTCGTGGACGTCCTGCCCGCCATGGTCTTGCTCGGCTTCGGCGCGGGCATGGCATTCAACCCGGTGCTGCTCGCCGCGATGAGCGACGTCGCCCCCGAGGAGTCCGGGCTGGCCTCGGGCATCGTCAACACCTCATTCATGATGGGCGGCGCCCTCGGCCTCGCCGTGCTGGCCAGCCTCGCCGCCGCCCGCACCGACCACCTGCTCACCGCGGGCCACGACGCGCTCTCTGCGTTGAACGGCGGATACCAGCTCGCCTTCCTCGCCGGTGCGCTCTTCGCATTCCTCGCCGCCATCATTGGCGGACGGCTCATCCGAGCTGGTGCCTACCAGCCCGCACAGGCAACTGAGATCAGAGCTGTCGATCCTGCCGTTGACCCTGCCACCGTCGAGGCCGAATAGAGGCTTGCCTGCCAGGCCGCAGCTCCCCGCCGTCATCCGGTCAGCGCATGCGCTGACCGGATGAGTCGGGGGATCTGACCGGTGGTGGGATCAGATCCCCGGCGAGCACCCGGTTCAGTCCACGGGTTATCGCCTTCTGCTCCGCGTCTGTCAGGTGCTGGGTGAAATGGCGGTCGATGCCGTCGAGGTAGGTCGGTGCGGCGGCGCGCAAGCGTCGCGCACCGGCTTTCGTCAAGGTCGCGAGCGCCGATCTGCCGTCGTGCGGGTTGCCTTCCCGCCGTACTAACCCGGCGTCGGCCAGCTCGTCGACGACCCGGCTCACCCGGGTCCTGCTCAGGACCACCCGCTCGCCGAGATCGCTCATGCGCAGCTGGCCTTCGGGCGCCGCATGCAGCTCGAGCAAGACGTCGTACCAAGCCAATGACATGCCGGCGGCCCGCCGCAGCTCACGGTCTAGGCGGGGGACTAGGGCAGCGTGCACCCTCAGCAGTGCTGCCCATGCCGCAGTGCGATCGGGCGGGTCCGTCCCCGAATCCGGCATTCCACCAGACTAGATGGAATTATGTGCGCCTGCACGTTGTTGCGCTGTCCGCATGCACCATTGTGCGTGCGCACGCAACCAGGAGAGGATCGCAATGGATACGGCGCTACTCGTACTCCGGCTGGTGGTTGGCTCGCTGATCGCCGCACACGGGCTCGGCAAGCTTGGCGGCTGGTTCAAGGCCGGGTACGGCCTGGATGGAACGGCGGGCTATCTAGAAGGATTTGGCTTCCGCCCCGGCCGATTCTGGGCGATCGTCGTTGGCGTCACAGAAACATCGGCAGGCCTGCTGCTCGCGACAGGCTTCCTGACCCCGCTGGCAGGCGCCGCGGTCGCTGGCACGATGTTCGTGGCAGCCCGCACAGATCATGGTGGGAAGGGCCCGTGGATCTTCAACGGCGGCTGGGAGCACGTTGTGACGAACGCCGCCGTTGGCCTGGCCCTTGCCGGCAGCGGCCCGGGACGCTTCTCGATCGACCGCGCGCTGGGGCTGGATCTCGCCAGTGCTGGCTACTTTGGCGCGGCGCTGGCGCTCGCACTTGTCAGTGCCGGCGCAACGCTTGCAGTACGCGGCGGCCTGACGTCGCTCTCCGAGCGGCACATCGCCGAGAGCTAATTGAAAACACGCGGCTGGGCCGGGGCGAAACGCGCTGTCGCGGACGAGCTGGACGAGGATGGGAAGATGAGCCACGGACCGAGTGCGGTGCTGCTGCGTGGCGGGTACCCATGGGGGTACGAAGGAACGGCGGATGTGCTCGTCCGCGACGGCAAGATCACGCAGATCGAACCGACTGTCAGCGTGACGGATGCCGACGTCGTCGACGTCGCGGGCCGCCTGGTTCTACCCGGGCTCGTCGATGCGCACTGCCACCTCGACAAGACGCTGTACGGCGGCCCCTGGGTCCCGCACTCGGCAGGCGACGCGCTGGCTGACCGGATCGCGAACGACCGCATCCGGCGCGGCGAGTTGGGCATTCCGAACGTGGACTACGCCAGCGCGTTGCTTGAGCGGATGGTGGCTGCGGGCACCTCGTACGTCCGCACGCACACAGACGTCGATCCGGACGTCGGCTTGCGGGGGATCGAGGTAGTACGCGCCGCCGCCGAGCGCATGAGCGGTCGGGTTACGGTCGAACAGGTTGCGTTCCCACAGCACGGGTTGGTGTCCAATCCGGGTACGGCCGAGTTGCTCGAGGAGGCACTCAAGAGCGGCGTCGAGACGGTCGGCGGTCTCGACCCGGCCAGCGCCGATGGCGACCCGGTACGCACTCTGGATATGACCTTCACCCTCGCGGAGCGGTACGGAGCCGGCATCGATATCCACCTGCACGACGGCGGAACGTTGGGTGCCTGGGAGATCGAGCTGATCGCCGAGCGGACCCGAGCGACCGGGCTGCGCGGGCGGGTTGCGATCAGCCATGCGTACGCCCTCGGCCAGATCGACGAGGCCTACCAAGCGCGTCTTCTTCCACACCTTGCTGAGGCCGGAGTGACCCTGGTGACCGCCGGGTCTTACAGCTTTCCGGTGATACCGATCAAGAAGGCGCTGGCGGCTGGCGTGAACGTAGCGTGTGGCCACGACGGCATCCGTGACCTGTGGGGACCCTACGGCAGCGGCGACATGCTCGAGCGCGCAATGCTCGTGGCCTACAGGAGCACTTTCCGCCGGGACGACGACATCGAGCTGGCCTTGGACGCCGCGACGTACGGCGGCAGTCGCGCGCTCGGGCTGAAGCCATATGGGCTAACAGTCGGGGCACCCGCAGATTTGGTCGTCGTGTCCGCGCGCACACCGGCCGAGGCAGTCGTGGCTCGGCCAGTACGCGAGCTCGTGCTGAAGGCCGGGCGAATTGTGGCTCGCGACGGCCGGCTCGTCTAGCCCGGCCGGGCGTAGCCTCTGTGCTCAAGCTGTCCGGCGTGGCTTCGGCCGGTCGCACTTCGCTCCCCGGTGCATCATTTCGGGTCCGAAATGTCGGGCTTCCCAATGACTACGGGGCACGAAGTCAGGCCCGGCGGCGCGAAGTCAGTCCCGGCGGCGCGGAGTCGGGCCCGGCGACGCGAGGTGTGATGCACGGGTCCCTGGCCTCGCGGAGACGCCCTAGAGAATGACGACGACTTTGCCGCGGGTATGACCGCCTTCGATCGCTCGGAGGGCCGCCGGAGCTTCGTGAAGCTCGTAGGTCTTGTCGATCACTGGCGCGAGCTTTCCCGATTCGACGAGCTCCTTCAGCACGACAAGATCCCGATGGTTCGCGGTCGAGAGGTACCGGCGCAGCGTCTGGCGCGTGAATGGTGAGAGCACCAGCGGCCTGACGAGGCGAACCAGCAGCTTGAACCCTTTCGCTCCCGTGCCGCTGTTGAGGATGAGAGTGCCGTCAGGGGTGAGTACCCGTCTGCATTCCGACAAGGTTCGGTTCTCGATGTTGTCGAGAAGGACGTCGTAAGGCTGCCCACCCTGCGTGAAGTCCTCTTGGGTGTAGTCGATCACGTGGTCGGCGCCGATCGAACGAACCATGCTCACGTTCGTCGGCCCGCACACGCCAGTCACGTCGGCGCCGAGCCACTTGCCAATCTGCACCGCGAAGGTGCCGACGCCACCGGACGCGCCGTTGATCAGGACCCGCTGTCCTGGCTTCACCTTGCCCGCGTCGCGAAGCCCGTGGAGAGCAGCGAGCGCCGAGGTCGGTACGGCCGCCGCCTGCTCAAACGTGAGGTTGGTCGGCTTGAGCGCGAGCTTGCCTTCTCCGGCGCTTGCATACTCAGCGAGGGAGCCCCTGCATTCGCCGAACACTTCGTCGCCCGGGTGGAACTGCGTGACGTTGCTGCCCACCGCCTCCACCACGCCTGCCGCGTCTAATCCGGGAACGCCGTACCGCGGCTTGAGCAGGCCGGTCGCCAGCCGCAGCGGGAACGGTGTGCCCCTGACGACGAAAGAGTCGCCGACGTGCAGACCGGCCGCCTGAACGCGCACCAGCACTTGGTCCGCCTTGATGGCTGGCTTGTCGATGTCCCTAAGACTGAGGACGGCGGGTGGGCCGTACTCATCCTGGACGATCGCTCTCATCGTCGGTCCAGCGGTCTCGCCGCCCATGAGTGCGCCGCTCGCATCCACAACACCCCCGGCCGTACTGAAGCGCCTGATGGTCGACATTGTGCACTCCTTGCGGCGACCCCCAGGTATGGCGAACACCCCTCGACGCTGAGGTAACCGTCTCGCGTCTTGATTACCAACCGATGAATGATTCGATGGCGGTGGAAGACGAATCGTCGGCGTCGCCGCTCGTGCTGGCGTTGAGTTGAGGGCGGGAAGGGGCGGGCTGGCCCGGATGATGGCACTGTCGTCGAGCGGAATTAGTAGATGGATTCCGGGACTCCGGACCGTTCGTGAGTACCAGCGGTCCTGGCTGCGGCGCGATGTGGTCGCGGGGATCGTCCTCACCGCCGTGCTGGTCCCTGCCGGCATGGGCTACGCGGAGGCGGCGGGCCTGCCACCGATATACGGGCTCTATGCCACGATCGTGCCCCTGTCGGTGTACGCCATCCTCGGGCCGAGCAGGATCCTCGTCCTTGGGCCGGACTCCTCCTTGGTTCCATTAATCGCGGCCGCGATCCTGCCCCTGGCTGCCGGCGACGAGGCAGAAGCGGTAGCTCTTGCCGGCCTGCTCGCTGTGTTCTCGGGTTTGTTCTGTCTGCTGGCCGGGTTCGCTCGGTTCGGCTTCCTCACCGATCTGCTCTCCAAGCCTGTGCGGTACGGCTACATGAACGGGATCGCGCTGACGGTGCTGGTCAGCCAGCTACCGAAGCTGTTCGGGTTCTCCATCGACGCAGAGGGCCTCATCCCTGAGGCACGGGCCTTTGTCCGGGGCCTTGCGGACGGCCGGACGAACATGGTGGCCCTGGCCGTTGGGCTCGGCTGCCTGCTGGTGATCTTCGCGTTCAAGCGCTGGCGCCCGGCGGTCCCAGGCATCCTGGTGGCGGTGATCGGTGCGACGGTGGCGGTTGGCGTACTTGGTCTAGCCGAGAGCCATGACGTGGCGGTCGTCGGGCCATTGCCCAGGGGTCTGCCGTCGCTGCAGATTCCCGACGTTTCTGCGTCCGACGTCGGAGCGCTCGTGGCGGGAGCGGTCGGGATCGCATTGGTGTCGTTTGCCGACACGAGCGTGCTGTCACGGACCTTCGCGATCCGGGGCGGCTACCGGGTCGACCCCAACCAGGAGCTGCTAGCCCTCGGCGCCGCAAATGTCGCCACGGGCCTGTTCCAGGGGTTCTCGGTCTCCAGCAGCGCTTCGCGTACTCCGGTCGCCGAATCCGCCGGCGCGAAGACGCAGGTGACCGGCCTGGTTGGCGCCACGGCGATCGCGATCTTGTTGCTGCTCTTCCCCAACCTGCTCCGCAACCTGCCCAGTTCCGCACTGGCTGCCGTGGTGATTGCCGCTGCGATCGGACTCTTCGAGATCGCGAGGGTCCGCATGCTGTACCAGTTGCGACGGACGGAGTTCGCACTGTCGCTGGTGTGCTTCCTGGGTGTGGCAGTTCTTGGGGTCATCCAGGGGATCTTCATCGCAGTTGGCCTTGCGCTCGCCGACTTCATCAGGCGGGCCTGGCGTCCGTACGACGCCGTCCTGGGTCGAGTCGAGGACCTCAAGGGCTACCACGACGTGGCCCGTCACCCCGAGGCCAAGCGCATCCCCGGATTGGTGATCTTCCGTTGGGATGCACCGTTGTTCTTCGCCAACGCTGAGGTGTTCGCGGACCGACTACGGCAGGCCATCGCCACCTCCCCCACGCCTGTGCGATGGGTGGTGGTAGCAGCCGAGCCGGTCACGGACCTGGACACCACCGCTGCCGACGTCCTGATGGAGTTGGAAGAGGAGCTCGCAAGCGATCGCATCGACCTGCGGTTCGCCGAGATGAAGGGCCCAGTCAAGGACCGGCTGAAGCGGTACGGGCTCTTCGACCGGCTCGGCGCCGACCATTTCTACCCAACGCTCGGGACGGCGGTTCGCGCCTACCTGGACACTAGCGGGGTGGAATGGACCGACTGGGAGGATCGCAGCGACGCTAGTCGATGAGCGATTTGTGCGGTGTGAGGATGCAGAACTCGTTGCCCTCCGGATCGGACAGCACCGTCCACGGCACGTCGCCCTGGCCGATGTCGGCGTGCCTCGCCCCGAGCCCGGTGACGCGTGCGACCTCCGCCTCCTGATCATCCGGGTCGAGGTCGATGTGAAGGCGATTCTGGGTCACCTTTGGGTTGCTGTCCGGGACGAAGCAGATTCCCGGATACCGTGCTGGATCTGTGCCGATGATCACCTCGTACGCGGTTTCGTACAAAACCTCGTACCCCAGCACCTCGGCCCACCAGCGGGCGAGCTGAGACGGATCATTGGCCTTGACGATGAGCTGGTAAAAGCGAACTGCCATGGGCACGAGTGTTCCTCGGCACGGTTCTCGCCCTCGCACCCGGGGAGACGCTCGCCCATACTCCGAGATGCTTGATGATGGAGGCACCGATGAGCACCCACGATCCGATGGTGCTGCCGCCGGGTTTGCCGATGCCGACCGACGACGGCGCCACGCGGCACCTGCCGGGCATGCAGGTGCCGCCGGTTGCGCTGCCCACGACCGGCGGGACCGACATGCTGATCGGTGACGTCGGCCCTCACCGGCGGCGCGTCGTGTACGCCTACCCGCGTACCGGTCGTCCAGGCGAGGCGCCGCTTGTCGACGACTGGGACCTCATCCCTGGTGCGCGGGGATGTACGCCAGAATCATGCGGCTTCCGCGACCACCATGCGGAGCTTGCGCGTGCCGGCGCCGACGTCGTCGGGCTTTCAACCCAGGACACCGACTACCAGCAGGAGACGGTCACCCGCCTGCACCTGCCGTTCGTGCTCGTGTCCGACGCCGGGCTTCGCCTTACCCGCGCCATGGGCCTGCCGACCATGGACGTCGGCGGGCAGGTCTTGCTCAAACGGTTCACGCTGGTGATCCGTGAGGGGCGCGTCGAGCACGTCTTTTACCCCGTCTTTCCGCCGGACCGCCACGCCGAGCAGGTGCTGCGATGGCTCGAGGCGCATCCCTGACCTGTGCTACCTCGTGAGCAGGGTCCTGGGGAGTGCGAAACTGGATCTGGTCGAATCGTCGGTGGTCTAGCAGTGGTAATCGGAGGTGACCAAGCATGGAGCTGACCGTGCTGGTCGTTCCAGACTGCCCGCATGCCGACCTGCTTGATCAGCGGCTGGACAGAGTGCTCGCAAACCGGACCGAGCTGACCGTGACCCGCCGAACGGTCACCGACCTGGATGAGGCGCGGCGATGGGGGATGCGCGGCTCTCCGACGCTTCTTCTCGATGACATCGACCCGTTCGCGATCGCCGGGCAGCCGCCAAATCTGTCCTGCCGGCTCTACCGGGATCCGGACGGGCGGGCCGACGGTGCCCCGTCGGTCGACGCAATCCGCCACGCCATTGAGCAGGCACTTCGATGACCGACCCGAACGCCGCATTCCGCGCCTGGCCGGCTCGGTCGGCTGATCGTCGATTCGACAGGATGGCACAGGTTGAGCGGACGGCGCCCGTCGAGGACGGGCAGCGGGCGGTCCAGCAGGTGGTCCTGCGTTCCTTCGCCACCACCGGAGCTCCGCCACGACCTCAGCAGTTGATGGACACGGCTCGCCGATATGGCAGCGACATCGACCAGGTGCTTGCCGATCTGGCGGCCGGCGATTACCTCGCCTTCGACGGGGGTGGTGCCATCCGGGCCGCCTACCCCTTCTCCGGTGTCCCCACCGTGCACCGCGTACACATCGACGGCGGTGCCGACGTCCATGCCATGTGCGCGATCGATGCCCTCGGCATCGCGGCGATGCTGAGCCGTGACGTGCGTATCGACTCGATTGATCCGCACACGGGCTCGCCGGTCACCGTAACCATCACCGGTGGGCATGCAGACTGGTATCCCTCATCCGCGGTGGTCTTCGCCGGTGCACGCGGCGAGGGAGGCCCGTCGGTCGACATCTGCTGCTCGTACCTGAACTTCCACACCGACCGAGCCAGTGCGGCGGCCTGGGCGGCGGCTCACCCACATATTGAGGGCACGATCCTCGATCAATCCTCAGCGTTGGCCCTCGGGCAAGCCACCTTCGGCCCCATCCTGACCGCGCCAATCTGAGCAGTCGATGACGGGCCGATGCCGAGCCCGTTGAGCGGCCTTCAGGGAGATTGGCCGAGTGCCGCAGCCATCTTGGTGAGGTCGATGCTGCGCGCCTCGAACAGGAGCCGCAGTGGGTTGGGGCGGCCGGCGGTCCAGCCGAGCGCTGCCAGCTCTCGGCGGGTGCGCCCGCTGAGCTGGGTTCCGAGCGGATCGCGTGCATCCAGGAGCAATCCGTACAGCAGGTGCTCGGGCCCGATCCCGGCCTCGCCGCGCCGGTCGGCGAAGCGCGCCGCCATTTCGAAGGAGCGCTTGGCGAGGATGTAGACGCACAGAGGGCTTGGCCGCGGGTGCCCTCCCCGCCAGCGCGGCCGCCGCTGTACACGACGTTCGGCGGATTGCAGTGCGTCGGCGCCGAAGCTCGCCTCAATGCGTCTGCGTACCTCATCCGCGTCGATGCCGAGGGTGGTGCGCAGTGCACCAGCCGGGTCGACCCGCGGACCGAGGGTCGGACCGACGCGGATCAGTTCGGCCCGCGCGGTGGCCAGGTCCAGGTCCTCCGCCCGCAGCAGGGCAGCGGCCTGGCTGGTGCCGTGGCGCAGCAAGCCGAGCAGCACGTGCTCATCGGCAAGGCATGGGTGGCCGAGGTCGCGGGCCTCCTTATAGGCGAGCTGGATCACCTCTTGGCCGTCCGAGGTCAACCGCTGCCACATCGGGCCGGTCCCATCGTCGCCGATCATGGCGCGAAGCATGCGGGTGAGCCGGTCCCACATGGCCTACTCCGGCTCCTTGCGGCGCAGCCGCAGGCCGTGCTTGTAGTGCACGGCCTGCTTGGTCACCCCAAGTCGCCGCGCGATGTCCCGCCAGGACCAGCCCCGCGCCCGGGCGTTCTCCACCTGCAGTTCCTCCATGACCTCTACCAGCTGCCGAAGCGCCACCACAGCCGTCAGCCCGACCTCGGGATCGTGGCCCGCCGCTGCGTCCATGAGCCGCCTGCTCTCGTCGAGGTTCATGCTCACGTCGTCAAGCTAGCTTGACGACATTGGGGTCGTCAATAACTCTTGACGACTTGTATCGACGGGGCCGAAGGCGCTTCCGCATAACTACTTGACGCCGGGTCCTGCTATCCGTCTATAGTACTAGGACCTTAGATAAATAGGAGGCTCAGGGTGATCGAGTTTCACCTGGACGGCCGCTCCGGCGTGGCCCCCTATATGCAGCTGATCCAGCAGGTCCGCCAGGCCATGCGTCTGGGCCTGCTCACGGATGGTGATCAGCTGCCAACGGTCAAGGACGTGGTTGCGAAGGTCGCGATCAACCCGAACACGGTGCTCAAGGCGTACCGCGAGCTTGAGTACGAGGGTCTGGTCACCGCGCGTCCCGGGGTGGGCACCTTCGTCACCCGGACGTTGACCGACGAGTCGCTGGCCGCACACGGTCCGCTTCGTGAGGAGCTGCGTGCCTGGCTCGCCCGAGCGCGAGCTGCCGGGCTGAACGCCGAAAGCATTGAGGCCCTCTTCGCGACCACATTTCGCACGCTGATTAAGGAGTCCGCATGAGCATCCCCGTCGTGCAGGCCGAGCGCCTGTCCAAGCGGTATGGCCGACGCGAAGCGTTGTCCGACTGCACCCTTTCCATCCCGCCCGGTCGGGTGGTCGGCCTGGTCGGTCCGAACGGAGCCGGCAAGACGACATTGCTGCACATTGCGGTGGGGCTGTTGGAACCCACGGCGGGCCGCATTGAGGTGCTTGGCGGCCACCCGGCGTCGGATCCGGCGCAACTGGCCAAGGTCGGTTTCGTAGCCCAGGACGCACCGACCTATGCCGGCCTGTCTGTCGCTGATCATCTGCGCTTCGGAGCCCACCTGAACCCCGGGTGGGATCAGCAGCTGGCCGATGACCGGATTACCAAACTCGGCCTGGACCCCTCCCAGAAAGCCGGGAAGCTATCCGGCGGGCAGCGCGCCCAGCTCGCGCTGACCCTGGCCCTCGCGAAGCGACCGGAGCTGCTCATCCTCGACGAGCCCGTGTCCAGCCTCGACCCGCTGGCCAGGCGGGAGTTCCTGCAGGGCCTGATGGCCCACGTCGCCGACCATGGCGCGGGTGTGATCCTGTCCTCGCACCTGGTGTCGGACCTGGAACGCGTCTGCGACTACCTGATCGTGCTGGTCGACTCGCGAGTCCGCGTCGCCGGCGAGGTCGACGATCTGTTGGCCAGCCACCACCGGCTCATCGGTGCGCGCCGCGATCCCGCCGATCTACCCCCGGGTACCGCGGTGATCGAGGCCAGCCACACCGACCGGCAGTCCACCCTGATCGTGCGCAGCACCCGGCCGATCGACGACCCGTCGTTCACTGTCGA
>Ga0066388_100001652_pt1 | contig 12803 bp, 3 predicted proteins | sample PanSoiMetaGPlot6_FD_64539 | JGI IMG/M metagenome (GOLD analysis project Ga0066388, IMG submission 64539) | Tropical forest soil microbial communities from Panama analyzed to predict greenhouse gas emissions - Panama Soil - Plot 6 (Hybrid Assembly) | ecosystem: Environmental > Terrestrial > Soil... | reverse complement strand
TTCAAGGAAGCTCAAGCTGAGCGCCGGGATCGTCAGGGTGCGGATAGGCTCCACCTGCAAGACGAACCAAACCTGGTACAGCGGTGACCGGTTGAGGTTTCGTTCCGGGACCACTTCAGCTACGAGCCGTTCAAAGGGTAGGTCTTGGTTAGCATATGCTTCAAGCGCCCCTTGGCGGACCCGATGGAGCAGCTCCCGCAAAGTTGGGTTGCCCGAGACATTGGTCCTCAGTACCAGCGTGTTTAGGAAAAACCCTATGAGCTTCTCGAACTCGGCTCGGTTGCGGCACGATATGGGAGAGCCGACGATGATGTCTTTCTGGCCCATACTACAATGAATTACCGCATTGAATGCCGTAAGCAAAGTCATAAATAATGTACTGTCCTCTTGATAGCTCAAGGCCCTAAGCGCTTCCGTAAGCCTCTTTGAGAGCGTTAGCCTGTGAGATGCCCCGCGGCGGGTCGGGATCGCTGCCCGCTGGTGGTCCGTGGGCAAGTCGGCTTGAGGTTGGAAAGCGGCGAACTTCTGTTTCCAATACGAAAGCTGCGCCTGTAAAACATCGCCTTGCAATCGCTGCCGCTGCCAGCATGCGAAATCCACATATTGCGCAGGGAGATTCGGCAGCGGAGAGACATCACCACCCAGATAGGATTTATAGATGGCGGCTAATTCTCGTAAGAACACCCCGATCGACCACCCGTCGATAATGATGTGATGGAACGATAGTAGAAGAACATGTTCTTCCTCACTGAGGCGTAGTAAGTTTGCTCGATATAGTGGGCCCTTCGTGAGCTCGAAGCCTCGCTGCGCGTCCTCGGACGCTAGTGTAATCGCTTCGTCACCGCAGACGTCGCCAATCTGGATAATTGGGATCGCTATTTCACCCGGCCGGTTGATGATCTGTTTGGGCGCCCCTTCATCGATCGCAAACGTTGTTCGTAAGGCCTCATGTCGCGCAATGATTTCGCCGATCGATTGCTCCAAAGCAAACACAGATAGATAACCAGTGAGACGAAACGCCAGGGAGATATTATAGGCAGGGTTTCCCGGTTCGAGCTGATCCGAAAACCACATTCGAGATTGTCCATAAGAGAGGGGATGCTTCCCCTCCTCTGCAACTAGAGTATTAATAGCTACTCTTGGCGCAGGCGCCGGTTTCGACAATTCTGATAATACTTGCGACGCAAGCTTCGAAATACTTATATCTTGCAGCAAGTTCACCATTGGCAGGGAGACTCCTAAATTTGACTCTATCTTGTTCTGTATCTCAAGCGCTCTTAGCGAATCTAATCCAAATCTCGTTAAAGGCTGTTGTAAGGACACTCCGGAAGGAGGCGCTTTTAACACCCGAGCTACCTGTTTAAGCAAGTAGCTTTCAAGCGCCGATTGGCGCCGCCGCGCGGAATCTAGGGCGAGTATTTCTTCACGATCGAGGCGATCCTCGCCACATGAGTAATGTTCATCATAAGCAGTATTCAAGGCGTCGGTTTCAATTACCGCCAACTCACCCGCGAGGAATGCTGACCGACACGCGTGGCGCTGGACTTTGCCACTGGAAGTTTTAGGCACGGCGCCTGATCTGACTAAAACCACAGCGTGAACTTGCAGTTCATGTTCTTCGGCCACCGCCTGGCGTATGGCCCCAATAATTTCCTCAAAGCCCTGTGTCTTATTGTTTCTTTCCTTCTCCACAACTACTACCAGCTGTTCCCGGCCTGCGACATCGATCGAAAAAGCCGCGCTACTTCCCGGCCGTAAATCTGGATGGCTCTGCTGTACTGTCTGTTCAATATCCTCAGGGTAATGATTGCGCCCACGAATAATAATGAGATCCTTTAACCGGCCCGTGACGTACAACTCCCCCTTATCAAGGAATCCTAGATCTCCCGTGCGGAGGAAGGGCCCTTCTCCTGTGTCCGCCAAACGGGCGTGGAATGTATGCCTCGACTCATCGGGCCGATTCCAATAACCTCGAGTAACGCTCGGGCCCCGGACCCATATCTCGCCCACTCGGTCAGGGGGACATTCAATACAAGAGTCTGGATCAACAATTCTGATCTCTTGCTCTAACCAGGCCACCCCACAACTCGCCAGGTTGCGAGCATTGTGACCCTCAACCGAAGCCGAGACCACCCGACGCTCATCAAGCGCCTTTCGGAGGACGCGTCGGAAAGTTGGGCCGGGCGATTTGCGAGGACCTGATACGAACAATGTCGCCTCGGCTAGCCCATAGCAGGGATAAAACGCCTCCCGCCGAAATCCGCAAGGCGCAAAAGCGGCGGCAAATCGATCGATGGTTTGCCCTAGAACGGGTTCTGAGCCACTATAGGCGATATTCCAACTGCTCAGATCGAGTAAGTCTCGCTGTTCGGGACGAATCTTGCGTACACATAAGTCATAGGCGAAATCCGGTCCCCCGCTGGTCGTTGCGCGGTAATGGGAAATAATCTCCAGCCATCTCAAGGGCCGCTGCAGAAAAGTTATCGGCGGCAGCAGGATACACTGAGCCCCGGCGTAGAGAGTTTGAAGCACGTTGCCGATCAAGCCCATATCATGGAAAAGTGGCAGCCAGCCGACGATGATGGACTGTTCCGTTTGTCGAAGGGCTCTGCTTATCATACTTTCGTTGCGGAGTATGTTCTCATGATCGACCATCACGCCTTTCGGCAGAGCAGTAGAGCCCGATGTGTATTGAAGAAAGGCCAGCGTGTGTCCCTCCGCTCTAGGCTTTTGCCATTCTTCAGCCAAGTCATCTTTGATAACGTCGACGGCTCGCAGCGGTAGTTTCTCCAGATCCGATGCTTGTTTTAGCAAGGGTTCGATAAGCGGCGCCAAGTGGCTCGTCGTAAGGGCCAGCGCCGGCTCCGCATCGTTGCAGATGGTTTGTAGACGGCCAAGAGATCGATTCGGGCGGGGCGGATATACCGGGACGGCCACCGATCCGGCATAGAGGCACCCAAAGAAAGCGGCTATGTACTCCAGCCCTGAAGGAAACAGCAGCAGCACTCGATTCCCGGCTGCCCCCACAGATTGGAGCCACGAGCCAATGGCTCGCGCCCGGAGATCTAGTTCTTTGTAAGTCTGAGAAATTTCCTGTGTCTTTCCATCCGCCCAAAAGGTAAAACACTTTTTGTCAGGCTGATATGTTGCTCTCCAATTGAGCAAATCGACCAAAGTGGCCGGCTCAAAGTCAACCTTGGCCGTACCTGGCGGGTAATTGACTATTGGCGTGGTCATCCATGTCTCCTAAAAGCAACTTAACATGTCAACAGCGCCTGCGCTTTTGCTGTGGCCCCAACCTGACAACACGCTCCGACCATAAGCTTACGATTTCATCAACTATGGCTTTCTTCTTAGCCCCCATGGAATGATTTTCTATCAAAGTATCCAAGGACGACTTCCCGTCAGCAGCGGCTAGAAGATTGAACATTTCAGAGCTTATTGCGATTTTCCGCTGGCGATCATAGTTATTGCCGATCTCAAAAGTCGTCATCATCTCACAGCTCGAGACATATCTTCTCGTTTGCTGTAACCTCGAATGCAGAGGCGTCGAAGGCGCTAGGTTCAAATAAGCCGTGTAATCATGCGGTTTTCTTCCCACCAAGTAATCGCCCAATACGAGATAATGAAGTTTGGTAGTCAGGAAACAGCCTATTGCGTCTTCGGCGGAATCGACTATCGGCTCGACATTGTTATTGAAGGAAGTATTCAGAAGCGCGTATACATCGGTGAGTTTTCCGAATTCATTTATCAGCTCCCAGAACCGCCCGTTCGTTTCCCTAGCCACAGTTTGGATTCGCGCTGTGCCATCAACGTGAGTGACGGCTCCCAAAAGCTTCTGTTTCTCTTTTCGCACCCTGATGACGAAAACCATAAACGGAAACTTCGTCCTATCGGACGGCAAGTCGAAGTAGTCGTCGGCGCATTCCTCTAAGACAGACGGCGCAAACGGCCGATAGGCTTCACGTTTCTTGACCATTTCATTGATGATATCTTTGTTCTCAGCGGGCCTGGGATCGGCCAGAATACTTCGATTGCCGAGCGCCCGAGGCCCAAATTCCGAGCGCCCCTGAACCCATCCAATAATCGCCCCGCCGGCAATCAATGTGGCGGCGCGCTTTGATATATTGTCTATCTTTTCATACTCAACGAAGTCCCCCCAATCCGCCAAAGTTTCCGAGATACAATTCTCGCCACCAAGATCTGTTCCGAAATATACCTGCTTCAGGCGAGAGCGCTTGTAATTGGAATCGTCTTGGGACTGCGCGAACAATGCTGCGCCTATCACTGTACCGGCGTCATGCGAGGCCGGTTGGACGAAGACATCTGAAAATAATCCGGAATAAAGTATTTTTCCGTTGAGCGTACAATTGTGCGCTACGCCACCCGCTAGACAGAGGTTCGTTTGCCCGGTCTTTTGACGATAATGACGAAGAATATGAAATACAATATCCTCAAGAGTCTCTTGGAGTCCTGCGGCAATATCTTTATGGACCTGGGTTATCGGATCCTTCTTCTTCCTCGGCGTAATTACGTCGAATAATAATCCCAGGCGCTCCTTGTACAGCACGTAATCTCCATTAGGTAGAAGCGAATAAAGTGATTTGAACGAATCACGATATCTGCTCGGATCGCCATAAGGGGCCAGCCCCATGACTTTGTATTCTTCAAATTCTCCATACCCCAAAAAATTGATTACGTCGTCGTAGAATATTCCGAGTGATTTCGAGGTCGGGATGCTTAATATCCTCGAGAGCCGATTGTCTTCAGCGGTTAAGAGCATACCGGCAATTCCATCACCTTGACCGTCGATTGTAAGGACTAGGCTCTTGTTGAATCCGGATAGCGCGTAAGCGCTGACCGCATGCGCGATGTGATGATGAACGAAGACCAACTTCTCGTCCCCCACGTCGTACCCAAACTCTTTAGTGAAGATTCTGCGCACTAGCCCCCTCGCGTCCGTAAATTCAGAGTCCGGTTTGTAGAGATAGCTCTGCTTGAGAAAATTGTTGAAGTATTGCTCTGTACCGTAAAATGCGATCTTGTCAACCTCATGGAGGCTGACGCCATGTGCGTCCAAACAGAAGCGTATTGCCGAGGTGGGCGCTTTGTTAGTATGCTTTATTCTATTGAGCCGCTCCTCTTCAATAGCTGCGACTATCTTCCCATTATCAACCAGCGCGGCGGCGGAATCATGGAAGAAGCCTTTGTGCACAGGGAACTGATCCTCATATGCATGGTTTATACCACCTGATATGCCTAAGACTAACACACTAGCTCCTTCTGAATATTTTCTTTAGGTCACTCGCCGTCCAGATTATTGGGCGGGCGAAAACTACTTGCCATAATGACGTAGCGATGTTGAACGGGGTGGTGAGCAAGTAGGGGCCCCCTTACGGCCGGTCCGACCGAGTAACCGGCTTTTCAATTGATTTTTATTTGCGCCGACCAGTCAAAACGTAGACCTCCCTTGTCGCATTTGCGACCGCATTCTTGCTGAAAGGGAAGGCCGGTGGAGTGGCGGTACGCCAACTTGCCAACTGATCTTTCCAGTGTGGACTTGCAGGATTTCCAGACTGGCCGAGCGTTATATTCAGTCGCGTATTGTCCCAATTACTCATGTCTGCGATGTAACGCATGGAGACAGACGCGCCGGTATTTATCGCCGGGACTCCACCGGTGCGCTGAATCGGAGCAATCCGGAATTGCCCGCCAACCGAGGGGGCGCTCAAGAGAGGGTGTGGAAAATTCACTTGCATGAACTGTCCCCAGGTCCACTTTGATCTGTCCACATCGATCTTCTTCGAGAGATTCTCAAGCGCGTCTTTATAACAAGCCAGAATCAATTGTTCGTAAGAATTGAACTCTGTAGGCAACCATTCCTGAGGGAGCGTTGTAGTGACGAGGTCAAAAAAAGTGCCCGCGTTTGACCAGCTATATTTACTGGCGAGCTGAGGTCCGAGCGCGGCCGCGAGTATGCGTCCCTGGAAGGCGGCGCGCATCGCGTTGGAAAGTGGCATGGCTCGCGACTCCGCGTTCATCCTTGCGTCCCATCCATCGAAGGCGGCAACGATTTCGCGCCAGCCTGAAGAGGCGTTCGCAAGCGGCCTCCCGAGTGTTAAAACTTGGGTGACGAAGGTTGCGTCAGGGATCGAGTAAGTATCTGCCTGAATCTCACGAAAATCATCTACGCTCATTTTGTCTTTTGCGGAGAGCAGATCGTAGATGCGTCTGGCACGGTAAGGTACAACCCATTCGTTCGTTATGTAATAAGGATAAGTGCGGCCAACTACGCGATTATTGGCGGTCACAATGACACCGGAAGGCGGATCATATAGGTGTGGAGTTTTCTCGAAGGCAATATAGCCGATCCAATCGCCCGCATCGGAAGCGCCATCGTGAGGGACGGACCCGTCTCCTCTTTTTCTGATCGGATAACGACCCGCCGCCCAATAGCCGATGTGGTCGTCGACATCGCCATAAACAAAATTTAGAGGGGACCCGGTGTAGCCCTTAAGCGCGGCGCGAAACGCTTGCCAGTTTTGCGCCCTGTTAATGAAGTAGTATGCCTCAGACTCGTTCGTTGTCGGGTCGAGCGCAGGCCATGCGAGAGCATAACGGATGCCCTCGTTTTCGAGAATGATCGGTCCGTGACGGGTTACAGTGATGTCTATTTCAACTGTTTCGGTCGCCGAGTCGGCCTGATTCTTTCGTACATTGATTTTCTCGTGGCGAACTACAGCCTCACGCCAGCCCGACGGAGTCAGGTAGCGTCGCGGGTTATCTTTGTCGAACTTTTCTATGTAGAGGTCTTGTACGTCGGCGCCAACATTGGTGATGCCCCAGGCTATTCGATCATTGTGACCTATCAATATGCCCGGCACTCCCGGAATGGTAACGCCCGCGACATGAAGTTCGGGCGCGCTCAGGTGCGCCATGTACCAGATGGAAGGGGCGGATGGAACGAGATGCGGATCGTTGGCTAGAAGCGGCTTCCCGGTTCGGCTGCGTCGGCCATTTACCACCCAATTATTGCTCGCCGCCAGCCCTTCAGCGTAAAGGCCCACGCGTTCCAAAGAACGACGCATTACATCGACGTCCTCCAGCGCTTGGCCAAGCATTTCGGCCATCCTTGTTCCGTCGTATCCAGCCCCAAGGGCCGACGCCCGATTCATGGTCGCGACTTTCCCGCCGGCGATGTCGCTCCCTACCATTACAACATCGAGTGGGGACGTAATCGGCAACAGCGCATCCCGTCTTTCACGCGGCAAGTCCGCGAATGCCGCGCGCATCAAATCGCTCTGCAAGGTAGTGCTGAGACTTTCGGCAAGATTCTTGCCGATCAGTATTGTGTCAGCCGCGCGCCATGGGCGCGGCTCGTATTGAAGCGCTCTGAATTCGAGGGGCAGGCTCTTCTTATCGAGCAAACTGATATAGGCATTGACTCCTTGCGTGTACGCTTCGACCGCAGCGCGCACGCGCGGAGACAGCCGGCCTACGACCTGTTCTGCGATCGCGCTGTATCCGAACGTGCGCCGCCGCTTGTCTTCTCTAATGGTTACCGGCCCGAAGATCTCCGAAAGCTCCCCTCGAGCGGTGCGCCGCATCAAATCCATTTGCCACAAGCGGTCACTTGCGAGGACGTACCCTTGGGCGAAATACAAGTCCTCTTCATTAGTAGCCTCGATATATGGCACACCTCGTTCATCGCGTCGAACCCTGGCACCGCCTCGGAGCCCTACTAGTTCAAGCGTAGAGGTATTCGATTGAGTAGTGGCGGCGCAATAGCCCCCCGCGATGTAGTAAGACAAAATGGCTAACAAACAAAGTGAGCCTACGCAAGCGATACTGATTCGTCTTTGTTTCATATATGGCCTTCAGCGCAAAGCTAAAACATCTGTTTTGTAATCGATGGTTTGAATTGTGAGCAAAGGCGCGCCAATAAGCGGGTTTATACCTTCTGGACCTACGTTACTGCGACCCGGGTCCATGCATAGAACCAATCCCGAATCTAGCAGCCATGTAATAGCAACGGTCGAATCGTCGAACTCCTCCGTCAGACGCCTTGTTAATCGCCCGTAGGTCATTGCGGGCTCATTCATGAATCCTGTGAGGGCCGATATTATCGTGTCCCTATTGTCATCCGGGATATCAAGGTCGAACGGGAAAATGGGGTCATTTACAAATACCCTCCCACTTTCCGAAATGCGGACGGGCGACGCCAAACACATGATACTCCCGGGCCGTAATCGCTCGAGACCCCGAAATGCGCGATCGGTCAGCCCCGTGAATGGATCTATCATTTCTCGGTATAACTCGAATGCTCTTGGTCCGCGTCGGTACGGTGGGCAGTCGCCGTCTCGGTGAACGCAGGTTTCCCAGAACTCTCGCCCAAACGAAGTCAGCTCGATCGGAGCAGTGGCTTTCTTATTATTAATCTCAACGCAGTCTGAGAGAATCGATTCCAAGGTCCTTCGAAATGCTTCCATAGAGTAATTGCGAATCGCATGTTCTCTTGAATTCCGGCGAAACAGATCATATTCAGACTGGCTACTGAGCAGATAAGCAATATTATCGATTGCCTCCCACCAATTCACTTTCACTCCATATGGTGTCGTGTAAGTGCTAACGTGATATCCGGTCTCCCCGTCGATAATCGTATCCCGCAATCCTCCCCACTTGGTCCCGATGACTGGGGTACCGCACGCCATAGATTCAACTTGGGCCAGCCCGAAGTTCTCATCATGGAAAATGGTCAAATTAATCAGCGCGTCTGCGATGTTATAAAGCTCCCGAATTTCCTTTCCGTCTACGCGTCCAACAAAATGTATCCTTGTCTTATCGATTCCAAGCTTATCGGCCAGCCTTCGTAAAACATTGTCGATCCCCATGGTAAAAACGCCTAATTCATAGAATGGCGTGTCTCTTCCAACACCGGCAATAACGAGGTGTAGGTCGGGAATCAAGGCCTGGAGGACGCTGTATATGCCAAGAACGGTATGTAAATTCTTCTCTAAAGTAAGTCGGCCCGAATATAGCAGTATCTTGTCACTATTGCTAAACCCCTTGCTCGTTTTGATAAGGCGCCTTTGCGAGGCGTCAACGGGGTAATAGGCGGCCTCATCGTATGAAAAGGGTAAGACTCGCATCTCGGCGTTGTTGAAGAATTTCTTGGTAATCCCCAGATCCCCGGTACAATTTCCGATTATGATATCGGTCGTTTTTAGATATTGAGCGACGTTCCTAATGTTTCCACCTCCACGGGACATTAGTCCGGATAGATTTCCGATTAGTGGAAGCGGCTTGCCCATTTGTTCTCTACATTCCAGAGCCTCTGTATAAAATTCCCCCATCAACACATCACATTTATCGCACAAGTCCTTCAGAATCTCCCACCTGCCACTTTTCGAGGCATTATAGAATTCGCGCGGAAGATGGAAGATCTCATGGCGGTCACCTAGCGCTATATCGAAGCTACTTCCCCAAAAGTACTTAAGGCTATCATTATTGTAGACATAATGGATGAGACCTATTCGCATTTCATACCCCCTCGGCGATTGACCGGACGACACCCATGCTTTGCTTGGCGTTGATTGCCAGCTTCGCCTGGACAGTGGTTATTTTGTAGAAGGAAGAGAGCCTCGGACCGAAGTTTCACTGCGTCGGACTTTTCGCTTTTCTCGCCACGTCTGACGCGTGTGCTGATTCATTGTCAAAAAGCGGTGATAGATCCAGAATCCTCCGATCCGGATTGATAACAACCTGCTTGATTATCGTTTCAAAGTGGCCGAGCAAAGACTTGATTGTTTGAGGGTCGAACAGATCTTTATTGTATCCCACAGCCACATCCGTTCCCGAGGCATAGACGTTGATGACCATCGAAAGATCAAACTGATTTGTGTTGGATTCTGTTTCTACCGTATCCTCCGGGATCGATTCAGGAGCGGCGGTAGAAGAGTGATCTAGGAAGTTAAACCAGACCTGGGCGAGCGGGGCGTAGTTCAGTCCTTTATCCACGCATATCTCATCCACGAGCATCCCGAACGGCAAATCTTGGTGCGTATATGCTCCTGCCGCAACTTCTCGCACCCTTCTCACCAACCGCCGGAAACTGGGATTGTCTCCTAGGTCTGTCCGCAAAATCACAATATTTGTGAAATATCCGATCACACCTTCTATCTCCGCTCTAGCCCGGAACGTCACGGGCGATCCGATGGAGATGTCCTGCTGCCCGCTGTAACGATAAAGCAGCGCCTTAAACGCCGCCAGCATCGTGATGAACAGCGTCACATTTTCTTGCGCACTCAACAATGACAGCCGGTCAGTGAGGCGCGCCGAAAGAGATAGGTGCCGCCAAGCGCCTCTATAGGTTCGGAATGGTGGCCTGGGACGATCAGTCGGCAGCTTGAGTAATGAGGGCGCGCCATCGAGTCGCCTCTTCCAATATTCCAGGTGATTTTGCAGCGCGTCCTTCGTCAAATGCTCTCTCTGCCATACAGCATACTCGACGCACTGCAAGGGCAATTCCTCAAGCGGTGATTCGACCCCGTTCGTGTACAGTTCATACAATTGCCGTAACTCTCGCTCGATAATAGCGACCGACCAAGCGTCAGCAATAATATGATGGATGCTGTACTGAAATACTTGGGACCTCTCATCAAGTTTTATCACCCTGGCTCTGATCATAGGTCCGGTGGCAAGATCGAATGCGCGACGCGCATTGGACCTGGTCCATCGCCACATCTCTGATTCTCTTTCTCGCTCAGGTAATCCGCTCAAATCCGTCACGGGCAGGCAAATCGATTTAGCCTGACCGATGAGTTGTACGACTTCACCTTCGACAACAGGAAAGGTGGTGCGCAAGGCCTCATGACGACGAATGATTTCTGTCAGGCTTTGTTCTAACGGTATTAAGTTGAATTCCGCCTCCTCCATTCGCCAGACGCCGGAAATGTACGCGCCACTACCATCCGGCATCGATTGCTCCCGCAACCACAAATGTAATTGCTCGTATGAGAGCGGGTATGTCCGACCTCGTGGCGCTGGCCTAAATAATGGTGTAGAGGGCGCCGACTCTATTCTCCTGATGGCGTCGATCTTTTCGGCGAAGTCGGCAACGGTCGGCGCTTCGAATAGACTGCCGAGAGGTAGTTCTATCTGGAGTGCGTTTCTTACTCGCCCTATCATTTGAGCCGCGAGCATTGAGTGGCCGCCCAGCGAGAAGAAATTATCCCGCCTCCCCACCAGATCTAGAGCAAGCAAGTTCGCCCATATCCCCGCTACCACTTGCTCAGTCGGCGTCTGTGGCGGCACGTACTCTATCGTCCCCTCAATTTTGGACGCTTCGGGCATGCGTAAAACACGCCGGTCCACTTTCCCATTGGGCATCAGCGGCAGCTGATCGATCATCACCCAGGCCGACGGCAGCATATAATCTGGCAAGCGGGCTCTCAGGTAGCGCCGCAGATCCTCACTCTTCGCGACTGCGTCACTCTTCGCCACCACATAGGCGACCAGCCGGTTTGCGCCAGGCTCATTTTCTTCTGCTACTACGACCGCCTCCCTCACCTCCGCATGTTGCTTTAATACCGACTCGATCTCACCTAATTCGATCCTGTATCCCCTTATCTTCACTTGATGGTCGATTCGACCGAGAAACTCGATATTCCCATCCGCCCGGCGCCGAACTAAATCTCCCGTCCGGTACACTCGCCTGCCCGATCCCCCGCTGTACTCATCCGGCACAAACCGCTCAGCCGTCTGCCCAGCTTGATTCAGATAGCCTCTTCCTACTCCCTCTCCTCCAATATACAATTCGCCCGCCACTGCGATCGGCGTCAGTTCTCCTCTTCCACCCAGCACATAGGTCTTGGCATTACTCAACGGCTTGCCGATCGGCACTGCGCCTTTCTCCTCATCCTTTACCCAATGTGTCACTGCGCCCACCGTGCATTCCGTCGGGCCGTAATGGTTCACCACTTCACAGCCCGGCGACCATTCACGCGCTTGCCTCACCCACTCCCGACTACAGCTTTCTCCTCCCAGCACCAGACGCTTGACCGGCAAGCCGGCGCCATCTTCCACCAGTCCCCGTATCTGAGTCGGCGTGATCTTCAGACAGTCGATCTGCCTTTGACTCTGATACTGTTCCCATAATCTCGGGTCACGACCGCGCTCCTCGCTCAACACGTGCAGCACGCCACCGATGCATAACGATGGATACAGCATCGTGTACCCTAAATCCGCCGCAAACGTAGAGGCCAGCGCCATTCGCCATCCCTGTTCCAATTTCAGACGCTCACTCACGGCTCTTACGTAGCTCAGCAATTGCCCGTGCTCTATACATACCCCTTTGGGACGACCCGTCGAACCAGAGGTATAGATGACGTAAGCCAAATTCCGCCGACAGACCTCGACACACGGGCTCAAATCTGATTCTCCTGCCCAGTTTCGTTTTTCGGCGTCGACCTCAATGACTTTAGCTCGATCTTCGGGCAGCCGGCTTCGCAATCGCTGCTGTGTTAGCGCCACCGATGCTTGCGAATCTTCCAGAACCTGCCGCATCCGTTCATCCGGGTAGCCCGGATCCAGCGGCACATACGCCCCGCCAGCCTTCAGCGTCGCCAATAACCCGATCACCAGCTCAAGACTCCGCTCTACGCAAAGCGCCACCCGAATTTCCGCCCCACTGACGAATCGCCTGAGGTAGTGAGCAAGCCGGTTTGCGCCCCGATTCAACTCCGCATAAGTCAGGCTCTCCGCCTCATACACAACCGCTATCGCGTCAGGCGTCTGCTCCACCC
>Ga0066388_100001651_pt1 | contig 12804 bp, 12 predicted proteins | sample PanSoiMetaGPlot6_FD_64539 | JGI IMG/M metagenome (GOLD analysis project Ga0066388, IMG submission 64539) | Tropical forest soil microbial communities from Panama analyzed to predict greenhouse gas emissions - Panama Soil - Plot 6 (Hybrid Assembly) | ecosystem: Environmental > Terrestrial >... | reverse complement strand
TGGAGGGACAACATTTTGTCCCACGAAAAAACGTAATCGGTCATCCGGTACTGCGACAGATCAGCGTATTTGACTGCACCGATTCCGATCTTCTGCGCGACGTCGGTTTTCTCTGCTTCGCTCAGATCCGGATTTTTTTCTTCGATGATCTTGCGCGCGCGCCGGCACGCTTCCTCCAGCAATTCGCGCAACGGCACGTTTTCACCCGAACGCGTTTTCATCAGCTTGCGATCTTCCCCGAGGATGCTGCCGAAGGTGATGTGCCGAAGATCAGCCTTATACCCCTGTCGCCGGGCAATCTCGAAAATTTGTTTGAAATGCAGAGTTTGCGGAGCACCAACCACATACCAGACACTGTCCGCTTTTAGCTCGTCCAGACGGTAATCGACTGTGGCGATATCGGTGGTGGCGTAATTAAATCCGCCGTCGCGTTTGCGAATGATGCATGGTTTGTCGGCCAGTTCCGGGATATCGCGAAAGAAAACGACAACCGCGCCCTCGCTAATCTCAGCGATCCCGGACTTTAGCAGGCGTTCGACTACACCTGGGAGCCGGTCGTTATAAAAACTCTCGCCGCACTGGATGTCGTAATGAATGTCTAGCAATTCGTATACGTGCTCGAAGTCTTGCATGGAAAAAGCGACGCATTCGTTCCAGATATCGATGTTTTCCTTGTCCCCGGCTTGAAGCTTTACCAGCTCCTGCCGACAAGCTTCTCGAACCTGAGGGTCGCTACTCGCCAACGCGTTTGTCTCCTTGTAAATGCGGACAATCTCGGCCAGGGGATTCTGCTGAAGCGCGTGCTGATCCAGTAGATTCTTCCAGCCGTAAATGACCATTCCAAATTGGGTCCCCCAATCGCCGATGTGATTGTCACGGATCACTTCGTGCCCAAGAAACGTCGCGATACGCGCCAGCGCATCGCCCAGGACAGTGCTGCGAATGTGACCGACGTGCATCGGTTTGGCCACGTTGGGCGATCCGAAGTCAATCACAATGCGACGCGGCGATTCTGTCTCCACAATGCCGAGTCTTTCATCGCCGAGGATGCTTGCGGTTTTTTCCGCAACGGCTCCAGGACGCAACGTAAAATTAATGAAACCTGGGCCTGCGATCACTGGCGGCTCGCAAAGATCGCCAACATTAAGGTAGCCGATGATTTTCTCGGCGAGTTCCCGCGGATTTTCCCCGCGCTGCTTCCCAAGCACCAGAGCAGCATTCGTCTGGTAATCGCCGAAACGCGGATCGGTAGCTGGCGTTAATTCACCTGTCTCGGGCAAGCCGGCGGCGGCCCGAGCGTCTGAAAGCTTCTTTGCGAGAAGTGATTGAAACGTTTCCATGTTCGCGAGCTCAATTTGTAGCCGCTCTCTGCGAGGCGCGTCGCTGAGGTCTTTGCATCCGCGCGCCGCGTCGCCCAGAGGGCGTCAACCACAGCTTACGAACGATCGCGAAAGATCGACAAAATTTCGTCGGCGGATTTTGCGCTGGCCAGGCTCTCGCGCACGGAACGATCGTTCAGAAATTTTGCGATCGACGCGAGCGTGCGCAGGTGCGTTTGAAATTGGTTTTTCGGGACGATGAAAAGTACGACGAACTTGACCGGCGCATTATCGAGCGCATCAAATTCGATGCCGGTCGTTGATCTTCCGAACGCGGCCACTACTTCCTCGAGTCTGTCTGAAGAGCAATGTGGAATGGCGATTCCGAACCCGATGCCTGTGCTCATTGTCTCCTCGCGCTGTTTCAACGAAGCGAGGATAGGGTCGCGGTCTTCCTTCTTAATTTTGCCGAGGCCAACGAGCAGATCGATCAGTTCAACGATTGCGGCCCAGCGCTCCGTTGCCTTCATCTCGGGGATGATTTGGTCGACAGAAAGTAAATTGGCCAACGACATGCGAATTCCCGGTACGGGAGGGCAAGCTTAGCGGGAGCGTCTCAGTTGACAAGCGAGATTTGCCACGCTGTCCATGTGTTGCATCTGTCTTGTGTGACTCATTGGTCAAATCTTCTCGCGAATCTTGTAATTCAATCGCCTGGAAAGCAGCCAGCGAACTCCCAACATGTCGATGGTGGCGCGCAAAGCGCGGTTTCCGAGGCTGTATTTGCTTTGTCCGAAGCGACGCGCGCGATGGTTCACCGGAATTTCGACCAAACGATAGCCGGCCGCTTTGACAAGCGCGGGAATGAAACGGTGCATGCCTTTGAATGGAAACAATGCGCTTACGCATTCGCGTCGCATCGCTTTCAGAGTGCAGCCGGTGTCCCGCACCCCATCTTTCGTGTAACGGCTGCGTACAGCGTTCGCAATGCGGCTCGTCGCACGCTTCACCAATGTGTCCTGGCGCTTGACGCGATAACCACAGACAAGATCTGCACCGCGCGCGATTTCAGCGAGCAGTTTTGGAATGTCGGCCGGATCATTCTGTAAGTCGCCATCAATGATAACCACCGTTGCGCCGCCCGCTGCTCTGAGGCCGGCATAAATGGCGGCGCTTTGCCCGGCATTTTTTTCGAAACGAATCACGCGGATATTCCCCGCGGGTTTAATCCGCTCTGCCGTGCGATCGACCGATCCGTCATCGACAAAAATGATTTCGTAATCGAGTCCGCTCAGCGCAACGCGCAGCTCTTCCTGCAAAATAGGCAAGTTCGCTTCCTCGTTATAAAGCGGCACGACCACAGAGAATGGCGGCGAATCTGTCACTTCGTTCATAGCGGAAGCGTGCGGTAATTTCGACAGAGAAATACGTGCCAGGTTCGCAGCGGCTTCCCGTAGCGCGACACTTCGATCGTACCGACGAGCTCCGTTGATTGAAAGCCGGCTTGGATGTTGTGCGGCACGCGTTTCTTTTTGCCGTCTCGAATGAAGAGCGCGTCGCGTCCAATGAACAAATTGACCCCGTTTTCTTCGGTGTAGACTTCACTCTCTGACCGCTGCGCGCCCGGCTTTAGTTCAACAAATTCATCGTAGCGCGGCCAAAATGAGAATTGATTCACCATGTCCTGCGACTCGGGAATATAAACGGGCGGGTGACCCGGTCCCTCAGCTCGTTTATCGCGCAGGTAGAATGAAATCTCTGAAGCCCGGTCGCGCGCATCGGCAATGAGAAAAAGCTTTTTACCCAATTTTGTTTCGAGATCACTGCGCATTGTTTCCAACGCCTCTGTGGCGCTTTTCCAACCACGCATCCGGTTGCTTGGGTCTTTTCGCTGCAACTTGTATCCAGCTATTCGCAGCAGGTCCGTGTCGAGCGCTACCGCGCTCATGGTCAACCCAATCAATATCGCGATGGCGGCCCCGAGTTGTAGGAGAGTGCTCGCCTCGAGACGCTCCCACCAATAATAAACCGCCAGCAATCCAAAACCGAGAAAGGCTAGCCCATCCCAATTGGGTGCCGCAGCCTTGTTCAAGGAAAGAAACAAATAGAAAAGAAATACTGGCAATCCAAACCACATCAGGAACAAAACCTTGAATTGCTGATTCACCCTTCGCCAGCTTCCAATGACACCCCAAGCCAACGCCAGGAATAGGAAAGGCGAGTAAGCCAGAAAATGTTGGCCAATAAACGAAAGAACTTCGACCGGGTGCAAACCAAGCCCGTGATCGATACCGCCGCGCGATCGCAGGTGTGCAAGCGTAATCCACGCGTGTTGCGCGTTCCACATGATCGGTGACACCGTGCAAAGAGCGAACACCCCGATCAATAGATAAAATCCAGGACGCTTGAATTCGTGTCTCAGCCGCGGCGCCAGGGCCAGCACCAATGCAATTGAAACAAGCTCAAGCGCGTTGGTGTATTTGGAAAGAAACCCGAGCCCGATCAGCAGTCCGGTGAACGGCCAATACCAAGAGAACTGTGGGCTTTTTTCCAACGCAAGCCAGAATGTAAACATCGCCGCAAGCCAGAAAAAAATCGACAACGCGTCGATCGTCATCACGAATGCGCCGACGTTGAAGATGGGGGTCGCGTTCACCGCAATAACGGTCCACAAACCGGCGGTCGCGTTGAACAGTCGGCGCGCAAAATAAAACAGAAGCAGACTGGTGCCGGCGGCGAGCAGGGGACTGAAAAAGCGCACTCCGAATTCGTTCGCTCCAAAGACTGCAGTACTTGCGCGAATAGCAAACGCGATAGCCGGACCTTTGCTGAAATACGCCGGGGCAAGTCGCTCTGACCACATCCAGTAATGCGCCTCGTCAAATTCGAGATCGGTTGTTCCCAACAACGACAACCGAATCGCCGTCAAAGCGAGAATGAAGAGCCAGACCGCACGCGTTGTGCTCATAAGGAATGTTCCGGCGCGCTCGGCGATTGCTCCCCAGAACGGGAATCGGCGATCAATTTTGGATGGCGCGCAAAGAGTTGCGGCATCCATTTGAGGCCTGCGATTCTCCAAATCGATTCGAACAAGCCGAGCAGGAGCAGTGCTTCACCCCCCGCCAGAAAGAATGTCGCGATCACGTCACTGGGCCAATGGGCACCAAGATAAATTCGCGAATAAGCGACGGCCAGGGCGACGAACCAGTAAAGCCAACCGCGGCGGCGGTAAAACAATGTGCAAAAGACGGCGATCACACTGTTCGTGGTTACGTGGCCCGAGGGAAACGATGGTCCGGACCGGTTTCGATCGGATGAATCGGAAAATCGAATGGTCGGTTTTTTAAACAGAGTGAGGAACGCCGGACGCGCCCGCTGCAACTGTACCATCCGCACCTGCTGCACGTGCTTAGGTCGATGGCGATCTACCGCGGATTTTAACAAGCCGGTGACCTGACTCGTGATCAGTAAAGACAAGGCCAGGCAAATGACAAACGCGCGCGCCCTAAATCCGCCAAATAAGAGCGTGCTCAATCCAATCGCGATGAAAAACGGCTGCCAGATCGCGCTATCGCTCAGGGCCGCCATGGACAGGTCAAGCGCCGGACTCGTCCATTGGTGATTGATAAGATGAAAGATGGACTGATCCATGCGATGAAAGTGAAACAGCCCCTAAGCTTTAATCGCTACCTGTTAATAGACAAATGCGAGTGAATGACGAAGCACGAATAACGAAGGACCGAGGAACGACGAACAGCGAAGCTCAACTCCGAGCACGAAAGCATCAAGGAACGCGTTCGTCGTTTAAGCATTCGACATGGTTCCGTCATTCGTCCTTCGGCGTTCGTGATTTCGCCTTGGCCGTTTCTTTATTGATGGCCTTATCGGCGCATGGGCAATCGTCGCCGTCAGCCAAAGACATTCTGGCTTCAGTGCGCATGATGGAGGCACGACAGCAAATCGATCTTCAGGGACAACTTCGTCAGGACAATGTTGTGATTCCATTTCACCTGGTGCAAAACGGACCGCTGATTCGCTATTCATTCGCGAATCCCGATGAAGTTTTGCATCTCCGCCTCGGTGAAAACAGCTCGCGCCTTGATCTGGTGACCGATGGCGGGGCCGAACAATTTGCCGCCTCAAAGCTCAAGCAAAAAATTCGTGGCACTGGCGTGACCTACGGAGACCTGGCATTCAAATTTCTCTACTGGCCGAACGCGCGCGTCTTGGGCGAGGAAAATGTTCGCACTCGTAATTGTTGGAAGCTGCAACTGCGCGCGCCCTCGCGCGAATCGCAGTATTCCAACGTGATGCTATGGATTGATAAGGCGAGCGGCGCACTGATGCGGTTGGAGGGTTACGATTGGAATGCTCAACTGATCAAGCGTTTCGAAGTCGTCTCGGCGCAGAAAATAGAAGGCCGTTGGTTTCTAAAACAAATGCGCGTCGAAGAACTACAGCCCGGCACCAATCACGTGGTGTCGCGAACGTATCTGGAGATTAAAAGATAGGGCGCCGTGTTATCCAGGTCTGTCGGGACCCAGTCCACTCAGCGATGGATAGGCCCGATCATCAAAAAAGAGATCGGGAGAGCCGCGCACAAAGCGCGTTTTCTCCCGATCAGATAATTCTTTTCGTTAGCGCGCGCGATGCTCGCCCGACTTGGCGCCGCTGACTACCAGCCTGCGGCCGAGGAATTCCTTGTCGTGCAATTCTTCCACGGCGCGCTTCGCTTCATCGATGGTTTGCATCTGTACGAATGCAAAACCCTTTGAGCGCTGGTTATGCCGGTAACTTACGACTTCCGCATTTTGGACGTGTCCGACTCCGTTGAACAACTCAAAAAGATCGCTCTCGGTTGCGTCGAAAGACAGGTTGCCGACGTACAGACGCGGCGAAGTGACTTCAATCCGTTCAGGTTTGCGTGCTGGTCGCGAAGGCTGGGCCCCGTTTCGTGAGCCTGCTGCTGCCCTCGTTGTCGCGTTTCCAAAAAATGCGGCAATCCGCTGCCAGAATGTCTTTTTTTGTTCCTTCGCTTCTTCCCGCTGACGACGCGCATGGCCGTTGCCACGGCGTCGGGAGCCGCCGCGCGAACGATGCGAGCGTCTCCCAGTTGAATAATTGTTCATATTTGTCCTTACGTTTAGGCCAGTTTTTAAATGGGCGGAGCGTCCCTAAAGCATTTGGGACACCGTCCGCAGCGCGCCAATCATCCAGAGCCCATTCAAACAAGGCACTCTGCGACGCCGTTGGAAACTCCACCTCTTCGAGCCGGGATTGGACTTGTCTTAAGCGGCGAGCCTGCGGACTCAACCAACCAAGCAGCCACGGCGCAAAACTGCGCACCGTGGTGTCGAAAGGTCTGAATCGTCGTAGAAAACGGAGGCTCGGAAAACTGAACAAGAATCCCGACATCTCGGCCCATTATGGCCTGATTCGGGCGCGTTTGCAAGTGGGGAACTAGAAATGATGAAGCACAATTGTCGAACGCGTAAGAGATGACGAACTACAAGATTTGCCCGGCAGGATGCACATCTCTTTAATGATTCTTCGGCATTCGTTATTTGGATTTCGTCATTGCGTCGCGGATCGAGTAGAGCCGTGACTTTGCATATTCCCGTGGACGTTCGCCACGAATTGGGCGCACAAATGATCGGAGCTCGCGTTCGCGCAGTTTTGGCTCGTAGCCGAATTCCGGCATGAGATCACGGCAATGCCATTCCACCCATCCGATTTCGTCTTCGGAGAGCTCGCGCTGCCAACGCGTCGCCGGTTCTGGACTGATCTGCGAAAAGTTAATCCGGGCTGCTGAGTTACCGCTCCAAAACTGGCCCACTTTAGTTGGTGTTAGTACCGTTTCCCGATTGAAATCGATCTCCAAGTAAGCGCAAACCTCCTCCATCGTCCTTGCCGGTTCGCAGACCAATTGTTCATACGGCACCACAAGGCCCGGAACTTCACCACGCCGCACACGCCTCGCCAGCCCGGCAGCGACCAGCCAGTGCGCGATAACGTAATAAGTTGAGAACCTTCCCGTTTGTCTTGTTTTCTCCAGCGCAATTTGTGCCGCAAGAATGGCACGTGGATCGCGTAGGGTGACCAGAATTTTTGCGTGCTGGAAACGCCTCAGAATTTCTGGAATATGATTACGATTGGCGGGAGTTTTTTCCACCCAGTGTCCGATGGTGTCGAGCGGACGTTCCAGTGTGGCTGCGTACGCTTTGACCATTAGTAACAGCAGATCTTCCTGCGCATTTGCGGGATCAAATGCCTCTCTCTCGAAGGTCTCCAGAAACTTCTCGCGCGGGAAGGTCGCGTAGTTACGCTTGCCCCATTTACACGGCCCGCCGAAGAGCACATTCGACAATGATTGTTTGGTCAAATAATCAAACTGCGCGCGGCGGCCGCGTGGCGCATATTTGGTGAGGACTGTTGGGAAATAAGCCGTTTCTTCCGGTAATACGAGCAACTCGGGATGATTATCGAGCAACGCCACCAGGAGCGTCGTACCCGACTTTGCCTGGCCCGCAATGAAGCAGGCGCGTTGATCGAAAGGCAGAGCTTCCACGGACATCAATCGGTGTTCGAATTTATCGCTGCTCAAATAATCTTTCGCCTGTCATCCCAAGCGCAGCGAGGGACCTCGCAATCGCTGGTAGCAAATTCCAATCTACCGAGCGTCATCATTCGCGCAATTCAGAGGTCCTTCGCTTCGTTCAGGATGACGAGGTGTTTACATCGCGGAGTTCAAGAACCAATCGACGAACTTCGGCAACCCATGGCCCAACCGGGTGGTTGGATTGTAACCGAGGAGGTTCTTCGCCTTGGAAATATCCGCGCAAGTCAGCGGCATATCGCCTGGTTGTTCCGGCAGTTGATGGATTTTGGCTTTTTTCTCGAGTGCAGTCTCGATGGCAACGATCAAGTCTTTTAGCTGGATCGTCTCGCTCTCACCGAGATTAAAAATATCGAAGGACGCGCCTTCGTATTTGAGCGCGGCCATTGTTCCCTGAATTACATCATCGATGTAAGTATAGTCGCGTCGCGTTGTGCCGTCGCCGAACTGTTCGATTGGCTGGCCGGCATAAATACGCCGCGTGAATTGATGAATCGCCAGGTCCGGCCGTTGACGCGGACCGTATACGGTAAAGTAACGTAACGCCACTACACGCAGTTGGTACAGATTGGAGTAGGTCGAGCAGAGAAATTCAGCGGCAATCTTCGTCGCGGCATACGGACTTAATGTTTGGATCAGATGTTGATCTTCTGAAAAAGGCACAGTCTTCGACGCGCCGTACACCGACGAGCTGGAGGCAAAGATAAATCGCTGAGCGCCCGTGACGCGCGCGGCTTCGAGCAAATGCAATGTGCCAGTGACATTGGTGTCGTAGTAGAGCTGCGGGTGCTGAATCGATGGTCGAACGCCAGCGCGAGCGGCCAGGTGTGCGATCACCTCGAATTTCTCGCGATGAAACAAATTTCGTACTGACGCATCGTCTCGAAGATCGACATGATGAACGGTTACATCTTTGGCAAAACCGGCGATATTTGCATGCTTGATTTGCGGATCGTAAAAATCGTTGAAGTCATCGAGAATGGCGACGGTGTGACCCGCCGCGAGCAAGCGTTCGACGAGGTGGGAACCAATGAAACCAGCCCCGCCCGTGACTAGGATTCGCATGGTGCGAGGGTAGAGTTTTAATCAGCCATTGCCAAATACCGATTGGCTGATTACGAGCATGGGCGGGCTGGCTGCAGCCGCGGACGTTGGCCGCGGCGGGCTGTTGTAGCCACCGTCCTGTGGCCAGTTAGTGTTGGAATCGCAGCGGTTATGGCGGCCCTGCAGGGACGTGGCTACAGGAAGGCGTCGATTTGGTTAAAAATTGCGCCAGTGGATCAGCAGATAAATCCAGTTTAGGACAAGCGTCGAGATGACCGCGATGCGCACAATTGCTTTCGCCGTTTGTGTGTGAAAAGAGATCCGCAAACGCGGCCCGCGCGTTGCGAGCGTCGCAAACGCGTAGAGATCAAACGCTGTCAGGCTACAAAGTGCCAGGAACACCAGGGGATTCCACTTTAATGCAGCTAGAAAGTGACCATGAAAAAATTGGATTCCACACCGCGTCATGCCGCACGTGATGCACGGCAAACTAGTCAGATCGTGAAAAACGCAATGCGGCCACGGCAGACCGATTGTCAGCCAGGCTGCCGCCAGACCCAGCGAGGCAAGCGAAGCGCCTAACCACAGCAGCTCGTAATCGATTTCTCCCCGTTTCAACCGTCGCGCGACAACCCGCATGATCAGTGCGTCGAGGTGTGTTGAAGGAGCGCCAGCCCGCCAAACATAAAAACAAGGAATATCCCGCCGCAACAAACAATCAGCGGAAGCAAAACTGCAAGCACAGCGCGGCCAGTATCCGTTTCATGGGCGCGCGCTAATCCGATGCAGTTGCAAACGAGCGCCCAAACCCCTGCGATTGCTCCGCCACAAACCGGAATCATCTGCAAAGGACCAGTGGAACCTTGAGAGAAAGCAAGGACGCGGAAAGTCGTTTCAAATGGCTGATTCGCGCCGCCGACGATCATCAAACAGAGATGGATGATCGCACTGCCGACGAACAGTCCGATTATCACAAACAGCGGCACCAGAATGATAAATGCGGCAGAGCCAGCGCCCACGCCCGCCATCGCAGCGAACGTGTCGTGACGATCGGCAAAGAACCCCGCGGACTGCAATCCCAGCGAGAATAAAATCGAGACGATGCCTCCAAGGCACCCACCGATGAGCGCATAAATGAGCGGCTCGCCCAAACCGCCTTCGCGTTTCATGACTCCAAACGCTTCGCTTGGCCTCGTGAGCACCATGACCAGGGTCTCGACGAACGCATTGAAAAAGCCGCGCTCTTGCCGATGTTCCCACGGCAGGCCGGTGCGCAAGGCAGTAGTTTCTGAAGTTGCGCCTGCACTGATCTGCGCAGGCGGTGCAGCCGGTGCCGTGGCTCCCAATTCTGGGAACTGGGAAAGCGGTTGCCAGTTTGCCATTCCTTCCCGCCACCCGATGTCCGTAGGAACGAAACGGCCAGTATGCAGACCTTCACGAACTTCTTCTTCAGAAAATGCGCCCAAACTTGTTGCGCCCCGATTAACGTGAATCATCGCCATAATGCGCCCGTTCTAATAAGGCGCATAACGCAGCGCAAGGTTAAATGGTTAGAAGAGTGAAAGAGTTACAAGCGTCAAACAGTGGTCCGTTTTAACTTTTTGATCTTTTTGACTTGTACCTTTTCTGATTCATCCAGCGCTCGCCAGAAATACCACGCGGCCACCGATCGGTATGGGCGCCATTTTTCGCCAAACTTCACGAGCTGTTTTGGAGTGGGAAGTTTTCGTCGACCGAAAGTTTTCGCGAAACCCTTGCGCACACCGTAATCATCAACAGGCCAGACATCCGGCCGGCCGAGATCGAAAAGAAGTAGCATCTCGACCGTCCAGCGGCCAATTCCGCGCACTGCGGTAAGACGTTCGATGATTTCGTCGTCACTCATCCGGATGAGAGCGCGACCCGACGGCACAGTGCCGTCAATGGTCTTCGCTGCCAGATCTTTTAACGCGGCGATTTTTGCGCGCGAAAGCCCAGCGGCACGAAGCGTTTCGTCCGGCGTTGCGAGCAGGGTTTCCGGATCCAGCCATTTTCTTTTCGGATAGAGCGCGCGGACGCGACTGAAAATCTTGGCCGCGGCTTTGCCGCTCAGTTGTTGGTAAGCAATCGATTCGGCGAGCGCGTCGAACGGCCGGATCGAAATCGGCGGCATGATGTTGTAGCGACGGGAGCAATCGATCAACTCTGCCATTCGCGGATGACTCGCTCTCAGAAGCTGGTGTGCAAGTTCGTGATTCATGAAAGCTAGAATTCCCCGGCGCGCTAGCGCGAGTAAATAATCTCGCCGCCAATCACTGTCATTTCGTTCTGCGTTTCAAGAATTTCCATTTCTGGAATTTTCATGATGTCTTGTGAAAGGACGGTAAAATCGGCGAGTTTGCCGACTTCGATTGAACCCTTGTCCTTTTCTTCGAATACGGCGTAAGCAGGCCAGATCGTAAACATTTTTAACGCGTCTTCACGCGAGACGGCTTGCTCGGGATGCCAGCCTTGGCCTGACTCGCCCTTAACGCTTTTGCGTGCAACGGCGGCGTAGAATTCGATCATCGGTTCGCCGCGTTCGACTGGGGCGTCGGAACCTCCCGCGATGATGCAGCCGTTCTTGATGAAACTTTGCCACGCATACGCGCCGACGAGACGATCCATTCCAAGGCGAGCGGGAGCGAAAAACAAATCACTGATCGCGTGCGACGGCTGCATGGAGGGAATGACACCGAGGTTCGCGAACCGGGGAATATCGCTCTGATCGACAATTTGTGCGTGCTCGATGCGCCAGCGCGGTTCGCGAATTTTTCGATTATCCGGCGGCACCGTCTTAAAGGCCTGCTCGTAAAGATCGAGAATCAATCGGTTAGCGCGGTCGCCGAGGGCGTGGGTTTCGACTTGGATTCCGCGGCGCAGCGCTTCTTCAAACATTGGGCGCAGCTCCTCGGGTTTCTCCCTTAGAAAACCGGACGTTTCAGGCGCGTCGCTGTACGGTTTCAACAGGGCTGCACCGCGGGAGCCCAGGGCGCCATCGAACAGCACTTTGATTGTGCGCTGAGTGAAATGACGATCAAACGCATCGATTGTGGGACCTTTGCGCAAAAAATTTTGCGCATCCTCACCGGGACCGTAGATGGCATTGACGAATCGAATTTTGATTTTTCCGGTTTCGAATGCCTTCCGGATTAGATCGATATCTTCGATGTAACTGCCGGCGTTCTGGATTTCACACCAGCCGAGTTTGATCTCGCGGTCAATTCCGCGCAGCAGCGCCTCTTCGCGCTCTGCTTGAGTCGCTTTTGGAATGTTTTTTGCGACAAGGTCCTGCGCTTTATCCAGCAGTATCCCATCCGGTTCGCTGTTCTTTTTCAAAATCTGTCCGCCAAACGGATCCGGGCTGTCTTTGTCGATCCTGGCGATCTTTAGCGCGGCCGAATTAGCGATTGCGGCGTGGCCATCCGCGCGTGTGAGAAACACGGGATTATCTGGCGCGATCCTGTCGAGATCCTGGCGCGTCGGAAATTGCGGCGGTTTCCAAAATGTTTCAATCCAACCGCGTCCGGTGATCCATTTGCCAGGGCCCGTCTCGTCGACGCGCTCCTTTACCCGGGCCAGAAAAGCTTCAACTGAATTCGTCCCTTCGAGATTCAATCGCAGTTCGCGCTCCCCGATCCCGAAGATGTGACAATGCGAATCAGTAAAGCCCGGTACAACCGTGCGACCGTGAAGATCGACAATCTTCGCGGCGTGAAATTTTCCCGCGTTTGCATTTGAGCCAACGAAGACGATTCGGTTGGATTTTACCGCTACCGCCTGGGCCCTCGGTTGCTTCTCGGTGAC
>Ga0066388_100001650_pt1 | contig 12808 bp, 9 predicted proteins | sample PanSoiMetaGPlot6_FD_64539 | JGI IMG/M metagenome (GOLD analysis project Ga0066388, IMG submission 64539) | Tropical forest soil microbial communities from Panama analyzed to predict greenhouse gas emissions - Panama Soil - Plot 6 (Hybrid Assembly) | ecosystem: Environmental > Terrestrial > Soil... | reverse complement strand
ATCCAACATCTGGCGAACTCGCTGCGCGATCGTAGCATAGAGCTGCTCGCGCGTCGGTTGGAGCCCGATCTTGACGAGCCGCCACCGCGCGGCCCAACCCCCTCCGGGGCGCGGGCGGTCGGATGCCCGCGACCCGGTCTCCAGGAGGATCTCCAGCGCACGAAGCGTGTACCGAAGGTTGGCGGGGGGAATGCGTCGGGCGGAAACCGGATCGTTGATCTCGAGGAGTCGGTGAGCCGCTTCCGGGCGGCGCTTTGCCCATTCGGTCAGATCGGCCCGCAGCGCGGGATCCGGCGCCTGCCCTTCGGGCAAACCTTCCAGCAGCGCCTCTAAATAGAACCCGCTGCCGCCGCACACAATGGGAAGGGCCCCCCGGCGATCGATCTCGGCGATCGCGGCGCGCGCTTCGCGAGCCCAGCGCCCGGCCGTATACGCCTCGCTGGGGTCGGCGACGTCGATTAAGTGGTAAGGAATCTCGGCGCGTCGTTGTCGAGATGGTTTCGCCGTGCCGATGTCGAGACCGCGATAGACGGCGAATGCGTCCGCCGAGACGATTTCGCCTCCCCGGCGCCGGGCAATTTCATGCGCCAGGTCGCTCTTGCCCGAGCCCGTCGGCCCGAGAATGACGAGAAGTGGCCGCAGCGGCACGAGCTTCAAGGCCATCCTCGCCAGTCCAACCGCGTGTGCCCCGGAAGAAGATCGGCCCGAACATCGGACAGAAGGTCGGTTCGAAACACGGGCACCTGAAGCGTCCGCAGTGTGATCAGGGTCTCAGCCGCCGGATGCCCAAAGCGATTCTCGCGCCCGCAGGAGAGCAGCGCGAGCCGGGGTGCGACAGCCGCGGCAAACGGCCTCGTCGTGGAGCTCCGGCTTCCATGGTGCCCGACCTTGAGCAGATCCACGTTTGCCAGCGACCCCGCTCGCAGCAGTTCCGATTCGGCCGCGGCTCCCGCGTCGCCGGTCAGGAGAGCGCGTCTGCCATCTCGCTCGACGAGTAACACGAGGGACTGGTTGTTGATCGCGTCGGTCTTGTGCCGCAACCCTCCGGAGTGAATCACGGACAGCTTCGCGTCGCGCCATTCGACAGAGGACCCCTGCGGAAGCGGACGGCTGGGAACCTTCCGGCTGGCCGCGAGCGCGTCGAGCTCGCGGAAGAAATCGTTCTCATCGTCGCCCGTCGAGCGCCAGAAGGCTCCCACCCGGAGCTCTTCCATCACCGCAAAGAGGCCTAGAGCGTGGTCCGGATGCGGATGGGTCAGGATCGCCGCATCGAGCTCGGTCACTCCCCGATCGAGAAGCTTGGGCAAAAGCCGGGTCCTTCCGAAATCGCGTGCCTCGAGGTCGAAGGTGCCGCCGCCGTCGATCAAGACCGCGTGACGCCTCCAGCGCAGAAGAAGGGCGTCTCCCTGACCCACATCCAGCGCTTCGACTGAAAGGCCGCGAGCAGGTCCCGCCGGTCCGGGCCGCAATGCCATCAACAAAAAGATCGCCGCCGCGGCGACACCGGCGGCCCGACGCCACTGTCTGGAAGCCGAAAGGGCCGCGAGGATGGTGAGAGCGCAAACGGAGACGACCAGCCACAAGGGAGGCGTCGGACGCAAATAGGCAACGCCGACCGCCCGCTCGGCGAGCCACTCGAGGATGCGCGAGCCGAGGGCGAAGAGCCAGGCGAATGGCGACAGATATAACCCCGCGGCTATTCCGGCGAGCCAGATGGCGCCGCACGCGATGAGCCCGGCTGCCAGCGGCACCGAGAGCGGCGCTGTCAGCCAAGCGCCCGCCGACAGAACGTTGAATCGCCAAAGGAGAATCGGCGCGGTCGCGACCTGCGCGGCGATCGCCGCGGAGAATGCGGCGAAAAGGCTTCCGGGCCGTCGCGGAAACCAACTTCGGATCGATTGGCCGAAGCTCGCGATACCGGTCACCGCGGCGAACGTCAGGACGGTGCCGACCGACCAGATCTGAAGCGGGGCCGCCAGGCACAAGATGATGGCGGAGAGCCCGATCGCCTGCATCGGGGGCACCGGCCTCTCGAGCCATCGCGCCGCAATGTAGGTGCCGAAGACGAGGCCGGCTCGGACCGCCGGAGGGTTTCCACCCCCGATGAGGACGAAGAGCAAGATACCCAGCAGAAGCATCAAGTCTCGCGCTCGGCCCGTGACGGACGCGATGCGAAGCGCGGAAAGCAGGAGGCCCGCCGCGAGACCGACATGCAGACCGCTGACGACGAGCAGGTGGTAGAGACCGCCTCGCCGATAGCGCGCGACCATTCCCCGATCGACCTCCGAGGTGCGCCCCAGAAGGAGGGCGGCGAGCGGGCCTCGAACGTCCCGGTCGAAGGCGGCTCCACGAGAGCCCGGCGCGGGAAGCCTGTCGAAGAGCCAGCGATTGATCGACGTGACTACGGAAAGCCAACTTGCGCCCTGCCGCTCGAGCCGCATTCCGCTCTTGACGGAGAGGCGATAGACAGGCCAGGGAACCGGAACATCTCGCTCGGAGACCGGAGGACCTTCCGCCGTGAGATGACCGACGGCGACGACACGGTCGCCGCGGTCCGCGATGCGAACGACTGGTTCCTCGCCGGAGACGAAGAGTAGGACCTCGGCAGGAAAAGGCCGCCATTGCCCGTCCAGCCAGACCTTTTCCGCGCGCAATCGGTTGTGGGCCCGTGGCGGCTGGCCGACCCAGAAGTCGGCGAGCACGCCCTCGATGCGGTCTGAACGGTCTCTCTCCACCGGCAGACGCCAGAACGTTTGGCGGGCCTCGTTTGCCGGGAGCGCCACACGTGAGAGCCCCGAAAGGAAACCCAGCGTGAGCCAGAAAACGGCGAACGCCAACTTCGCCAGGCGCAAATCTCCACCGAGAGACGCCGCGTACAAGACCGCGCCGCTAACGACGGTAAGCAGTATCGCTCCCGCACGCCCCGTCACGGACCAGGCGCCCAGGAGGATGCCAGCGACCAGAAATGAGGCCGCCCAGGCGGCCGGAGCGCGTCCGTACTTCGCGACGCCGCCGATCACGCTCGCCCCCTCTCCAGCGTGACCAGAGCTTCGACACGATGAGTGAAAGCGAAGAAATCGTAGAGCCGCGCCTTTGTCACGTGCCAGTCACGCTCGGCGAAAGCTGCGAGATCGCGCGCGAGCGTTGCGGGCTCGCACGACACGTAGAGAATTCGTTCCCGAACACGCTCGGCGAGCGCCGCGGCGAGATCGACGCCCAGACCCGCGCGCGGCGGATCGAGAACCGCCACGTCGAGGTCTTGCCGCTCGAACTGGATAAAGCGCTTCACTGTCGAAGGGATGATCGTCCAGGAGTCGTCGCGAATATCCCAGCGTCTCTTCGCGCGATTCGCTAGGTCCGCGGCTGTTTTGCTTGACTCGACCGAGATCACCCGAAGCCCGAGGTCCAGAAGCGCGCCCGCAAACAGGCCGACGCCGCCGAATGCGTCGAGCGCAAGGCCGGTACGAGCACCTACCTGTTCCGCGACGTCGACCGCCAGGGTCCCCGCGAGGAAGCGGTTCGCCTGAAAAAAGGCTTCCGTTGTCAACGGGTAGTCGCGGCCATTGATGGCGATCCACAACAGCGGCGGGCCGAACGCGGCTAGATACGCCCCGCGAGGTCCGACGATCGCCGAACCCTCGAAGACGTCCCGCATCCCCTCGAGAAAAGAACGCGCACCCTCACGACCGACGTCTTGCGCGAGTCGTATTTGGGCGATCCGTCGCCGGGCGTTTTGATCCTCGACCATCGAAATCTCGGAAACCGGCATGGAACCCGACGCGAGCGTCTCGCGCAGACGCGGCAAGAACGTCCGCATCGCCTCCGAAAGGGCTTCGCAGATTTCCGCCGACTCCACATGGTGCGTCCGCGGCACGTAGTAGCCCAAAGCCGTGTCGCGTCCCGTGCCGGCGACGTGAAATCGTGCGCGCAGGCGGTAGCCGGCCGGCGACGGCGTCAGAGTCAGATCGTCGAAACGATCGCTCTGCAGCAGACCTCGACGCCGCATCGTCTCCAAGAAGAGGGCCCGCTTGGCGCGATGCGCTCCCTCATCCGCGAAGAAGCCCCAATCACAGCCCGCGCAATGGGCGTGCGGCCCGCCGCGGCGTTCCCGCGACGGCGTCAGGACCTTCGTCACGCGTCCTCTCCAGATCTTCTTGTGGACTTGCTCGACCGCCGCCTCGACCTCTTCTCCGGCAAGAGCGCCCGCGACGAAACCCGTGCCGAGCGGACTGCGCGCGATGCCTTCTCCCGTCGTCGCGAGTTTCTCGATAGAGACCGTGACCGTCTCCCGGTCGCGAACCTCGCGCTCAGGCATCACGGCAGCAACGTCAGCCGCGGCAGTCCCAAACGTTCCCGGACGGCGCGGCGGGCGAGCGCGCGGGCCGTCTTTTGCGCGGCCGCGGGATCCATGCGGCTGACCGCCCGCTCGAGCAGCGACGCGACGTCTTGTTCGATCGCCTGCCGCTCTGCCTCGGGCAGGGCTTCGAGAAGAGCGGAAGCCAGCTTCTTGTCGATTCGCGCGAGAGATGCTTCGACCTCGCCCGCACTCTTGGGAGAATCCGCGAGCCGCAGCACGGACCGCAGCGCGGCTTCGAGCGGTTCGGTCAGAGCGTTCTCCTTCGCGAGGGCCTCTTGAAGCCTCTCGATGAGCGCGGCGAGCGCCGCCGAGCGGTCTGGCTCCTCCGACTGGCGCGCGCTTCCGCGCCCCACCGAAGTCTCGGCTCGCGTCTCCCACGCCGAAAGAACCGCGTCGCGGCAGTACGACAGGGAGTTGATGCGCCCCACGGCTCCTCTTTCTGCTCGGCGTGAAAACGCGTCGTCGATGCCGCGTTCGACTGTCTCGAGTGGGATTCCCAGAGCGCGCCACTCCTTGAGCAAACCGAAATCCTTCGGCGAAAGAAGAAAAGGTGTCCCACGCCGGCGGATGAAGGCAGCCTCTGCCCCCTCGTAGTACTCCCTATCCGCCTCGGTTTCGCTCATGGATGAGAGCCAATCCCGTCAAGGTCAGAAGCGGGTCGACCTCTTCGATGCGCTGAGAGCCGGACCCGAAAAGCTCGGCCAGCCCGCCGGTGGCGATGACTCTCGGAGTGGCGCCGATCTCGCGAGCAATGCGATCGATCACGCCGTCCACGAGCGAAAGGTAGCCAAAGTACAGGCCGGACTGAATCGAAGATGCCGTGGTCCGTCCAACGACGCGTTCCGGACGCCGTATCTCGACGCGCCAGAGCCTCGCGGCTCTCTCGAAAAGCGCCTCCGCGGAGATGGCGATTCCGGGAACGATCACGCCGCCGGCGTATTCTCCGCGCGCCGTCACGACGTCGAAGGTCGTCGCGGTCCCGAAGTCGACGACGATGCAGGGGCCCCCGACCTTGGCATGGGCCGCTACCGCGTTGACGATCCGGTCGGCGCCGACCTCCTGAGGCACTTCGTAAAGAATGGGCATTCCGGTTTTGATTCCGGGCTCGACGAACAGAGGATCCCTGGCGAATAGCTGGCGGAAGGCCTGCCGCAGAGGGAATCCGAGCGAAGGGACCACGCTGGCGATGATGACATCCGCCGAAGGTCGTGCCCGATCGCGGCCGAGAAGCCCTTCGACGGAGAGAACGATCTCGTCTGATGTGGCGTCCCGCCGGGTCGTGAGACGCCAGTGCCGCGCGAGCTTTCCGTCTTCATAGAGACCGAGCACCGTATTGGTGTTTCCTACGTCGACGGCGAGCAGAGCCTCTTTGCGCGGCGTCACCACTGCTGAACCTCTCCCGCCGGAAGCACCATCTCCCCCGATTCTGTCTCGAGCCTCAGAAACCCCTCCGGAGAGAGACCTCGATACTCTCCGGTGACCTCGACTCCTTCCCGCCGAACAGTCATGCGATCTCCCGGCTGATGGGTCGACGCCCTTTCCCAGCGCCCGATTTCCTCGGACCAGCTCGGTTCGCACAGCTCCCGGTCGAGCCGGTCGAGCACCGCCTGCGCGAGAGCGGCCAGGTCGACCGCTCTGCTCCCCTCTTCTTCCAGAGTCGTCGCTCCAGGAACGCCGAGCTCCTCGGCCCGCCCGAGAACGTTGATTCCCACCCCGACGGAAATGTAGGTCTCTCGACCTTGTGTGCGCGACTCGGCCAGGACGCCCGCGAGCTTGCGGCGGCCGACGTAGAGATCGTTCGGCCACTTGAGCGATGCGGAGACTCCCGTCTCTTCCTCGATGACGTCGCGGATCCAGCGGGCGACCGCAATCGGCACCAGAGAGAGCGGCTCTCCCGGGCCCGCCGGCCTGACGAATGTGAAGTACAGGCCGCGGCCCGCGGGCGCATGCCATCGGTCTCCTTTGCGGCCCCGCGCCTGCGACTGCGCCGCAGCCAGGATCACCGTCGGTGGCAGCTTCTGGTCTTCTTCGAAGTAGAGCTCCATGAACTCCCGCGCGAGCTTGTTGGAAGAATCGACCTCCGCGAGACAGAACAGGTTTTCGAAGCTCCTCCAGCGACGCGCCACCAACCCGCCGCCCGAAAAGGCGATCACTCGGTATCCGCGGAGAGAGCGGCCCGCCGCTTCTCCAGCTCGGCCAGACGTTGGCGGGTCTTCTCGACAACTGCCGCCGGCGCCTTTTCGGCGTAAGAGGGATTCCGCATTTTTGCCTGGAGCTCTTCGATCTCGGCGTTGAGTTTCTCGAGAGTCTTGCCCTGTTTTTCCAGATCCGCGGCAGCGGCCTTTGCCGGCAGCGCCAACCCGACGGAGAGTCCCGCGACGACGTCCCGGCCGCTCTTCGAGGGAGGTTCCGAAAAGGAAAGAGCGGAGAGACGCGCCAGATGCGTCAGCAGCGAGCTCAGCCCCTTGATCTGGCTCACGAGGGAGGAATCCGGCGAGTGCGGATCGATCCAGAGCTCCACCGGCTCGGTCGGAGAGACCGCGCGGTCGGTGCGGAAGTTGCGGACTCGGGTCACGAGCTCTCGAAGAGCGCCCACCACTTTCTCCGCCGCCGGATCGGCGAGCGAGACATTTTCAGTGGGATACGCGGACACGATCAGGGTTCCCGCTTTCCCCGTCAGCTTTTCCCAAATCTCTTCCGTCACGAAGGGCATGAAGGGATGCAACAGGCGGAGCGATTCGGAAACACAGCGGACGAGCACGCCTCGCGCCGTCTCGCGAGGCGCGTCAGATCCTCTCTTTTCCGCAAGCAGCGGCTTGATCATCTCGACATAGCCATCACAGAGCTCGTGCCAGACGAACGCAAAGATCGCCTGAGCCGCTTCATCGAATCGGAAATTCTCGAGATGCCTGTTCACGGACGCGACGGCGGCGTTCAGACGCGACAAGATCCACCGGTCGGGCAGCGCGAGCTCTCGTCCCGCGGGCTCCGGCGGAGCCTCCTTGCCCTCGAGATGGCCGAGCGTGAATCGGGTGGAATTCCAGAGCTTGGTGGCAAAACTGCGCGAGCTCGACATGCGGCCTCGCTCGACCGACACTGTGGGGCCGGAAGCGGCGGCTGAGGCCAGCGTGAAGCGCACGGCGTCCGCGCCGAACTCCTGGATCGCTTCCAGAGGGTCGATGACGTTGCCCTTAGTCTTCGACATCTTTTCGCCTCCCACGCGCACGAGGCCATGGAGGTGAACGGTCGAAAAAGGCTCGCGGCCGGTGAAGCGCAAGCCCGCCATGATCATGCGAGCGACCCAGAAAAACAGAATGTCGTAACCGGTGACGAGGACGTCCGTCGGATAGAACTCTTTGTAGTCGGCCGTCTCATCGGGCCAGCCGAACACGGAAAAAGGCCAGAGCTGCGACGAGAACCAGGTGTCCAGCACGTCGGGATCCTGCTCGAAATTGCCAGAGCCGCAGACTGAGCAGCTCTTCGGATCTTCCTCGGACACGGTGACGTGACCGTTCTCGCACGTGAACGCCGGAATGCGGTGGCCCCACCAGAGCTGGCGTGAAATGCACCAGTCCCGGATGTTCTCCATCCAGGAGAAAAAAGACTTGTTCCAGTTCTCGGGCGCGAAACGAATACGTCCGCTCTTCACCGACTCGATGGCGGGCGCCGCGAGAGGGCCGACCTTGACGAACCATTGCTCGGACAGATACGGCTCGATCACGTCCTCGGAACGCTGACAGGTGCCGAGCGTGATCTCGTAAGGCTCGCTGGCGACCAGGCGCCCTTCTTTCTCGAGTCGCTCCACCACGCGCTCGCGCGCCTGAAAACGGTCCAGCCCTTCGAACTCGCCTGCCTCCTTCGTCATCTTGCCGTCCGGCCCGATGACGATGACGGCCGGGAGGTGATGACGCTGCCCGCTCGCAAAATCGTTGGCGTCGTGCGCGGGAGTGACTTTGACGATGCCGGTGCCGAATTCCCGATCGACAAGGATCGGATCCTCGATGATGGGAATCTCTCGGCCGACGATCGGCAGGATCGCTTTTTTGCCTTTGAGCTTCGCGGTGCGCGGGTCGTCCGGATGGATCGCCAGCGCCGTGTCTCCCAGCATGGTCTCCGGCCGCGTCGTCGCGACCACTGCCCCGGACGCCACACCGGGAACGTCATAGCGAATCTTGTAGAGCGTTCCCGCGACCGTCTTGCCCACCACCTCGAGATCGGAGACCGCCGTCCGACAGCCGGGACACCAATTCACGACGTAGCGCCCGCGATAGATCAGACCTTGCTCATAGAGAAGGACAAACGCGTGGCGGACGGCGCGGGATAGATCGGGATCCATCGTGAACCGCTCCCGGCTCCAGTCGAGCGAGCATCCGAGACGCCTCAACTGAGACTGGATCGTGTCTTTGGCCTCCCGCTTCCAGGCCCAGACGCGCTCGACGAATTTTTCTCTCCCGAGCGAACGGCGATCGATGCCCTGTTTGGCCAGCTGTCGCTCGATGACCATCTGCGTGGCGATTCCGGCATGGTCCGTGCCCGGCACCCAGAGGACGCGAAATCCTCGCATCCGCTTCCAGCGCGCCAGAATGTCCTCGATCGTCCGGCCGTAGGCGTGACCAATGTGGAGCTTGCCCGTGACGTTGGGGGGCGGAATGACCATCACGAAGCGGGGCGACCCGGGCGGGCCGGAGGGTTGAAAGCGCCCTTCGCTCTCCCAGACGTGGTACCAGCGTTCTTCGAATGAAGACGGCTCGAACGTTTTCGGCAGCCGCTTCGAATCGTCGACGGTGTTGGTGGCGAGAGGAATTTTGGGCATAAAAAAAGGGCTCTAGCGCCCTTTCCTATATCAGAAACCGGACTCGCCTACTCGACGCCGGCTTCCAACTCCTTGATTCTCTGTTTAATGACGATCTCGGCCATATCCGGGATGACCTCCCAGGCGATCTCCCGAACGATCCGGTCGGACAGCTTTTCGACGACCCGGGCGGCCAGACGCTCGATCTGCTCCTCGGTCAGGTCGTTGCTCCCGGTCCGGGCCACGCTCGATAGCATCTGAGTCAATTCCGGAATGGATGAGGTCTGAGCGAGCTCTTCGATCTCGCGAGGGACTTCGGCGGTCGTCCCGGCGGAGCGACCCGCGCTTGGCTCCTCCTCGGTTTGCTCCTCCTCGGGAGGCGCCGAGGGAGGCGGCATGAAGAGCGGCGGCGGCGTCGGCACGTCGAAGAGTGTCCTTGCCTGCTCCTCGGAGATTTCTTCGGGAGCCAGTCCACCCTTCTCCGCAGAGACCGGGGGCGGTTCGGGAATCTTCATCGCGACAGTCTCCGGAGAATCCGGATCCGCCGACAAAGAAGTCGGACTCGTTACTCCGAGAGATGAGGCTCGGCCCAGGTCCGCCGTGGTCGCCGATCCCGCGGCCTCCTCGGAACGCGCGCCGGCATGTTCCGGCTCTTCCCCGAGCCACTGCGCAAGAGGCTCTCGAGCCGAATCCTCCCCGACCCTGGGCTTCTGGCTCTCCTTTTCTCTTTCCGCGGCGGCGCTCTTCGGCGCAAGCCCCAAATGCGGTTGAGACTTTTCGAATGCTTCGATGGCCGACTCGACGTCGACACGTCCGTATTCCTCTTCGAAAGGATCCACGCCTTCGTGTCGCGGCGCTCGGATGGAGGCCGTAAAGTCCTCGGCGGAAAAACCCACGTCGAAGGGAGCCTCTTCTTGCCGGCTCTCGCTGACCACTGGAGCGCTCGCGGTCTTTGCGGATTCGACCGTTTGCGTCGAGGCGGGTTCTCCCGTCGCCGAGGCCGGTGGAACGCGATCCAGGAGCGCTTCGACCTGGGCCAGCAGTTGCTGAGAGTCAAAGGGCTTCGAGACGATGGCCTCCGCACCGATACGCTCCGCCCGCTCGCGGTCGAAAGGCTCGAACGTTCCCGAGAGCAAAACAACCGGAATGCGAGCCGTCGCGGGATCTCCCTTGATCACCTCGCAAACCTCGTAGCCGTTCTTTTCCGGCATGACGACGTCAGCCAGGATGAGGTCGGGACGCTGCTCGCGAAGCTTCTCCAGCGCCTTCTGCCCGTTCGAGACGCAGATGAGATCGTAGTCGCTGTCGGAGAACGTCAGCTCCACGACCTTCTGGATCGTGAGGCTATCGTCCGCGAGAAGAATTTTCTTGCCCATGGATTTAAGCTTCAGCGACTCAAAAAGTTACACGTGGTTGGCAAAAGTGTCAACTGGAGGCCAACAAGATGCCGAAATCCGCAGCGAATCACCCGATCGCGGCCGTGGCTTAAGTGCCGGCTGGCAAGTCGCCTCTGCCTTCCCACACCGCCGCCAGGTATCTCCCCGGAGGCCGGTGCCCAATAGCCTGAGACAAAGACCGCGAAGCCTCGACGAGCTTGTCCAGCCGCACTCCGGTCTCGATTCCCAGACCCTCGAGCAGGTAGATCAGATCTTCGGTCGCGAGGTTGCCGGCAGCGCCAGGAGCGTATGGACAGCCGCCCAACCCCCCGGCCGAGGCGTCGAAGGTCGCGATGCCGCATTCCATCCCTGCATAGACGTTCGCCAGCGCCGTTCCCCGCGTGTCGTGGAAGTGGAGGGCGATGACGCCCCGGGTCACTCCCGACTCGTAGAGCGTCTCGACGACGTCGTAGACCGCCGCCGGGGTCGCGACGCCGATGGTATCTCCCAGAGAGATTTCATCTACGGGAAGGTCAAGCAACTTGTGAACCACCTCTCGGACGGCCTCCGGAGAAACCGCCCCTTCGTAGGGACATCCGAAAGCGGTCGACACATAGCCCCGGACGCGGATGCCTGCCTCCCGAGCTCGGGCCACCACTGGCCGAAACCTCTCGATGGATTCGTCGACACCGGCATTGATGTTGTGGCGGTTGAACGTCTCCGACGCCGCGGTGAAGACGGCAATTTCGAGGACCCCCACCTCGAGCGCGCGTTCGAGCCCCTTGAGATTCGGAACGAGCGCCGGATAACGCACGCCGCTCGCGCGGCGGATTCGCCGAAAGACCTCCTCCGTGTCCGCAAGCTGCGGGATCGACCGGGGAGACACGAAGGAGCCGACTTCGATGGCCGGCAGTCCGGACTCGGTCAATTGATCGATGAACGCGACCTTGACATCGACAGAAAGCGTCTCGGCCTCGTTTTGCAGACCGTCTCGCGGCCCGACCTCGTACACGGTCACTCGTGCGGGCAGGTGCGGCCGCCGAATCGCGTGAGACTCCCAAGGGTCCATGGTCAATAAGCTATCAGCTGTCGGTCTCCGCTTTCAGCTAGCCCTCCGAAGCCCGCCCAGAGAATCGGATCATCCACGCTTTCGCGGTCTTATATCAGTTTCGATATAACCCGCCATCAGGGCGCGGAAAGCGGTCAGCGGAGGCTGTCAGCTATGTCATTTCGACGAGCGGCACTCCTTGTTCCACCTGCTCTCCTTCTCCGTAGGCAATGCGGCTCACCACGCCGTCCCGCGGAGCACGGATCGCATGCTCCATCTTCATGGCCTCCAGGACCATCAGAATCTGCCCGCGAACGACCTTCGATCCCGGCGACACCTCGACGCGGCGCACGAGGCCGGGCATAGGCGCAAAGAGATCGCCCGTTGCCTCACGTAAGCGGGGCTGGCCCGAGACTGATTCAAACTCGAAGACGCGGCCCGCGCACCAGACCAACGCGCGTTTCTTCTCGCGCAGGGCCCGCACCGGCACGGTGTGACCCTCGATTTCCAGGCCGACGAGCTGCCCCGCGCGCCACTGAGGCTGAAACACGACGCGCTTTCCGTCGATCACGGCCGCGTCTTTCTCGACGCTCACTTGCGCCGTGCGCTCGCCGGAGGAGAGCTTCACTGCCCGGGTCTCCAGGAGAACGTTTCGTCCCAAGGCTCGAGCCGGCGCTCCACGACGTCACCGGCGCCGCGCTCCGAAAGCGCGATCGCCGCTCCGATCCAAGCCGCGTCCGGAATCGGAGCGGACTTGCGCTCGGGCAGCCGGGAAATGAGGTCCGTGGCATACCGTCCCGACGCGAACTCCTTGGACGCCAAGACCGACTGCAGCAGCGGCAAGTTGGTTTCGACTCCCAGGATCACCCAGTCGGAGAGCGCACGGCGCGCTCGCTCAATGGCGGCCCGCCGATCGGGGCCCAGGACGATCAACTTGGCGAGAAGCGGATCATAGGCCAGGGACACCGGGCTGCCTTCCTCGACGCCCGCGTCGACACGGATTCCCGGGCCGACCGGAAGCTCAAACGCCAGCAGCCGGCCGGCTCTCGGAAGAAACGTCACCGGGTCCTCAGCGTAGAGCCGCAACTCGATGGCGTGACCTTGCGGCGCGAGCTTTCCACCGCGCCATGCCGAGGGAAGGCTCGAGCCCGTGGCGACCTGAATCTGCGATCGCACTAAGTCGAGGCCGAGAGTCTCCTCGGTGATCGGATGCTCGACTTGAAGACGCGTGTTCA
>Ga0066388_100001649_pt1 | contig 12810 bp, 10 predicted proteins | sample PanSoiMetaGPlot6_FD_64539 | JGI IMG/M metagenome (GOLD analysis project Ga0066388, IMG submission 64539) | Tropical forest soil microbial communities from Panama analyzed to predict greenhouse gas emissions - Panama Soil - Plot 6 (Hybrid Assembly) | ecosystem: Environmental > Terrestrial >... | reverse complement strand
GGCACCTGTATCCGGGCATCGCGATCGCGAGGGAGCTCGTCGCGCGGCGGCCGGGCGCGACGGTGACCTTCGCGGGCACCTCGCGGGGACTCGAAGCGAGAGTCGTCCCGCGCGAAGGCTTTCAGCTCGACATCCTTCGGAGCGCGGGGCTGAAGGGACACTCCGGGATGGCGGCGCTGCGCGGAGTCGGGCTGCTGCCGATGAGCGCGCTCGATGCGTGGCGGATCCTGTCGCGCCGTACGCCCGATCTCGTGATTGGCGTCGGCGGCTACAGCTCGGGACCCGTCGTCATGCTGGCGGCGGTGCGCGGCATTCCCACACTGCTGGCGGAGCAGAACGCGGTTCCCGGATTCACCAATCGGCTGCTGGCGAGCGTCGTCCGCGCGGCGGCGGTGTCGTTCGAATCGACGGTGTCGTTCTTCGGCAGGAGGGGATTTGTCGCAGGCAATCCGGTTCGGCCCGAGTTTTTTGAAAGGCACCAAGGAGACGAAGGAGACGAAGGAGCGCGCGGGCGCGCGAGGGTTCTGATCTTTGGCGGCTCCCAGGGCGCGCACGCAATCAACGTGGCCATGGTGGAGGCGGCGCCGCGGCTGGCAGCCGCTGGCGGCGTGGACGTCACGCATCAAACAGGAGAGCGCGATGTGGAACTGGTCCGGGCCGGTTACCGCGCTGCGGGACTCGCGGCGCGCGTCGAACCGTTCCTCTACGCGATGGATCGGGAGATGAAACAGGCAGACGTGATCGTGTGCCGCGCAGGCGCGACGACGATCGCGGAGCTCACGGCGGCCGGGCGGGCGGCGATCCTGATCCCGCTCCCGACCGCCACGGACGATCACCAGAAGAAGAACGCCGAGGTGCTCGCGCGCGCGGGCGCGGCGGAGATGATCGAGCAGAAGGATCTGACCGGCGCCGTCCTCGCGGAGCGCGTGCTCGCGCTGGCGAACGACGCCGGCGGGCGGCAGCGGATCGCGGAGGCCGCGCGGCGCTTCGCGAAGCCCGATGCCGCGAAGGTGATCGTGGACAAGGCGCTGGAGCTCGCGGGGTGCTAGGACGCACCAGGCGCATCCACTTCGTCGGGATCGGCGGAATTGGCATGAGTGGCATCGCGGAACTGCTCGCAAACCTCGGGTACGAGGTCAGCGGATCCGACGCGAAGGCATCGGAGATGACCGAGCGCCTCGCGCGGCTCGGCGTGCGCGTGCAGCGCGGCCATGACGCGTCGCACGTCGGCAACGCCGACGTCGTCGTCACCTCGTCGGCGATCCAGCCGGGCAACCCGGAGGTGGACGAGGCGCGCCGCCGCGCCATTCCCGTGATCCCGCGCGCCGAGATGCTGGCGGAGCTGATGCGGCTCCGTTACGGCATCGCGGTCGCGGGCGCGCACGGAAAGACCACGACGACCTCGATGGTGGCGCTCGTGCTCGAGCGCGCGGGGCTGGATCCGACCGCCGTGATCGGCGGCCGCCTGAGCGCCTTCGGCAGCAACGCGCGCCTCGGGCGCGGAGACTACATGGTCGTCGAGGCGGACGAGAGCGACCGATCGTTTCTGAAGCTGTCGCCCGCCATCGCCGTCATCACGAACATCGATCGCGAGCACATGGAGAGCTACGGGAGCTGGAGCGCGCTGCAGCAGGCGTTCGCCGACTTCGCCAACAAGGTGCCGTTCTACGGCGCCGTGGTGGCGTGCGTCGACGACGAGCCCGTCCGCGCGCTCGTGCCGCGGATGACGCGCCGCGTCATCACGTACGGCTTCGACGGCAGCCGCGCGATGGTCTCCGGCCACGGCATGACGCTCGAGGCCTTTGGATCTCGGTGCCGGGTCGTGCAGACGACGCCGGACGGGACGGCGGCCGAGCTCGGCGAACTGCGCCTGCGCGTGCCCGGCCGCCACAATCTGCTCAATGCGCTGGCCGCCGTCGCGGTCGGACTCGAGGTGAGCGTCCCCTTCGGGAAGATCGCGCGCGGCCTCGAGCAGTTCCGCGGCGCCGAACGCCGCTTCGAGATGCGCGGCGAAGCGCGCGGCGTCATGGTCGTGGACGACTACGGCCATCACCCGACGGAGATCGCCGCCGTCATCGCGGCGGCGCGCGCCGGGCTGGATCGACGCGTGGTCGTCGTCTTTCAGCCGCACCGCTACACGCGGACGCGCGATCTGCTCGATCAGTTCGGCACCGCGCTCGGCGGCGCCGACGAGATCGTCCTGACCGACATCTATCCCGCCGGGGAGGCGCCCATCCCGGGGGCGACGGCGGAAGCGGTCGAGGCCGTCGTGAGGAAAACAGGACGGCCCGTCACGCTGGTGAAGGCGCTCGACGACATCCCGGCCGCCGTCGCGCGGATCGCGCGGCCCAACGATCTGGTGATCACGCTGGGCGCCGGCTCGATCGGAAGCGTGCCGGACCGCATCCTGGAAGCGATCACGGCCGGGCCCGGACGCGGTCTCGCCGAAGCCGCGGGCAAGGGCGGAGGCGAGGGCCGATGAGTGTGAGAGCGCCGGCGGAGAAGAACTTCCGACGGGCGAAGGTGCGCCCCGGCGGCCGCAAGGGGCGCGGCGGCGTCACGCGAGGTGTCGCGTGGCGCGTCGGGCGCTGGGCGCTCGCACTGTTCGCCGTGTCGTACGCGGGATACCGCGCGACGTCGCTCGTGCTGCACGCGGCGTCCCTGCAGGTGCGCCAGATCAGCGTGCACGGCAACGTCCGCATCTCGAGCGGCGAAGTGCAGGCGATGGTGGACGGGCTGCGCGGCACGAACATCCTGACGGCCGACCTGCCGGGCTACCGGCGCCGCCTGCTGGAGTCGCCGTGGATCGCCGACGTCGCGATGCGGCGCGTGCTGCCGGCGACGGTCGAGGTCTTCGTGTCCGAGCGCCGGCCCATGGGCGTGTGCCGCCTCGGCAGCGCGCTGTATCTGGTCGATCCGCACGGGACACTCATCGACGAATTCGGTCCGCAGTACGCGGAGTTCGACCTGCCGATCGTCGACGGCCTCGTCAGGCAGCCGAGCTCCGGACGGCCGTCGATCGACGAGGGGCGCGCCGAGCTCGCCTCGCGCGTCATCGACGCGCTCGCGCAGCGGAAGGACATCGCCCGGCGCGTCTCGCAGATCGACGTCCACGACTCGCACGACGCGGTCGTGATGCTGCAGGACGACGCGGCGCTGCTGCACCTCGGCGAGGACCACTTCCTCGAGCGCATGCAGTCGTACGTGGATCTCGCGCCGGCGCTGCGCCAGCGCGTGCCGGACATCGACTACGTGGATCTGCGCTTCGACCAGCGCGTGTACGTGCGGCCAGTAAAGAAATGACGGTAGGGCGGGTCTTCAGACCCGCCAGGGAGACGCGAGTGGCTCGCAAGGAACGGTACCTCGTCGGACTCGACGTCGGCACGTCGAAGATCGCCGCCATCGTCGGCGAGATGACCGACGCCGGGGATCTGGACATCATCGGACTCGGCCTGGCCGAATCGCGGGGCATCCGGCGCGGCGTGGTCGTCAATCTCGAGGCGGCGGTCGAGTCGATCAAGAAGGCCATCGACGAGGCGGAGCTGACGGCGGGCGTCGAGATCGATTCCGTCCACCTCGGGCTGTCGGGCGCGCACGTGAAGGCGTTCAACAGCCGCGGCGTCGTCGCGGTCGCCGGAAAGAACCGCGAGATCACGCGCGAGGACGTCCGGCGCGCCATCGACGCCGCCAAGGCGGTTGCGCTGCCGAGCGGGCGCGAGATCCTTCATGTCCTCCCGCAGGACTTCGTCGTCGACGAACAGGACGGCATCGGCGCGCCCGTGGGCATGACGGGGACGCGCCTCGAGGTGAACGTCCACGTCGTCACCGGCAGCGCGTCTTCGACGCAGAACGTGGTCGCCTGCGTGAACCGGGCCGGCGTGGCGGTGATCGACACCGTGCTCGAGCAGCTGGCCGCGAGCGAGGCGGTGCTGACCGACGACGAGAAGCATCTCGGCGTCGCGCTCGTGGATATCGGCGGCGGCACGACCGACTTCGCCATCTTCGAGCGAGGAAGCATCTGGCACACCGGCGTGGTGGCCGTCGGCGGCGACCACTTCACCAACGACATCGCGGTCGGGCTCCGCACGCCGATCCCGGACGCGGAGAAGATCAAGCGCCGCTGCGGCTGCGCGCTCTCGGCGATGGTCGCCGAGGACGAGACGATGGACGTTCCGTCGGTGGGCGGGCGCAAGTCGCGCGTCATGGCGCGCCGGATCCTCTCGGAGATCCTGCAGCCGCGCGCCGAAGAGATCTTCCACCTGCTCTGGGACGAGATCCGCCGCGCGGGTTTCGATCGATCGCTGAACTCCGGCATCGTCCTCACCGGCGGGGGCGCGATGCTCGAGGGCATGGCCGAGATCGCCGAACAGATCTTCGACCTGCCGATCCGCCGTGGCGCGCCCGCCGGCGTCGGCGGCCTCGCCGATCACGTCAACAACCCCGCGTTCGCCACGGCCGTCGGGCTCGTGATGTACGCGCACAGGAATCGCGTGGGAGAAGTCGCGCGGCCCGTCGGGGCCGGTGCGTTCGGACGCGTAGCCGGGCGGCTGCGCACGTTGTTCAAGGAATTCTTCTGATGGAGGACCTCATGGCCGATCACGAAACGCTGCGGTTGAAGCTCGATCCGGAGGGCAGGACGGGCGCCCGCATCAAGGTGATAGGCGTGGGCGGCGGCGGCAGCAACGCCGTCAACCGCATGGTGCAGGCGGGCTTCGACGGCGTCGAGTTCATCGTGGCCAACACCGACCTGCAGGCGCTGAAGCTGAACGGCGCGCCCGCCAAGATCCAGATCGGCGGCAAGCTGACCAAGGGTCTGGGCGCCGGCGCGGATCCGAATGTCGGGCGGCAGGCGGCGCTCGAGGACACCGACAAGCTGATCGAGGCGCTCGACGGCGCCGACATGGTGTTCGTCACGACCGGCCTGGGCGGCGGCACCGGTACCGGCGCCGCGCCGGTCATCGCGAGCCTCGCGAGCGAGCTCGGCGCGCTGACGATCGCCGTCGTCACCAAGCCGTTCAAGTTCGAGGGGAAGAAGCGCCAGGTGCAGGCGGAACGCGGCCTCGAGGAGCTCCGCGGCGCCGTCGACACGGTGATCACGATTCCCAACGAGCGGCTGCTGGCGACGATCGCGCGGTCGACGTCGCTGAACGAGGCGTTCACCTCGGCAGACGACGTGCTGCGGCAGGCGATCCAGGGCATCTCGGACCTGATCCTGGTGCCGGGGATGATCAACCTCGACTTCGCCGACGTGAAGACGATCATGTCGGGCATGGGCATCGCGATCATGGGGACCGGCATGGCCGACGGAGACGGCCGCGCCATGCAGGCCGCCAACCTCGCCGTGTCCAGCCCGCTGCTCGAAGACGCCTCGGTGAAGGGCGCGCGCGGCGTCATCATCAACGTCACGGGCGGGCCGGACCTGTCGCTCATCGAAGTGAGCGAGGCCTCGGGGATCATCCAGGAAGCGGCGCACGAGGAGGCGAACATCATCTTCGGCGCCGTGGTCGATCCGAAGATGGAAGGCCGCGTGAAGATCACCGTGATCGCGACGGGCTTCGATCGCGCCACGGCGGCGAGGCAGGCAACCGCCTCGTCGGCGGCGACGCCGGTGGACCTGCAGTCGTACACCGCCGTCCAGCAGCCCGAGCGGGTTCCCCTTCCGATCGCCGTGGGCGGCGGTGGCGGCGGCTCGTCGCGGCTGTCGATGCCCCTCTCGCGCCGTCCGATCCTGGAGATGCCCGTACCGGCAGCGGCCGCAGCCGGCGATCCCGCCAACAACACCTTCAGCCCCGGCGCCGAGTTCGAGCCGGTGTCGCCGCTCGACGTCCCGGCGTTCCTGCGTCGGCAGAACGAGTAGGCTCAGCCGAGCCGGGCCAGGCCCGCACGTCGTTGCACTGCGGGCCTGTCTCGCCGAAGCGGCGAAGCCGCGAAGGCGGACGTTCGCGCACGTGGTACACTAAATAGATCCACGGCACGCGCGACCGGCGCCTCTTCAGTTCCGTCTCGCGCACGATATATCTCACGAAATCGACCTATGCCCCCTCGCCACGCGCGCGGGCACACGAGCGACGTTCTTTCCCGCGAAGTCGGCTACGTCCGGAAACCGCACGGAGGCCGGCTGCGCGTTGCGCTCGCGTTCCCGAATACGTACTTCGTCGGAATGTCCAACCTGGGCTTCCAGACGGTCTACCGGCTCTTCAACGAGCTCGAGGACGTGGTGTGCGAGCGCATCTGCCTCCCGCCGAAGCAGGAGCTGCAGGCGCAGCTCGCGTCCGGCAAGCCGCTCCGCACAATCGAATCCGACACGCCCGTCAGGGACTTCGACGTCATCGCGTTTTCCGTCTCCTTCGAGTGGGACTACACCAACGTGGTCTCGATGCTCCGCCTGGCGGGCATACCGGTCCGCGCGGAATCCCGCACGGGCCGCGATCCGCTCGTGGTGATCGGCGGCGCAGTCACGTTCGTCAACCCCGAACCGCTCGCGCCGTTTGCCGACGTCATCGCCGCGGGCGAAGGGGAAGTCCTCATTCCTTCGTTGATGACGGCCATCCGCACGGCATCCGACCGCGACGACCTCCTGCGGCGTCTCGCAGGCGAGCGCGGTTTTTACGTCCCGTCGTTCTACAACGTGCGCTACACCGCAGACGGCGCCGTGGCCGCATTCGAGCCGAAGCCGGACACGGGCGCACCGGGCGTCGTGAAGAAGGCCGCGGTGAAGACCACCGAGCGGATGGACCCGCCGTCCACGCGCATCTTCACGCCCGACACGGAGTTCGGATCGCGCTTCCTGATCGAGGTCGTCCGCGGCTGCGCGAACCTGTGCCGCTTCTGCTGGGCCGGGTACAACTACCTGCCCGTCCGCGCGTTTCCAGCGGATCGCATCCTCGAGCTCGCGCGCGAGGCCAGATCGCACTCGGGCCGCGCGGGACTCGTGTCGATCGCCCTGTGCGACCACCCGGAGATCGAGCACATCCTCTCAGGGCTGATCGAGATGGGCTACTCGATCTCACCCGCGTCCCTGCGGCTCGACGACCTCACGGAGCCGATCGTGCGCATGCTCCATCAGAGCGGCGAGCGCTCGATCACCATCGCGCCCGAGACCGGTTCCGATCGGCTTCGACGCGTGATCAACAAGACGGTCACCAATGCCGAGATCCTCGAGAAAACGGACCTGATCTTCGCGAACGGCATGGAGAACCTGAAGCTCTATTACATGATCGGCCTCCCCACTGAAACCGACAGCGATCTCGAGAGCATCCGCGACCTCACCGTCGGGATGCGCGACATCATGCTCGCGCACGCCCGCCCGAAGGGACGCATCGGCCGGATCGTCGCCAGCGTGAATCCCCTCATTCCCAAGCCCGGAACCACATATCAGTGGCTGGCGATGGAGGATCCGGCGATTACGGATCGCAAGGCGAAGCGGCTGCGCGCGCTCGTGGCGGATCTCGACAACGTCTACTTCAACATCAAGTCGGAGCGGCACTCCTATTACCAGGCGCTGCTCTCGCTCGGCGACCGCCGCGTTGCGCCCGCGATCGAGGCCGCCGAACGCAACGGCGGCAACTGGCGCGCGGCCGTGGCCGAAGCCGGCGTGGACGCCGACTTCTACATCTTCCGCGACCGGTCCGGCGACGCCACGCTGCCCTGGGACATCATCGACGGCGGCATGAAGGCCACGTTCTTCCGCGCGGAGTTCGACAAGGGCCTCCGCGAAGAGTGGACGCTTCCCCCCAAGCGATCCGCTGAGAACCGGAAGTTCCTCCCGGTTCTGTCGTAAGACCTCAGCGTTCGGTCACGCGGTGGCCTCCATCGCTCCTGCGTGCACCGCGTACGCCTCCAGAATCAAATCCCGGATCCGGTTCTGCGCCGTGCTGTCGACGATCGGACGCAGCAGCGCGAAGCTGCGGCGCTCTCCGTTGACGGTGAAGCTGCGCGCCGGGAACGTGACATTGCGTCCGCTTCCGGTCTTGCGCTCCCACACCGAGAAGCCAATCAGCTTCAGTCCGTCGAGCGGCCCTTCGGTGAAGTGCAGTTCAGCGTCGGCCAGCTTGCCTGGCGGAGTCCCCTTGCTGTCGCTCGCCACGATCTTGACGGTCATCTCGACCCTCCCTGCACTCCCTCTGGCATATCCCGCGCCGCGGCAGGAACGCGCGTCATGTCCTCGAAAAGCCCTGTGGGGATGGAGTTTGGAGCGATGAGGGAATCGCGCGCGCACACGATGGCGCGCGCGATGGAAACCGGCGTTTACTCGGAGAGCAAGAGAACCTGCGCCATCGCGAGCGTTTCCGCGTGCGTGATGGTCAGCAGCGAGCGCCGGGCGCGCATGGCGTCGAAGTGCCGGAGCGCTCCGCCTGTCAACCGCAGTTGCGGGGGGCCGCCGCGGCGGAACACCTCGATGTCGCGCCACAGCACGCCGCGCGTGTGCCCGGTGCCGAGCGCTTTCATGGTGGCCTCCTTCGCAGCGAATCGCCCGGCGAGGCTCGGGACGGGATCCCGCTGCCGCGTGCAGTAGGCGATCTCCTCGTCGGTGAAGACGCGCTGCAGGAACCGGTCTCCGTACCGCTCGAACACCTCACGCACCCGCGGGATGTCGGTGGCGTCGAACCCGAGTCCGATGATGCTCATCGATCTCTACGATACCTTGCGCACCGACGCACGGTCGAAGAGGCTGAAGTTCTGCGGGCTCAACCCCGCGTGCCAGGCGCGAACGATCTGGGGATCGCGCCAGTCCCACAACCGTTCATGATGCCGATCCACATCGTCAGGGGTCGTGTTCCACGGGTCACTGAAGAAGGCTCCGGTTCCGGACACGACGATCGACCAGCCGAGGGCGAGCGCGCAGACGACCCGGCGCACGCGGCTTCGGAGGACCGCGTCGAGCGCGATGGCCGCGGACGGCGTCAGGAGCACGAGCACGTCCAGCAGGTACCGCGGCCCGAACGTATGACCGCCCCACCAGACGCTGTACGACGCGTAGACGCAGAACTGCACGATCGCGGCCGCGCTCAGCCATCCAATGCCTCGATCGCGAAAGGCCGGCGCGCGGGCGACCCACCCGGCGAATGCGATCAAGACGATGGGGCTGTAGATGAGGAGTCCGCGGCTTGGCGACACGAGCAGACCGGCTGCGCCAATCCAGGGCGTCCTGCTGACGGATCCCGTCACGGCATGAATCGCCGGATGAAGGCTCTCGAGCCGCGGAACGGCGCCGAGCGGACTGCCGAACCAGTATTGCTGCACGGCGGCCAGCGCGAGGACGCCCGCCCCGACGAGCGCGGCCGGGAGCAGCGCCGCGCGCCCTCCGATGCGGCGGACCAGGCCGGCCAGGAGCACGATCGCGATTGGAACCGTCTGCAGCCGGGCCGTCGAGGCGACGGCGAGTCCCAGGCCTCCCCAAAGGCGGTGCCGTGCCCGCAACTCCGATGACGGCCGCGTCCAGGCGAACACCGCGATCGCCAGACCGAACGCGACCGATTCGTGCTGGCCGAGGGTACGACTGACCATTCCCCAGTAGTTCGTGCCGAGCCCGAGTCCGAGCGCGACCCAGAACGCCGTCGCACGCCGCGTCATCCTGTCGACGGTGAGAAAGACGAGCACGACCGCGCCCGCAGTGAGGAGCGACGCCGTGAGCGCCGCCACGAGGTTGGCGGCGAGCGGCGCGTCGAGGTCGATCCGGAGCGTCGCCGCCAGGATCCACGCGGTCATCCCGCCGAACAGAATGGGGACGGGCGAGTAGGCGGAGCGATAGTGGCCGGACCGATCGAGCGCGAACGCGGACCGTTCGGCGTACTGCGGCACGCGCTGGACGAGCGGGTCGAGCGTCATCGACCCGCGCTCGGCGACGGCCAGCGCGGCAAACTTGGCGGGCTGCGAATCGTAGCTGCCGATCTCGCGGCCGTTGCTGTTGTAGATGGCGACGAGGCTGAGGAACAGGACTGCGGCTTGCCACTTCACCGCGAACGGCCGTCGCATCAGGCCGGAGGATACCACGGGCCCCGAAGCGGATCGCGCGAGATCACCGGCGATCGCTGCTCGACGGAGGCGGCATCGCCGCGTCGTACAGCTGTGCGCCCGGTTCCGTCCCGATCTCGTCGATCGCGGCGTGGTCATCCCGCAGCCGATCGAGGAGCCAGCCCGCTCCGCTTGCGTAGACGCGAAACGCGGGCTGACGCTGGACGAACGCGTCGAACGGCTCGACGGGCAGCGGCACCCAGTGCGACAGCGCGATGTAGCCGCGATCGATCATGTCGGATCCGCGATACCGGCGCGCTGATTCCGGATCGGCGAGATAGACCAGGCGCGGCTTCAGCGGCGCGGGCGCGTAGTACCAGAGCTGCAGGTACCAGAGTTCGCTCGATGCGACGGTGGGGCCCGGCATCTGCAGCGACTTGACCAGCAGCGGTCTCGCGTCGACGGGATTCCGAAACGGCGCCGCCGGAACGAGATGCGTCAGCGTCGAGAGATAGGTGCCCGCCAGCGCCACGAGCAGGACGACCTCGCAGAGCGGGGCGCGCCGGCCGACGCGCCCGACGACGAGCGGAACGATCATGCTCACGCCGGCCACCGTCGAGAGACCGTAGCGCGGGACGAATGCGCCCGTCGCCAGCAGCGCGAGCGCCACACCGACGAGCGGCAGGAGCAGGCAGGCGATCGCCGCCGCCACTTCGTGCGCCGGTACCGTGACTGCGGGAGACACCGGCGTAGACGATCGAAATCGTCCGACGACGGCCAGGACGGCAATCACGGCCGCCACCCAGGAGAAGCTGGCGGCGAGCGTGCCGAACAGGAACCGGTAGGCCGCGGGAATGTCGGCGAGGGACGGCCGGCTCCAGAAGCTCGGCGCCTGCTCCGCCGACAGTCGAATCAGGGGATAGAGCGGCAGCGCGGCGACGAGCGATCCGCAGACGACCGCCCAGAGGGCCGCATCGATACGCCGCTCTCGCACCGATCGGACCAGCTCGCCGGCGCCAATCGGCACGTAGACCAGCGCCGCGAAGTAGTGGTTCCACAGTCCCGCTGCGAGCGAGAGGCCGAGGATGAACAGATGGAGTCCGCGGCGACGTCCGGCCGCTGCTTCGGCCCAGGCCATCCACGCGAGCGCCGCGAGACCCATCATCAGCCCGTACGGCCGTGCTTCGTACGAGTAGCGATACGCCGCGGTAAACAGTGGTATGCACGCGCCGGCGAGCGCGAGCGTGGCGTTGCTGCGCCTGAACACCACGGCGAAGACGGCCAGCGTCATGGCCAGCGATCCCACCATCGACGGAATGCGGGCCGTCACGTGCCCGACACCCGCGACCAACAGGACCGCGCGCGTGGCAAACGCGTTCAGCGGCGGTGCGAGATCCGGGCCGTCGTGGAGCGCGGCCCAGTGCGCCGACACCGAGGGAAGTTTGGCCAGCAGGACCGTGTAGATCTCGTCGTGCCAGAATGGCTTTGCCGCGGCGCGAAGGGCCAGCGGCCCGACGAAGAGGATCGAAAAGATGACGAGGACCGTAAACCGGTGGCGTCCGAGAAATCCGGCCAGCGAGGCGGCCGCCTGGCCACTTCTCACGCGGCGGAGGTTATCACAGTGCTGATGTCCGACCCTCAGACCGACGCGGCGTTCGAGTGGATCGATGAGCCGTGGGGCCGCGCCCTGCGTTGCCGCCATCTGACCGCTCCGCACCTCTTCACGTCGCGCGATCTCGTCCTGCGCGACGACGAGCGTGAATGGACGCAGGTGGCGGCGTCGCTGGGCGTCGATCGCGCGCACCTGCGGCTCGTCCGGCAGGTGCACGGCGTGGACGTCGTCGTCGCGCGGCGCGGAGAGTCACGACGCGGGAGCGAGCGGCCGACCGCGGACATCATCGTCAGCGACGATCCGTCGGTGGCGGTCGGCGTCCGCGTCGCGGACTGCGCGCCGGTGCTGATTCACGATCCGTCCACCGGCGCGGTCGGCGCCGCGCACGCGGGATGGCGGGGCGCGGCGGCGAACGCCGCGGGCGCCGCGGTGCGCGCCCTGCAGCAGACGTTCGGGTCGCATCCAGCGGACCTCGTCGCCGCGATCGGTCCTTGTCTCGGTGCGTGCTGCGGAGAGGTGGGACCGGAGGTCGTCGACGCGTTCCGCGTCGGGGGCGCCGTCACGGCCCAGATCGACGCGTGGTTCACGCCGGGGCGGGGGGATCGATCGTTCCTGGATCTCGAGCGCGCCAACCGCGATCAGCTCGTGCGTGCCGGGCTCAATCCGGCGGCGATCTTCGGCTCGGGGCTGTGCACGAAGACGCATCACGACCGGCTGCACTCGTACCGAGCGGGCCGCGAGGCCGCGGGACGCATGGTCGGCGCCATAAGGGCCACTGAAGGTCAGGGGTAGTGTCTGCTTGCGAGGAGTCCGGCGGTGGTGAGATGACGGGTGCGCGCGAGGGCACAACGATGCTTGCCGATCTGCCACACCTCTACCGGGTTGCCTTCTGTTGTTCGTGCTGTCAGCGGCTGATCCCGAGTTATGTGAAGTTCGAACAGGCGGAAGCCTGGGGCGATTCGGCGCTTCTGCACAGAGCGCTCGATCGTCTCTGGCTGCATTGCCAGGGCGAGACATTGGGCGATGACGAGGCCCTGGCATTCGAAATGAGCTGCGAACGTGCCGCACCAGATACCGAGAAGTTCTCCTCGATATATGCGTCTGCTGCGCTCGACGCCGCAGCGGCGATCGTGGAGACTGTCGGCCTCTGCCGGAGCAGGGATGTGCGCCACGCCCTGGCGGTGTCGACCGCGGCGACCGACGCCGTCGCCATGTTCCTTCAGATCAATCGGCGAATCGATCCG
>Ga0066388_100001648_pt1 | contig 12812 bp, 11 predicted proteins | sample PanSoiMetaGPlot6_FD_64539 | JGI IMG/M metagenome (GOLD analysis project Ga0066388, IMG submission 64539) | Tropical forest soil microbial communities from Panama analyzed to predict greenhouse gas emissions - Panama Soil - Plot 6 (Hybrid Assembly) | ecosystem: Environmental > Terrestrial >... | reverse complement strand
TGGTGCTGGTGTTGCCCATGCCGTCAGCTATATCGCGCAGCAGATTGCTTCGGCCGCCGGCTTCGAAGGTAAGATTGCCTACAACATGAATCGCTTTGTTGGGGTGAAGCGGCGCGTGCTTGAGGTTTCAAAAATGCGCGATGAGCTCGGCTGGACAGCGCCGACAAGTTTGCGCGACGGGGTCATGCGCACAGTGCGATGGTATGAGAGCACGCTTGATGGAGCCAACTGTGCCCATTTAGTATCTCCCGCCCTCTCCTAATGCCCGACGCGGTATGAAATGAAACTCTCTGCAAAAGGTAAGCAGCCCTCGTTCACTATCGTGCGTCAGTCACACAAACTACTGTCCTGAGCCGGCATGACTCTCTACGCTCGGTATCGATTGGGTCGCTTGCTAAACATGGTTTTCCCGAAATCGCGGCTCGCACTCGCGCCTGGGCTCGCCGCGCGTCTTGCCGCTGTCCCCCTGCAGGTGATTGACGTGGGCGGCGCGATGGGACCTGATAGACGGTGGGCGCAGCTGCCCGAGGGTGCAGTGCGTTTTATGACATTTGAGCCAGACGCCCGCTCCCAAGAAGACGGTATCGTCAAAAATGGTGGGCATGTGAGTCTGCCTATCGGTTTGGCCGACAAACCCGGAGAGCGTGCGCTTCATCTGACAGATGCGCCGTTCGCCTCGTCGCTCTACAAGCCAAATGAATATGTGCTACGGGAATTCGCGATCTGGCCATGGTATGCCCCGGCGGGCTTGGCGGCTATCAGAGTAGACACGCTCGATAATTGCGTTGCGCGGCTACCAAACTGGCGCGCCGATTTCGTCAAAGTTGACGTCGAGGGTGCGGAGCTGGACGTGCTCAAAGGCGGACAACGCACGCTTGAAACTGCCTTCGGCGTGCAGATCGAGGTAGCCTTTGTCACGCGCAACATCGGCGCACCGCTCCAGCCTGATGTTGACCGTTGGTTGCGGGAGGCTGGATTTACACCTTACCTGTTGTTTCGGGAGCACTGGATCCGCGCCAATAAGTTGCATGGTGCGCTCTCGCAGCCACAGCTGATCTGGGCGGATGCGGTTTATTTCCGTGATCGAGCCTGGATAGTGGAGCAGATCGCACGGGCAGGCTCTCCTGAGGAGGCCGAAACGCGGCTGTGCGTGGTCCTAGCCATTCTCCTCGTCTATAATGCCCATGACTATGCAGCCGAGGTTATCGCTGCTGTCTCAAAAACAGGGGCCATTCAGGCACATGTAACGCGCGCCGCTCAAGAGAGCGTGTCGGGGTCCCTGACATCCCTCGGAGCGTATGCTGCGCGTGGCGCGATTGCACTGCTACTGGCCCTCTTTGTTGCGGCTCCGCTGGCACTCGCAGGCACTCGCGGGCGGGGCGTTGGTCGCGACATTATTGCGGCGCAGGCTGCCCCGCTCTTTGACGTGCTGTCGCGCTGGGCGCGTCGCAGCGGGTTAGACCATAGCTGTGTCAGCGATCTATGATTAGCGCGTGGAGAGCTCGCGACGGAAGCATGAGCAGCGCTGAACAGGTTGCAGATAGCGGCTCCGTGTTGGGTTCTGGCCAGCTCGGAGCGTGTGGGTAGCTCTCCCAGACTTCATTGGGCTTTGTACCCGACTCCAGCGTCAACCCTCGAATGCACCCACGCTCGTGCTTGTGACCGACCCCGTGGCATTGACTGCGGTTCATCGCGAACCCGACGTGCTTGTCGTGGGCGCTGGTGCTGTCGGAATCGTGTTGGGTCTTGCGCTTGCGCGCGCCGGGTTTTCGGTTCTTCTGCTGGAGGCCGGACCGTTCGATCCGGACCCGGATTTCAGGCGTCGCAACGCCGGGCCAAATACAGGGCGTCGCTTTCGTGGCCTCCTCGACGGGCGCATGAAGGCGCTAGGCGGTACGACGCGCCTTTGGGGTGGCCAGTTGACGTCCTTCAGTCGGGCGGATTTTGCACGGCCACTTTATACTCGGCTCAACGCCGATGCACGTGCGATTGACCCTCTTGGATTGGGAGAAGGCGAGTGGCCGATGGAGTTCGACGACCTTGTGCCCTACATAGCGCGGGCAAGGTCGTTTCTCGGTCTGACGAGCGCTGACCACACCCTTTCAGTTGAAGAATTTAGCCTAGCCCACTTTGATTTCGGTGCCGATCTTGAGATTAGTCAACACATATGGCTGCGAACGCCTGATTTCATCAGTCTTTTCGGTCGCGAGTTGGCCGAGAGTAGCAGGCTTTGGGTCGTTACCGATCTTGAGCTTCGCAATCTCCGTTTTGACGGCGATCGCGTCTGCGCGGTGACTGCACGCACGAGGTTTGGCGCGACGGAGATCGTCACGCCGCGTCATGTGGTACTGGCGAACGGCACCCTGGAGCTTGTTCGCGTGCTATTGCGCACTGCCGCCACCGATCCATCCTGTCCGTTTCGGCATAATCGTCATTTGGGACGTGGATTTATCGACCATTTGCACGGTATCGCGGGGCGGGTGCGTGACGCGGACCGGCGACGATTACGCCGGCTCTTTGAAGCTAGCATCCGTGGCGGCGTTAAGATCAGTTCGAAGATCCGCGCGTCGGACGCCTTCATCTCGCGCGAGGGTCACGTGAACTGCGCCGCAACCATAATTTCCGCTGGTTCGCTCCGGCAGTATGCTGACGAAACCGTGGGACTGCTAAGACGTGTCGTACAAAAACCTCTGGGGGGCGTTGCCTTCGACGCGGTTAGACACTGCGCTATTCTGGGCCGGATCCTGCTGCCGGTGGTGTGGAGCTATCTCGTCGAGAAGCGTGCTTACAATCTTTTCAGTGATGAAATCTTACTCGGCGTTGAAATCGAGCAGCTACCGACTCCCGCGAGCTATCTTTTTCTTGACCCAAGTCAGTCACCTGAGAATGCTCCGATCGGAGTTCACTGGTGCCTGGATGGGCGCGAGATGCGTGCGCTCCAATCTTTCTGTCAGCACTTAACAACGTTTCTGAAGCAGTCTGGTCTCGGGCGCGTCGAGCTCGATCCCCGAATCGTAGCGGGCGATCCTAGCTTTCTTGATGATTGTGAGGATGCGTATCACCAAATGGGCGGCGCGCGTATGGCGCGCGATCCCGAGCGTGGCGTTGTGAGTCCGGAGCTTCGAGTACATGGCACGCAAAACCTCTGGGCGGTGGGAGGCGCGGTGTTTCCATCGGGCAGCTTTGCTAATCCATCCTTGCTTGCCATGGCGCTTGCCCATCGCTTATCAGATGAATTGGCGCGAGAGGTCACGCGGGCGAAGGCCGTTACATTATGATTGAGCGGCTTGTCTTCGGCTGCGGTCACTTGACTGGAGGCGCAGCCCAGAGGACGGTGCATGGATTGGTCGCGAGATGTCTTGATGCTGGCATTCGGCGGTTCGACATTGCGCCCCTCTATGGTCTCGGCACAGCCGAGGCGGCGCTCGGGATGGCTTTACGGCGAGATGGCCGTGAGGCGCTGATCAACACCAAAGTGGGGCTGCCGCGCCCACGCTTCGGTATTCTGAAGTCTTATTTGCGTGCCGCCAAGCGCCTTCTATCGCATCCGCACACAGCACCTGGCATGACGCCACCGCGTTCCAACGATGACAGATTGCCCCGTGGGCGCTTCGACCTGGGTGAAATGGCGTCATCCCTCGCAGGCACTTTGCGCTCGCTTCAATTATCGAGAGTTGAAACACTCTTCTTACAAGAGGCGTATGCAGATAATATCTCACCTGCTGCGCTTGCCTTTCTGCAGGACGCGCAAACGCGAGGCTTAACCCGAGACATCGGCGTAGCCAATGGCGCCATGTTTGATGCGACGCTCGCCACATTGATGCCTCCGGGCTTCGTAGTGCAATCTGCGGCACCGCCGGAGTTTTTCGACGGAAAAGCAAGGGAACTGCCAGAGAGACTCGTATTTCACACTGTAATCAAGTCGTATCGCTGGAGGTGTTCCATCGACGGTGCCCTAAATCGTGCCATCGAGTCCACTTGTTGCCGTTTTAAGCTGATGTTGGGTGACAATCCCGGCGCTGAGGTTGCGCTGGGGTATCTCCTTCTGGCTGCCGCCGCGCCAAAGGCAATGCTGGTCTACGCGACCACAGCCCCGAGTCGGCTTGATGCCTTTTTGAGATCAATGGACGCCGTCTCGCGTGAAAATGCTGCAGCAGAAATAGCCTCGCACGCGAGCGCTCTCCATAGAAATTGCACGGGCAGGCCTCTTAGTTGTGACATTGGTGGACTGCACTCCTCAGGGGAATAATTGATGCCGCGCCGAGTGCGCTGTGGCTCATATCATGAGCGAAGGCGACGGCGGTGAGAGAGGTGGTCAATTATTTTTTCCACCAGCCGGTAGGATGGTGAAAGGGTCTTTGCGGAATGTTCAGGGGCGCAACGTTGCGTTTGGTAAAAGCATATACGTCCTGAAAATCGTCCCAGCCACTCTCAAGAAATGCTGCCAAGGACCATTTGCCTGCTCTCCCTGCCAACTCAACCATTTTGTCGTGCTCGACAAACGAAATTCCGTAGTTTTGGCGATCATAGTTGACATAGCCATAGCCAAACCCAACGTCCGTTACCTGAGACATGAGCGACTGCTGCGCGAGGGCAGAAAGTCCGAAGCTAAAGGCTCGGTTTCGGAGCCAGCTAACCGCGGTCGTCCCTGCCGTCGAAAAGATGCACACGCCCTCATGGGATAGGTGATTATAGAACAGCCGCAAGAGATCAGTGCATCGCGTTTCGTCGATGTGCGTAAAAAGGGAGCCGCACCAGATCAGATCGAAAGTGGCAGGAAGACGCACCTGGTTGAAATCTGGCACCGAAGGGACCGTTCGAGCTCCAAAGACTTTCCCGCAGAACTCCAAGAGAGCTCTGTCCGTATCACACGCCACCAGCGACGCATCTGGAAACGCAATTTGCAGAAAGCGCAATATCCTGCCGCCGCCGCTCGGCAGATCGAGCACGGATCGAATGGAGGCCCGATCTGTTCTGAGGTGATCCAAAACTCTCGTGATGCACCGCAGGCCAGAGAGCCCCGCGGCCAGATAGTGTCGGGCCTCTCTCGGCACGTACATATTGTCAGCCGTGGAGACCCGGAGCGAGACCTTCCTCAGCATGTCTTTTTCTGCTGCGCTCGGCCAGTCGCGTGTCAATAACGCGGTTCGCGCGGAAGGAAAGTCCTTTAACGCGGTGATGTGTCGGCTCGTCGCGGCCATCTGGCGGCGAATGTTGCCGAGGGGACGTCTAATAGCTTGGGGAACGCAGAACATCGATTTGATCCTGAAAGTGGGACCGTGTCGCAGAATCGGCTTAACGAACAACCTGTGTCAATGGGTGCGGCAATCGGGTGAAAAAATCATGCGGCAATGAGACTTGCGAGGAAGTCGTCGTCCCATGCGGCAACTTTGCGTTTGAGGCGCATGCTGTCTTTGCCGGGAGCTTTTCGGATCAGTTGCGCCGAGTGGCCCGCTTACGGCTACCGGCGCGTGACTGCCATGCATACTGATGAAGGAAGGAAAACGGCCTGACAGTGCGGCCGCGGCGGCGGTTCATTGCAACGACCGACAGCGACCACGACGGGCCGATTTTCCCGAACCTCGCCAAGAATACCGTGCCGACAAACTGGAACCAGCTCTGGGTCGCCGACATCACCTACATCGCGATCGCGATCGGCTTCTGCCGCATTCCGAGTCGCCATCGCGGCATGTCAACCGTCAGCAGGGTGCATTCACCACTCCGACCGCTGTTCGCAGTACGCTGCCGAGGATTATCGAGCCGAGCTCGCCAAGCACGCCCTCAAGGGTTCGATGGGTCACCCCGGCAACCCAACGACAACGCCAAGGCCGAGAGTTCATGAAGACACTCAAGGTTGAGGAGGTCTACCTGATGGAGTACGAGACTTTCGGGGATGTCGCTGCCTCTTTGCCGCGCTTCATCGAAGATGTTTATGATGCCAAGCGTCGCCACTCGGCGCTCGGATACAAAAGTCCTGCTAAATTTGAAGAGGAACACGCCCGGCAGGTCGCCATTTGAACGGCCTCAAGCCTGTCCACCCCAAGGGGTGCACTCCAATGGAACGGGTAAAACTTGCGACATCGTGATGACACCTGCGAGCAACCGCCGGGCGTGCCGGAGCGGAACCAGTTCTCCGAGCCGAGCCGCGTGACGCGGCGATTACTTGTGTCAGAAGAGGGGCTGATAAACGAGGTCGGGCACTGGTATGAGTACTGCAAGTCTATTGTCGATATCCACGCACCTTTCGGCATCGAGTCGTATGTAGCTGTGCATGCGAAGGCCAATGACGCTGTCCGCTCCAGCATGCCGGCCTTGCCAGTCTACTCCCAGACGAGCTGGAGCGGACTGCACCTCGAGCCCAATGTTGTGAAACGATATTTGGGGATCCTGTCGCACAATTACTCCGTGTATAGGGCCATGGACAGTGTGATTCGGGAAAAAGGTCCATTCGACCTTATATTCGCCCCGACCGTCACAATACATCACGTAATTGCGTGGCGAGGCTTGGCTGCGGCGCACGCTGGAAGCGGATTTAAGCGACTCGTCTTATTCTTCAGAAACAATGCAGGTTACTACACTGAGAGCAGTGACATACCGAAGTTTCGCCGCTCCGCTCAGGTCCTAGCCCTCATCCTCAAATCGTTCTCACCGTTAATTCGCAGCGGCGCTGTAGCCTTTGCCACCGATAGCGATCGTTTAGCGGATGAATATGATGCGCTTTGCGGTTTGCGCCCAGTTGTTTTCCCGAGCCCTAGGATCGCTGAGAGGGGGGGGCGTGGCCCTAAGTGCGCTCCGAATGGGCGGACGATCGTGCGTTTTAGCTGCTTAGGGCCGGCCCGATTCGAAAAGGGAATTGATCTGTTGCAGGCTGCGATCAAACGCGTCCTAGGCCACCGCAAAAGTGATGATTTGTCTTTCGTCATCCAATGGAACGAGCAGATCCGCGACGCCGCCGGCATACTCTACAAGCCGGATCCCGCGCTCTTGGCTGATCGCCGCGTGACGTTCTTAACTGACCTATTGAGCAGCGCTGAATACAATTCTCAAATTGCGTTGACTGACTGCATGATACTGCCTTATCGCCGCAGCAGTTACTTTGCTCGCCTCTCTGGCGTAGCCGTCGAGGGATTAACGGCAGGCGCGCCGATCATCTACACACAGAATACCTGGTGCGAAAGCCTTGTGAGAAATTGCGGGGCAGGCATTGGCGTGCCCGACGGAGATGTTAACGCATTGGCGCAGGCAATCGAAGATATGGCGGATCATTACGCCACCTACAAAGAAAAAGCCGTGGCGAACGCTGCTGAGGCACGTCGTCTGAACTCCGCCGAGACGTTCATTGAGAAGCTTTGGGGGCCGCTGCTTCCATTCGGTAAGATTCGGGGTGCGGAGCCGGACCATAGTACATCGGCATACCGGCAGACATCGGCTGTCGAGTCGTAAATTAACTAGGATTGTCAGAGTTGTCGCATCCCGAGGAAATAGGATCAGCGCCTATCGAGCGGCGGCCGATATTGGTGTTCTTGCCGTCTTTCCATGGTGGAATCGCGCGCTATGCGTCGGAGCAGGCCAGGGAATTGGCGAGACGCGGCGAAGCCATCCTAGTGCTTGCAACAGAAGCTCTTGGATTAGACGAGACGATCAATCTCCGCGTCCGCGAGGGCCTTCTAACTGTAGGGAGAACAAAAAGAAGGACGTTCCGTCGACTGCTTTCCATTATTTGTATACTCGTCAACCAGCTGCTACTGGTAGCGAACATCCTGCGGCATCGGCCAAAACTCGTTTTGTTTGACGGGTATTCCGAGATATTGGCGCCCCTTTGGGTTTGGCCGCATTTGATGCTCAAGAAAACTCTTGGGGTTCACTATGCTGTCACCATTCACGACCCACGGCGGGCGCGCCAAGCAGGGCCCCAGTGGTGGCATGATCTTTCAGTCTGGGCGGGGTATTTGCCGTTCTCGATCGGCATGGTTCATGGTCTTGATGATGCGAAGCGTGCCTGGATTCCTCGTCACGTCGAATTGGTGGACGTACCACATGGCATTTTTTCTGCCATCAAGGGCGCGCAGCGCGACATTTCGGATTTGCGTTACCGACTCGGAATTGGGGGCACCGAGCGGGTGGCGCTGTCCATAGGGTATGTTGCCGACCGGAAGAACCTCGATATCGCGATCCAAGCGATCGCGGCGCTGCCTAACTTTCACTTGTTGGTTGCCGGCCGTCAAGCATCGGCAACGGACCGGCCTGTGCAGTTCTACATGGATTTGGCTGCGAAGCTGGGGGTATCACATCGTGTCCATTTTTTCGAAGAGTATATACCCGACGATGAGATCGGCGCCTTCTTTTGTGCGGCCGATGTCATTATGTTGACCTATAAGGCGAATTTTGTTTCTCAAAGCGGCATTTTGCATCTTGCGGCGAACTGGGACAAACCGGTACTCGCGTCTTCTGGTCCTGGACCTCTGGTCGAGACGGTTCGGCGGCATAAGCTCGGTATCGTTGTTAGGCCGGACTCTGCGGAAGAGCTAGCAGCGGGGCTGCAGCGCGTGTTCACACCTGAGTATCAGCGTCTTGGATGGAGTACCTTTAGGCACGAGGCCTCGTGGAAGGAGAATGTTGACCGCTTGATGGCGGCGGTCGCTGGACAAGAGGCTCGGCTAAGCGGCCAAAAAGCAGCGAGTTGACTGAACGTAGCGGGCCAGGGGTCGCGCCATGTAGGGCAAAAAAGGCCGGGCCGGATCGGCATGAGATAGAGCATGCAAAGAGAGGTTGACCGCGGTCACATGGCCAGTTGCCGGATTGAGCTTGGGTTTACGAGCCGGATGCCTTTCCAGAACTCTGCCGCGAGCTTGGCATGGGTGGCGTGGGTGTGGGATAACACATCGTTGAAGTAAGCTGCTGATGAGTTTCTGATGCATTCACAGCACGGCAACGCTCGGAGCTAACCTAATCGAGGTATGTCTTGTGGCTGTTAGTATATGCCGGCTAACCTGCGGCGACAGGGACAGCAATGGATCGTGTGCCAGATCGGAGCGCGGGAGCACTATGTGCTTGCTGCCGAACTGCACCGCCGTGGACAACTGGCGGTGCTTTGCACCGACATATGGGCGAGCGAGGGTTCTCTCTGGAAAATTGTCGCTGATGTTTTCGGTGCGCGGGGGCGGAAGATTCACGAACGTTACGAACCTGCCCTACGAAACGCTCGGGTGTTTTCCGAGTGGCCTATTAGTCTGCGACCGCAAGTCCATGGCTTGGCCCGGGGGCATTGGAACTGGGACCGGATCCTACTAGCAAATCGACGATTTGCGGCCAGTATGGCTCGTCGACTGGAGCGCTCCGGGGTGTTGCGTTCGCATGCCGAGGGTGACCCCGCTGTCGTATTCGCCTACAGTTATGCTGCGCGGGAGATTCTCGAGACCGCAAAGCGCGCGGGTTGCATTGCTGTTCTCGGGCAGATCGATCCGGGTCCGGAAGAACATGCTCTGATCGCCCGTGTGGCTGAGCGCCACGGGCATTCTGCTGATCCTGCTTTGCATCCGCCGGACCGGTACTGGAACGAATGGCGGCGGGAGTGCGCCCTAGCCGATATTGTGATCGTTAACTCCTCCTGGTCAGCGTCTCTTGTGGCCCGGGCTGGAATTTCAGATAAGAAGATTCGGATCGTTCCCCTCGCATATCGGCAACATGCGGCTTTGGACCCGCAACCTCCCCGCGTTTACCCTGATGTCTTCTCGGCCAGTCGGCCACTCAACTTGTTGTTTCTCGGGCAACTCAATCTGCGCAAGGGAATACTTGAACTCATCGCCGCGATGCACCGTTTAAGTGGTGCACCGGTGCGGCTGCGCATGGTTGGCCCCCTCGACCCGAGCTTTCGGACCCATTTCGCTCTGCCTTCGAACGTCGAATGGGTGGGTGCAGTATCGCGGAGTGCTGTCAAAGCGTATTATCGCCAGGCCGATCTCTTCATTTTACCTACCCATTCGGACGGATTCGCCATTACGCAGCTTGAAGCGCTCGCGCATGGCTTGCCGGTGATCGCCTCTCGCTATTGTGGCGATGTAATTATAGAAAATCAAAACGGACATTTTTTGGAAGCTGTTACCGCCGATGCCGTTGAAAAGCAACTTCGTTGGGCGTTAGATCACCCCAAAGCACTTGCCTGCATGAGCGTTCGCGGGCCTGCCTGCCTTCTGGCTTATGCACCAGAACGTGTCGTTGATGCGCTTTTGGCAGCAGTCTCGAGTGTACGGCGATGAATCTTCGTCTTCTCGCCGGAGCTATCGTTGCTTTCGGATACAATGCCGCCGTCACCCACGTGCCGAGCCGGCGCATTCGCCATGCTTGGCTACGGGTGTGGCTCGGGCGCTTCGGTTTAGGAACAGGGGTTCAGCGCGGTTGCCGATTCCTCAATGGGCGAAAAATCGAGTTCGGGGACCGCAATGTCATCAACTTCGGCTGCTTGTTCGACGGTCGGGTCCATCGCATAACGACGGGAGCCGACGTCTCGATCGGTCCCGAAGCGAGTATCTTGACGCTCAGTCACGATCCACAATCTCCGCACTTTGAAAACCGAGGTGGTGACGTCACTATTGGGGATCACGTGTGGATCGGTTACCGCGTCGTAATTTTGCCGGGAGTCACTATAGGGGAAGGTGCGGTAGTAGCGGCGGGCGCGGTTGTGTGCCGTGATGTGGAGTCATATACTATAGTAGCTGGCGTGCCCGCCCGTTCCATCGGCGAACGTACCCGGAACCTGTGCTACAAACTCGATTTTCGCCCTTGGCTAATATAAAGGAAGCGTGAATCACTCAGCCGGCTTGCGGCCTTCGCAAGCGCGATCCTTTTCGCTTCGCTCGTCAGCAGGCTCAATAATCCGCACGGCTCTTCGACGATCCGATATTGTCTGAGAGCGACTCGACCCATCGAGTCGTATGGCAGGCGTGCGAAACATCGCACTGACCGAGAAGTCTCTATGAAACCCGCCGTAATGTTTGACATGTTCGGGCCCTATCATCTCGCCAGACTCAACGCTCTGGGGAATCGGTATCCGACACTCGGGATCGAGATTTCGTCGCGCAGCGCCACCTATGACTGGGTACCAATGCAGGTCGAAGCGCGTTTCGAGCGCCGGACGCTATTCGATGTCAGGGATTCGTCGGAACTTTCGACCGGCCAGATCGACGGCGCCCTTGCTGCTGAACTTGATCGTTTTCAGCCTGACGTCGTTCTAGTGCCCGGCTGGACGAGCCGGGCCGCGTTGTGCATGTTGCGCTGGAGCCTAAGACGCGGCATTCCGTCTGTTCTAATGTCGGAGAGTACGCGCCGTGATCGTGTCCGTCGCGATTGGCGCGAAACATTAAAGCGTCGGGTCATCGCTAACTTTGGGGCGGGGTTAGTCGGCGGAAAGCCGCAAAAGGAATATCTCGTGGAACTTGGGATGGCTCACGAGTTCATCGCTATGGGTTTTGATGTCGTTGACAACACCTATTTCTCGCAATCGGCCGAAGCCATCAGGGCTAATGCGGGGGACCTGCGGGCCGAAGCGGGCCTGCCGGAACGCTACGTCCTGGCTTCTGCGCGCTTCATTCCCATCAAAGGCCTATTGGGCTTGGTCGAGGCGTTTGGGCGATTTCGCCGCCTGCGGCCGACATCCCAGACGCATCTTGTGCTCTTGGGCGACGGTCCGGAGCGACCAGCCCTGGAGGCGAAGCGGGCTGAATTGGGCTTGAACAATGCAATCGTAATGCCCGGCTTCGAGCAGTACGAACGGCTTCCGACCTACTATGCGCTAGCCGACGCCTTCCTTCATGTCAGTCGCAGTGAGCCCTGGGGTCTTGTAGTGAATGAGGCGATGGCCGCCGGACTTCCTGTGGTCGTCTCGAACGCGTGCGGTTGTGCGTCTGATTTGGTGCAAGACGGCGGGAACGGCTATGTGGTCGCCCATAACGACCTGGACGAAATAGCAGACCGCTTGGCGCGCATAGATGATGATCCGGGCCTACGCGCGCGGATGGCGGTACGCTCGAGCACAATCATTGCAAAATGGGGGCCGGACCGTTTTGCCGACGGCGCAATCGAGGCCGCCTCGATGGCACAGCGGCACGGTGCGCAGCCGCATGGCCTCGGCGCACGGATTCTCCTTGCGCACTTGCACAGTGTTTCAGTCCGCAAACCGTGAGCAAGACTCCCGAGATTGATTGCCCTCGAAGCGTTCGGCTCGACCGGTTCGAACCTCGCGGCTTCGATCGCGGGCGCAACCGCCTCGTGGAGGCGCTATGGCTCGTTTGCAGCGCCCTTTTTGTGAGTTCAGGGGTCCCCGGGTCCCTGCTCCGCGTCGTAATTTTGAGGACCTTCGGCGCGCGCATAGCGACCGGCGTTGTCATAAAGCCCTATGTGCGAGTTAAATTTCCCTGGCGCCTGTCCATCGACGTGCACAGCTGGATTGGGGAGGATGTTTGGATTGACAATCTCGCCCAAGTGGCAATAGGGGCACAATGCTGCATTTCGCAGGGCGCCTATCTGTGCACGGGTAACCATGACTGGTCGAAGGACACTTTCGATCTTGTTACCAAGCCCATTGTGATTGAGGACGGGGCATGGATTTGTGCGAGGGCGACGATCGGCCCTGGGGTTCGGGTAGGTGAGGGCGCTGTCCTTTCGCTCGGCTCCGTGGCGACCCGTGATCTTGAGCCGTGGACATGCCATTCTACGCTGCAAAGCGAACCAATCAAACGTCGCAGGAAGCTTATTAGTAGCTGTTCAAGCGAAATTGCTGATCTTGACAGGGCGCCAGGCTAGATCCGGAGGACCAT
>Ga0066388_100001647_pt1 | contig 12818 bp, 9 predicted proteins | sample PanSoiMetaGPlot6_FD_64539 | JGI IMG/M metagenome (GOLD analysis project Ga0066388, IMG submission 64539) | Tropical forest soil microbial communities from Panama analyzed to predict greenhouse gas emissions - Panama Soil - Plot 6 (Hybrid Assembly) | ecosystem: Environmental > Terrestrial > Soil... | reverse complement strand
TCCGTCTGCTCTTACGTGGTTTCCCTGCTGCGCCCGGAGATCATCCGCGATCTTGATCTCCCTCGTCATGGCCTCGAGATCCTACCTTTGGATGGTACTTTCACTCCCATGCCCAGCGGAGATTACTTGTGGCGAGTGAATGACCATGGCCGCACCCATCGTGAAATTGCGCGCCATTCCAAGGTCGATGCGGAAGCCTACGACGAGTTCGGAAAAGCGATGCAGGCCATGTGCCGCTTCGTGAAGCCCATTCTCGCGATGGTTCCTCCCAATCCGACCACGCTGAATCCACGCGAACTGATGAAGTTACTGACCATCGGCCGGCGCTTTCAAGGCATGACTAGCGAGGACAAGTACAACCAGGTGCAATTGATGACTATGAGCGCCGTTGACTTCCTTGACCAGTGGTTCGAGACCGACGTTCTCAAAGCCACAATGTCTGCGTCGGGGATTATCGGAACATTTCTGGGAGTCCGCTCCCCTGGGACAGCATATGTACTGCTTCACCATTACATGGGAGAAATCGACGGTGCATTCCGCTCCTGGGGATTTGCGCGGGGCGGCACAGGAGCGATCTCCAACTCGATCGGAGAGGCCGCTCGCGAAGCGGGAGCGGAGATTCGAACACAAGCCGGAATCGCAAAGATCATAGTCAAGGACGGCAGTGCCAAAGGCGTCGTGTTGCAGAATGGTAACGAGATTTATGCGGATGTTGTGTCATCAAGCGTGGATCCCAGACTCACGTTTATAAAGCTCATGGAACCGGGCAACTTGCCCGACGAATTTGTGGCCGATGTGCAGCGTTACAAGTTCCGTGGCTCGTCGGGCAAAGTGAACCTCGCACTCGATGCCCTGCCTGACTTCAAGTGCATGCCTGGACCAGGCGCTCACCTGCGTGGCGCGATTTCAATTTCGCCCGCAGTCGAGTACATGGAGAAAGCCTATGACGACGCTAAATACGGGGTCTTTTCGCGGCGTCCTTATGTCGACATGGTGATTCCATCGCTGACCGATCCATCGGTGGCCCCACCGGGAAAGCACGTAATGTCGTGCTTCGTGCAATACGCCCCCTACAAGTTGAAACCGGGGCTCAACTGGGATGACCAGCGCGAGGCGTTCGGCAACAACGTGATTGACACAATCGCGGAGTACGCGCCGAATATCAAAAACATCATCATCGGCAAACAGGTATTGACGCCGCTCGATCTGGAACGTGAGTTTGGCCTCAGTGAAGGCAACATCTTCCAGGGTGAATTGTCACTCGAACAATTGTTCTTCCTGCGACCCGTGCCGGGTTGGGCGCAATATCGCACGCCGATCAAAAATCTGTACATGTGTGGATCCGCCACGCACCCCGGCGGTGGAATCATGGGAGCGAACGGGCGACTGGCCGCCCTTGAGATCCTAAAAGACAAGGGAGCGGCCTGAAACATGTCCGATCGGCGTGATGTCATCATCGTGGGTGGGGGCCACAATGGACTGGTCACCGCGTTCTATCTGGCAAAGGCCGGGTTCAAACCCCTGGTCATCGAACGCCGCGCACAGCCAGGCGGAGCGGCCATCACCGAAGAATTTCATCCGGGTTTTCGCTGCTCCACGCTGGCACACAGCGCGGGAGAACTTCGCCCTGACATCTTTCAGGATATGCAGCTCGAGCAACATGGTCTCAAGCTGGTTGTGCCTGAGGCGGGAGTAACGGCCCTGTCCCCGGAGGGTCGAGCTCTGACCTTGTACAACGATACTCTGGGAAACAAGTCGACAGCGGAGATCGCGAAGTTCTCGCAGAAAGATGCCGCCCGATATCCCGACTTTTGCCGCTCGCTGGACAAGATCAGCAAGGTCATCTCCGAAGTCCTGAAAGTCGTTCCTCCGGATATTGACCATCCCAGCAGCGGCGATCTTTGGAGCATGCTGCAGACTGGTCGTGCGATCCGTCGATTGGGCAGGTCCGACATGTTTCACTTGCTCCGTTGGGGACCGATGGCCGTTGCCGATCTCGTGGCTGAGTTCTTCGAGACAGAACTACTGCGCGCAACCATTGCCGCACGAGGCATCTTCGGTGCATTCCTCGGTCCCTGGTCGGCTGGAAGCAGCCTTGTGCTATTGATTCGCGCCGCCGGCGACAGTCATCCTGCAGGCTCGTCCAGCTTCGCAGTGGGAGGAATCGGCGCCATAACCCAAGCGATGGCGGCCGCTGCCAAAAAAGCAGGCGCGGAGATTCGCACCGGCGTCGAAGTCAGCGAAGTGCGGATAAAAGACGGAGCAGCGACGGGAGTCGTACTGTCAACCGGAGAAGAGATCAATGCCAGAACAATTGTTTCTAACGCCGATCCTAAGCGAACGCTGCTCAAATTGGTCGATCCTATGCATTTGGCCCCGGATTTTGTCCAAAAGCTCAAGAATTACCGCATGATGGGCACAGTCGCAAAAGTGAACCTGGCGTTATCGGCGCTGCCGGCATTCACTGCGCTGGGCGCGGCTTCGAATGGCACGCTGCAGGGACGCATCCACATCGGCCCGGAAATTGATTATCTCGAGCGCGCGTTCGACGAGTCGAAGTACGGCAACTTTTCGCAGCAACCGTATCTTGAAGTCAGCTTTCCCTCGCTGGTGGATCCAACTCTTGCTCTGCCAGGAAAGCATGTCATGTCTGTTTACATGCAGTACGCACCCTACAAACTGAAAAGTGGCAACTGGGATAGCCAAAGAGCTGCGCTGGGCAACACAGTAGTCAAAACGCTTGCGCAATATGCGCCCAACTTGCCCGAATTGATTTTGCATCACGAGATCATCACGCCCCAGGATTTGGAAAACACTTACGGTCTCACGGGAGGACATATTTTTCACGGCGAGTTGGCTCTCGATCAGTTCTTCACTATGAGACCGCTGCTTGACTATGCGCGTTACCGAACACCAGTTAATAATCTCTATTTGTGCGGATCAGGTTCGCATCCTGGCGCTGGCCTGACGGGCGGATCGGGAGCGAATGCGGCTCGTAAAATTCTGAAAGACCTGAAGAAGTAAGACTGGTTTGGGCGAGAAGCACAGCTCTCATGAAGAATACCGCTATCCTTCTCATCAGCTGTCCTGACCAAAAGGGGCTGGTTGCGACCATCGCAGATTTCATCTACCAGCACAACGGCAACATACTGCACGCGGACGAACATGCCGACGAAGGATCAAATCAATTTTTGATGCGCGTCGAGTTCGATCCGTCCGAATTCAAGATTGATCTCACCGACTTCGACAAACATTTCTCCCGCATCGCCAATCGCTTCCAGATGCAGTGGCGACTAGCACGCTCCGCGCACCGGCAGAAGATGGCGATCCTGGTTTCCAAGTACGACCACTGCCTGGTCGATCTGTTATACCGCCATCAGAGCGGAGAACTCGTCTGCGAGATTCCGCTGATCATCTCGAATCATCCCGACAACAAACCGGTCGCCGACTTCTATCACATCCCCTATCACACGGTTCAGGTCGCGAAGGACAGCAAGCGGCAAGCAGAACAAAGGATCCTGGACATTCTCAGCCAGTGCGCACCCGATTTCGTCGTGCTCGCTCGTTACATGCAAATCCTGTCGAATGACTTCGTGAATACATATCCTCATCGCATCATCAATATTCATCACTCGTTTCTGCCGGCCTTCATCGGGGCAAAGCCGTACCATCAGGCTTTCGAGCGGGGCGTTAAGCTGATTGGCGCGACCAGCCACTACGTGACGGAAGTTCTCGATGATGGTCCCATCATCGAACAGGATGTGGTTCGCATCTCGCATCGCGATTCGCTGGATGATTTGCTGCAAAAGGGACGCGACCTCGAAAAAGTCGTGCTCTCACGCGCTGTGCGCTGGCACCTCGATAACCGTATTCTCTTGTACGGAAAGAAGACCGTGGTTTTCGACTGAAGGCACACTTCACGATCAACACGAAGCCAGAAAATCAAAAGGCCTCTCTTGCGAGAGGCCTTCCCGGTTAAGATCAACCCGATGTTATTGATTTACGCCAGTACTCGGGGTTGCCGCGGTGTTCGTCGGCAATTGTGGACGACTCGCAAAGAAGCTGTGATCATACAGGTTGCGATACATGCGGCCTGCGATCTCAGCTGCTTTAGGACCGAAGGTCGGCCGTCCACCCTGCAGGAAAATCACGACCACGATTCGACCGGCGGTGGTATTGGCGTAAGACGCGAACCAACCATAGCGCGTGCCCGACTTCGAGCAGGTACCCGTCTTGCCCAAAATTGATTCTTCGCTGAAGTTGTAACCCACGCTGCGAGCGGTACCGTAACGCACGGCTCCCGCCATGCCGTCAGAGATTTCAGGAATGAGGGAACCGATATCGAGATGACGTTTCACCCGTGGCTGGAAACTTGCGACTTCATCCGCCGAGGTAGGATGTTGCAAATAATACAGCGTGCCGCCATTGGCAATGGCCGAAACCATTGCGCCCAATTGCAACGGCGTCATGGAAATGCCTTCACCGAACGAGCACATCTTGCCGACACCGCCCAGCTTGGTGGAGATTTCTTCGTCCGGATAAGTTCCCAGATGTTCTCCGGCAATGTTATATCCAGCCATCTCGCCCAGGCCAAACTGGTGCGCATAATAGCTGACTTTTTCAAAACCCATTTTCCGGCCCAGGGCCTCGAAATACGCATTGTTCGAGTGCGCCAAAGCTTCTGTCAAGTTCATTCGGCTGCGGCGTCCGAGAGCTATCTCCGTCTGGCGCGTGATCAGATTTTCGCTCAGCGCTGCTAGGGCGACGGATAATTTAATCGTCGAACAGGGTTGTGCTCCTCCGGACAGAGCGAGTTTCTGGTTCACCATCGCCAGGATGCGGCCGCTGGTGGGTTCAATCGCCACCACCGTCCCATTCATGTTGCCTAGCGCTTCAATTGCAGCCGCCCGGACAGTCGAGTCTTCACCAGAGGTTTCGTCGCCTTCCGCAATCTCGCTGGCGAAGGAACTCATGGTGAAACGTTCATAGTAGCGATGCCGACGGCGACGGCTCGCAGTCCGAGTTCGCACCGAGGCGCGGCTTCGTGCCAACCGCTTCATCCTCTTCTTGGCGCGAAGGCTTTCGCTGACCTGTTGTGATTTCGCGCTACTGCGGAGTGAACGGGTATTGACCGTTGCGCCGAAGGCGACGCTTGCCAATAACCCCGCTGCAATGAAACCCACTACGATGTGAAGAACTGCCGAAACCCTAGTCATGTTCGACTTTCCCCGGCTCTGCCCTGGGTTAAACTTCTACTCTTGAAGCAAGACGCCTTCCAATCGACCGTCGCCACGATCAAGCAACCTGCAACTGCTCGATAGTAAGAGAGTTGTTGTTTTTTACGCAAGGTTAAACTACCAGAGCGCTGAACCAGTGGGACACAAGCTAAGTTCTTAAATGGGAAATACTTAGACTTAGATTAGAGCCAGCTGTGGACTTTGGTAATGCAAGAAGGGGTAACTTGCAAGGTACTACCATAAGTGTGCAACTTATTTCAGCATCTAGCGGCAAAACGCTGACAGATTGGAGCGCTTGATTGCGGCTCGTTAGAACGAGATTCGGCTCGAGCCGGCGCCGAAAGCGGATTAAGAGCCATTCCGCTCAAACTATAGCGGCTTGTATCAGGGTATGGCTTCAGCCAAAACGTTACCGCGCGCAAACAGTATGGGCTTTAGCCCTGAGGTAGCATATCTAGCGTTATGCCTTGGTGATGCTTTCCCCAGTCAGCGCCTGAAGGCGCGCCTCGATGATGGAACACGGCGGCATGCCTGAAGGCATGCCCTGATGCGAGGAAGCATCCCGACTGCCTACGTGAACATAATGGATCTACTTTGCCACTTCGACTTTTTCGCGCTCTGCCCGATACGTGCCAAATTTTTGCGCGACGGGCTTCAGGGTCGGATAAAACTGGACGAAAGAGTGCTCAACGGCAGCGTGCTGGTCGTGGCACTGAAAGCATCCCTCTTTAGGATTGGCCTTCGCTGACTTGGTGTCGTTATCGAAGTTGAAATATGCCCATTTCTCTGGGAACTGGCTCTCATCCTTCACTTCGACTCCGATTCCCATAGATTCAACTTGATAATGGCCATGCTGATTAATCGAGCCTTTGCTCTCGGCCATACGTTCCTCTACCACGAACATGGTTTTGTCCGGCCACTTGCCGGACTTGAGAAACTCCTGGTAAGCCCACTGCGGAACGAAAACATTGGTGAACATGTCGTGGCTGCCGGGTTCCTGGTTGTAGTTCATTCCGAACCCCGACGAAAGAAAAACCCAATCGCGATAGCCCAGCGGCGCAAGAAGCTGCTTGTCACTCGTGTACTGCGGCAGTCCGGCTGGCTTTTCTGGTGAAGCGGAGCGCAGACCGACGGCAGAAATCAACACTAGGAATAAAATCCGTAGCAGCAGAGTTGGTTTCATATCGTCAGCTCCAGAGGTGATATTCGGTTCCGGACGTCCGTTCGTTTGCGTGTTAAGCGAAAAGGCTGGGACTTCGAGTTAGACGCGAGCCGAAACAAATCGTCTCACTCACCCGCAACGACCTGCTTATAACATAACAACGGCTTTCCACCAATCGATCCGGTCTTCGGTGCGCACTGGCCTAGAATCGGCATCAGGGGGAGAAGTATGTCAATCCGTCAATCGCTCGCTGTTGTCCTCATATTTGGCGCAATTTATCTGGGAGTGCCGGGTGTCTCACCGCAAGGCCTGCCAGCAGGGCAGCCATTGCTTTCAGCAAGGACTCAACCGACTCCGACGCCCGAAGTTCAGGATGAGCGGGAGCAACTCGATGCGATGAAGGCAGATCTGGCGAGGATGCGGGCGATCCTCGGGCAGATGCAAAACAACATCGGTTTCGTCGGTTCCACCACCACACCTCTGAATCACCAGTTTTCTCTGGAAATCGAGATGTGGCAGGTTCTGATCACACAGATGGAACGGCGAGTCGAAACCCTTGAGAAAGCAAAACAGAGGCAGCATTAGCTTCGGAAGGGGAAAAGCGAGCCTCCCGGCCTCTGGCTTACAACAGCCCCGAGTTGCCGAGACTCTCGCTTTTTCCCGTACCTCTACATGACATCCGTGCGCTTGCGCAAAAATGCAGGCACGTCGAGATCGTCTTTCTCGAAGTTGGCCGCGACCATGGTCCTTGCGTTCTCGAGGGCCACCACCTGAGCGGCAGGCACAGGAACCTCGACCGGAGGCATAGCGGGAGGCATCGGTTCGGGTTCAGGCTCCCTGCGGTATTCGACCGGTTCGCGCGAAATGATCTTGGTGATGCCGGTCTCGCGGCGCCGCATACTCATGATCTCACCGTCACGGAAGCCAGTTGCAATCACCGTGATCTTTACGGCGTCCTTCATGCGATCGTCGAGAACCGCGCCAAAGATGATGTTGGCTTCTTCGTCGGCCGCATTCTGGATGATCGTCGAAGCCTCGTTGACCTCGGTCAACTTGAGAGACGCCGACCCCGTGATGTTGATGAGGATGCCGCGCGCACCGTCGATGGCGCCGGCCTCCAATAGGGGAGACGAAATGGCACGCTGCGCCGCTTCGATCGCGCGTCGAGAGCCGCTCGCTGTGGCCGTGCCCATCACCGCGTATCCCATGCCCTGCATTATTGTCTTAACATCGGCAAAGTCACGGTTGATGATCCCGGGAACCGTGATGATGTCAGAGATCCCCTGAACGCCCTGGCGAAGGATATCGTCGGCAACCTTGAACGATTCGAAGAAACCGGCGTCTTGCGCGACGGCGAGGAGTTTCTCGTTGGGAATCACGATTGTCGTGTCCACCGAGTCAATCAGCTCCGACAAGCCTCGCTCCGCCTGCTGCATGCGTCGTTTGCCCTCGAAGTGAAAAGGCTTGGTAACGACCGCCACAGTGAGAGCACCCATCTCGCTGGCAAGCGAGGCAATGATGGGAGCGGCTCCGGTGCCGGTTCCACCGCCGAGGCCAGCAGTCACAAAAACCATGTCAGCGCCCTCAAGGGCCTCGATGATCTTTTCTGAATCTTCGAGGGCCGCCTTGCGGCCGACTTCGGGATTCGCGCCTGCGCCCAACCCGGTGGTGAGCTTGACTCCCAGCTGAATCTTGACCGGCGCTCGCGACAAGCGCAATGCCTGCAGGTCGGTGTTTGCCACGACGAACTCAATGCTGTCCATTCCCGCATCGATCATGCGGTTGACCGCATTGCCGCCACCTCCGCCCACGCCGATAACCTTGATCTTGGCATCGTTGCGAGCTTCTTCGTTGAAACTGATGCGAATACCGTTTTCCTTTTTGTTCATGTCCGCCGCCTGATTGAATTTTTCTTTCCGATCTTTTGTCCCCAACAACAGCCTTTTTCCTTCACCAAAAAATTGCGTTTATGCCCCTTTCGCTGCGAACAGCGACTTGAGGCGCGAACTCCAACGATCATCCCGAATGCCGCGTGCGATTCGGGCGCGATGCGCATAAAGCACGAGACCGAGCACCGTTGCGTATTCCGGTTCCGCGAGCACGGAAGGCATCTTGGGAAGCGGCGCCGGCCAAGCCAGTCGGACGGGACGGCGTAGCACCGATTCGGCCACATCCATGATTCCTGCCAGCCGAGACGCTCCGCCACTTAACACCACACCCCCGGCACACAGATCGAGCATTCCGGCGTGGCGCAGGTTGTCACGCAACAGTTCGAAGAGTTCGCGGGCGCGCGGCTCCAGAATCTCGCCTATCGTGCGTTGAAGCACCAGTCTCGACGGCCGATCTCCGACTGATGGCACTTCCACTTCATTCGCCTCTGGAATCATGGTCACGATCGTGTTTCCGTAGGCGCGCTTGATCTTTTCGGCTTCGGCAACCGGAGTGCATAAGCCCACCGACAGGTCGCTCGTAAAGTGATCTCCACCAAGCGGGACAACGCCGGTATGGGCCACTGCACCTTCATGGAACACCACGATGTCGGTCGATCCGGCTCCCAGCTCGGCCAGACAGGCCCCGAGTTCCCGTTCGTCCGACCGCAGGACGGAATCGGCGCAACCCAACGGCTCGAAGACTGTGTCATCTACATGGACGCCGGCGCGGTTCACGGCGGTGATCACGTTTTGCGTCGCGCTGGAAGCGGCCGTCACCATGTGGATACGGACTTCCAGGCGTGCGCCCATCATTCCCAGCGGGTCGCGGATGCCACACTGATCATCGAGAATGAATTCCTGCGGAAGCAAGTGAAGGATTTCCCGGTCGGCAGGCAAAGGGATGGAACGGGCCTTGTCGACGGCCAGTCGAATCTCGTCGCGCAGGATCTCCCGCGGTCTACTGCCAAAACTGACCCCGCCCTGGCTGTTGAGGCCGCGCACGTGGCCGCCCGCCACACCCACCGTGGCATGCTCGATCGGAGCACCGGCGGTGTCTTCCGCTTGCTCGACTGCTTGCTGGATCGCGGCAATGGCTTTTTCCAGATCGACGATGACGCCCTTGCGCGATCCGCGCGACTCAGCCACGCCATGTCCGCGATACCGTAAACCGTTTTCCGTGACCTCCGCGGCCAAAACACATGTCTTGGCGCTACCTACATCGATCGCGGTCAGCAGATGTTCGCTCTGAGTTCCCATGCCTATTCAGTCGGCCGATCTTTAGCAATCGCAGGACTTGGCTTTTTTGCCTTGGCCGCTTGTCGATCCGTGCTGGATGCCACGGAACTTGATTTTGGTTTTGTCTTATCCGTTGTTTTGACTTTCGTTTGTAATGCCGCAGTTTTTTGTAATGCCGCAGTTTTTGGAACTGTGTGATGATGCGCTTTGCTCGTGTGCGCAACCACTCGCGCCTTTGGCGGCTTCGTCTTCACAACCGCCTTCGCTGGCTTCGGAGAAGGAGGCGGTCCGATCTTTGGGTTTGTTGGGGGAACGGTATGAGTGATTAGGGCCGCCGGCTTCACGCCCGCAGCTATTGCGACTTTCGCAGCATTGGCTGAGAGCGGCGGCTGCTTCGGCACATCCCGCAGGTCTGGATTGACGATGATCTGGCGGTCGTAACGCAGGTCCACCGATTCGAGCTTGGCAAACTGCTGTCGCCACTCCCGCACGTGAGCCACATAAATTTCGTAACGACTGAGAAAGTTGGATGCGCCAAGATGGACGAGCACTGCGCCCTGCGGATCGTTAGCTAGGACCTTCACGTCGTCAAGATCCGACAGATCAACCTCGCTCAGATCTTGCGAGTGGTGTCCGCCACCGGAATCCAATTCGCGAATCAGGTCGGTGTAAATCTTCATACGGGCTGCGCGCGTGGAATGCGGCTCCCCTGCATTCATACCGATGATCACGGGGAAGGAGTACTTGTTCTTGCTTCCGCTGGCGATATCCATCAGCGTTCCGCCTGCATCGGTCAGCGAGATTCTCGAGCCGATTCTGGCAAAGGCCACTGGGGTGCGCTCATGAATTTCCACTTTCAGCCGATTGGGGACGAAGCGCATAACGCTGGCCGACTCCACCCAGGGAATCTGTTCCAGCTGGGCCTTGCGTTGTGCCAGGGGGACAAAAAAAACGTTGCGCCCAATGTCGCCACCCATCACTTCCATGACTTGCGCACGCGTGACGTTATGATTGCCGGAAATTTGGATGTCATCGCTTGATTGCACGCGAAAGCGCCAGGAGTGTTCGGTGTAGCGATACATCTCGCCGCTGCCAATAACGGCAATGCCTAGCAGAAAAAGACCTACCAGGAGCCACTTCAGGCGAGAAGGCTTGATTGGGAGGAGACTACGACGGACAGAAACCCGGTTTTGTCCGCGCAAGAATGGCGACTCTTCGTCCGCGTCAAGGTCTAACAGACGCGCATCGTCGAGGTCGACGTGCGCGTACTCATCCGCGGGCGGGTAAAGCTCTTCCTGCGAGATGGTGGGACTCGACTTCCGCGCCATCAACTCAGGTCAATTGTCGCTGAGTATCGCTGAGCGAAAACACTATAACTGCTTTTTGGCGATTGAAGATAGAGAAAATTTGCAGAGATTTGCACAGGAGGGCACGCGCGATTTCCGTCAGAAAGTGAATCACGCTTCGTCCAGGATGGGATCGAAGCGCGATGTGCAAAGAAAAGTTGGAGAGAGGCGTCAGATCGGATCTTTGTCCTCGGTCACTTCGGGCATTTGCAGATCTGGCATGCCGACATGAATATTTGTCCGTGGGCAAACCAGCACGCGATCGTTCGTTACTTTCTGCATTGCCCGATTCACTCTCACGAGATTGTTTTCCTGCCAATCCTGATTGGCAATGAACAACTGATTCGCCTGCTCCCGAATCAATTCCGCCTTTATCCTCGCTTGCTCGGCCTGCAGCCGCGCCTGTTGCGCAGCCATTCGCGCGGTGGCTGCCTGCATATGTCCAAGTCCGGACTGGGTGTTTCCGAAGGCTAGCTCGGCGATGGCCGCATACTGAGACGACTTGGCGTAGACCTGGTCAGCAAGCACCGAGGCACGGTTCATCACGCTCCGGCCTGCGTGGGACCACACAAAAGTTACCGCCAAAACGCCTAACGTCGCCCAATACAATATCTTAGCGGATGCCATACGTTGCTCCTTGCCTTCAAACTTTTAGACGGTAGGCCTGCGGTTTGGTCACCAAAGACGGATACGAATCAGGATTCAGAGCAGTTCCGAAGAAAACTGGCTTCTTTTTTTTGATATTGAGGGCCTGGACCGTTGGCGCGGTCAGAGGTCTTCTCGTATCCGATCCCTAAGAATTCGATACGGCTGCTTTCCTTGTCGCCAACTTCTCCAGAATCATGGGGCCGAGTTGGGAGACACTCCCTGCTCCCAAAGTCATAATCATGTCGCCCTCTTCGGCAACGGAGGAAACCTCTTCGGCCGCTTCCGCGAACGAAGGACCGTATCTGGCTTTTGTTCCCCCGGCTTGCTGAATGCGTGCTGCCAGGGCTTCTCCAGTGATACCTGGGATAGGTTGCTCGCTGGCGGCGTAGATATCTAAGACGATGAGGGAGTCGGCATCGTGAAAGGCAGTTGCGAACTCGTCCATCAGCGATTGGGTCCGCGTGTAGCGATGAGGTTGGAACACGACATGAACTTTTCGATACCCACACTGCCGCGCAGCGGCCAGAGTCGCCTTGATTTCTGTTGGGTGGTGTCCGTAGTCGTCGATAACCTCGATCCCGGACACATGGCCGCGTGATTGAAATCGGCGATCGACACCTCGAAAGTTCTCCAGAGCCGAACGAATCTGCTCGATCGGGACCTCAAGGCCGATACCCACAGCCACAGCAGCCGTGGCGTTCAGTACATTATGGGCCCCTGGAACCTGTAGGGTGAATTCCCCCAGATCGCGTTTTTCAAATTGAACATGGAACCGACTGAAAGGGTGATGGTCCGCCACGTTCGTAGGTACCGCGTCGATCGTGACGCGGAAATCGGAGCCTCGGCGAGTCCCGTAAGTAATGATCCGACGCTGCACCTCAGGAAGGATGCCCCGCAGCGGTGCATCATCGTTGCATGCGACGACCATCCCATAAAAAGGGACCCGGTCCATAAACTCCAGGAAGGTGCGCTTTATGTCGCGCATGTTGCGGTAGCAGTCCATGTGCTCGCGGTCGATATTCGTAACCACCGCAAGGATCGGAGAAAGCCGAAGAAATGAGCGGTCACTTTCATCCGCCTCAGCCACCAGATAATGAGACTTCCCCAACCGGGCATTCGAGCCCATGGCGTCGACGCGCCCCCCTACGACCACGGTTGGGTCGAGCCCGCCAGCTGCCAGCACAGCGGCGACCATAGATGTCGTCGTCGTCTTTCCGTGCATCCCTGCGATAGCGATGCCGTACTTGAGACGCATCAG
>Ga0066388_100001646_pt1 | contig 12822 bp, 13 predicted proteins | sample PanSoiMetaGPlot6_FD_64539 | JGI IMG/M metagenome (GOLD analysis project Ga0066388, IMG submission 64539) | Tropical forest soil microbial communities from Panama analyzed to predict greenhouse gas emissions - Panama Soil - Plot 6 (Hybrid Assembly) | ecosystem: Environmental > Terrestrial >... | reverse complement strand
GAGGCAACCAAAGCCCTAAAACGCGCAGCGGCCGACGTGATCGTTATCGATCGGCATAATCATCATTGCTTTCAGCCGCTGCTCTACCAGGTTGCTACCGCGGCGCTATCGCCGGCGGAAATCGCCTGGCCTATCCGTCATATCTTGCGTCCGCAGCGCAATGCCACCGTGCTGATGGAAGACGTTTATGCCATCGACACAGCCAACAAATGTCTCCATACGCAATTCGGCATTGTGCCTTATGACTACCTGGTTATCGCGACCGGTGCGATGCACTCCTATTTTGGCCACGACGATTGGGAGAAGTACGCGCCGGGCTTGAAATTGATCGAGGATGCCACGCGTATTCGGCGAACCATCCTGATCGCTTTCGAGCGGGCAGAGGTCATACAAGATCAGGACGAGCAACGGCGCCTGCTCACCTTCGTCATTGTCGGGGGCGGCGCGACGGGCGTTGAGATGGCCGGCGCAATCGCAGACGTCGCGCGACAGACTTTGGCCGCGGACTTCCGCCGCATCGATCCACGTTCCGCGCGCATCGTCTTGATCGAGGCGGGGCCGCGGCTGTTGCCAACATTTCCGCCGGGTCTGGCTGAATACGCACGGAATACTCTGTCGCGTGTTGGCGTCGAGGTGAAAACCGATACGCTCGTCACGAAATGTGACGCGCGTGGCGTCGATCTTAAGGACGGGCGCATCGATGCCGGCACCATCATCTGGGCAGCCGGTGTGACGGCGTCGCCGGCCGCACGCTGGCTGAATGCCGAAGTTGATCGCGCCGGCCGAGTCAAAGTAAAGCCGGACCTGTCGGTACCACAGCATCCCGAGATTTTCGTTATCGGCGATGCGGCCGCGGTTCTTGATGCCAAAGGCAATCCGGTGCCCGGCATCGCGCCGGCTGCAAAGCAGATGGGGAAATACGTAGGAAAACTGATTTCAGCGCGCATTGCGGGGCACGATGCGCCTGAGCCATTTCGCTACTTTCATCTTGGCGACCTTGCAACGATCGGCCGGCGCGCGGCGGTCGTAAAATTCGGCCGACTGGAACTCAGGGGCTTTATTGGCTGGGTATTCTGGAGCGTTGCGCACATCTATTTTCTGATCGGCCTGCGCAATCGTTTTGTCGTGGCGTTCAACTGGTTCTGGGACTACATCACATTCCAGCGCGGCGCGCGGCTGATCACCGAGGTGGCGGGGAACAAAGACACTGCACGCGGCGTGGAGCAGATGCGACCATTGCCAACTCAGGAAAAACCACACGTTAGGGAGGAGTCATGATTAGCCAAGGCAAGACCTTTTTGACTGCACTTGTCGCCTTCTTGTTCGTTGCCGGTTCGACGGCAAGCTCCACCGAGCTTGATCCTAAGGTGCTGTCTTACAAGTTGCCCGATCAAATCAATTGGAGTCCGGTCTCGCCGGGAGGAAATCAACAAGCCGTGCTTTTCGGCGATCCTACCAAGCCCGGACTATACGGAGTCATGGTCAAATGGCTGGCGGGCAACCACTTCAGCCGGCCGCATTTCCACCCAAACGATCGTTTCATTACAGTCCTGTCCGGGACATGGTGGGTCGGCAGTGGGCCCGATTTCGATCCAGACAAGGCCAGCGTAGCAATGCCGGCGGGTTCGTTCGTCACGCACTATGGCAAACAGGTGCATTGGGATGGGGCTAAAGACACCGATGCGATTTTGTTGATCGTCGGCGAGGGGCCGGCAACGTCAACCCCGTTCGGCACTCCGCCTACAGGCCGCTGAACCAGTTGTAGCCCTTGTCTTCCCAGTAACCACCTTTGTCGGTGTTGGTGACCTCCATGGCCACCACATATTTCGGATTCTTGAATCCAAGCTTGGTGGGAATTCGCACTTTCATCGGAAAGCCGTAGGCACGTGGCAGAATTCGGTTGGCGAACTTGAACGTCATTTGCGTCTGTGGATGAAGCGCAGTCGGCATATCGATGGTATTCGTGTAGCCCTCTGCACACTTGAACCAGACATATTTCGCGCGGGTATCCGCGCCGACCCGCTTGAGGAATTCCGAAAGCGTCGTGCCTTGCCATGAGCCGATGGCACTCCAGCCTTCGACACAGACATGGCGCGTGATCTGCGAAACCTCCGGCAACGCATAAAGGTCCTCGAGGGTCCATGATTTCTTATTGTCGACCAGGCCGGCAACTTCGAACTTGTAGTTTTCACCGTTCACTTCCGGTGCCTCGTCTTCGTCATAGTAGGCGTTGAAGGGAAACGGCTTGGTGATGGCGCTCTCGGGATAGGTCGGCGCGAGCTTGGTGCCATTGAAGATGGTCGCCTGTACGCCGTCATTGAATTCGGAAACCTTGCGCAATACGCTTTCGGCGCTTTCGCCATCGATGATGTCGCAGCCGGTCAGAAATGCGAGCGCGCCAAGGCCCGCGGCGCCACGTAGGAAACCGCGCCGGCTGGCCTCAGGCATCAAATTGGCCGCGTCCTTGATCAGCAGCTTCGGGTCTACACCGGGGATGACTTTGCGTTGCCGCATGATGTTCTCCTAACGTCCGGTGACCATCGCACGCAGGCTCTTTGGCACGATCAGCGCCAAGGCTATATGCACGGCGAGAAACGCGACAATTGTGGCCATTGCAAAGAAATGCACATAGCGCGCGGTGTCGTATCCTCCGAATAGAGCAGTCAGTTCTTGAAATTGTACCGGCTTCCAAATCGACAGGCCGGACAAGACGATCAAGATACCTGCAATGATCACGCCAGAGTAGAGCAGCTTTTGCACTGCGTTGTAGTGAGAGAGGTCATCATGGGCGAGCCTGAGTGTCAGCGCCGCCTTCAAGTCGGAGACGACCTCAGCCGGCCGGATCGGCAGAAGCTTTTTACGGAAACGGCCGGTGAAAATGCCAAGTGTGACATAGACGATGCCATTGACGACAAACAGCCACATTGCCGCGAAGTGCCACAGTAATGCGCCAGCAAGCCAGCCACCAAGAGTGATGTCCGGCGGGAACGTGAAACCGAACAGTGGCGATGCATTGTAGATTTGCCACCCGGAGCCAATCATCACCAAGATCGCCAGCGCGTTGACCCAGTGGCAGATCCGGACCCAGCGAGGATGGATCGTTGGGGCGACAGACAAGGTCATGGTTTCGGCGGTCACGTGTTCTGCCCTTCTTGCCCTATCTTCGGTCGTCTCTACGAAGATACGACAGGACCGGGTTCGCGGATGCGCAAACCCGGGAATTCGTCAAGCGCTACTTCTTGTCCTTCGACATATCGTCTTTTTTCATCGAATCCTTGGACATCTTGTCCTTGGGCATCGAATTCTTGCTCATCGTGTCCTTCGACATATGGTCCTTGGACATACCTTCCTTCTTCATATCGTCCGCAAGAGCCGCAGGCGCCAGAGGCGCGATGGCAACTCCGGCCGCAACAAGCGTCGTCAGGAATGTACGCTTTTTCATTGGGGTTTTCCTCCATGATCGAGTTAGCGTATCCGCGCTATCACAGTGTCCGCACACATCCTCATCAGTTTCCCGTTGCCGCAAGCTGGCGTTCGGCTCACGGTTTTGTGAGAATGAAGGGACCAATTGCATGAAGGAGCAGGTTTGTGAGCGCGGCTTCGATTCCAAAAACCAGTCCGGGCAATTTTTTTGAGGATTTTCACGTCGGTCAGCAGATCCGCCACGCCACTCCGCGCACGATCACTGTCGGCGATGTTGCCTTGTATCAAGGGCTATTCGGCGGTCGCTTTGCCCTTCAATCGTCCGACGTTTTTGCGGAGAAAATCGGATTTCCACGAAGCCCGCTCGACGACCTGCTCGTCTTTCATATCGTGTTCGGCAAAACCGTGCCGGACATTTCGCTCAACGCCGTGGCTAACCTGGGCTATGCCGATTGCCGATTTCTCAAGCCGGTTTTTCCCGGAGCCACGCTAAACGCAGTTTCCGAAGTCATCGGGCTCAAGGAGAACTCGAACAAGAAGACCGGCATCGTTTACGTGCGGTCACGCGGCTTCGATGAGACCGGCGACGCCGTACTCGGCTACATACGATGGGTCATGGTGCGCAAGCGCGATGAGACCGCAACATCCCCCGGCGAAAAAGTGCCCGAATTACCAACGAGCGTGAAACCGGCGCAGCTTGGCAGTTCATGCCCGAAAATTAATCGTGCTGCTTACGACAACGTGTTGGCCGGAAGTGCAAATCGCTTCGGCGACTACAAGGTGGGTGAAAAAATCGACCACGTCGACGGAGTGACCGTCGAGGAGGCCGAACACCAGATTGCCACGCGACTCTATCAGAACACGGCACGCATTCACTTCAACCAGTTTGCCGAGAGCAAAGGTCGTTTCGGGCGCCGCTTGGTTTATGGTGGGCATGCCATCTCGCTGGCGCGCACACTCTCATTCAACGGGCTGGGCAATGCGTTCCAGGTGGCTGCAATCAATGGAGGACGACACGTGGCCCCGCTTTTCGCCGGGTGCACGGTATTCGCTTGGTCGGAAATACTTGCCTGCGCCGAAGTGCCAGCTCGCAGCGATATCGGCGCACTGCGCGTGCGCACCATCGCCACGAAAGATCGTCCATGCGCGGACTTTCCGTTCAAGTCCGATGATGACTACGACCCTTCGGTAATCCTCGACCTCGACTATTGGGTTCTCATGCCGCGCTAAAAAGGCGCAACACCCGGCTAGGCACCGGCTCGTAGATGATCAACCAGTTGCCGCGCGTAAGGCGGCAATGCCTCGACGTCGCGTACGCAGATCGTCAGCTCCCGGAGTGCCCACGGGTCCGTAAGCCGGACGGCTTTGATCGCCATCGTGCGCTCAGTGCGCTGCACAGTCGTTTCCGGCACGATGCCGACACCGACATTGCACTCGACCAGACGGCAGATGGCATCGAAGCTGCGGAGTTGCACGCGCAGACGCAGAGGACGGCCGATCCGGTTTGCCTTGTCGGCGAGGAAGCGCTGGATTGCGCTGGCACGGTCAAGGCCAACCATGTCGTAATCAAGCACTTCCGCAAAGCCGATGCGCGACCGGACCGCGAGCGGATGATTTTTTGCAACCACCAGCACAAAGCGGTCGCTTCGGAATGGAAACGTGTTCAGGCCGCCATAGTCGACGGTACCGGCAACGATGCCGATGTCGGCATTGCCTTCGGCGATCAGGCCGACGATTTCGTCACTCAATCGCTCCTCGAGGTCAACGCTGATGTCCGGATAAGCCATCAGGAACGAGCTGAGCGTCTCGGGGAGAAACTCCGTGAGCGCATTGGTATTGGACAGCACCCGCACCTGCCCGGCGAGACCGCGCGCATAGGGGGTGAGATCTTCCTGCAGGCGCTCGGTCTGCGCCAGGATTCCGCGCGCGTGCTGCAGCAAGGTGCGGCCGGCGGGTGTCGGCGTCACGCCGGCACGACCGCGAACCAGAAGCGGGGTTCCGAAAGCCAATTCCATCTTCCGCACGCGGGTGGAGGCTGCCGCGAGGGCCAGATTTGAGCGCTCGGCCCCATGGGTGATGCTGCCTGCCTCGACAATGTGCCGGAACAGGTTGAGATCGGTAAAATCGAACCGCACAATGAAGGCTCCTTCTTATTACACGAAGGCAGGCTATACATAAAGCATATTGCTATGGGCATTTTTCCGGTTCAAGCTTCGTAAATCATGAAGTAACGATCACGGCCGATGGGTCAAGTAGAAAATTTACATACCCGTCCCTTGCGGCGGCCTGATCCGTCAACGTGCAATGCGACTTCTGGGTGGAGACCTCAACGTTCGCTGGCTGGTTCTTGGTGGAGCTGACGATGACCGAGCTTGAGGCAGGAGCTCCGACAGGACTGCAGCGGACGCGCCCGCTGTCTCCTCACCTGCAAATCTACAAGCCGACCCTTACGATGGTGATGTCGATTGTGCATCGCATTACGGGCGCCGCGCTCTACTTCGGCATGCTGCTGCTCGCCTGGTGGCTGACTGCTGCAGCGACCGGGCCAAACGCCTACGCCAATGTCGAATGGTTCATGGGCAGCCTGATCGGACAGCTGGTGCTGTTCGGCTACACCTGGGCCCTGCTTCATCACATGCTCGGCGGGATTCGCCATCTTATCTGGGACACCATACACGGCTTGGAGCCGGCCGAGCGTGAAATGCTCACGCTTGCAACGCTGATCGGCTCGATCACGCTGACGCTCATTCTTTGGGTCGTGGGCTATCTCGTCATGGGAGGGCCGCGATGAGTCCAATCCAACCCATGACCACACCTATGCGTCGTGTCCGCGGTCTTGGTGCGGCTCGGTCCGGGACGCGCCACTTCTGGTATCAGCGCATCACGTCGGTTTCCGGAATTCCTCTTACCATTGGTCTCCTGCTCATCATCACTGCCTTGCTTGGCCGTAGTCACGCGGCGGTCGTGCAGATTCTGGGTTCACCGATCGTCGCCATCACCGTTTTGTTGTTTATCGTCAATACGGCCTATCACATGTGGATCGGCATGCAGGAAATCATCCTGGACTATGTCCATGAGGAGAAATGGAAGCTATTGAGTCTCATGGCCAACACGTTTTTCGTTTTCGTCGTGAGCCTCGCTTCCATCTACGCGCTTCTCAAGCTGTCATTTGGGGTCTAGTCATGGCAACGAATGGCAAATCGCGCGCCGCTCCTTCGACCAGTGGTCGCGCCTACCCGGTCGAGGACCACAGCCACGATGTCGTTGTTGTCGGCGCCGGCGGTTCAGGGCTGCGCGCCGTCGTCGGATGCAGCGAATCAGGCTTGCGCACGGCCTGCATCACCAAGGTATTCCCCACCCGCTCGCACACGGTCGCCGCGCAAGGCGGAATCGCAGCCGCGCTGGGAAATATGGGAGAGGATGACTGGCGGTGGCACATGTATGACACCGTCAAGGGTGCGGACTGGCTTGGTGACCAGGATGCCATCGAATATCTCTGCCGCAACGCGCCGGCCGCTGTTTATGAGCTCGAGCACTGGGGACTGCCCTTCTCCCGTCGCGAGGAAGACGGGAAAATTTATCAGCGCCCGTTTGGAGGCATGACGACGCACTACGGCAAGGGCACTGCTCAACGCACTTGCGCTGCTGCCGACCGCACTGGTCACGCCATGCTGCACACGATGTACGGGCAGGCGCTCCGGTATGCGGCCGAGTTCTACGTCGAATATTTCGCCATCGACCTGATCACGGATGACGAGGGGCGTTGTCGCGGTGTCGTCGCGCTCAATATGGACGATGGATCAATTCACCGTTTTTCCGCCAACATGACCATCCTCGCCACCGGCGGATATGGGCGTACTTATTTTTCGTGCACTTCGGCGCACATTTGCACCGGCGATGGCAATGCCATGGTGCTGCGCGCCGGCTTGCCTTTGCAGGATATGGAGTTCGTGCAATTCCATCCGACTGGCATCTATCCGGCTGGCTGCTTGATCACGGAAGGGTCCCGCGGTGAAGGAGGATACCTGGTCAATTCCGAAGGCGAGCGCTTCATGGAGCGCTATGCTCCTTCCGCGAAGGACCTTGCATCACGCGACGTCGTTTCCCGCGCCATGACGGTCGAAATCCGCGAAGGCCGTGGCGTTGGCAAGGAAAACGACCACCTGTTCCTCCATCTCGACCATCTCGATCCGACGGTGCTGCATGAGCGCTTGCCTGGGATCAGCGAAACCGCGCGTATTTTTGCCAATGTCGACGTCACCCGCGAACCGATCCCGGTATTGCCAACAGTGCACTACAACATGGGAGGCATCGCCACGAACTATCACGGTGAGGCTCTGACCAAGAAGAATGGCAACGATGACACGATAATTCCTGGCCTGATGGCGCTTGGTGAAGCCGCCTGCGTGTCGGTGCATGGTGCCAATCGGTTGGGCTCGAATTCATTGATCGACCTGGTGGTGTTCGGACGCGCTGCGGCACAGCGCTGCGCCGAGCTGCTGACCCCCGGCGAGAAGCAGCCTGACTTGCCAAAAAATTCCGCTGAAAAGTCGCTGTCAAGGCTCGACAAATTCCGCAACGCTTCCGGTGGGACGCCCACCGCGAAATTGCGGCTCAACATGCAAAAGGTCATGCAGGAAGACTGTGCCGTGTTCCGTAGCGGCGAGGTGCTTGATCAGGGCCATAAGCGAATTCTTGAGGTCTACGAGGGCATGGCCGACGTCCATATCAGCGACCGATCGTTGATCTGGAACTCGGATCTCATCGAGACTCTTGAACTCGACAATCTGATTGCACAGGCCGTCGTCACCATGGACTCGGCAAGGAACCGGACGGAAAGCCGCGGCGCGCATGCGCGCGAGGACTTCCCGGAGCGGGACGACAAAAACTGGATGAAGCACACATTGGCGTGGATAGATGAAAATGGCACCGTGAAACTCGACTACCGTCCGGTGCATGCCTACACACTCACCAACGATGTTGCCTATATTGAGCCGAAGGCCCGTGTCTACTGACGGACAATTGCCATGGTTGAATTCACCCTGCCGAAGAATTCCAAAATCACCGAGGGCAAGACGTGGCCGCGCACCGCGCACGCAACGCATGTGAGCGAATTCCGCATCTATCGTTGGAACCCTGACGGCGGACAAAACCCGAGCATCGATACCTACTACGTCGATCGCGACGACTGTGGGCCGATGGTCCTCGACGCCCTAATCTGGATCAAGAACAATATCGATCCGACGCTTACCTTTCGCCGCTCATGTCGCGAAGGGGTGTGCGGTTCGTGCGCAATGAACATTGACGGCACCAACACGCTCGCCTGCACAAAGGCCATCGATGATGCGCGAGCGCCTGTGAAGATCTATCCCCTGCCGCATCAGCCGGTTGTGAAGGATCTCGTGCCGGATTTGACTAATTTTTACGCGCAATACGCATCGATCGAGCCGTGGTTGCAGACCACCACTCCAACCCCGCAAAAAGAGTGGAAACAAAGCCACCATGATCGCGCCAAGCTCGACGGCATGTATGAATGTATTTTGTGCGCCTGTTGCTCAACGTCCTGCCCGAGCTATTGGTGGAATTCCGACCGTTATCTCGGCCCAGCCGCATTGTTGCAAGCCAATCGATGGATCGAGGACAGCCGCGATGAAGCAACCGGCGCTCGCCTGGACAACCTCGAGGATCCGTTTCGACTTTATCGCTGTCACACGATTTTGAATTGCGCCAAGGCTTGCCCAAAGGGGCTAAACCCAGCAAAGCAAATTGCCGAATTGAAAAAGGCCTTGGTCGACCGTCAGCTTTAAAGTCGGCTTATCCACTGAACGGATGACTGCGGTTCTTTGCAGCCTGTATGTCACTTTAGCTTGAAACGCAGTTCAGTGTAGTGCACGGTTCGCCCGTTTTTAGGGTGATGCTCGTGCAGTTGGGTTTGTGTTTTTTGATCGCAGGCGTTCTGCTGTGCGCCGCTTGCAGCCCAATCTCAAAATTGCCGCCACTGCCGCAAGAGGAAGTAGAAGCAGAACGGCGTAAGCAACAGACCGATCATGTCCGCGAATACTTCGCGCACCTTGGCCGTCTTCACAGTGTCGCCTTCCGCCTGCGCGTCGCCAACCGTGATTTTTGCAAGGATTGGGCCTGGGCACAGATCGGCCTAGGCGCCGGTACGGTTGCCAGCCTGCCGAGCAGATACCGCTCCCTTACTCATAACGTGCTATCGGTCAGTGGCACACAAGCGACTGTCTTGTCAGTCGCAGAAACTTCGCCGGCCGCCACCAGTGGAATCAAGCCGGGCGACCACCTGTTGACCTTCAACAATGAGCCTGTGCCGGGCGCCGACGCCACGGGATGGATCGGCGGATATGTGCGCAACAACGGAGAGCGACCAATCCGGATTCTGGTGCGCCGGGACGGCGTCGATGAAATACGCATGGTAACGCCGGTAAAGGCGTGTGCAATTCCGATCGAGCTGAAATCCGATTCGTCGCCAGATGCCTTCTCGACCGGTGACAAAATTGTCATCCATTCGAGCATTCTTCGAATGGCCCGGACCGACGCACAGCTGGCCTTCGTCGTCGGGCACGAGCTAGCGCATGCCAATCTCGGCCATCTGGAAACACGGCGCGCGAACGAATTCCTCGGCTGGGCCGGCGGAGCGGCGATCGATGCTGGTATCCTGCTCGGTGGGATCCCGACCGGCGGCGTATTCAGAAGGGAATTCGCGCGCGCGGGAGAACGGGCATTCAGCGTCGAGTTTGAACGTGAGGCCGACTATGTCGGTGCGTACTATGCGGCGCGTGCAGGCTATGTTCTTGCGGATGCGGAAGAATTTTGGCGGACTCTCGCGATGGAAAATCCCGACAGCAATCGCATTACAGTGACGCACCCGATCACGCCCGTACGCTTTGTGCAAATGCAGAAGGTTGCCGCCGAAATTGCCGATAAACAGCGCCGCAATCTGCCATTGGTTCCGGAGCTGAAGCTCAGCCAGGCAGGTACGGAACCAACGACGGCCGCCGCGGAAAGCGTCCATTAGCCCCTGGACCCGCTGGGCGACCTAGGCGCATTTTTTCGCCTGGCAGAGATGCTCGAGTTCGGGAAACGGTTTGAAGGCCGCGCTCCCACACTGTTCCTTTGTCGCATCAATCAGCTGGTTGAGATGACCGCCATAGAAAATGGCCATACGATCCTTTGGGCCCGTATACTCCTTATACGCATTTCGCGAATCGAACCGAACACAGACCACATAGCGCTCTTCCCTGGCTGCCGCCCGCAGCACTGGATCGCTGACGTATGCGCTTCGTATGTTGGTCGGATCGTCGAGCGAAGTCGTCAGCGTCGTCAAGATTTCGCTTTTGTAGTCGGTCGGAAAAGCATTCGGATTTTCTTCCGGCACATTTTTGTTTGATGAACAAGCAACCAGCGCCAAAACAACGATCACAGGCCAACAAGCTTTCACGACACGTCGGATCATCGACCGCTTCCTGGCTTGTTCAGTCAAGTTTTAGCTTGCGCCGCCTCTGACCCAGCGTGCGAAGACGCAGTGCATTGAGTTTGATAAAGCCCTCGGCGTCGCGGTGGTCATAAGCCACGGCGCCTTCCTCAAAAGTCACCAGCTCCTGATCGTAGAGAGAATATTTGCTCTCGCGGCTGATGACGGTGGCGTTGCCTTTATAGAGCTTAATCTTCACACGGCCGGTCACAAATTCCTGGCTTTTGTCGATCGCCACTTGCAGCATTTCACGTTCAGGCGCGAACCAGAAGCCGTAGTATACGAGCTCGGCATATTTCGGCATCAGCTCGTCCTTGAGATGGGCGGCTCCGCGGTCCAGTGTGATAGATTCGATGCCGCGGTGGGCGGCAAGCAAGATTGTTCCACCCGGCGTCTCATACATACCGCGCGACTTCATGCCGACGAAACGGTTCTCGACGAGATCGAGTCGGCCGATGCCGTTGGCGCGGCCGAGATCGTTGAGGTGCTTAAGAAGAACCGCCGGGGTCATTTTCTCGCCATCGATCGCGACGGCATCGCCACGTTCGAAGTCGATCGCTATGATCGTTGGTTTGTCCGGCGCCTTCTCCGGATCGACTGTGCGGGAAAATACGTAGTCCGGCACGTCCTGGCCTGGATCCTCAAGCACTTTTCCCTCGGACGAGGTGTGCAACAGGTTCGCATCGATCGAAAACGGCGCTTCGCCGCGCTTATCTTTGGCAATTGGAATCTGATGCCTTTCAGCAAACTCGATGAGCTTGGTCCGCGAGGACAAATTCCACTCTCGCCACGGCGCGATTACCGTCACATCTGGCTTGAGCGCATAGTAGGTCAGCTCGAAGCGGACCTGATCGTTGCCTTTGCCGGTTGCGCCATGTGCCACCGCATCGGCGCCGACTTTCTCCGCAATCTCGATCTGCTTTTTGGCGATCAACGGCCGCGCGATGGACGTGCCAAGCAGGTATTGCCCCTCATACAATGCATTTGCCCGGAACATCGGAAAAACGTAGTCCCGCACAAAATCCTCGCGCAGATCTTCTACGAAGATATTTTCCTTTTTGATGCCAAGCAGTAGCGCCTTGTGTCGCGCCGGTTCTAGCTCATCTCCCTGGCCAAGATCCGCGGTAAAGGTGACAACTTCACACCCGTAAGTGGTTTGCAACCATTTCAAGATGATCGAGGTATCGAGCCCGCCGGAATAGGCGAGCACGACCTTCTTGACTTTGTTTGTCTTGCCGTCAGGCATCGATAACCGCCAAGTTCGAAAATTGCGCGGACTATAGGGCTAAAGGTAACCCACGCAAAGTCCGCCGCAGTAACCTGTCGCGCTATTTTGTTCTTCTGCTTCTGGTAAAAAATCGGACTAACAAGTCGTGAGCAGGTAAAGCCGCTCTCTCGAGCGCACGCTCAACATCATCGTCCGAAAGACGTGTGCGTGGCCACCGGTAGATGAACGCGTAGGTGATCCAGATCACGAGAAACGTAAATACGCCCGCGAAGATGACGTCGGATGGGAAGTGAGCTCCGGCCATCACGCGTATTGCGGCCATGCCTGCGCCTAGTGCAAGAGCGGCGCCATAGGCAAGAGCACGCCACTGCGGTGGCGTCAATGCTGCCGGCGCCATTGTCCAGACAGCGCCAGACACATCGCCGGAGACAAATGCACAGTTGGACGGGCATGTGCCACGTGGATCCCACCAGGCGACAAACTGATCACTGCCGCCGAATTGGGTCACGTCGATCGGACGCGGACGGCCCCAGTGGTCCTTCAGAAGCACATTGGCGAGCAACCCCGGTGCCAAAATCATGGTGCTTATCAGGAAAACGACGGCTCGTCCTGGTATAAACATCTTGCTTCGCGGTAGGATCAGCTTGACGAGCAGCGCGAGCACTGCCGGGGCCAGCAG
>Ga0066388_100001645_pt1 | contig 12823 bp, 11 predicted proteins | sample PanSoiMetaGPlot6_FD_64539 | JGI IMG/M metagenome (GOLD analysis project Ga0066388, IMG submission 64539) | Tropical forest soil microbial communities from Panama analyzed to predict greenhouse gas emissions - Panama Soil - Plot 6 (Hybrid Assembly) | ecosystem: Environmental > Terrestrial >... | reverse complement strand
CAGTGGACTGGGTGCTGCCCATGAAAAAGGAATCGTGCACCGCGACTTGAAGCCGGACAACGTCTTCATCACGAAAGACGGCCCGGTAAGGAAACGTTGTAATGACGCCGGACGGAAAGACATCCGTCTACCGCTACCGTCTAGCCACGACAACTTTGTATCTAGCTGAAGGATTGAAGTAAGGTCTACGCATTTTTGCCGGGTCAGTGAGATTGCGCCAGTTGCGGCACGGCCGAATGTAGTTCCCCAACAATTAAGCGCCAATTCTGTCTCCTTCCTGCACTGTGAACGTCAGATTATCCGCATTCTAGTCAGCGTGCGATTTCTGTGTTGAATTGAGGTCCACGCCAAATGTTTAAGTTGTGAATAGGAACGGGCGGCGCACGCCCATCGACGCTGAGCCGATGGTGTGCGATTTTGCCGACGAAGAGAAGCTTCGAGATGTCGCGTAAAAGCGGGAATGCGGATAAACTACACTGCTTGTTCCACAAACCGAGGTGAGATTATGCCTGCACTCACGCTAAAAGAAGTCAGCTGGCGGTTAATGATTTGCCTATTCAGTCTTGTATTGCTGGTCGGCACATCGCCGGATGATCGGCAAATTACCGATCCCAGCTCTGTAATATCCGTTACAAACCCCGCGGCAGGTCCGGTTCCTATTTCCCAACTCTATTACACTCGGAACACGTTTGCACCAGCCTGGTCTCCGGACGGCAGCGAAGTAGTCTTCACCACGAATATGACTGGACGATTCAATCTCTGGAGGGTATCAACTTCGGGAGGATGGCCCATTCAACTGCTGCAATCTGAGGATCGCCAATCGGGCGCCGTCTGGTCGCCGGACAAAAAATGGATTGTGTTTGAGCAGGATTTTGGCGGAGGTGAACTCTACGATCTCTTTGCAGTATCCAGCGATGGCGCCGAAGTAATCAACATTACGAATACTCCGGAGGTGTCTGAGAGCAACCCGCATTGGTCTCCCGACGGCAGCATGCTAGCCATGTCCTACCGGCCCAAGACGTCATCGACAACCGACATCGCGCTGCTCGACTGGAAGACGAAAAAGGTACGCAAACTCACCGATGAACAAACCAAGAATCGCGAGTGGTATACATCGATCTGGAGCGCAGATGGAAGGACGATCTATGCTAACCGTGTCAATGCCGGCTCCACGGATTCTGATGTTTACAGAATCGACGTAGCAACGGGTAAGCTGGAAAATCTTACGCCGCACCAAGGCAACGTCATTTACAGTGTCTCCTCGGTTTCGCCGGACAGCCACACACTGCTGATCAGTTCGAACGAGAACGACGGATACGAAAACGTCGCTTTGCTGGATGTCAACAGCAAGCAGAGAACTTGGGTCACCAACGTTAAGTGGGAAGCTAAGGCTGGAGATTTTTCCCCTGATGGCAAGAGCTTTACGTACACACTAAATGCTGACGGCCGAACTGACACTTACCTGGTTGACGTCGAGTCCAAGCGCACGGCGAGGCTGCCCTTCCCCGAGGGAATCTCTTCTCCTGCGGGCAATCCCACTGCGTTTTCCGCCGCTGGCGATCGTCTGCTGGTTTCGCGCCAAAGCTCGACTGAACCTGCCGATCTCTGGGTATATGACATTGCCACTCAGCAATCAGGGCAACTAACCTTTTCTGCAATTGCCAGCCTCAATCCTTCACGCCTACCTTCGTCCCAGTTGGTGCACTATAGAACTTTTGATGGAAAGATCATCAGCGCTTTTCTGTGGGTTCCATTCAATCTAAAACGGGATGGCAGCAATCCCGGAATCGTACTTCCCCATGGCGGCCCCACGGGCCAGACGGTTGATAGTTTCAACAAAGCCGCCGCAGCTCTCGCATCGCGCGGCTATGTTTGCATTGCACCGAATGTTCGCGGGTCCACGGGCTACGGGATGAAATTTCAGAAAGCGAATTACAAAGACCTGGGTGGGGGTGATCTCAAGGACGAAGTATACGCGGCACGTTTCCTAGCCGCTACCCAATACGTGGATCCCAAGAAGATAGGCATTACCGGCGGTTCCTATGGGGGATACATGGCAATGATCGCCATCGGCAGGACGCCAGACGTCTGGGCTGCAGCCGTCGAACTCTTCGGAATCACGGACTGGTTGACAGAGCAGGAACATGAAGAACCCACCCTGCAACAGTATGATCAATCAATCCTAGGGGATCCGGTGAAGGACCGCCAGTCCTACGAGGACGCCTCGCCGGTCAAATACTTCAAATACGCCAAGGCCCCTCTCCTTATACTGCAGGGAGCCAATGACATTCGTGACCCCAAGGAAGAAGCAGAGCAGGCGGAGACGATCCTGAAGAAGGAAGGCAAAACTGTGGGATCTCACTATTATCCTGATGAAGGACACGGCTTTGTCAAACGCGAAAACCAGATCGATGCCATGCAACGCACCGTTGAGTGGTTTGATCACTATCTGAAAGGCCAACCTTGATCGAGACCCCAAAGAGGACACCTCAAATAGTTTCTATCCAGCACTAGTCGATCTGGCTGCAACCCCCTATGCAGCACTTAATTCGTGGACTCATCAAAGCGAGCACAGAAGCCGAAGAGCCCAGCAAACTTCGCTCCCTCTTACCTACCGCTTACGCTTCTTCAGTACGATCGACTTGGCATCGTCGGCAAACGCTCGGTAGCACCCCTTTCGGGGCACAACAGCTCCTCAGACTCGAGCTACCGCGACCCGGTAACAGATAATTCGAGGAATGGATAGATTACAGCCCAAAAAAGCAAGAGCCCACGGAGCGTGAATCCCGGCGTGCGGATCCAGTTCGTTCTGACCAGACTCAGATGGACATCAATATCAAAGCCCAGCGGGAGAGTTCTCTGAGCCGAGATTTGAAGAGTCAGGGTCGACGCAGAATGATGCCACAGATACCGCCCAGACCGCCAGGAATGCGGCTTGATTGTTTCGACGCACTGATTCTGTTCATAGAGTAACCGCCTACAGGTAATTGATTGTGATCTTCAGAATCACGCTCCCCCCTGAGTATGGAAACGCCGCTGCGGAGAATTTGGGGGGCCCAAAACGCCCCTTTGCATTGTTTGACGCTCCTACGCCCTCACGGGGGATTCCCATAAAATTCGTGTCCAACTTCCCGTTGGAATTTTCGTCGTGAAAGACCGACACGGCATAGGTCCCTGGTGGGATGCCTTGAAATTCGCATTTTGCATGCTGGCTCACGATCGTGGAGTGGGCACGCGCGACAGCTTTGTCCGGCTTCTTGGGAAAATCGGCGGCGGATGAAAACAACGCGCACAGAACCTGGCCACGATCGCTGTGAAGTCCGTCAATTGCGACGCGAATCACGTTCTCTTGCGAGTTGCTGGACTGTGCAAGCGTCCCAACGGCGCACAGTAAAACCCCTACGAATCCCATCATACGAAGTGACCTTAACCTCACAAAACTCCTTAAAATGTCCATGCGGAATGCCCGAGCAATCCGACCCGCCCTCAACTCAGTGTACGCATCGCCTTCTCAAAGGGTGCAGCCCTTTTGAGGGGCTGCGCCTGTCGCCATGCCGCGTCCTCGGCAGCCCGATTGTAACAAGCGGCATTCTGGAGACCCTCAAAGTTCACCTGCTCGAACCGATTGGTAATATGAACCGCGGCAGCTGCAACTTCTTTCCCAATCGCCTCAAATCGGGAGTGAATTCCTGCGCAATGTTGGTAACGGCAAGGCTGCCGAATTCGATGCTCATCCGGCTGACTCCATGGTTCGTATCGTTGTACCCACGGGGCAAATAGGCGTTTCCAACAAACCCAGCCGAAGCTGAGGCGGCAAAATTCGAAAGGGCAAGCCGCGTGTGCCCGGAGTCCGATTTGTCGAAAGCGGTAAACACTATAGCGTGCATCACCCGCGCTAGCGGGCTTAGGCTCGACGAAGGAAAATATCGAGGATCCTCATGGAACATAGCTCCCGTTAGAAACTTGCCGGTTTGCGCAGCCGTCTGAAATGCAAGGGCGTCCCCATACAGCCGACCGAAGGCTCCTGCGCCATTACGCCATTGTTGTGGATAGCCAGCCGGCGGCTTAGCCAGTTCGGGCGCCGCGGCGAAGAGCGCGCCAATGAAGGCTCCAGGCCCAAATGAGTGACGCGCAAAATAGCTGGCTTTGCCCGCGAAATCGAGCCTGTTGCTCGAGGGCGCATTGAATAGACTCGTCGAGTCATTGACGTGATGGGGAAAATCAAGCGCATTTTGGAGATCGACTGCCTTCTCAGTCGGCATCGAAAAAGAGCGGGCGTCCCAATCAACATCCGCTCCCACACTATCTCCACGCACCTCCTGGCCACGCAGAGCGGTGCCCGAGAATATCAATGCGACGATGGCGATGAACGAAACCGAGTACTTCATTCTTACCAATTCTCCGACTGAGCATGTGCTCATTAATAATGGGCAGATGCTCACCCTAGCTTGTAGCCGTCAGTCATTGTCAAGGAGTATTTTGTAAAATCTTTCGTGCATGTAGGATAACGGCCATCATGGTAGACTTCAGGTCACTATTAACATGAGCATACGCTCATTTATCAAACACGGCCGCCGGAAACTCAGGCCAGCACATTGGTCGTCAGGGGAGAAGACGATGCCTATCGCCAAAGCCGAAACTCGGCAGCTAATTCTGGATGGCGCAAAGAAAGTGGTTAGAGAAAAGGGACTGGCAGGTGCGACGACTCGGGAAATTGCCCGCGCCGTAGGATGCGCCGATGGAACTCTGTACGTTCACTTCGCCGATCGGGTGGAACTCTTTCTTGCCTTGCTGCGGCAAAGTCTGCCTCCCATGACCGGTCCGCTTCGCGAGCTCGAATATCTTGCAGGGCGAGGCACCGTGCGAGCAAATCTGGAGACCGTGGCTCGTGGAGCGCTTGCATTTATGCAGGAAATCGTTCCACTTGCCGCTTCCTTGTTTGCGGAGCCGGAGTTGTTGCGCGCCCACCAAGAGGAATTGCGACGGCGCCATGAGGGACCTCACATTTCCATGGCTGCGGTAGAAAACTACATTCGGGCGGAACAGCGGCTTGGCCGCGTCGACAAACGTGCTAATCCAAAGATTGTGTACGTGATACTCTTTGGCGCCTGTTTGCATCGCGTGTTCATTTCCCACTTTCTTGGGCACCCGGTCGGTCCATCAGATGAAGTCTTCGTTAAGCAGGTAGTAGCGACGACGATTAACGGTTTGGGAACCGATTGAGGGAAGAGAGAATAACACCCCCTCTGGCACTCCTTGGTCGAGGCTCTGAGGACTGTTGGAAGGTGCTCGACGGAATTATTGCGCCATGCAACGGCAAAGACCCGACTAAACCACACTGGACACCCACACTCTAGCGCTGACTCTTCAGAAACGAGCACCTCATAGCAAGGAGGTCAGTATGATTCGTCCCCAACCAGCTTGTACCGCAGTTGTACCGCGAGTGTGCGAGGGTGGCGACCTACACATACGGACGGGTATCTCTGGATCGAAATCTCTACGCTTTCGCATACTTCAGCCACTTCAGCACTTCCGGCAGCGTCGCCCTCTTCCCGTAGATCAGCACCCCAATGCGGTAGATGCGCGCGCACAGCACAAGCAGCAAAGCCTCCGTCCCTATCAGCAGCACCACCGACGACAGGATCTGCCAGAGCGGCGGAGTCTGCACCACAATCCTTCCGAACATCAGGATGGGAGCGAAGAACGGGATCAGCGACATCCACACCATCGCGGTTGAATCCGGAGTGCGGATGACTGGCGTCAGCATGAACACCGAGAGCACCAACGGGATCACGCCCAGGAATTGCATCTGCTGCCCTTCCTGTTCGGTGGTCGTCACCGCGCCAATCGCCGCGTATATCGTGCTGTACAGCAGGTACCCTAGTAGGAAAAATATCGCAAAGCAGGCGAATACCAATGGTGAGACCATCAGGTTGCTCAACTTCGGCTGCATCGCCAGCGATGGCAGCGCCACTACCCCGGCCATGACGATCCAGACGACAATTTGTGTCAATCCGACCGCGCCCACGCCGAGGATTTTTCCCGCCATCAATTCGGTCGAAGTGGCCGACGAGAGCAGCACTTCCATGATGCGCGAATTCTTCTCTTCCAGCACCGACCGCATCACCGAAATTCCATAGAAGAGCACGGCCATGTAGATCAGCATGATCATGACCACGATTTCCAGGATACGGGCTGTGCCGTTGCTCTTGGTCTCGCGCATGCCTTCCACGCGAAACGAGTCGACCTTCACTGGCTTAAGTAGTTCATCGGCCTGAGCCGCAGACACGCCCTTCTTCGACAGTTGCTGCTGCAACACGATCCGGCCAAGCGTGTCGCTCAACCATGCCTTCTCGCGCCCGCTGGGCATCTCACGGCCATTCCACGAAACGTCGTGCACCGCGATGGCGCCATCGGTTAGCCAAAGATAGTCATCGATGTCACGTGTGTTGATCCGCTGGCGCAGAGCGGCACGCTCGGAGTCCGTTGGATTCGAGTCAACGTCGATCGTGTAGAGGTCCTCCGTTTTCTTCTGGGTGCTTTCGCTGTCCGATTCGTCGGCCTCTTGCGAGAGCGGCTGAGCGAGCAGTTGTTGCCGCAGCTGTTCACCGAACTCACGTGTCGAAGTGACCAGCACGAGATGTTCCGCCTTCTGCCCGATGGTGGCGATTTTTGCGGGAAGCGCCATCGAGACCGTCATGATGGCCGGCAGCAAAAGCGTCAGTACAAGAAAAGATCGCGTGCGCACACGTTGCAGGTATTCGCGTTTGATGATCAGCCAGGTATTACGCATTGGATTTTCCTACCACGTCCAAGAATATTTCTTCCAAAGAGGGTTCCATCAATTCGAACTTGCTCAGCCGCGCCTTGGAAGCGGCGAGCTGCAAGAGTTCTTGCGCGTCAGCGCCAGGAGCCAACCGCACCTCTACGTAGTTGCCGTAATCGTTAAAGGATTGCACCAGCTTCGGCTGGTGCAGGAAGCTCGATTCACCTTCATATCGAATCTGGACGCTCAGCTTGCCATATCGGGCCTTGATCTGGCCGAGCTCGCCTTGCAGAACCGCCTTTCCATGATTGATGAGGCAAATCGATTGGCACAGGCGCTCAGCCTGGTCCATGCGGTGCGTCGAGAACAGAATGGTCTTGCCATTCTTCGCCAACTCCAGGAAGGCATCTTTCAGAACCACGCTGTTCGCGGGATCGAGGCCCGAGAAAGGCTCATCCATGATGATCACCTTGGGATCGTGAAGTACGGCGCCGATGAACTGAACCTTCTGCTGCATGCCCCTGGAAAGCTCTTCGACCTTCTTGCCCATCCAGGTAGTAAGCTCGAAGCGCTCGCACCAGCGGCGGGAACTGGCGTCGGCGTCGGACCTGCTCATTCCCTTGAGCTGCCCAAGAAAGACGAGATGCTCCGATACTTTCATCTTCTTGTATAACCCGCGTTCTTCAGGCAGATAGCCGAAACAAGAGAGATGCGCACGGCTGAGCGGCTGGCCAAAGACATAAATCTGACCGGAGTCGGGCACGATCATACCGATGATCATCCGGATCGTGCTAGTCTTGCCGGCACCGTTCGCCCCAAGTAATCCGTAGATTCCCCCGGGCGGAATGGATAGCGAAAGATGATCGACGGCGACGAACTCGTCATAGTTCTTAGAGATGTTGCTGAGTTGTACCAGGTCGATGGATGTGTTTTGGGTCAACAAACTGCTGGAAGGCAAGACGAGTGTTTCGATCAGATTCATAAAGCTGATAATCCCTTCGGAGCGCAGGGAATAAACAGGAATGATAATGCGGCAAGCCAAGTTTCGCTACGGGCCTTGCGTTTCGGTTAGTGCAGCGTCATCCCGAACAAAGCCGCTTTTCAGGCGAAGCAAAGGATCTCGCGCGCGACTAAGGTACACTCGGGGTAGGTGTGTGTCTCAGCACGGAGCGGGAGTGCGTGTCGCGACTTCTTTTCTCTTGCTAGCGATGATCGGCTCGAGCCTTTTTTCGGAAGCGCAGAATCGCGTTGTCATAGCTGTCAGCACGGCCTTGGATGGCAAAGGGAAGGTGCTGCACGATACCCGCATCATCGTTTCTGGCTCCAAGATCGTCGCCATCGATCGTACCGCTTCGCCAATCGACTACGACCTGCGTGGAGGAACGGTGATGCCAGGTTGGATCGATTCGCATGTGCACATCACCTCTAGCTTCGGATCGGACGGCAAGAACGCAGGGATGGGCGCCGACACACCCGAACGCGCGTATCGCACCGCAGCGAATGCTTACGCTACGCTGCTCGGCGGCTTCACCACGATCCAGAGCATGGACGGGGTCGTCGCACTTCGTGAGGCGGCTGCTCACGCTGGGTTGCCGGTGCCCCGAATATTGTCTATTGTCGAGCCGCTCGTCGGCCGCGGCGAGCAGACGGGAACGCCTGAAGAAATCCGCTCCTTTGTCCGAAGACAGAAAGACGCGGGCGCCGATTTTCTTAAGATTTATGCCTCAGGTGGCATGCGCCAAACCGCGCAGACAATTCCTCAACCAGTCCTTGAGGCGGCGTGTGACGAGGCGCGCCAGATCGGCCTGCGCACACTGGTGCACGCGAATTACAGTGCCGTTCACGGGGCCATCGCTGCGGGCTGTATGCAGGTTGAGCACGGCCTCGGCGCCACAGAAGCCGACCTGCTCGCGATGGCCGAGAAAGGTATTTACTTCGACCCGCAAGGTGGATTGCTCATTCAGAACTATCTTGACAATCGTGAGCGCTATGCCGGTACGCCATTCTTTCCCCACACGGCGCAAGAGTTTGAACCAATGAAGGAGCTAGTGTCTATCACCCACGACGTCATTCAGCGTGCACGTAGGATTCCCGGTCTAAAAATCGTCTTCGGTACGGATGCGCTCGCCGGTATGCACGGCCACAATGCCGAAGACCTGATCAATCGGGTGGTTGCGGGTGGCATCGTCCCGATAGACGCTCTAGTCTCCGCAAATTCACTTGCCGCGGAGGCGATGAAAATGTCTGATGAGATCGGCACGCTTGCGCCTGGACTCGAGGCCGACATCATTGCGCTTGATGGCGATCCGCTGAAGGACATCTCCACCGTGCGCCGCGTTGTTTTCGTCATGAAGGGCGGAGTGGTCTACAAGAACGAGACTAGCCGAATACCGCATAGTCGCACAGATTTCAGAGCTGTCAGATGAGTGCGACCCGAGTTAGCCACACATAATGAAGCAAGACGAGTTATCGGCCGTCCACGTATGACCGAGCGCAGAACTTGGCTGGGCTTCTCAATAATTTGCCACTGTTGCGGTTATTCGGTGTGTCGCCGAATGTGCCGCATGTTCTTCCCTGCTCACGCCCTCGTTTCGCGATCACAAGTTTTGCTGGCGATTCTTTGAGATTCATTCGCTGCCTCCACCTTTCGCGGCGCTTCTCTGATGGCGGCGACAGTCCGGTCAAGGATGTGCGCTCCTAGCTAAAAGCCTACAACGTGGAAATGGGTCTCCTTCCGAAAGCGCGTTAAAGCGATCCACGACGGCGTCGGCTTCTGAGCGAGACACTCGCACTTGACCTCACGGCGTCCCGGAAGGCGCGCCCGCCGTCTCCCAGGAAAATGCCAGGAATGAAGAGGCGCTCAAATCAATTGCCGGCTCCACGGTGGAATACGACTGCACGTTGTCCTTATAAACAGAGGTTGTGCCGTTGAATTGGGCGAATTGATCCAATCCACTAGGAGGGCAGGCCACCATGCTGGTCAGCGTACCTCTCGCAGCGAAGGAATTCGGTCCCTCCACCACTGCACCCGAGAGGAACGGTGGTCCGTTTGGCGGAGACGCGACGAGGTTGGTTACCTGGTGCTGCATGCACAGCGGGAAAGTCGTCCCATCGTTCACGATAAGCGACGTGCCCCATCCGTTCGTTCCCAGGATATTGGCCAGTTGCCGGTTCGCGTAGACGGCGGGCGAAATCCCGCCGTTTAGCGCTGGGCCGTTCAGGTAGCTGTATTCCGCTCCCATGACGGCCAACCCGGCACCGTGTGATGTGGTGTCGTAGGTGTTCCACGGGAAACCGAACCCGAACGGGTCCTTTGCGCTTTGGGCGATCGCATTGTTTAGCTGCTTCTCGAGATCGGCCAGGAGAGCCGCCTGCGTGGTAGCTAATCCTGGCGGATTGCCGGCCAGCGCCAACGCCCGGTACAGGTCGAAGTGCGCCAAGCCAGTCACGTCATACAAGTTCAATGTGTCCGCTGCGTTGTTCGGTCCGGTGATATATGCATTCCCCCAATTTGCTGCCTGCTGCAGATAGTAGGTCGCTGGGTGCAGATTGATAGGACAGCTCGTGCCGCAGCTCTGCACCGCGAAATACAGTTCGGTGGCACCCCATTCGAGGTCATCGCGCCACTCCACCTCCGGATAGAAATCGTACGGTCCAGCCGTCAGCAGCCTTCCACTTGGCGCAGTGTCGGCCAAATCAAAGACGTGCTCGGCTGAGGTTAAACATTGGTTGGCGTAGCTAGCGTTGCTGGCCACGAACACGCTGTAGCAGAGCGCGAAATCCGCCGCAAGACGCCCCGCGATGTTAGGGCTGACTTTCGCGCCGGAACCGCCAGCAGTATTCTGCAGCACCGGGCGATGGCAGATGTATTGATAGGGCGAGACGCAGTTTCGATAAGTGTCGTCCGCCTGCGGTAAGCGCCAGATGTCGTGGTCGCCGACATAGGCGTGTCCGCCGGAAGCGATGGCCACCTGGTAATAGAGCGTCTGATTGCTGTCGCTCCACATCTTCTGCAACCAGTCCAAGCCGAACTTCGCCTCCGCGGTAAAGTTCGAGCTCGTCGAGCCGGAGCCCATTTGATTAGGAAAATCGCGTATGCCCACCAGCATCATCCCCACCGTGTAACTGTGGGTCTCCACAAACTTCATGTAATCGCCAGCGTCCCACCACCCGCCGGAAGCGTCAATGACGGTTCCGGTCGGCGTCAGCGAGCCGGCATTGTCTTTTTTGTCGAACGTGGGTGTGAAATAGACCTTTGCGCTTTCATCGTTGACATGGCCCGGGGCCGTGCGCAACGGAGAGGCGATGTAGTTCGGACCGTCACGCTCGTTCTCATAGTAATAGAGCGAGTTGGCGAGAGGGGTCGAGTAGAGGTTCGCCGCCGAGTCAATTTTGAAGCTTGGTGATGTCGCCGCGAACGGCCCGCTGACGCTGATCGTGTAGCTTCCGACCGTCACGAAGCTATCGAAGTCGAGGGCGTAGATGTCCGGGTAGCTGCTGCTCCACCTGCCCAAATTCGCGCCGATGGCAGCAGGACCGAATACGGTTCCGCCGGTGGAGTTCAGAATGGAGAAGGTCGCGCCCGTTTCTGCTCCCGACGCCATTAGATAGGCACGCTTGCTAGCGCCAGACACGTACCCCGCCTGGTTGACGCGCACATAGGCCGCACCCCATACGGGCAGCACGAAAGCACCAATCAGAAAGGCCGCGACCAGGCAACAACGCACGAAATTTCTAAAAATAGTCATTAGAATTCCTCTCTTTTTGTTGTTCCAGAGGTTACTGCTGGCGCAAGGCCAACATCGGAATGGGAAGTTGGAAGGCAGTGGCAGCTCCTCCCATTCCCTCCTGGCATGTGTTGGGTGGAAACGTGCAACCCGTGCCGTTGCCCTGGCAGCCGGCTGCCCAGAACATGTAGCCCAACATGCCGGTAGTCGTCCCCGCACCCGCAGGGGCGAGATCTTCCACGAAACTGGCAGCCGTGTTCTGATCGGAGTTGCTGAAATTATCACAATTGGGCTGGCCGCCGATGAGCCACTGGCTTCCGGTCAGTTTGGCGGGAGCCATCGGCGGAACCAGGAACTTAGGTAACGTGCGCGAGACTTTACCACTACTTCTGGGGAGTTTCATAAGTGCTCCTATCAGCAGAGTTGGTTCTTGCAAGACGAGGTGGAGCACGAATGCAAAGACCGCGTCATCCTACCGCGAAGCAGGCGATTACTCAACGCGTTTTATTGGAATTCTCCGACGTCGCTTGCATCGGACACGCTCTGGTGTCCGCTGCGACAGCGGCTTGGTTCAAATTGCCAAATCTGCCATTGATAACGGGTTTCGGTTTTTGGGAGCTGGGTTTTTTCCTACAGTCTGATGGCGCGCAGTGAGGCCCTACGCCGACTGAGCGTAGAAATCCTGCCGTGTTGATTGGCTCCAGATCGCGCGAAGAATGGGAGATCGTTTGCCTTGTACGTAAGCGTACAAGGCATCATAGACCTAAAGGGCGCTATCAGTAAGCATTGCGAAGGTGCAGATGTTCGAGGACTTCGTTTCCTGCTCATCACTTGAATCGGTCATCCAAGTACCTCGTCCTTTAATTGGTCAAGAAACAGTAATTCCCACGATTGGTCGAGTTCAGTCCACCGTGCTGGATCCAGCCAACATACGTCCGTTTCAGTAACATGCAAGAGCCCGTGGCCTAAAGGACAGGCTAATTCCGTCCCAACCCAACCCAAGAGCAAGCATCCGGATGTGCCAACATGCGCTGGCAAAATTAGCCTTCGAAGGCAGATACGGCACCTGCGCTGCTGGTCTACGAGCGACCACCACAGCATGAGGACACAGCCCACCGAAAAGATCCATAGTGACGCAGTTTCCCAGATGAACGTTGTTCTCCCAGGTGGAAAGACGTATGGTTCAGGCGTGAACTCGATTACCGCCGACAGTAATATTAATAGGAGAAGAACAGATTTTGCTGTTAAGAATAGCCACCACCGGCAGGCAGTGACGGCCCCGGCGTGCCTTGGATACAGATTGAGTCGCCCCGACCAGATAACCGCCAGT
>Ga0066388_100001644_pt1 | contig 12828 bp, 14 predicted proteins | sample PanSoiMetaGPlot6_FD_64539 | JGI IMG/M metagenome (GOLD analysis project Ga0066388, IMG submission 64539) | Tropical forest soil microbial communities from Panama analyzed to predict greenhouse gas emissions - Panama Soil - Plot 6 (Hybrid Assembly) | ecosystem: Environmental > Terrestrial >... | reverse complement strand
GGAAGTCTAACTCGGAATGGAGGCGGCTCACCTCAAAGCGCTCGACTTGCCGAAATCGATAACGCTCAAAGTTCGCGGCTGACCCGATATTCCAAATCGGTCCAAGATTCAGTCCTCATCACGACCCGGCAGCCGGGAGCCGAAGAATCCTCGACTGTAGGGATCGGAGGCGAGAGAAACGGATCCGCGCACTCAGTCAACGCCCTCGGGCCAGCCGCCAGACTCGAAAAGAACCTTCGACATCACGTTTATCTTCTTCATCCAACACATACAAAAGTCCATACGAACCAGGTCGGTGCGCGGCTAGCCAGCGAAACAGCTCGACAATCTGTTCGTTCCGGTGGTTCTTGAACGCTGCCACCGTCAGTGCATCGGCTCCATTCAGATCGAGCTCGAGCCTGGCGACGATGTTGTTGATCGAGTTCAACTCTGAAACCTTCGCCTGGAGTTCTCCCGCGAGTGCGCCGGCTCCCTCGATCGCATTCCGCGTGGAGCTTCGAATGGTTGCCCAGCCGTGTGCTTCGACATAGTTTGTGATTGAATTCGCGATAACGACTTCACGGCCTAACGCCGCATTTCAGCCACAGCGCAGCGATGCAGCAAGAACGGGCACGGCGCAGTCACCGTGATGTTCAGATTTCATAATGATTTGGGTTTGGCCGGGCTGGGAATCGAACCCAGACGGGAGTGACCCCAGGGGATTTTAAGTCCCCAGCGTCTACCAGTTCCGCCACCCGGCCTACCAAGAATTATCCAGGAATTCTCGGTGTCCCGTGTGGCATTCGCGCTTGCGCGCTTGGACCGCGCGGATTGTCCGTGTCGCGATGTTTGTCGGAAACCTCGACCGAGCCAATGATACGATGCGCCCGTGCCGATCATCCGTGACGATGCAGAAGAGCGCATGGCGCGGATCGACCACCTGCTTGAAGAACTGCGCCTGAACACCGAAGACCTGCACGAACTCGCCCGACACGCATTCCAACGCGCGCAAGTGGCCTTCAAGGACGCGTCCCAAATCACAAACCGATCCAAAGAGATCGCTGCCGAGGCCCGCGATACCCGTCGTAAGAAGTAGGTTCAGCGACAGAACGGCCGTGGTCGGCCAGGCACACACTGCCCTGCAATAAAAACTCACACTGGTAACGGTGGCCGACCATTCTGCGCCCACTAAGAGCGGATGGGTGTGTGGACGCGCGAGATGGCAGTGATCACGGCGGTCCCTAGTGTGAATGGACGAGCCGACCGGCATAGCAGAGCATGGGTTCTTACGACCTTTCTATCAATTCCTTATCAAGCCGAGTGGTTTCTTGGCGTTGAACGTGCGTACCCTGAACGCGATTCGATGTAGGTGCGAACATGAAACGAGTCGCGCAGATCTGCTTGATCGTCAGTCTCTCGACGGTGTCGGTGTGGGCGCAAACCGATCAAAGCCAAAGCCCTCCGACTCAACCGGTTCCGACACAGACTCAACCCGATCCGATACAGACTCAACCTGATCCGACACAGACTCAACCTGATCCGACACGGACTCAACCCAATCCGACGCAGACTCAAAGCGTTCCGACACAGACCCAAACCGTTCCGCCACAAACTCAAACCGTTCCGGCACAGACTCAAACCGATCCGCCACAGACCCAAACTGATCCGACGCAGACCCAAACCGATCCGTCACAGACCCACACCACTCCGTCACAGAGCTCTGCTACTACTGATCCCAACCAGAACAAGGCTCCTCAGCACACACACACCGGCTGGTCTACGCTCTTCAAGGACAGCGTTGGAGACTTCGTCGCGTTTCCGAGGCGCCGCTCGACATGGGTGCTGGTCGGGATAGGCGGGGCTGCGGCGCTCGCGACCCATCCGGCCGACGACTCCGTCGAGGCACACCTCGTCGGCAACGACACCGCCACCAACATCTTCAAGCTCGGGAAGTGGATCGGCAGTTCCGAAGTGCAGATCGGCGCCGCCGTCGGGTTGTGGGCGGTTGGCCGCTACATCGTGGCGCCCGCGGCCGACGAATCGCGGACGAACAAGTGGTCCGAAGTCGGATTCGATCTCATCCGCGCGCAGATCCTGTCACAGGCGCTCGTCGCGGGTATCAAGGAGTCGGTCCGCCGCGATCGTCCGACGGGCGAGTGTTGCGCGTTCCCGTCCGGCCATTCCGCGACCGCATTCGCCGCGGCCTCCGTTCTCGAGCGCCATTTCGGGTATCGGGCGTGGTGGCCGGCCCTCGGAGCCGCGACGTATGTGGCGACGTCGCGTCTCGTCGACAATCGACATTTCTTGAGCGACGTGATGTTCGGTGCCGGCATCGGCATGGCGAGCGGCTGGACGGTTGTCGGCACGCGAGGGCGCGTCTCCCAGCTCACCTTGCAGCCGGTGCCCGTCCCCGGTGGGATGCTGATCGCGTTTACGCGCGTGCCGCCCGGGCAGTAGGGCCGTTCGAAGCATGAGCGACCGCGACCCGATCAGGAATTCTTCGCTTTGAAGATTTTGGCTCTGGCGCGGTTACCGCGCCGCCGTGCGATCGGTCATCTGCTGCAGCTTGCCGCCCTTCGCCGAGAGCATCAGTTTCACCAGGGCTTCGGTCACGTGGGGCTCGAGACCTTCCGTATGCCCCTTCTCCAAACGGACGACGTCGGCGACGACGCGGCCATCTTTGCAGTTGGGATAGGTGAAGACCTGCGCCTTCCCCGGTCGCGGTTGCAGACCCCACGCAGGGTTCGGCGGATTCTGCCGCGAGCGGTCGTAGATGTATCCGGCCTTGGTGTCGACGATCTCCTGAGGCACGCTTCGCGCGCTGCAGCCGTACTTGGTCGCCCATTCCGACGCGGCCGGCAAACCCTTTTCGTCCATCTCGCGTTCCCCGGTCGTGAAAATGAACGAGAAGTCGGAGGACGGCAGTTCGCGCAGGTTCGCCGCCGGCGCGATGCCGCCGCGCCCCGCCGGAGCCGCGCCGCGCCCCGCGGTTGACGGCGGCATCACTGAGGCAAAATTCCCTCGACCGGGGCTTCCGCCCAGGCGGCCGCCGGACAGACTGAGCCACCCATCCACGATGTTCTTGAAGAAGTCCGTTCGAATGATGCGGTTCGACGTCAAGCCGCCTTGCGAATGGCCCGCGAGCCAGAAGGCCTTGATGTTCGCACGGCCGATCTGCTCGACGACCGACGTCACGATGTTCTGCAGATATTCATCGTCGGCTTCGGACCAGGTGCGCGTCGGCGAGTTCGGCGTCGCGATGACCAGGCGATACGTGTCCTTGTAGTCCAGGATGGGGAAATAGTGCCGCTGCCAGTTGCCATACGACCCGGCGCCGTGCAGGCTCAAGACGAGGGTGACCTTCTCGTCCGGCTTCAGGTCGCACGGGTAGTCGAGGAAGTACGTGCGCCGCGTTTTCATCTCGACGGCCGAGCCTTGGTTGATGACGCGATCGGTCGAACAGTCGGCGTCCGGGCAGTGCAGCGGCGGCGGCGTGACGCACGGGACGCCCGCAAGCTGCACAAACGTCTGCTGAGCCCCCGCGGAGGCTGGCCACGCCAGCACACCCAGAATCAACAGGCTCCTCGCACTCAGCGATCGCTTCATGACCGTGCTCCTTCGGCGCACTAGCCTACCACCAAGCCGCGTAGAATGATGTGGCGTGAGCGCGATCGGCCGGCTCGAATCGATCAACACGTCGCGTGGCGGCGTGCCCAAGCTGAGCGCCTTCGAAGCGCTCGTCACCGAGAACGGACTCGACGGCGATCGCCAGCGCGACCTGCGCCTTCACGGCGGCCTCGATCGCGCGGTCGTCCTCTACTCACTCGACGTGATACGAGCCCTGCAGCGCGAAGGCCACCCGATTGCGACCGGGAGCACCGGCGAGAACCTGACCGTGTCTGGCGTCGACTGGAGCGCCGTCGCCCCGGGCGTCGAGATCGCGATCGGCGACGTGCGCCTGCTGGTCACGAAGTTCGCGAGCCCGTGTGAAAACCTCGGTCCCTATTTCCTGGACAACGACTTCACGCGTATCTCGGAGAAGCTTCATCGGGGCTGGAGCCGCGTCTGCGCGCGAGTCCTGGAAGGCGGGATCGTGCGGATCGGGGATCCGATCACTGTCGGGTGCACCACACTGCTCGGCTGAGGCACACGCTCGGCTAAAGCCTCGCGCTCCAGCAACCGTTACAAACGTTCGGCTGAAGCCTCGCGCTGCGGCAATCGTTACAAACGCTCGGCTAACGCCTCGCGCTCCAGATATCGCTACAGACGCTGGAGCCTCGCGCTCCATATGCTTAGTGGACCGTCGCCGGTGGACCGTCGGGCTGCGCGAGGACTCTCGTGATCATCTGTTCGAGGCGCGCCTGTTCGATGTCGAACGGGCCCGCAACGGCGGCGCCCAACGTGATCTCGACCGCAATCACCACGCCGCCCTCTTCGTAGGGATTCACAATCCAGCTCAGTCCGCGCAGCGTGATGGCGCGATCGGCCTCGCCCGGCCGCTTCTGCCGATCCATCGCGCGCAACATGCCGTGCAGCACGACGCGCACGTCCTCGTCCGTCCACGACCCCGGCGCGCCCGCGACGCCGTCGATGACTTCCGTTTTCGCGACGTTGCTGCCGCGCAGCACGACGTCCACCGACACCTTCATGCGGTCGCCCTCAGTTCCTGCTCGAGCGCTTCGGCCGACGTGACCGGCTGACGGCAGGTAAAGTCCCGACAGATGTACGCCGCAGCGCGGCCGTTCACCGGTTTCATCGATTCGATGAACGGAAGAAGCCGCCCGAGCGCGGTCTGACGCCCGCGGTCGACACGCACGGTGATCGCGAACGGCGCGTAGAGCCGGGACAACGCGTGTGCCAGGCTGTCCCCATCCTCCACACGATCATCGTCGACGATGACGATTTGCTGAAGGCCGGCGGCGTGCGTCGACAGCGCCGCGGCCATCATCGGCACGGCCCGCCCCATCTGCTCCAGCCGGGTGCCGAACAGCCGAAACGTGCGCTCGATGCGATTCGTGCGGTCGGCGTCGGCGAGGAGATGCGACAAGACCAGCAGGTTCATCACCGACACGGAGCTGGCGGTCGGTTCGGCGCCGTCGTAGTCTTCCTTCATCCGCAGGAGCACGCTCGGATCCCGGCCGGTGGTGCTGAACCAGCCGCCTGCCGTTTCGTCCCAGAACAGCTCGTCCTGCCGCCGCTGCAGCGTGTCGGCCCACTCCAGCCACAGGGGATCGGGATCGGCCTGAAACAACTCCAGTAGCCCGAACACGAGGTACGCGTAGTCTTCGGCGTAGGCCTCGATATCCGCGTGGCCCTCGCGATACCGGCGCAGCAGCGTGCCCGACCCGGCATTCCACATGCCCTCGCGCACGAATCGCGCCGCGCGGCGCGCCGCGTCGAGCGAGGCCGACGCCGCCGCGGCGTCGCGCTCGCGGACGACGCGCGCCAGCCTCGCGCACGCGCCGATCATCAACCCGTTCCAGGCCGTGAGCACTTTATCGTCCCGATGCGGGCGCGGGCGCTCCAGGCGGATGTCGAACATGCGCACACGAGCGCGGTTCAGGACGTCGACGATATCCGCGGGCGATTGGCCGGTCTGCCTGGCGATGTCGTCGATCGAATGCGCGACATACAGGAGGTTTTTCCCGGTGAACTCCTGCTGCGGGTCGTGCGGCGCGTTGCCGTCAGGCTCGACGCCGAACCGCAGCTTCACCACACGCGCATCCTCGCCAAGCAGCGCATCGATCTCGTCGGCGCGCCACAGATAGAATGCGCCTTCCTTCTTGTGTGCAGCCGGCGCGTCCGCCTCCTCGGGCGGCACCGAATCCGCGTCTTCGGCCGAATGGAATCCGCCGTCGCGATCGGTCATCTCGCGCAGCACATACGACACGGTGTCGGCGGCGACCTCGGCGTAGAACTGATCGCCGCTCACCTGCGCGGCCTCGGCAAACGCGTACACCAGCTGCGCCTGGTCGTACAGCATCTTCTCGAAGTGCGGGACGCGCCACTCGGCGTCGACCGAGTAGCGATGAAAGCCGCCCCCGATGTGGTCGCGCATGCCGCCGAGCGCCATGGCGCGCAGCGTCCGGAGCGCCATCTCGCGCGCATCCGCGTCGCCGGTGCGCGCGTGCTCGCGCAACAGGAAGAGCAGCTCAGAGGGGCGCGGAAACTTCGGCGCGTCCCCGAAGCCGCCGCGGCGCGCGTCGAACGCCTGCCGGAACTGCGTCACCGTCCGGGCCAGCGCGTCCGTCGATGGCGTCGTCCAGACGGGCGTCGTGTGCTCGAGCGACAGCAGCCGCGCGGTGACAGCCTCGGCCGATTCCACGACCTTGGTGCGTTCGGCGCGCCACACGCGAGCGATCTCCTGCAGGATCTCCACGAACCCTGGACGTCCCCACCGCGAGGACGGCGGAAAATAAGTGCCGCCGTAAAACGGCTTCAGATCGGGCGTAAGCCACACGCTCATGGGCCAGCCACCCGAGCCGGTGGTCGCCTGGACGAAGGACATGTACACGCGATCGACGTCGGGGCGCTCCTCCCGATCCACCTTGATCGACACGAAATGCTCGTTGAGCACCGCGGCGATCGCGTCCTGCTCGAACGACTCGTGCTCCATCACGTGGCACCAGTGACAGGTCGAGTACCCGATGGACAGGAAGATTGGTTTGTCTTCGTCGCGAGCCTTGCGGAACGCTTCGTCGCCCCACGGGAACCAGTCGACGGGATTCTGTGCGTGCTGCAGCAGGTACGGACTCTGCTCGCGCGCGAGGCGGTTCATCGAGCCATTATGCCCCATGGAGTAGAATCCCCCGGATGAGCGGAGCAGGTGTACTCGCCGGCAAGCGCGTCGCCATGCTCGTCGAGGACGAGTTCGAGGATCGCGAGCTGACGGGGCCGCTCGACGCGCTGCGCGCCGCGGGCGCGACGGTGACCGTCGTTGGACCCACGGCCGGCACTCAATTCAAAGGGAAGCGCGGAGACGCCGCCATCAGCTCGGATGTGGCGGCCGGCTCGGCGCGCATGAAGGACTTCGACGCGCTGGTCATCCCCGGCGGCCACGCGCCCGACAAGATGCGCATGCGTCATGCGATGGTCGACCTCGCGCGCGACGCGATGGACACCGGAAAAACCGTCGCAGCCATCTGCCACGGCGCGCAGCTGCTCATTTCGGCGAACGCGCTGCGCGGCCGCACGCTCACGTGCTGGCCGTCGATCGCCATCGACGTCAAGAACGCCGGAGGCCTCTACGTGGACAAGCCGGTGGTCGAGGACGGGAACCTCATCACGTCGCGGAAGCCGGACGACGTTCCGGCGTTCAGCGAGGCGATCATCCGGGCCCTTGCGAAGGTCCACGCATGATCGGCCTGGAGCGCGAGGCCTGAGCCGAGCGTCACGCTCGCGGCGTGGGCGCCGCGGGCAGTTCCTCCGGCCGGCCCCGCCGCAGCCGAGCGTACGCCGCCGTGAACTCCACGCCGTAGAGCAGAATCACCGCCTGCAGATACACCCACAGCAGAAACACGACCACCGCCGCAATCGAGCCGTTGACGCGCGTGAAGCGCGACATGTCGCGCATGTAGAACGAGAAGCCCTCGAGTGCGATCTTCCACAACAGCCCGGTCACGATCGCCCCGATCCACACATCGCGGAATCGCACTTTTGCGTTCGGCACGAAGTAGAACACGAAGCCGACGACGACGATGAACAGCAGAATCGTCGCGTAGCGGACGGTCAGACTGCGCAGCACCATCAGACCCGGGAAGCGCGCCAATACCGCGGCGAACCAGCTCGCGCCAACCACGTTCGCGGCGCTGATGAGCAGCAGCGCGAGAACCAGGAGCGAGCCCGCCACCAGGAGCATCAGGAACGACAGCAGCTTGTGCGTCCAGAAGCTGCGCTGCTTCTCGACGCCCCACGCGTAGTTGACGGCCGTGGTGATGGCGCCGAAGACCCCCAGCGCACCCCAAATCAACGTCAGCGCGCCCGCGACGCCGAGCGTCGTGGTACTCGCACTGAAGCCTTCGAGCTGGTTGGTGATGAAATCGAACTGCCGCGGAAAGTATCGGAGAACGAACTCGAGCACGGCGGCGCGATCGCCGGGGGCCGCCGTCATCTGGCCGAGCACCGCGAGTCCGAGGAGAAAACACGGAAACAGCGACAGCAGCGCGTAGTACGCGATCGACGCCGCGTAGGTGAGGTTATCGCTGTTGTAGAAGCCGAGGAATCCGCGCCAGAACGACAGCGCCGTCAACCAGCCGATGTCGCGTACACGGCCAACCACAGGCCGCAGGGCGTTCACGAAGCCATTATGTCAGGGCGCTGTCCGGACTGAGCCCACGCGCGCGTGGTTTCCGCCAGCAGGTACGTCGGCACGCTCGCACCCAGCCAGAGGCGAACGAGGCGCCCGGCGATGCGGCGCCCGCGCGGGTTCGAAAGCACGACGCAGACCGCGGCGATCCCGGCCGAGACGAGCACCACGTTCGCAACTGTTCGGGCCGTGGTGCTCGTCATGGCCGTTAGCTCCGGCGGCCTCCCGTCGTGTCGGAACCGCTCGAGAAATCGGACCCCGTTCCGCGCACATCCGATCCGCTGCGGTAGCTCGACCCGGTGCCATAGCTCGAGCCGGTCGTGCCGCTCGTCGCGGCGGACGGCGCGCCAGGCTTCTGCGAGCTGGTGACATCGTGGACGTATCGCTGCGCCTCGTCAGTGCCTCGCGCGATGGCGTCGCGCGCTTTGTCGTAGATCACGCGGCCGCGGTCCGCCCACTCGCCGGCGGTCTCGGATGCTTTCCGATATTGCTCGGACGCCTGGTTCTTGAGGTTGCCGGCCTGCTCGGAGAGCTGGCCGCGCAGCTCAGACCCAGACTTCGGCGCGAACAGCATCCCCAGCCCCGCGCCCAGCACGGTTCCGGTGAGCAGCCCGATGATGAAGCTCCCTCCACCGCCACCCTCGTTTTCGAAGCGATCGTATCCGTCTCCCATGACTCTCCTCCTATGGCTGCCTACCCGCTCACACCCGGCAGGGCCCGACGCCACGAGCCTACGCAGCCGGGCGCAACATTGTCTCGATGGCGACGCGCACGCCGCGCACGAAGCCGATGACGCGGCTCGTCTTCACGCGCATGTTCGATCGCACCCGATCCGCCGTGTCGTCCACGCGTTCGACGGTCGAACGGATGGCACGGTCCACACGATGGGTTTCATCCTTCACTGTCGACGTCACGCCGCGCACGTCGTCGAGGATCACATTGACGCGCGACATCATCGGCGTGACGTGCCGCTGCTCGAGCTCGTCGAGGACCGTGGTCACGCGATGATAGAGATTCCACCCCGCAATTCCGGCGCCGATGAGGGCGATCGCCTCGAAGAGGCTGACCGCCGCCATGATCCCCAGCAGCAGGTTCGTGGTTCCTAGTTGGGCTTCCATGACTCCCTCAGAATGGCGACGTCTGGCCGCCTGGAAAACGATGTGACGGTTGAGCCGGCTCGCGAATCACCTCGCTCAGGAGCCGCCAGCTCTCGCCGGCCACGTCGGCGGCGCGCTGCACGGTGCCGCGCAGGCTGGTCAGTTCGCGCACAAAATCCTCGAGCGCCGGCTCGATGTGCCGCCGAAGCCGCCGCCCCTGATCGCTGAAGAAGAGGTACCCGGCGATGCCGCCCAGTGCGGCGCCGACGATGGTTGCGGCGACGGCTTGTCTGTCGGTCACACTACTCCTCCTGGCTGCACATATTCGGCCATCTCGCGCACGTCTACAAGTTATATGCCACGCGGGATCCGGGCGAACGGCCCAGTAGCAGGCGTTGATTTGACGAGGGTTTAGGGGACCTGCGTCAGGTTTCAAAACGCTCAGCTGAGCAGGGTGTCGGTACCGGCTGGCCGCGATTAAGTGGCGGCCGGTGTACCTGCGGCCGCGGCGCTGCGTGCGTTCTTGCCGGCGTCGCGGATGTCGTGTTTCTTCATCTTGCTGTACAAGGTCGGACGGTATAGGCCGAGAATCTGGGCCGCCTCCTGCTTGTTCCAGTTGGTCCGCTGCAGCGTCTGGACAATCGCCATCTTCTCGATCTCGGCCAGCGTCCGATGTGGCGGAATCACGAAGTCGGTAGCGCCCGTGGACTCGCCGCGAATGGACTCGGGCAGGTCCGTGACCGCGATCTCCGTGCCCTTGGCCACGAGCACCGCGCGCTCGATGGCGTTCTCGAGCTCGCGCACGTTGCCCGGCCAGCGGTTGCGAATCAGCAGGTGATAGACCGACGGCGCCAGCGTCCGCACGTTCTTCTGGTAGCGCTGGCGGAACTTGTCGAGGAAGTAGTCGCAGAGCAGCGGGATGTCTTCCGTGCGCTCGCGCAGCGGCGGCACCCGCAGCGTGATCGTGTTGATACGGAAGTACAGATCCTCCCGCAGCTTTCCTTCGCGCAGCGCCGCATCCAGATCGATGTTGGTCGCGCAGATCAGGCGGAAATCGACGTGGACGATCCGCTCACTGCCGATCGGACGGTACTCGCGCTCCTGCAGGACGCGCAGCAGCTTGGTCTGCAGATACGGCGGCATTTCGCCGATTTCGTCGAGCAGCAGCGACCCGCCCTCGGCCATCTCGAACAGGCCTTCCTTGTCGAGCGTCGCGCCGGTGAACGCGCCCTTCTTGTAGCCGAACAACTCCGATTCGATCAGGTCCTTGGGGATCGCCGCGCAGTTGATCTTGATGAAGGGGCCCTTCGACCGCTTGCTCTTGTAGTGAATGGCGTTTGCGATGAGCTCCTTGCCAGTGCCGTTCTCGCCCTGGATGAGGATGTTGGCCTCGCTGGCAGCCACGCTCTCAATGAGCTCGAAGAGATCCTGCATCTTCTTGCTCTTGCCGACGACATTGCTGAGACCGTAGCGGTCCTGGAGCTTGGCCTTGAGCTGCTCGTTCTCGTCAATCAGGCTTTTCTGCTTCAACGCTTTCTCGAGCTTGTCGAGGAGACGCTCGGCGTCGATTGGTTTTTCGAGAAAATCGAAGGCACCCGCCTTGACGGCTTCGACGGATCGAGGGATGTTGCCCTGGCCCGTGATCACGATGACTTCCGCTTCCGGGTCGATTTGCTTGAACTTGCGTACGAGATCGATACCGTCGATATCGGGCAGCATCATGTCGGTGACGACGGCGTCGGGGCGCCAGGCTTTGAAGAATTCTTCGCCCCGAGTGCCGATGAGAGCAGTCCGTACCTCGTAGCCCGCGTGCTCGAGGAGGATCTTCAGCCACTCGGTCATCGACGGCTCGTCGTCTATGGCGAGGATGCGCTTTTTCCGTTTGAGACTCATAAGTCCTAAATGTATTGAAAACGCGCAATGTGTCAATACACACTTCTACTAGGTGTCTTAATTGACGACATGTAGGTCAGCTGTATAACGGATGAAGTCGTCGGAAGTTGAACACCCGGCTGACCTTGTGGCTCAGCCGTTCTCGAGCGGGCTCGCCGGTCAGGAATGCGATAATCCGAGGCCGCATGCCGGATCACTCGCCGCCCCGGCCCCAGGGGTCAGACCCCGCACGCGGGGAGAAGGGGTCAGACCCCACGAAAAACCCGACGAACCCGGCGAAGGGGTCAGACCCCGACAAGGTCGTCTGCGAACGGTGCGGCGCAGAGATGTACCGCATGCACGCCGTGTGGCGCTGCCCCGCGTGCGGCTTCAAGACCGACTGCTGCGGCTGGTAATGGTTGCTCTCGACACCCAGATCGATCCCGCCGATCCGCTCTTCACGAGCAACCGCGATCGGATGCAGCAGCTCGTCGACGAGCTCAAGGCGCACGTCGAGCGGGCACGGGAAGGTGGTGGCGCCAAGTACATCGAGCGGCATCGCTCGCAGGGCAAACTACCGGTGCGCGACCGCATCGCGCGCCTCCTCGACAGCGGGTCGCCGTTCCTCGAGCTGTCGCCGCTCGCCGCGTTCGACATGTACGAGGGCGAGGCGCCGGGCGCGGGCCTGGTCACGGGCGTCGGCCGCGTTTCCAGTCGCGAGGTCCTCATCGTTGCCAACGATGCGACGGTGAAGGGCGGCACGTACTTCCCGATCACGGTCAAGAAGCACGTGCGCGCGCAAGAGATCGCGCTTCAGAACCGTCTTCCATGCGTGTACCTCGTCGATTCAGGCGGGGCGTTTCTGCCACTGCAGGCCGAAGTGTTCCCCGATCGGGACCACTTCGGGCGCATCTTCTACAACCAGGCGCGCATGTCGGCGGAGCGGATTCCGCAGATCGCCGTGGTGATGGGATCGTGCACGGCGGGCGGCGCGTACGTGCCGGCGATGTCGGATGAAACGGTCATCGTGAAAGGCACGGGCACGATCTTTCTCGGTGGTCCGCCGCTCGTGAAGGCCGCCACGGGCGAGGACGTCAGCGCCGAGGACCTCGGGGGCGCCGACGTCCACACGCGCCTGTCGGGCGTCGCAGACTACTTCGCCGAGAACGACGAGCAGGCACTCGAGATGTGCCGCACCATCGTCTCGACGCTGCACACCGTCAAGCGGCTGCCCGCGGACATGGCCGAGCCCGAGGAGCCGCGGTACGATCCCACCGAGATCTACGGCATCGTGAACGCGGACCCGCGCAAGCCGTATGACGTGCGGGAGATCGTTGCCCGGCTCGTTGACGGTTCGCGCTTCGACGAGTTCAAGGAGCGCTACGGCTCCACGCTGGTCACCGGGTTTGCGCGGCTGCACGGGTTCCTCGTCGGCATCCTCGCGAACAACGGCGTCCTCTTCTCCGAATCGGCGCTGAAGGCGACGCATTTCATCGAGCTCTGCAACCTGCGCGGCATCCCTCTCATTTTTCTCCAGAACATCACCGGCTTCATCGTCGGCAGCAAGTACGAGCG
>Ga0066388_100001641_pt1 | contig 12831 bp, 7 predicted proteins | sample PanSoiMetaGPlot6_FD_64539 | JGI IMG/M metagenome (GOLD analysis project Ga0066388, IMG submission 64539) | Tropical forest soil microbial communities from Panama analyzed to predict greenhouse gas emissions - Panama Soil - Plot 6 (Hybrid Assembly) | ecosystem: Environmental > Terrestrial > Soil... | reverse complement strand
GCGGGTTTTTACATCGCACCTAACCTCGTTCCCGGCCAATATCGAATCAATGTCGAAGCGAAGGGGTTCGCGACTTCGACTGCAAACGTGATCCTGACGGTGGGAGCAAACCAAAGTCTGGATTTTCGCATGAAAATCGGGGCAGCCACTGAACAAGTCGAGGTGAACACAGAAGCACCGGCGGTGCAGTTGACCTCGTCCGACCTCAGCACTGTGGCTAACGCAACCACCGTTCGCGAACTCCCTCTCAACGGCCGCAGCTGGACCGACCTGGCGACACTCCAAGCCGGTGTGGATAATGTGCAAACCCAGCCTAGCTTCACGGTTGGCGCAGATCGCGGAAATCGGGGTTTCGGACAACAGCTCACTATCTCCGGGGCCCGCCCTCAGCAGAACAATTACCGTCTGGATGGCATCAGCCTTAATGATTATGCCAATGGTGGGCCAGGCAGCGTACTGGGTGGAAATCTCGGAGTCGATGCGATCCAGGAATTCTCAGTCATCACTGGTAATTATTCGGCCGAGTACGGAAAAACGTCTGGCGGTGTGGTCAATGCTGTCACCCGTTCCGGGACAAACAGCTTTCACGGAAGCGCTTATGAGTTCATCCGGAACAGTGCGTTGGACGCGAGAAACTACTTTGACCTTGGTTCAATTCCGCCTTTCAAGCGCAATCAGTTTGGTGGAGCTGTCGGTGGTCCGATCATCAAGAATAAAACATTTTTTTTTGCGGACTACGAAGGAATTCGGCAGGCCAAAGGAATTTCCGCACTTACAACTGTACCTTCTCTGAATGCTCGACAAGGAATTCTTTCCACCGGCAAGGTAACGGTCGATCCCGCAGCAGCCGCCTACCTCGCCTTCTACCATTTGCCCAACGGACCGACCGAAGGTAATGGTGATGTTGCCGATTACACGTTTGCCGGTCAGCAGGTCGTGAACGAGAACTTCGTTACCGGCCGCGTCGATCACCGAATCTCGGACAAGGACTCCATTTTTGGAACCTACGTGTTTGATCGAACGCCCTACTCGTCTCCCGATGGGGTCAACGACGTATTGCAAGGCAATCTCGTGGCAAGACAAATCGCTGGCCTGGAGGAGACACACTTGTTCGGCACGGGCTTCGCGAATACCGTTCGCCTTGGCTTGAACCATGAACGGGTTGACGACAATTTCAGTGTCTCGGCTATCAATCCGGCGGCCGCTGATACCTCGCTTGGTGCTTTTGTGGGTAGGACTGCGACACAGGTGTTCATTTCCGGCATCACACCCTTCTTGGGTGGGGTGGGTGGCGAACCCACCTACTACTACCGCTGGAACACATTACAGGTGTACGACGATGCTGTGGTCACTTCCGGCAAGCACACCGTGAGGTTTGGTGTTGCCGTGGAGCCCATGCGGCTCAATGTCAGGGCTCTTTCCGACCCAAATGGCATATTCAAGTTTGATACTTTGAGCAACTTCCTCCAGAATCAGCCACATAAATTTCAAGGCGGCGTAGCCAGCACGTTAACGCCACGCAATCTCCGTACGACTCTTTTTGGAGTATACGTTCAGGATGATTGGCGTTGGCTGGCTAACCTGACACTCAACCTAGGCTTGCGTTATGAGATGAACACCGTGCTGAGCGAAACCGCAGGCAAACTGTCAAACTTACACAACCTCACCGACGCCACACCGCACCTTGGCGAACCCTTCTTTAACAACCCCACACTGAGAAACTTTGAACCACGGTTCGGTTTTGCCTGGGATCCTTTCCGGAACGGCAAAACCGCTGTCCGGGGCGGCATAGGAATGTTTGATGTCCTGCCATTGCCATATCAGTTCACGCTGCTCAGCACTCTGGCAGCTCCGTTCTTCCAGTACACCGCAATCAACGCTCCAGCCGGATCGTTCTATAGTCTGGATAGCCATATGATCCAGCTACCCTCGAACAAGTTGCGGGCCACTGACATCGAGCCTAACCCTAAACGGAATTACGTCATGCAGTGGAATCTCAATGTGCAACAGCAGTTCTCCCCCAATCTGACTGGAATGGTCGCCTACGTCGGTTCGCGCGGCATACATCAGCCATTTCGCGTGGATGACGCTAGACTGGCACTACCGACCCTAACTTCCTCAGGATATGTTTTCCCCTTCAGTCCCGCTGATGGCAGTCCCGGGTCAACCTTTAACGAGAACTTCGGCTCAATTCGCGGCTTATGGTACAGGGGACACTCGTACTACAACGCACTCGAACTGCAGATGGCAAGACGCATGAGCCACGGGTTCCAGGCACAGGGTGTGTTCACCTGGGGCAAAGCCATGGACACAAGTTCGGCAACCATGGCGGGAGACGCCTTCGGTAATTCGATCTCCAGCCTGCACTGGTACAACTTGGGCCTAAATCGAGCCCTCTCTGATTTCAATATCGGACGCACTCTCGTCCTTAACGGGATATGGGAAGTTCCCTCACCCAAGTCATTTTCGGGGCCGGGAAAGTGGGCGCTGGATGGCTGGCAGCTAGGGCTTATTTTCACGGCCAATGACGGCGTTCCGTCTACCCCCACCTGGGGTACTGGTGGCGATCCGTCCAACACCAACAGCAACGATGATTGGGCTTTTCCCAACCGGCTTGGTGGTCCCGGATGCAAGACCCTGACTAATCCCGGAAATCCGAACAACTACATTAAAACCCAGTGCTTCAGTGTTCCCACTGCGCCGACCCCAGCGTTTTGGAGCCAGTACTGCAATCCCATGCCAAACAGTCTGGTCGACGCAAACGGGAACCAAATTGTTATCAGCAACCCTCAGAATCCAGCACTTGACGGAGCTCCATGGTTGCCCGCTTATCCATGCTTCAATCTGCGTGGTAATGCGGGGCGCAACATCCTGATCGGTCCTGGATTAGCGAGCGTGGACTTCTCCGTTTTCAAGAACAATTACATTCGGAGGATCTCGGAAAACTTTAATGTGCAATTCCGCGCAGAGATGTTCAATGTTCTTAACCACACCAATTTTGCACCTCCGGTGACCCCAGACAATACCGATATTTTCGATCCCACCGGGGCGCCCACCGGTGTAGCAGGTATGCTGTCAAGGACAACTACTACCGCGAGGGAAATTCAGTTCGCCATCAAGGTAATTTGGTAGCCAAAACACGAATGCAATTTGCTCAGGAGAAAAAATGAAGGAATCCCGGATGAGTCTTGTCTTGATTCTAGCATTTCTAACCATCGCTGCGGCACAGGCTGCGGAAGCGCCGGTGAAGTTGGAGCAGACTTTCAAACTTCCTGCGGACGTCAAAGGGAGATTTGATCATTTCGGAGTCGATCTAAAACATAACCGCCTGTTCGCCACACCGGAGGACTATCACGCTCTGCTCGTTCTTGATATTCGGGACGGGAAGTTGCTCCAAACCGTTCATGGGATCGAAAAACCGCACGCGGTGGCTTATCGCGAAGATCTAGATCGCATCTATGTCACGGATGGAGAAGCCGGCATGGTGAGGGTCATCGACGGTAAGAATTACAAAATCATCAAAAGCATCCCGCTCCAACTCGACGCAGACGCCATGAGCATGGACCCTTCCACAAAACTGCTTTACGTAGTCAGCGGCGGCAAGGACGTAAAAATGACCTATTCTACCTTGAGTGTCGTAGGCTCCACCGAGGGCAAGAAACTCACCGACATCAAGGTTGATGGCGATACTTTGGAGGTCATGTCGCTCGAGAGCTCCAGCCCGCGTCTCTTCCTGAACAACCGCGCTAAGAATGAAATTGAAGTGATCGACCGCGACAAGCGTGCCGTTGCGGCTACCTGGCCCATCACTTTAGGGAAAACGAACGTTGCCATGGCTTACGATGAGGTGAGTCATCGCTTGTTTGTGGGTTGTCGGGGAGGTCAAATCGTTGTATTCGATACTCAGACGGGAAAAGAATTACAGGCTTTGAAAATTGCAGAAGGTATTGATGACCTTCACTTCGATCCCCAAAGCAAACTTTTATTTGCGGCATGTGGTGCGGGCTCCGGGGAAGTTGATCTCTACAAAGAAGTCGATCCTGACCATTACGAATCCGCCGGCAAGTTGGCTTCCGCAGCGGGCGTGAGAAACGGGCGGTTCGTACCCGAACTGCACCAATACTTTCTGGCCGTGCCTCAGCATGAGAGTGCAAATGCTGAGATTCGGGTCTACAAAGTTCAGTAATGCTCGGCTAGTTTTTCTCCTGGATTGATGCAGGAGGTAGGTAGCACGCCAGGGCTCCCTACTTCCGGCTCACCGGATCGCCTCGTCCGATGAAAAGGCCCAGTGAGCGCCGCTGCCAGCGCATGGGAGCACTTGAATCGCTACACGAACGGCGCCAGTCTTTCAAATCTTATGATCCATACCGGTCGTCACTTCCTGCAAATCCCCGGACCCACAAATGTTCCTGACCGGGTTCTTCGAGCAATCGACCGTCCCGTCATCGACCATCGAGGGCCGGAATTTGCGAAGTTGGGAAAGGAAGTTCTCGAAAATATTCGGCCTATCTTCCAAACCGCTGGGCCCGTAGTTATTTATCCGGCTTCCGGAAGCGGCGGTTGGGAGGCGGCGATCGTGAATACGCTTTCTCCTGGCGATCGTGTACTGATGTTCGAGACCGGGCACTTCTCACTGCTCTGGCGTCAATTTGCCGAAAGATTTGGCCTCACCGTGGAATACGTGCCTGGCAGCTGGCGCAGGGGCGCTGCGCCTGTGGACGCGGAGGCACGCCTCGGGTCCGATCGTCAGCACACCTTCAAGGCAGTCATGGTGGTCCACAATGAAACATCCACCGGAGTGACAAGCCAAATTTCTGAAATCCGCCGGGCTATATATAAGGTTCATCATCCTGCGCTGCTGATGGTAGACACCATTTCTTCCTTAGGTTCCATCGATTACCGTCACGACGAATGGGAGGTTGATGTAACGATTGCAGGCTCACAAAAAGGCCTAATGCTTCCGCCTGGCCTGAGTTTCAACGCAATTTCTGAAAAAGCCCTGACTGCCAACAAGAAAGCCAAGTTGCCGCGCTCCTATTGGGATTGGCAAGAGATGTTGAAGCATAACCACATGGGTTTCTTTCCTTATACTCCTGCCACCAATTTGCTGTACGGTTTAAGGGAAGCTCTGTTAATACTGCAGGAAGAAGGACTGACGAACGTATTTCGCAGGCATGCTCGGCACGGCGAAGCAACTAGGGCCGCGATAAGGGCTTGGGACTTGGAGGTCCTGTGTGAAGAGCCTCGCGAGTACTCGAACTCGGTAACAGTCGCTCTAATGCCGGAGGGACACGATGCCGACCGCTTGCGAAACATAATTCTTGAAAATTTCGACATGTCGATCGGCAGGGGACTTTCCAAACTCGCGGGCAAAGTATTTCGAATCGGTCATCTCGGCAGCTTTAACGACCTCATGCTTGCCGGAACGCTCAGTGGCATCGAAATGGGGCTCAGTTTGGCAGGTGTCCCCCACCGGGAAGGTGGTGTTACAGCCGGCCTACGATGTCTTCTTGAAACCAGAACGACGGCTGAACCAGTGATGCTCGGCACATAATCACATTCCGCAGCAGCAGCAGTCGCCTGGCAAAGGACTCGCTGGCGGCTCGCCTAGTGCAGTGGAACACCGCAATCTAATGGCCACGATCGGTTCTTCTCACGGCTCGCGTAGTTTATGTTCCATCACCCCATTACCCCCCAGTTCCCACGCCAAGCCCGTGGATTCATTTTCGCAGGCAAGCGAACTGGAAGCGGAACTCAAGCGAAAAATACGGGGCGAAGTGCGCTTTGATCCTGGTGCTCGCGCATTGTATGCGACCGATGCATCCAACTATCGGCAAATTCCCATTGGATTGGTGATTCCACGTGATGTGGAAGACGTGGTCGCTGCGGTCGAGGTGTGCAGGAAATACGGTGCCCCCATCCTACCTCGCGGTGCCGGGACTAGTCTGGCAGGACAATGCTGCAACACTGCCGTTGTCTTGGACTTTACGAAGTATATGAATCGCATCCTGGAATTGGACCCGGATAGGAAGATCGCACGGGTGCAGCCTGGAGTGGTGTTGGATTCCCTTCGCAATGAGGCAGAGATCCGTCAGTTGACTTTTGCTCCCGATCCTTCGACTCACAATCGATGCACCATCGGGGGAATGATCGGCAACAATTCCTGTGGCACTCACTCTTTGCTTGGCGGAAAAACTGTCGACAATGTCGAAGAGTTACACATCCTGTTATACGACGGTTCGCAACTTGCGGTTGGACCAACTCCGCATCACGAATTCGATCGAATCGTACAGCAGGGCAGCCGGCGCGGAGAGATCTACAGCAAGTTGCGTAGAATTCGCGATGAATATGCCGACCAGATTCGTGCAAAATTTCCCCGTATCCCACGGCGGGTCTCCGGCTACAACCTCGATGAATTACTTCCCGAGCGGGGATTCAATGTAGCTCGTGCTCTGGTGGGAACCGAGGGCACGTGCGCCATTGTTCTGGAGGCGAAGCTTTCACTGATTCGCAGTCCGCGACACAGGACGCTCGTCGGCCTCGGTTATCCCGATGCTTTTTCGGCGGCCGATCACGTTCCACAAATTCTGGAGCTTGGACCTATCGGTCTCGAAGGTTTTGAAGGAACGATGGTCGACGGCCTCAAGAGCAAGGGAGCGCCTAACCTTGAGCTCCTTCCCGACAGTAGGGGAATTCTGCTGGTCGAGTTCGGCTCGGATGAACCGCATCATTCCGAAGCCCTCGCCGCGAAACTTGTCGATCGGCTGAATAGAGTTTCCGAGTCACCAACCTGCCGCATTTATTCAAAGACTGAGGCGAGGGCGGTTTGGCATCTCCGGGAATCAGGCCCTCGCGCTGCGGCATTTGCGCCAGGGGCCCCCCTGCATTGGGAGGGCTGGGATGATGCCGCTGTCGCCCCTGAAAGACTGGGAGCTTACTTACGCGATCTTCGGCAGCTAATGGACGAGTTCCAATATCGCGGGACGTTCTACGGACACTTTGGGCACGGATGCATTCACATGCGCGTGAATTTCGATCTGCAGACCGATATTGGCATTCGCAGATATAGCGAATTCATCGAGCACGCAGCTGACCTGGTCGTGGGCTATGGAGGATCGCTCTCGGGTGAACATGGCGATGGGCAATCTCGCGGCGCTCTGTTGCCCAAAATGTTCGGTCCCGAATTAATGCTGGCTTTTCGTGAATTCAAAGCCGTTTGGGATCCCGACAACAAAATGAATCCTCACAAAGTCGTCGATCCTTATGTTCCCACTGAAAACCTGCGGTTAGGACTCGACTACAAGCCCATCGAACCTGAGACGTATTTCCAGTATCCCGATGATGGTGGCTCTCTCGCCAAAGCAACTCTGCGATGCATCGGGTTGGGCGCTTGCCGAAAGAGGGGTGGTGGGACAATGTGTCCCAGCTACATGGTCACGCTTGAAGAAGCACACAGCACCCGCGGTCGTGCGCATATGCTGTTCGAACTGCTTCAGGGTGAACTGCTGCGGGAAGGCTGGCAAGATGAACACGTCAAGGAAGCGTTCGATTTATGTCTCGCTTGTAAGGCGTGCAAATCGGAGTGCCCGGCCAACGTGGACGTTGCGACCTATAAGGCTGAATTCCTTTCGCACTACTATGACAAAAAGCGCCGTCCTTTGCGTGCTTACGCCTTCGGCCAGATTGACCGCTGGGCTAGACTGGCCTCGCTCGCGCCTGGACTGGTTAATCATCTAAACCGGGCTCCCGGCATCAGCACGGTTATACGAAAACTGTTTGAGATTCCCCTACAAAGAGAAATACCAAGATTCAGCGAACCCACCTTCCAGAAGTGGGCTGCGGAATCTCAAATTGATGGGTTAGAAGATGGACCAAAATCGGAACGTGACTCTTCCTCATCGAACAGGGTTATTCTCTGGCCGGATACGTGCAACAACTATTTTCACCCGGAAACGGTTCAGGCAGCATTGCATGTACTCAGCCGCGCGGGATTCAATGTCATCGTCCCACGACAACACCTATGCTGCGGACGTCCACTCTATGACTTCGGCATGATTGATCGAGCCAAGCGATACCTGGCACGCGTAATGCACGTGCTGGGCAAACAGATTGACAGTGGCATTCCGATCGTCGTCCTGGAGCCGAGTTGCGCTTCGGTTTTTCGGGATGAATTGCCCAATCTGTTCCCGACAGACCCGCGCGCCGCGAGTCTCCGTAAGCAGACCTTCGTTCTTAGCGAATTCCTCGAACATCACGTACCCGGATTTCGGCCTCCGCAATTTTCAAGAAAGGTTCTGCTCCATGTTCATTGCCATCATAAAGCATTAATGAAGATCAATGATGAAGAGGTCCTGCTCAGGAAGATGGGCGTTGATCTGCAATTGCTCGATTCAGGTTGCTGTGGCATGGCCGGATCATTCGGATTCGAAAAAAAGAATTATGAGGTGTCCCAGGCGATTGCAGAGCGCGTCCTGCTGCCGGCGGTTCGCCAAGCCGCGCCGGACACTATCATCCTGTCCGATGGATTCAGCTGTCGAGAGCAGATATTCCAGGCCACCAGGCGAAAGGCCATCCATTTAGCCGAACTGTTGCAGCTCGCGGGTAGAGCTGGTGAGCCGGAAAGTTAGCCAGGCAAGCGTCAACCCGACTGCGCCTTCATTTCTCGAGCATTAGGGCTATCTCAAACCGGAAGCGCTACAAAAAGAACCAGAACAACCTGACCATTTCTGGCTAAAGCACGGGGTGATTAACTGAGATGAGCGAATAGACTAAATGCGCATTCGGACTAGAGGGCTATGAAATTGACCTCCATAGATATCAGTATCGCGAGCATCTCCGGACGGCACTCGTCTCGGAATGGATACCTTTATCGTAGAGATGTTCTCTAGAAAAAACACCTTGACAGAGTCCGGCGGAACACCATACTTGCGTGCAATCTTGTCAGGGGAGCAAAAACCGCTTTTTTTGGCTTTTCGAAAGCCGTCGTTATCTTTGAACATGATGTCGAAGGTCAATTCGAATGGACCGGCATTCTTGCTACGAATCAGTTTCGTCATTTCCCATAGTTCAGGCATTTTAATACCCCAATTTGAGCATATATATCTGTATTCACAACTGTTCAAGCTTCATCGTGAAAGGTCCACACGGGTCCGTTAACTCCCAAACGTGATTAGCGCAAAACTGATACACAGGTCCAACATCGATACCACCTGGCGAAAAGGGATAGGCGAAATTGCTGATCAGCCCATTGTACTCAGCAATTGGGTGATGGAGTCCGGTGTGGGACACAATTGGGCAGATGTCGGCTGCGAGTTCCTGCGAACTCGCAACTACATCGATCACCAGCCCAACTTCATGACCGATATCAGGGCAGGGCTCCATCTCTCCGAGCGTCCCGTCTCGACCATACACGCGAAAGTTGATGCTGTAGGCTCCAGGCTTGAGCCGCAGATTGTCGAAAATTTTGCGCTCAAGGACTGAGTGCAAGCTCGTCAAAAAATCATTGAGCCGTCGCAAGACCAGCGGATCACGGATTCCGGCGATGACAATCGACCGATATCCGACAAGCGTGGCCCCTTCTATTCGCACAGTGTATCGGGTTGCGGGGAGAAAGCGGCTTCCTGTGACTCGTACCGCGCGATTTCCAACCGCTTCGTACCGCGCATCCGTCGTATCCAAGGTGCCGCCTGATTCCACAAGGTGTAGGGGGTCGGCATTCTCATAAAGGGTATGTGCCGCTACACTCTGCGGAGTACACCGAAGCGCGGGATTGGGAGGTGCAACCGTGAAACCATCAGCATCTAGTTCGGCGGCCATCGAATCGGGCGCCTTTCGTTGCTCTACGCTGGCAGCACCACATTCCAGGATCTTGCCTGCATGGAATGCGACGGCCGCGGAGATACCGTTTAATATCGGCAGGGCGGCGTAAATCGCCACATCGCTGCAGCGTCCGGCCACTACGACTTGGGCTCCGGCCTCCAACGCGCGTTGAATGGGCTCAATTCCCATCATGGCGACGAAACGTTGCGCGTCCAAAATCGTCTTTTCATTTAGCTCCGGACTGGATCCCAAGGGAGTGATGAAGCCCTCTCGCGATGCTTTGGCGAGAGTAGCCTTTTCGATCTCGCTGTCGATTGATGCCAGTCTGAAGTGCCAGCTGTTTTCAACTGCAAGCTCACGAATGATGCTTAACGTCCACTCGAGATGAGGTCGGCCGCCCGCGTGTCCTGCCGAGCCAATGACCACCGGAATTCCGGTCTTCATCGCCTCGCGCATCATGATTCGAAGGTTGCGCTTTACTCCTTCTCGTGGTCCCCGGGCCTTACCGGACCCGAGATAGGACGGGCCGGAATCTGTCGTACCCGCATCACATCCAATAAAATCAACTCCGTCCGCGATGGCTCGAACCAGGCTTGCTTCTGGGAATCCAGTGCTCAAGTTGCCGGAAGCTGCAACCGCTCTCACTTTCGCCAATGAGGTTCTCCGCAGGATGCCGAATTGCAAAATGGCGAGATCATATAGCTAGATTCAAAATAGACCCAGCACCACCGTATCACAGGCGGGACAAATCGCATGGCAGAGAATTCATGTCGGTTTCATCTTCTCTTAATTTTCGAAGAATAGTGACGTCGTGCTCGAATCGCAGCGAGAAAACAGAAGAAATATGCTACTGTGCTGCCATTTGGATTGGACTTTTACAAACAGGTAGCCATCTCATGAGCATTCAGCTCGAACGAGTTTCGCAATCCAGCGTTGCAACCCAGAATGCATCTGCCGTGCGCTGGCGAGTCGTCGGCTTGCTCGCAGTCGTGGCCGCATTGACCTATATTGACCGCTTGAATCTGGGAATTGCCGGCAAACATGTCCTGGAAGAATTCAGTTTCAACACTCAGACTATGGGTTTCATACTTGGTGCGTTTAGTCTAGGCTATGCACTATTTCACATTCCTGCTGGTTGGCTCGCAGATCGGTTTGGCGCGCGCCCGATCCTGGCCGCTGCCGTTTTATGGTTTTCAGTGTTTACGGCAGCGACTGCGGTTGCCCCGCGTATTCCCGTACTGACTATCTTTGGAGCTGCCTGGTCGTTTGCTGTAGTTCGCTTCACCATGGGCTTAGGTGAAGCTGCGGCCATTCCGGTCGGCAACAAGTTGATGGCGTACTGGCTCGGTGATAAAGAACGCGGCTTTGGGACCAGTGTTTTCCTATCGGGTGTGGGCCTGGGTGGAGTCGGGGCCCCATTCGTTATCAACTGGATGATCAGCCAATGGAACTGGCGGGCTGCCTTCGTTATCTCCGGCATCTTCGGAGTAATTGTCGCAGGGTTGTGTTATGTGATCATTACTGACCGGCCCGAAGACAATCCCTCAGTCAATGAGGCAGAACTCCGAAAGATACGGAATATTTCCGATTCCTCACAAGAGGTGCCTGTCAAAAATGTAGTGCGATGGCGAGCCATTTTGTCCAGTTCCTCGGTCTGGGGCTTGATGTTGAGCCACTTTTGCCTCGTATATCCGGTCTACATTTTCTTTACCTGGTTTTATCTCTACCTTGTTCGCGTCCGCGGCGTCACTATTTCGAAGGCGAGTTTTTGGACTTCAGCACCTTTTGTGGCGAATTTAATCCTTGTACCCACCTGGGGATGGCTAGCGGACTACACTGCGAGCAAGTTCGGCAAGAAGTTTGGACGGCGTCTGGCCGCATGGGTTGGTATTTCATGTTCAGCGGTACTGCTCTGGTCGGGTAGTCACACTGCGAACAACAGCATCGCCATTTTGCAGCTCGCCATCGCCGCTGGATTCAATTTTGCAGCGTCCGCAGTACTCTGGACCACATGTAATGACTTGTCCCCCGGGTCATCCGGATCGATTTCCGGTGTGATGACAACATTAGGGAGTTTGGGCGGTTCTGTATCACCCGTCCTCACTGCCTTCATTGCTACTCACTTGGGTTGGAATTACGCGTTGGACTTTGCTGGCGTAGTAACACTATTGAGCGGCTGCTGCTGGTTTCTTATCGATGCTGATAAATCCATCGCATAATGAAGCTAATCAGTCCTCCACGCCACTCTAGCCCTGCCTAAAGTGCCGCCAGTTTTCCGAGCACATATGCTCGAATGCTGTCAATGTGGCGTTCCATGCAGGCCCGGGCACTTTGCCCATCATGCTCCAAAAGCGCATTGATCAGGGCAATATGCTCCTCGCAAACCTGGCTTCGCCGTTCCGTTAATCGCATGAAGAGGCGTATAAAAAGGCGTGTCCTTTTGCCCATATCCTCGATGACAGATGCCAATACACTATTACCTGCCGAGCGCGCAATACAGAGGTGCAATTCTCTGCCGATTTCCTGCCCGGCCAGCCAGTCCGGTTCTTCTTCGGCTATCTGCATAATACGAGCGCGAAAATTTAGAAGTTCTTTTTCAGGTACGGATGATGCTGCCCTTTCGGCAGCTTCAGCTTCCAACAACCGACGCACGCTCAAAATGTTCAAGAAGTCTTCGACCGACATCGGACAGACTACGATCGCACCTCCGGCCTGACGCTGCAAAAGCTTTTCACCTTCCAGGCGGCGGATCGCCTCGCGCAGCGGAGTGCGTGAGATTTCAAGCCGTTCAGCAAGGCGCCGTTCCATCAGCACGTCGTTCGGTCGCAACTCTCCAGAATGAAGAATGGCCAACATTCTTTCGTAGGCCTCATAAGCCAAGGATCGATAATGGACACTCTGCTTGGGAGCCGAAGACGGTTCGAGGCTGCTGGGTCGCAGCCGATTGCGGTTTCGCACACTCCGTGTCGCAGTCCGCGTTGGTTGCAACGACGCCTCCGCACCCTATCCAGG
>Ga0066388_100001640_pt1 | contig 12832 bp, 13 predicted proteins | sample PanSoiMetaGPlot6_FD_64539 | JGI IMG/M metagenome (GOLD analysis project Ga0066388, IMG submission 64539) | Tropical forest soil microbial communities from Panama analyzed to predict greenhouse gas emissions - Panama Soil - Plot 6 (Hybrid Assembly) | ecosystem: Environmental > Terrestrial >... | reverse complement strand
CACGTCGACCGTTGCCCAGCCCGCAACGGCGACATATACTTGTCAAAGACGGCAATAGCAAAGTTGCGGGACACACCTTGCCGTTGGGAGTGCGCGCTTCGCGGAGGTCCCACCGGCAGAGCCTGTGCTATGGGCAATTCTGTTTCTCATCTTCTGCGCCGAGCCGGACTGCGGCCGACGCGACAGCGCATTGCGCTGGCGAAGCTGTTGTTCGGTAACGGTGATCGGCACGTGACGGCAGAACTGCTGCACGAGGAAGCCGTGCGCGCGGGTGAGCGAGTGTCGCTGGCGACCGTCTACAATACGCTGCATCAATTCAAGGGTGCGGGTCTGTTGCGTGAAATCGCGATCGGCGGACAACGCGCCTACTTCGATACCAACACCTCCAACCACAATCATTTCTTTGTCGAGGAGCAGGGCCGCTTGGTCGACATCCCCGGCGACAGCATCCGCGTCGACGGCCTGCCCGAGCCGCCCGCAGACCTGAAAATTTCGCATATCGACGTGGTCGTGCGGCTGGTGCCGCGACGCTGAGGCGATCGGACCTGACCCGAGCGTGCCAACTGTGGTGCCGCAAGGCGCGGCGCGTTGCCGTGCCTGCCACAGGGGGTGCCCTTAGCGGATGACTTCGCCCTGATAGGCACCCCACAGTTTGACTTGTTCGATATAGCCGCGGAAGCCGCCAACCGAAATCCGGCACCAGCGACCGTCACAGCTGATGATGCTGGCAAGAACCCCGGCCTCGACGTAGGCCAGCGGTCGTGCCGTGGCGTTATCATCATCGCGTAACGCCGCGGACACCGGTTGCGGCTGACCCGCCTTCAACTCCCAAGGCAGCACCACGGCGGTGCGCCGCCCGCTCAGCATCGAGCCCAAGACCCAGCCGGTGGTGCCCTCGGCATCGCGCACCTGCCGCCAACTTTCGAATTCCTTGACGATCTCGACGGGAAGTCCGGCACGTCGGAAAATCCAGGCCGTGGGGTAGTCGGTACCCGGCCCCTGGCGCAGATTGACCCGATCGGATTTTAGGCTGGCGAAGCGTGGCAGCGCCAAGCCGCTGGCGCCGAGGCTTTGCGGCTCGGCTGCCGGTTGGGCGGCAAGCCGGCTCGCGCCCAGCAGCGCCAAGACAGCAATGATGACCTGCAATGGCTTTTTGCGCATTCTATTATCCGTGAGCCGCACCTTGGTTCGACACCCCCGCGCAAAGCATGATTTGATGTCGGCGATCAAGACCTTCCGCCGCCGGCGGCAGCCGCCGAGACCTCGGTTCGCCACCTTGTCCCGCGCCTGGTATCTGATAGTACAGGGCGATGCGCTTGCCGAGGTAGGAGCACCAACCCATAGCCGCGTGAGCACCGCATGCCCAATCCGATCAAAAAGCCGCTGGTGATCGTTACCCGCAAGCTGCCCGAAGTGGTGGAGACGCGGATGCGTGAGCTGTTTGACGCCCGGCTCAACCTCGAGGACAAGCCGATGACGCAAGCGGAGCTTGCCGATGCGGTAAAGACGGCGCACGTGCTGGTTCCCACGGTAACCGATCGGATCGACCGGTCCTTGATCTCCCAGGCCGGCCCGCAGCTCAAACTGATCGCCAATTTCGGCACCGGCGTGGACAACGTCGATCTGGACACGGCACGCGTGCGCGGCATCATCGTCACCAACACTCCGGGCGTGCTCACCGAGGATACGGCCGACATGACCATGGCGCTGATCCTGGCGGTGCCGCGTCGCCTGGCCGAGGGCACGGCCTTGCTCAAGGACCAGAGCAAACACTGGGTCGGCTGGTCGCCGACCTGGATGCTGGGCCATCGCATTTGGGGCAAACGGCTCGGCATCATCGGCATGGGCCGCATCGGCCAGGCGGTGGCGCGCCGGGCCAAGGCCTTTGGCCTGCAGATCCACTATCACAACCGGCGCCGCGTTGCCGAAGAGGTCGAGCAGGAGCTGGAGGCCACCTATTGGGAAAGTCTCGATCAGATGCTGGCGCGCATGGACATCGTCTCGGTCAATTGCCCGCACACACCGGCCACCTATCATTTGCTGTCGGCCCGGCGCCTCAAACTTTTGAAGCCGACGGCCTACATCGTCAACACCGCCCGAGGTGAGGTGATCGATGAGAACGAGTTGGCGCGGCTGATCGAAGCTGGCCAAATCGCCGGTGCCGGCCTCGATGTCTTCGAGAATGAACCGGCCGTCAATCCCAAGCTGCTGGCGAGCCACAACGTCGTTGCCCTGCCGCATATGGGCTCGGCGACCATCGAAGGGCGCATCGACATGGGCGAAAAGGTGGTGATCAATATCAAGACTTTCCTCGACGGCCACAATCCACCCGATCGCGTGCACGCGGCCATGTTTTAGCCCTTGCGCCGCGCCTCGAGGTCAGCAGTCGATCGGTAAGAAACGTCCCCATGCACCCGCCGCAGGCTTCGACCAGCATCGATGCCAGCGCCATGAAGGCGGCAGCGAGACTCTACCACAGTTATTTCACGGGCCTGATCCTCACGCTGGTCAGCCGTCGCAGCGCCAGCGATGCGGCCCGCTGGTTGTTTCAACTGTTCCGGCACCAGCACCGCCAGAAATTCCTGGCGAGCTTCGACAAGCTGGGCCTGACGGGCCTCCCCGACGCCGTGGCCTGCGCTGCCTTTCACTATCTGTCGAACCGCATCGGCGGCGTCGAGGTCGAATTCATGCGCGAAAGCGACCGCAAGGCCTGGGTGAATTTTGTGCCGCCGCGCTGGATCTATCCGGGCGCCAGCATCTGCGCCGTGCCGAGCGAGGTCTCCCGCGCCTTCCTGCGCGGCTGGTATGCCGAGAACGGCGTCTCCCTCGCCAATCCGCGCCTTGGCTTTGTTTGCACAGCCCAGACCACGGACGGCCAAGGCGGCCTTTGTGGCTACTTTCTCGAACACGACCGGCCGCTTGCCGAAAACGAGCGGCTCCTGTTCCGCCCTGGCGAGCTGCCGCCGCCCTTCGACCCGGAGGCCGCGCCGCGACTGCCGGCGGCCAGCTGGCCGCCCGCACGGTTGGCGAAGGCCGAGCGCAACTATGCCATGGAATACATCCGCTCGGGCCTGCCGCGGCTGGCCGAGATCTTCGGCCCGGCGGAGGCTGCCTACCTCGGGCGGGTGACCGGCCAACTGATCGGCGCGCAGCAGTATCGGGAGACGGCAAGCCTGCTCGACGTCGAGCCTGGGGGTGCGGAGGCATTTGCCCGGTTCATGCTGCGGCTCGCCGCCGGCGAGGGCGACGCGGCGGCGCTGGCGACGCAACAGGATGGCGCCACCCTGGTGCGCCGGACCGGCTGGCGCCTGATGCACGGTCTGGGACCGCTCACCGGCGCCGTTTTCGAGGCCTGGAATGGCCTGTTCGAAGGCGCACTGGCCGTGCACGATCGCTGCCTGGTGCTGGAGGTGCTGGCGCGGCTCGATTGGGGCGATGAGGCCTTTGTGTGGCGCATCCGTCGCCGGCCTTGAAGCCAAGGGTGCCCTCCGGTGCGACCGGCGCCAAGGCCGAACCTCAGACACCTTTGAGCTCGGCAAGCGACAGCAACTCTGAGATGCCGGCGATCACCCGATCGGCGTAGGGTTCGAGGTCCTGGCGGCCACTGGTGCCCCCCAGCACGCCGATCGCCAGCCCGGCGCCGGCAGCGCGGCCCATGATGAGGTCGTGCGGGGCATCGCCGACCACGGCAACCGCCGCGGGCGAAATTGCCATGGCGGCACAAAAGGCAAGGACCATGCCTGCCCCGGGTTTGGCACCAAACCCGCTATCGCAGCCGACCTTGAAATCGAACAGGCGGAGGATCTCGTGTGCTGCCAGCGAGGCCTCCAGACCGCCAATCGAATCATTGCTGGCAAGACCCAGCCGATAGCCGCGCCGTCGCAACTCGCCGAGCGTCTGCCTGGCACCGGGGACAAGGCGCGCGTGCTCGGCCCCGCCGTGGCGAAAAATCGCCTCGATGCCGGCGGCGAGCCCGTCGGGGGTGCGGGGTCCAAGCTTGGCGGCGAACACGGCGGCGATGTCATCGACGCTGCCCGCCGCCAGCACCGAGCCTGGTTGCACGCGGTCGTGCACGGGATCTTGGCCACCGGCACGCAGCAATTCCGCGGCCAGTGCCTGGTCGCCGCCGGCAGCGAACAAGGCCACTTGGCGATTGATGGGCAGCCAGGTCAACCAATAGTCGATGATGGTGCCATCCTTGTCGAACAGGATCGCACGGATTGTCACATCGCCTCCCAACGCCGGTCGCCTTCAGGCCGCGCAGGCCGGATCACCGGCGCCCTCGTGCACGGAAAGATCGTGGATGCTTGGCGTTTTGCCCGAGAGTGGGTTGCCCTCGTCCCAAGTCACCTGGATCTCCGTGAAGCGCGCCGCCCGCGCATCGTAGATCAGCAGGCGTCCCGCCAAGGATTGACCGAGGTCGAGAATTTCCTTCAGCACCTCGGTTGCCTGCAAGGTACCGATCACGCCGGCGACCGCCCCCAACACGCCGACCTCGGCGCAATTGGCCACCGTGCCCGCTGGCGGGGCCTCGGGAAAGATGCAGCGATAGCTCGGGAACGGCCTGCCGTCGGCCAGGCTTTCATGTGGCTTGAGCGTGGTGAGGTAGCCATCAAACGGACCAATCGCGGCAAACACCAGTGTCCGTTTCGCCAGATAGCAGGCGTCGCTGACGAGGTAGCGGGTAGCGAAGTTGTCCGAGCCGTCGGCGACAATGTCGTAGCGCGAGATGATGTCGAGAGCGTTCTTGGCGGTCAATCGCTCGGCGTAGGCTTCGACGCCGACATGCGGATTGAGGCGGGCGATGGTCTCCTTGGCGCTCACCACCTTGGCGCTGCCGATGTGGCCGGTGTCGTGCACGATCTGACGCTGCAGATTGTCGAGCGAAACGCCATCATCGTCGATGATCCCGAGGCTGCCGACGCCAGCCGCCGCTAGGTACATGAGCACCGGCGAGCCGAGGCCGCCGGCCCCCACCACCAGCACCCGGGCAGCCTTGATCCGCTGTTGCCCCGGGCCACCGACATCGTGCAACACCAGGTGACGTTTGTAGCGCTCGATCTCGTCAAAGCTGAGTGTCACGGCGGTCAGACCTTGGGTTTGCCGGCGGCGAACAGCGACAGCGCCTGCGTCAGGAAGGTATGCGTCGGCACCGGCACGCCCTTATCTTGGCCCAGCCGCACGACGGCGCCGGACAGCCCCGCGATCTCCAGCGGTTTGCCGGCCAAAAGATCATGACACATCGAGGCCATCATGGTGGCAGGCACGGCGTCGATGGCCGCAATGGCGGCATCAACATCGGCCGGCTTGAGGTTGACGCCCTGAGCCGTGCCGACGGCGACCGTTTCCCGCACGGCTGCCTCAAGCAGCTGCCGGCTGTCGGGATCGGACCGCACCGGGCCGATCGGCCCTCGGGTCAGCGCCGTCATGCCCGCCGTCGGCGCCAGCATGACGAACTTCATCCAAATGCTGCGTTTAATGTCGTCGCTGAGCGTGGCGGCGATGCCCGCCTCGCCGCAGGCGGCCAGCAACGCCTGGCAGCGTGGGCTGGCCTTGCCGTCGGCCTCGCCGAATTCCAGGCTGGCAAACTTGCCCCCCTGCTTGACCACTCCCGGCGCGGCGATCTGGGCGTTGATGCGCGCCACCCCGGCAACGACGTTGTCGAGGCCCAGCACCTTGCCGATGCGCTCGCAGCTCTCGACCCCGTTCTGGAAGCTAAAAACGGTGGCTCCGGTGCGGACAAGGCCGCGGAGCTGCGCCGCCGCACTCTCGGTGTCGCCGAGCTTGACGGCAAAAATGACGGCATCGGCGGCGGCGAGCTCGTTGCCAGCGGTCGCAACCTTGACCGGCTTAAGATTGAGGGCGCCGATCTCGCTGTCGAGTTTCAGACCCTGCGTGCGCATAGCCTCCAGGTGTGGGCCTCGACCCACGAAGGTGACGTCATTGCCGGCCGCTGCCAGTCGCGCACCAAAATAGCCGCCGACACCACCCGGACCCATGACCGCTATTTTCATTGCAAGTCTCCGGCTCAGCAGGCCATCACGGCGTTATCACCACGCGGCCGACGATCTTGCCCTGGCGCAGATCATCGAGCGAGCGGCTCGTCTTATCGAGCGGACGCAGCTCGACGGGGATTGGTGCCACCTTGCCGGCTTTGACCAGATCGATCATCTCGCGCGCCTCGCCGAGCGAGCCAACGTAGCTACCCATGATGGTGAGCGCCCGCAGCGGGAACATCGGCACCGGCAGGGAAAAGCTGCCGCCGATCAGGCCAACGACCACCACCGCCCCTGCCTTGGCCACCTGGGCCTGGGCGAAGCTCAGCGAGTTAGCGGAGCCAGCAAAGTCGATCGCGGCGCCGACACCGCCGCCCGAGGCCTTGCTGATGGCCTTGCGCACACCAGCGTCGGCGGGATCGAAGGCCTCCGCCGCACCCAGCTCAAGCGCTGCGGCGCGCTTGCTGGCGTCGATATCGGCAGCAAAGATCGGTTTGTCGGTTGCGGCGCGGGCGAACTGCAGCCCCATCATGCCGACGCCGCCGAGCCCCACAATCAACAAAGGACCGGCGCGCAGATAGGCGATGGCCTTCTTGATGGCGCTGTAACCCGTCAGGCCCGAGCACATCAGGGCACCGGCGATCTCAGGGGCAATGCCCGTCACGTCCAACAGATAGCGGGGATGCGGAACGATCACGTGCGTGGCATAGCCGCCGTCGACGGTGACGCCGAGCGCACGCGGCTGATTGCACATGTGCTCATCGCCACGAGCACAGAGGCCGCATTTACCGCAACCGATCCAAGGGTAGGCGGCGTACCGCTCGCCTTTGGCAATTCCCGTGGCCGCTGGCCCCGCCGCTTCGACCACGCCGGCAATTTCATGGCCGAGCGTGAATGGCATCGGCCGGTTGCCGCGCACATCGAGCTTCTGGCCACCGCCAAGATCGAAGTAGCCGTCCTGCAGGTGCAGATCGGAGTGGCACACCCCGCAATGGCTCACCCGCAGCAGCACCTCGCAACCGGAGACCGTGGGTGTCGGTGCCTCGGTGGTCTCGAGGGGTTTGGCATATTCAACCAGGGATTGACGCAGCATCACAAACCGTCCTTGTTGGGATCGGCAAGTGTAGCAAAAGCACCGGGCGGGGACGAGCCCTGGCGGAGGCGCAAAGCTGCCGCTGAGCTGGCGTCGAACGCAGACGTGGCCGGCGCAAGGAGGCGCAAATGGCGCCGGCGAGGCCAGGAGGCGTTGTTTGTCGCTCGACTATCAGGTGCTGTGGTCGTTCGCGCTCTTGTGGCTCGCCATCGTTCCCACCCCCGGTGCCAACTCGCTTCTGATCGTGCACCTCGCCTTGACCAGGTCCTGGAGGGATGTGGCCATTGCCCTCGTCGGCAATCTCGTCGGCATTGCCGGCTATGCCCTGGCGACGCTGCTCGGCTTGGCCCTGCTCCTGGCAGCTCAACCGTCCGCGCGGCTCGTCATCTATCTGCTCGGGGGCCTCTATCTCGTATGGGCCGGAGCGCGGCTGCTGCGCGGCGGACTTGCAGGCAAGCACAACGCCGAGCTCGCGAGCAGCGCCACGGCAGCGCCGGCCGGCAGCTTTGTGCAAGGGATCCTCACCCAGCTCGCCAATGTGCAGGCGCTGTTCTTCCTGGCCAGCATCTTTGCCAGCGTCGGATTGCTCAAGGCCAACTTGGCGACCGGGCTCGGCGCGGTGCTGATCATCATCGTTGGCAACGGCTGCTATCTGAGCCTGCTCGCCTGGCTGATGCAGAAGCGCGGCCCACGTGCCTTCTACCAGCGCTACCGCCCGCTGCTGGAGGTGGGTTTCGGCGCGCTGTTCGTACTGTTCGGCACGCGTCTCGTGCTGCGCGAATTGGCAGGATGGCTGTGAGCGCCACCCTAGGACTTGGCGGCGCCGCGGCAGCACTCCAGCATCGCCATCAGCCGGAGCGATGCGCAGATCGCAGCGCCCGCGCAGCCGCGGCAGGCCCGCGGCTGGCGCGCTGCCGGACGCAGGCCCGCTGAAACCCGGTTAGCCGCGCTCGCGGCGACGCTCGCCGCGCTCGCGGTCGCCGCGATCGCGCCGCGGCGGCCGCCCGCCGCCATCGAAACGCTCCTCCGGTTCGCCTTCCGCGCGCGGGATCTCCTTGCCGGTCGCCTGATCGACGACCTTCATCGACAGGCGCACCTTGCCGCGATCATCAAAGCCCAGCAGCTTGACGTAGACTTCCTGGCCTTCCTTGACGATCTCGGCGACGGTCTCGGGACGACCTTGGGTCAATTGCGAGATGTGCACCAGGCCGTCCTTGGCACCGAAGAAGTTCACGAAGGCGCCGAATTCCATGATCTTGACGACCTTGCCCTTGTAGATCTGGCCCACCTCCGGTTCGGAGGTGATGCCGCGGATCCGCGCCAGCGCCGCCTCGATGGCCTCGCGCTTGGCGGCCGCGATCTTGATGGTGCCGTCGTCCTCGATATCGATCTTGGCCCCGCTCTCCGCCACGATCTCGCGGATCACCGAACCGCCCGAGCCGATCACCTCGCGGATCTTGTCGACCGGGATTTTGATGGTCTCGATGCGCGGCGCGTGTTCACCGAGCTCGCTGCGCGCCGAACCCAATGCCTTCGACATCTCGGTCAGGATGTGCATGCGGCCCTGGTGCGCCTGTTCCAGGGCCACCCGCATGATTTCCTCGGTGATGCCGGCGATCTTGATGTCCATTTGCAGGGAGGTGACGCCCTTTTCGGTGCCCGCAACCTTGAAATCCATGTCGCCCAGGTGGTCCTCGTCACCCAAAATGTCCGACAGCACCGCGTAGGCATTGCCCTCCTTGATCAGACCCATGGCGATGCCGGCGACCGGCCGCTTCAGCGGCACGCCCGCATCCATCAGCGCCAGGGACGAGCCGCAAACGGTGGCCATCGACGAGGAGCCGTTCGACTCGGTGATTTCCGAGACGATGCGCACGACGTAAGGAAACTCCTCCGGGCTCGGCATCAGCGGATGCACCGCGCGCCATGCCAGCTTGCCGTGGCCGATTTCGCGCCGACCGGGTGATCCCATGCGGCCGGTCTCGCCCACCGAGTAGGGTGGGAAATTGTAGTGCAGCAGGAAACGCTCCTTGCGCGTGCCTTCGAGGGCATCGACGTACTGCTCGTCCTCACCGGTGCCGAGGGTGGCGACGACCAGGGCCTGCGTCTCACCGCGCGTGAACAGCGCCGAGCCATGCGTGCGCGGCAAGACATGCACTTCGGAGCGAATCGGACGCACGGTTGTCAGGTCGCGCCCGTCGATGCGGCGTTGTGTACGGATAATATCGCCGCGCACGACCTCCTGCTCGAGCTCCTTGAACGCGGATGCGAGCAGCACCTCTTCGCTGGCATCGGGCTCGGGTCCCAGCAATTCCGCCTTCAGCTTGCTGTTCGCAGCCTCGACCAGCTCGTGGCGCTTCTGCTTCTCCGGTGTGGCGAAGGCTTTGCGCAAGTCTGCCTCGACCAGCGCCTTGGCCTTGTCCATGTATTTGCCCTTATCCGCGGCCTTAAAATCCCACGGCTCCTTGGCTGCCTTCTCGGCCAGGCGAATGATCGCCTGAACCACCGGCTGGAAGCCGCGGTGCCCGTGCATCACGGCCTCCAGCATCTGCATCTCCGGCAGTTCTTTGGCTTCCGATTCCACCATCATCACCGCATCGGCCGTCCCGGCCACGACCAGATCGAGATCGCTGTTGGCCATCTCGTCGATCATCGGATTGAGCACCAGCTTGCCGTCGATCATGCCGACGCGGGCGGCGCCGATCGGGCCAAGAAAGGGTACGCCCGACAAGGTCAGCGCTGCCGAGGCGGCCACCATGGCGACGATATCGGGATCATTTTCCATGTCATGCGACAGCACGGTCGCCACCACCTGCGTCTCGTGCTTGAAGCCTTCCACGAACAGTGGCCGGATCGGCCGGTCGATCAAGCGCGACGTCAAAGTTTCCTTTTCTGTCGGTCGGCCCTCGCGCTTGAAATAGCCGCCAGGGATCTTGCCGGCGGCAAACGTCTTCTCCTGGTAGTTGACGGTCAAAGGGAAAAAATCAATGCCGGGCCGCGCCGCCTTCTCCGCGACCACGGTGGCCAGCACGCTGGTCTCGCCATACTGCGCCAGCACGGTGGCGTCCGCCTGACGCGCGATCCGGCCCGTTTCGAGGACCAGCTTGCGGCCGGCCCAGTCAATTTCTACACGTTGTGTGTCAAACATCTCTCGTATCTCGTATCTCGTTTCTCATTGTGCCAAGCACCGCGTGCCGGCACCCTAGGTTGGCAGCCGGCTCACAATTCCGCTTCTGCTGGGAGGTGAGCGACCCGGCTGCCCGATTCATTGCTCCGCTAGCGGCGGATGCCCAAACGCTCGATGATCTTCTGATAGCGCCCCTCGTCGCGTGACTTGACGTGGTCGAGAAGCCGGCGGCGCAAACTCACCATCTTGAGCAGACCACGCCGCGAATGATTGTCGTTCTTGTGCAGCTTAAAGTGCTCGGTCAAGCCATTGATGCGCTCGGTCAGCAGCGCGATCTGGACCTCGGGCGAGCCGGTATCGTTTTTCTTGGTTGCGTATTCCCTGACGAGTTGCAGCTTGCGCTGTGAGCTCAGCGACATCGGCCTACCTTTCTTTCGTGCTGAAGTTCGTAACTGAACTGGCGCTGCGGCCAAGGCCGGGATGTCGTCCAGCCTGGTCGCGCGGCCGCGGCGCGGCCGCGGATGAGCCGCGTTATACACCAACTGGCGGCGATTGCGAGGAAAAACTCTGAGCGCAAGCGTTTGATTTGACTGACTTATCCGGTGTCGCCCAAATTGAATACGCGGATTGGATGAAGTTCGCCCTGCTCGATCTCTCCGAGCGCCACCAGGTTGCCCCTGCACAGCGCATAGGTTGGCCCGGGCTGATAGGGGGCGTCCCGGCCGCGGATCAAGATTGGCTGGCCGTTCAGCAGGCGCGCCGCATCGGCCTGCCCGACGTTGAGCACGGCAAAATCGTTGAGCGCCGCCTCGACGGGCAAGAGCAGGCGCGAAAGCGCCGCCTCGGACTGCTCCAGGGCCTCCTCAAGGCGTGCCAGAGGGATTGCCAGGCTCTCATCGAAACCGGCAACCCGGGTCCGGCGCAGGGCAATCAGATGGCCGAGGCAGCCGAGCGCCCGGCCCATGTCGCGGGCAAGGGCGCGCACGTAGGTGCCCTTGCCGCAGCGGGCCTCGAACACGGCAGTATCGGCATCGCTGCTCTCGAGCAGTCTCAGGGCATAGATCTCGACGGGCCGCGGTTCGAGTTCGACGGCGGCGCCGCCACGGGCCAGATCATAGGCGCGCTTGCCGGCGATCTTCACGGCCGAATAGGCCGGCGGGGTCTGCAGCAGCCGACCCGTGAACTGGTGCAGCAGCGCCGAGATCTCCGAGGCGTCGCTGCGCAAGCCGCTGCTGCGCACGATGCGTCCTTGCGCATCGTCGGTGTCCGTCTCCGCCCCCCAGCGCACGCTGAAGCGATAGCACTTCTCCCCATCGACGGCGTAGGGCACGGTTTTGGTGGCTTCGCCGAAAGCGATCGGCAAAACCCCGGTCGCCGCCGGATCAAGCGTGCCCGCATGGCCGGCCTTGCGTGCGTTGAAGGCGCGCCGCACGGAACCGACCGCATAGGTGGACGTCACTCCGGCGGGTTTGTCCAAGACCAGCCAGCCGTTGATCGGCTTGCCTTTTCTGCGGCGTTCGCGGCTCATCGTTTGTCGAGATCCTGCCGCACCTTTTCACTCGCCAACAGCCGGTCGATGCGCAGCGCCTCGTCGAGGGTGTCATCGGCGCGAAAGCGGATGTCGGGCGCGAACTTGAGATTGACGGCGCGGGCAACCTCGCCGCGGATGTAGCGCTTGTTGGCTTCGAGCGCCGCCAGTACCGCGCCCACGTCCCCACCCCCGAGCGGCAACACAAAAATGGTGGCAAGCCGCAGGTCCGGCGACATGCGCACCTCGGGGATCGTCAGCGGTTGCGAACCCAGCACCTCGTCATGGATGCCGCCGCGCGTCAGCAACTCGGCGAGCGCATGCCGAACGAGTTCCGCCACGCGCAGCTGTCGCTGCGAGGGTTGCGTGCTCTTGCCAGAATGGCGCCTGGGCATACCTTCTGCGCTCAGATTTCGAACCACGATTTCCCAGTCACAATGGCGGGGAAGGCTCGCGAACCAGGATTGTGAACAACGGGTCGGCGCACACGGGGCCGACCCCACTGCCACGATGGCTTACAGCGTGCGGGCGATGCTCTCGACGTTGAAGCATTCGATGACATCGCCGGCGCGGATATCCTGGTAGTTGGCAAAGGCCATGCCACACTCCTGTCCCGCCGGCACCTCGCGCACCTCGTCCTTGAACCGTTTCAGGGTCGACAGCGTACCTTCGTGGATGACGACGTTGTCGCGGATCAACCGGACCTTGGCGCCGCGCTCGACCTTGCCCTCGGTGACGCGGCAGCCGGCCACCTTGCCAACCCTGGAGATGTTGAACACCTCCAGAATTTGCGCATTGCCGAGAAAAATCTCGCGCAAGGTCGGGGCCAACAGGCCCGACATCGCCGCCCTGACGTCGTCGACCAGGTCGTAGATGATGTTGTAGTAGCGGATCTCCACACCCGACTGATCGGCGAGCAATTTCGCTTGCGTATTGGCGCGCACGTTGAAGCCGATCACCACCGCCCTGGAGGCATTGGCGAGAGCGATGTCGGATTCGGTGACGCCGCCGACCCCGGAGTGGATGATGCGTGCCTCGACCTCGTCATTGCCGATCTTGCGCAAGGCACCGGCGATCGCCTCCACCGA
>Ga0066388_100001639_pt1 | contig 12832 bp, 10 predicted proteins | sample PanSoiMetaGPlot6_FD_64539 | JGI IMG/M metagenome (GOLD analysis project Ga0066388, IMG submission 64539) | Tropical forest soil microbial communities from Panama analyzed to predict greenhouse gas emissions - Panama Soil - Plot 6 (Hybrid Assembly) | ecosystem: Environmental > Terrestrial >... | reverse complement strand
GGTACGCAAAATATTAGTCTCAGCACGCGAAATTTGGGTACATTTTTTCTGTGGCCTCTTTGGGGTTCGTCACCGACCCTGTGGTATTTTCTGATAAAACGCAATTTCTTGCTATCCGACCGGCACTTGTATATTTGGCAACGAATTGCCCAAAGTGATCGCATCGAATCTCGGTCTTCCTGGTCTCACGCCTATGTCTCATCAAACCACGCGCCCCAGCTTGCAAACCAGTATTCTTTGATCGTGCCGGATAAAGATCAAACGGAGAACGGCAAAGAACACGGAAACGTGTAATCTGTCTTGCAGACTATTGGCTAGCCGCTCATTCCAAGACTCTCTCAGTGCGAACCTCATGCAGTCAGAACTAACCATTGTGATGCCTTGTCTAAACGAGGCTCGAACCTTGGCTGCCTGCATTAAAAAGGCGCAGCTTTTCCTGAAGAGATTCGACATCTCCGGCGAAGTCATTATTGCCGACAACGGTAGCACGGATGGCTCCATTGAGATCGCCAAGAGCATGAACACCAGAGTTGTGACTGTGAGCACTCGCGGATACGGTGCGGCCCTGGCAGGGGGCATTGGAGCAGCTCAGGGCAAATATGTGATTATGGGGGACGCTGATGAAAGCTACGATTTTTCGGCTCTGCTTCCTTTCGTCGAAAAGCTGCGCGCGGGCTATGACCTGGTCGTGGGAAACCGGTTTCGCGGCAGCATCATTCCGGGCGCGATGCCACCTATGCACCGATATTTTGGCAATCCATTTTTGACCGCAATTGGGCGATTGTTCTTTTCATGCAGGGAGTGCGGTGATTTTTATTGCGGCCTTCGCGGCTTCCGTAAGGAAGCGGTGACAGCATTGCAGTTGCAAAGTCTGGGGATGGAGTTTGCCCTCGAGATGATCGTCAAGGCACGGATGAACGATCTCCGCATTACCGAAGTGCCGATCACGCTCTCTCCCGACGGCCGGGGCCGGGCTCCGCACCTTCGCTGGTATCGAGATGGCTGGAGGAGTCTTCGGTTCTACCTTTTAATGAGTCCACGATGGTTTTTTGGAATCCCGGGCCTGACGCTGCTTGGCAGTGGCTTGCTCGTTTCGATGATGCTCCTGACCGGTCCAATCTCTGTGATGTCGATCACGTTTGATTATCATACACTAATGTATTCCACCTCGGCGATTGTGCTCGGGTACCAATCGATTCTGCTTTTCATCTTTGCTGAGTTCATAGCGACTGAGACGGGTTTGCATCCACCCGGAAGCGGATTCGGGTTCCTTCAACGACGCCGAACGCTGGAATGGTGCATTGTAATCGGTCTCCTGCTGATCATCGTAGGGGTGGGGCTCGGGATGATTGCGGCGCGCCAATGGGAGTTAGTGCGATTCGGCAGTCTACGGCCAGCATCGACGATCCGATTTGTCATTTGTTCCGTGCTTTTCTTGTTGCTCGGTGGGCAAACACTTTTAGCCGGATTCTACTTTGGCCTCATGAATTTAGTAACCGAACGCAAAGCGCAGCGCACGTCTTCCCTTTGTGAAGCGCCCGAGGCGAAGCCGATTCGTGAGTGGAACGAAGGAGCAAGGTGAGGGACGAGACTTGCGGGCACGAGGCGGTTCTAGAAGAACCATCGACAATTGGCGACAGAACTCGAACCGGCACGTTATTTACTCATTATTGGGCTGAGGCTGTTGTTGTCGCCATCGCGTTCTTGGTTTGGGCGCCGCGTCTTACAGGGCCGATCGACCTGCGCTGGGATGGGAGCGTCTATTACTTGCTTGGCACGTCTCTGGCCACTGGCCACGGCTACAGGATCTTGAGCGAGCCCGGTTCGCCAGAAGCGTTTCAATATCCGCCACTTCTGCCTGCAGTTGTCGCGTTGTATCAACGCGCTTTGGGTTCAACGGATCCTGCGGTGGTCGCGCCTTGGCTACGGATTTCGTACGCCGCGCTTTTTCTCATCTATTCCCTGGCTGTGCTTGCACTGGCCAAGAGGCATCTTCCGCCTTTGCTCGCTCTGGTGGCGACGACGCTGTGTCTGGTTCAAATCATGACTATCTTCATATCTGACCTTTTGTTCGCCGAACTCCCGTTTGCTGTCGTCAGTGTCGCCTTTGCTCTTATTGCCGTCGATGGACCACTGGCATCGCGCCCTTCGCTTCGCGAGACGGCATCCTTCGTGCTTGCTGCGGCAGGGTTTCTTCTGAGAACTATTGGACTGGCGCTTCTAGTTGCTTGGATACTCGATGCTCTTACACGGCATCGTTGGCGGCTGGCGATCTCACGCAGTATGTTAGCTCTACTGCCGGTCGTAGCTTGGCAGGCACATGTGGCGCGGGCGCGGGGAAGCTACGAATACACACACCCAGCCTACGAGTACCAGCGGGCGTCCTATCAGAATTACAACGTAAGCTATGTGGAGAATCTCTTGTTAATCGATTCGTTCCGTCCCGAACTGGGCCGACTGGATGCGCGCGCTCTCGCGACACGGTTGACGACAAATCTGCCGGGCTTGGCGGGCGCTATTGGCGAGACGGTTAGCACGAGAGCTGGCTACTGGCACGCATTTCTCCGGGACGCGCAGCACCATCTGCATGGCAATGCCGTCATCCCAGTGTTCGTAAGGTGGGTACCGGTCTCCGTCCTCACGGCGATTGTCTTGGCCGGCCTTGTCGTTCTCGTCCGGCGGAGGGCTTGGCTGATAGTGTTCATTGTACTCGGCTCAATCGGACTCGTTTGGGTAACGCCGTGGCCCGGTCAGTTCGCACGTTACCTGATGCCGCTTGCGCCCTTCCTGGCACTTTGCGCCGTCTTGCCGCTTTCCAAAATTGAGGTGTCGTCACGCGCGCGACGAGTTGGATGGGCGATCACTTTCGCGCAAATGGTAGTCGCGGGCATTCTGTTCCTGGCCTTCACCGCAGAAGTCTACGGCTCGCTGAAGGCTTTCCAAAAGCGTAACAAGAAGGAGGCGATCGTAATTTCGCGACCTAGCAGCGCGGGCTATCGCTTGTTTTATCATGATAGCTCCTGGCAAGCTTGGGAGGAAGCCGCGGCTTGGATCGAGTCACAAGCGCCTCCGGATGCAATTGTCGCCACAACTGGAGCACCCTTCTTCTATCTCCGCACGGGACGACGCGCCGTACAACCGCCAATGGAGCCGGACCCGACGCGCGCAAGACGGCTGCTTGAAACGGTTCCTGTCTCATACGTCATTGTGGACCAGCTGGAGTTCCAGGATGTGTCGCGTCGCTACGCGCTTTCCGCGGTCAAGAGCAATCCCATCGGCTGGCACCTCGTGCACTCTATTCGCCTTCCGCATCGGCCGTGGTGGATTAAGCCGGCTGACTTCCTTTACGGCACGCAGATCTATCAACGAGTCACTACCCCGCGATGATCCGTGCAAAGCCATTCGGAGCTGATGCTTCTTGGTGAAATGTGTTTTAAATGCCAGACCCGAAGCGCAAACGAACTTAATCGAGGTTAAGGATAAACCTAGAAAGAACTGCGATGCGGAGAAAGTGGGAATATGCCGTCCCCGCGCTTGCTACAGTATCTCTGGTTATTTCATGCGTCGTCTTCTCAGCGAAGAAATACTTCGTGAATGATGAGCTCTTATCCTATTATCTGCTGTCAGACAAGTCGTTCCTCCACATGCTGTCTGCCTTCCACGACAAGATCAATGCCGGGCCACCGCTATACTTTTTATTCGGGTGGATTTGGGCACGGATATTTGGCGTATCAGAACTTTCGCTACGACTAATCTCATGTCTCGGCATGGCTACGGCCCTGTGGCTTCTCTGGGTGACACTGCGGCGGACCTACGGGTTCTGGTCAACATCAATTGGTGTTTTATCTGTGTTCTGTACGTCGGGGATTGTGTTGTACCAAAATGCTGAAGCCCGTATGTATGGGCTATTTATCGCGTTCTGTGCTCTGGGCCTTCTCTTATACGACACAGCGTGTAGAAAATCCGGATTTTCTCGTGGCTTGCTGATTGGCACCGCGTGCACGCATGCCGCAATTGTGAATACGCATCTCTTTGGGCTGATTTACAGCGCAGCCTTGCTCTTTGCCCTGATCCTAAGGGACAGATGCTTCAAGGTTGCGAGAATCCAACTTTACCTCTCGATAGCCTTGGGCTGGGTTTCACTGATTCCCTATATCCCTTCATTTTTAAATCAGTCGGGTGCCGCAAATGTGCGGACGTGGCTCCCTAGGCCGATACTAGGCGATCTCGCCCAATTTTTGACTCTTTCCTCGCCGTCACTATTAAGTGGCGATTCACTACAGACTCTTGTAAACGTTTTCGCGCTCGTTCTGCTAGTCATTACATCGGGTGCGCAGTTCCTCCTGTGGTGGATGGATGGCGGCGAAGGATACGATAGTCGAGAAGAAGGACAACCACGTCCTGAGTCAGAAATGGCGCTTTTGATAGTGGCCTACGCATTCCTGGCCGTTCCAGTTTTCATCTGGATCTTTTCTCAAGGCCCAAAACCGATATTCTGTGATCGCTATATGCTGCCTACTGCCTTAAGCTGGTCGATATTGCTGGCATATGTAGCTTCACGGCTTCTGTGTCAACGTCTGCCGAGGTTGAAGGAGGGCGAGCCTCCGAGCTATCACTTTCGGTTGGCTGCTGTGAGATCCCTTTTTCTCCTACCACTGATTGTGCTTCTTCTTGCTCAGCCGGTTGTTTCGGCGATCGGATCCCGCCAACAATCCATTCCAGGATTGTACCATGACAAGCTCGCCTACAACGACTTGCCGATCGTTGTTCCGAATTCACACGTTTTTCTGCGGTGTCTTCAGTACTCGCCAGCGACGAACAGGTACTTTTTCATTTTAGACTGGCAGGCTGCTCTAAATGAGGCGAGTGGCCTCTTCGGGCCACAAGAGTTTGAGAACATGGAAGCCATAGCGCGCAATTATCCCGATCTGCGCAAGCACATAGTGTATGGCGAGGACTTTTTGCGCATGTACGATCGGTTTCTTGTAATCGGATCTTTAGAGTCCAATACTAAGGCGTGTTCATGTGAGGTAAAAGGGGGCCTACACACGAAGTGGGAAGATCTGAGCTGTCCGCAATGGCTGAAAATGAGGGTGTTGACGAATTCACGTTACCAGGTCCAAAGTTTAGGTCAAAAAATATTGCTAGTGACCGGTCGGTGATACCAGGGGTCCGCGAGCCGCCAGGGGAGCAGATGCAAGACTTCTTAAAGCGACAGGTGGGACAATGCGACGTGGTGATCGCTTTTGAAATCGCGTTTGGTGGATCGACTGCGGTTCGACAGCGTCGTTGTTTCAATAGTCATTTAGGAAGGTGGTCAAGTGGTTAAGATATTTCTAAAGCTAGGCGTATCAGCAGATAAACAGGTAACGAACCCCTGCCTGTCTCCTAGGCAATTGTCGTCGTGCTCGCCACTTTCTCCAACAGGCACCGGTTTAAGCGTCGCCTAATAACGGCCGCTTCGCATGATAATCGCGCAAAAGTATGTCGATTAGTCGAGCATTTTGCACCGTGCAGAACGCGTTCAAAGATGCAATAATTCCGCCGAATTCTCGTTAGGTGTTTCCCGCACACCACATAAGAAATACGACACACGATGCGAAACCTGCTGATTGCTGCTGGTGCTACTTTTACCGCGGCGGTTTTTGCTCAACAACCCGGCACCAATCCTTCTGCTGCCGACCGCCACAGTTATCTCGCCGAGATTAGTAAGCTGTGCCAGATAGATTGGCCAAAGAACCGCACGGTGAATATCGTTTGCCACGGTCACAGCGTGCCATCGGGATATTTTAAGACACCAGAGGTCCGTACGTTCGAGGCTTATCCTTATCTCTTGCACGCTGCGTTGGCGGAGCGATTTCCGCACGCCGTCATTAATGTCATCGTCACCGCAATCGGCGGGGAAAACTCGGAAGGGGGTTCGCGGCGGTTCGAGAGCGAGGTGCTGAACCATCGGCCTGACGTCGTGAGCATCGATTACGCCCTCAACGACAGAGGAATCGGCTTGGAGCGAGCACGCAAAGCCTGGATAGCGATGATCAAGGAGGCTCAAGTTAAAGGGGTCAAAGTGCTTCTTTTGACTCCCACGCCTGATCTCTCCGCCAAGCTGGATTCCCCTGCCGATCCCCTCAATCAGCACGCCGAGCAGATCCGCCAACTTGCAAGAGAATACCATGTGGGGCTGGTTGACAGTCTTGCCGCGTTCCAGCAATTCGCGAAAGCCGGCGGCCAGATTCCCACGCTGATGGCACAAGGAAACCACCCCAACGGAAAGGGACATGAGTTAGTGGCAAAGGCATTGGTAGAATGGTTCCCGTGACTTGCCTCGTTCCATGCTATCCACGTTCGCTCCCTAACGATGCGATGCAGCTAACAGGCTCCGCGCGTCAACCGTTGTGTAAGTAATAGCGGACAGCTTGGTGTGGCTGCTTCATCCAGAAAATTCAAAGAGGAAATTAAACCAATAGATGAAGCAAGTGAGGCAATCCTCTCGTTGAAGCCGGTGACCTTCCGTTATAGACAGGCGCGCTTGACCCTGAGGGCCCCTGCATTTAGGCCTCGTGGCCGAGGAAGTGGAAAAGGTGAATCCTGATGTGGCGGCTCGCGGCGCCGACCGCCAGATCTACTCCGTGCGTGCGCTACGACGCAGTGAATGCGATGCTGCTCACGAATTCCTGAAAGAACATCGCAAAGTGGAGCAACAAAAGACGACGATCACGCAGCTTAAGAAGGATTTCCGAGCCAAACTTCCGGAGCAACAGAAGCAAATCAAAGCGCTCGCTTCTGGAGAAAGTAAACAACCAGCTTGAACTGAGCAAAAGCGGCCCCGCAAATCGTCGTCAACAATCAGTAAACTGCAGACTCATGATTTCTTGTCGGTTGCGATGACGTAACTCCGCAAAAATTCGCTGGTACGAAAGGTCAGCAATCACACCGGCGATAAATGACACGAACGGATGAGAGATAAGCGGCATGGGGCGATGTGTAAGTCGATAGGGGCGGCGCGATCTCTGGCTCGGTTGATCAGCGCACGTGGCCGTCGTCCTCGCGATGGGATGACCCACCGATCAATGCGCCGCGCCCCGAACACGACACAAAGAGCGGCGATGCCGCGGATACTTTCGAGATAGGTAAGTCTCCGTCCCCGATTTTGCTCCAATTCAGAAAGATTCAATTTGGGTCGAAAGGTTGAAGATTGCTGGCAGCCGAACCTCGCTGCAGCTATAAGCGAAGGTTGGTGGCCCTGACTATAACAGGCAGGATATTTTGTCCAATTTTCGCCGGGCCTCTTCGCAACGTTTTAGATTGGAATCTTCCCGAAGCTACCGTCCTGCACGAAGGCAAGTTGTTGCAACACGAGATCAGCAGGCGCGTTCCAGAATCTCCAATCTTTCCAGCCTAACCTTGCGCTCTATGTTCAGCGGCGGAAACATCGTGATCACATTATCCGATGTCATTAGCAGCAATCCAGTTTCCTGGAAGCGGCTCGCTACTTTTTCGGCGTAATGGGAATCTTTGAATTCGACTGCGATGGCTAGGCCTTTGGTGTGCACCGCCGGGCTTTCTTGAAATTCAAGAGCGCCTGAGGCTGAGTTTTTTGGGCTGGCATGGTTTATGTTAATCCGGACTCCAACCTCAAATCGTTTGGCAGTGCTGGCAACTTTCCGCCTGCGCACGCGCGTGCCTCGAAGTTACTCGGGACGTCCTGTTTCAGAATATTCAACGGCACGGTTGCATGTTCCACGTGTAAGCCGATCTTCGAAAATGCTTCGCATGCTAACCAAGCGTAAGAAAACGTTCGGGTCTGTTTGGATACCTTCGACTCCGCTGCCGCACATGGTGCAACTCGACGCTCTCCGCGCCTTTGCCGTTCTGGCGGTCCTGGTTAGCCACTTTAGCCCGACCACGTCGAAGTTTTATGCATTTACGAGGCTTATCGACCTGGGCTCGCTCGGCGTGCGCCTGTTCTTCGTGCTCAGCGGCTTCCTCATCACGGGAATCCTCCTCCGGTCGAAGAGTTACTGCGAGAAGGATGGTCTGTCAGTTTTGCATGCATTCCGCCAGTTCTATGCCCGCCGCGTCTTACGTATCTTTCCATTATTCTATCTCGTATTGGGCCTGGCGGCAGTCCTCAACATTCCGCCAGTCCGCCAGACGTTCGCGTGGCACGCGGCATTTCTGACGAACTTCTACATCGTCTTGCACGGGTTTAACCACCCGACTAGCCACTTCTGGTCGCTCGCCGTGGAAGAACAATTCTATCTCGCGTGGCCCTGGGTAATTCTCCTTGTAAGCAGGCGCAGGCTCTACGCTGCGATTTTGGTAACGATAGCGGTCGGTCCCGTCTTCCGCCTCTTCTTCGGTCTCGGCACTGGTAGCTATGCTACGGGTATGTTCCCTCTGAGTTGCCTCGACACGTTAGGTGTCGGCGCGTTGTTGGCTCTGCGTAGAGATCAAATCGCCGGTCCGCAATCTCGCGAATACCCCTTCGGTAAAGCTGGTTTGTTGCTCGGCTTCGCGGCGCTGGGGGCCTTTATTCTGTTGGGTGCCCTGGATCAGGCCTGGATGATCAGATACGCTATCTTCGACATAGGGTCCGCTTTGCTCGCGGGGTGGGTGGTGTTGCGTGCCTCGACCGGCTTTCGCGGGCCGATTGGAAAGCTCCTTGAGAAAAAGCCATTGATCTACCTCGGGACGATTAGCTACGGCATCTACGTCTATCACAACTTCATTCCTTACGTTATGTATAAGACCTTGGGTCTTCCCTCGATTGCGAACGTCCTCGCGCTTCCCTACGCGTGGCCCTTGGACTCTCTGCTGAAAGCCGGCATCACGATTTCCGTGGCAGCTCTTTCATGGCACTTCTTCGAACGACCGATTAATAACCTGAAGCGGTATTTCAAGTATCAGGGAGATCGGTCTCCGAAGAGAGTTCCCGTCAGCATAGAGCCATCCACCGTTCGACCTCTTTGAACACGACCCGTCTCGCCTAGAAAACGATATGTCTAAATCTCCTTTGGGCGATGGAAACGCCGCCAAACGGGCGGCGTCTGGCGTTCCGGATTAAAGTGGGCCTTCCGCTTGTCTACCTGCCTGATCCGGCAGGCGTTCATGTTGCGGCGGCGCGTTACACAGGCCGAAGATCATGCAGGCATCCTCAGTATCCTTTTCGGCACACGATTAGGCGGTAGCAGCTTTCCAGGTGCCGCGCGAACTCTGGGTAGTGCTCGATCCCACCAGAAGGCGGTCTGGGGAAACATTAGGTACTGTTCGGTGGAACTGCGGCGCGTACCGCATCGCGGACGCTGCGGAGAAGCCGTTGAAGGCCCTCCTCCCGGAAGGGCACCTGAGCTCATTTGCGGGCGCGGCGCCGCATCCAGTCCAGCGCCTTTCGCGGCAGCGGGTAATCGTTCAGCATTGATGCCAAGCAGAACGGGGAGTATCGCAGGACGCTCAACATACCTTGCGTAGCTCGCTTCCACTCCCCTTCCGCCATCGCGACGCGAATCTCCTCAACCACCTTGCGCCCCCACGTCTGCTTCCAGAATCTGATGCCGGTTTTGTACGCCTCCTTCTGCTGCCTGCTCCTCTTGACGTGTTTCCACTGCGAGCGGAGGGCGGCCAGATTGCATCTCATCATCAATTCGCCCTTCCCAGTCATGTTCGTGCCATGATGTCTGCGAAACTCGGCGATCGTCTGGTCATGGCAGCGGATCGGGAACTGCCTCGCTATACGATAGTAAAGGTCATAGTCTGCGGCAGGACTTAAGGATGGGTCGAAGCCGGTGACAGACTCAAATACCTCACGTCGGTACATCACAGATCCCGGCGCAAAGATGGGACACCCACGCAACAGCGCAAGATAATAATCCCCCTCTATACGCGGCGAAGGCGGTCGATCGAACCATGATCCGTCAAATGCCATAAATCGGGAGTGGCCATACACAAAGGCGCACTCCGGATGATCCCTGAGGCAGGTCAAGCCGACTTCGATGGCGTGGGGCAGAAGGCGGTCGTCGGCATCGAGAAATACAAGGCGCTCGCCGACACTGTGCCGCAGTCCGGTGTTGCGTGCGGCGGCCAGCCCTTGGTTTTCCTGCCGGAAATAGTGCACTCCGGGGTAACCAGCGACGACCGCGGCGGTGTTGTCAGTCGAGCCGTCGTCCACCACCACAACCTCAAAGTGCGGATAGGTCTGGGCCAGTACGCTCTCGATCGCCTCCCTCAGGAAATGGGCTTGCTTGTAGCAAGGGATCACCACCGACACCAGCGGTTGATCCTCAGCGTTGATATCTTCGCGCCAGCGGCGTTGTACCCGAATTATCCCGATTGGGACGCGGTGTTGATCTTTTAATACGGCCTGCAAAAAGAATTCTATCTCGGGCGTTAGCCCGAGCACGCTCGCCTGAATTTCGAAGCCGCTGTACTCGGCTCCAGGAACCCCCGGGTAGGCAGCGGCCACGTCAGGGCGGTGAATGTTGACCCGAACGCGCCGACAAACATTACTTCCGTTCAACAATTCCACTGCCACCGCTGGAGACTCCCGGCCCAGTACCCAACCCCACAACTTAACCAAGTGTCCGCCTGTTTTCGTGCCTGGCGCCGTGTCTATATTACAGCCACAGAGTCGTGTAGAAACTGTCCCCGCTAGGGAAACGTCGAGAATTTCGAATACGGTCATTGATCTGCTGATCCTCGTGGGTTCAATAAAAAGCCTACCTCATTTTTTTTAAGATTGCACATCTGCGGTAGGGGGTTCGCAGATGGAGCATCCAGCGCATTTTCTGCTGGATCATGGGAACGACTTACGAAAAATCGATCGCGTGCTCGACGTTGGCCGGGAGTCACGAATCCATCATCACGTAGGCTAAAAATCGCGTCCAGTTGCGGAGGAAAGGTGCTTGTGCAAGGTCAGCGGCCATCGAAATTGCTGCTTGGCCGCTTACATCCATAATATGTCTTCGGTTTTTGCTGCGACGTCAGCGCACGCAATTGCACGGGGAGTCTGAGGTTGAAGATATGGGGCGAAGCACTTGAGGGTCGGGAGAAAACCCGGTCAGGCCTTTGGGGTGTCATCGGCAAGGTCGAGACATTTCAGAACCAAACTCAATTCGTAGTTTCCAAATACAAACCGATCACGTTTGAGCAATATCGTTAGCACCAAAACGCTTAGCCGGTTCTGCCACGCGCCTTCACGATGGACATCGAGACACTTGCGCTTCCCGGCTTTCGCGAGCGTGTCGGACCAAAATTAGAAAAAGGTTGCGGCTTGGCGACATGCGGCTTGAACAGCAGCAACGTTACTTGGAAGACACCGCCGCCGAGGAAGAACGCGTTTATCAACTCGGTTCTCTGGAAGCGACGTCGGGGCGTGTTCTCTCGATCGCCGTACATTTGGGAGCAATTCCGGGGTTTACAATCGAAGGCTTAAAGCAGGGCCAAAGCGAATACGTTTTCGGAATCGACGCGAAGGGACGCGAGGAGCCTGAAGCGCAATTGCTGACTGACTTTCTAAGTTTGATGTCGGATTTTGACGTCGAATGCGACGAGACTGTCGGTCACAACATCATCGGATTCGATCTGCCATTCATTCTTCAGCGGTGCCTCGCGCACAACATCGCCGTGAAGCCGTTTGTGAATCTGGGCGACTACAACGTACGCGGCGTTTATGACACGATGCGTCAGTGGTGCTTGGGCGACCGACGAGGACGTATCAGTCTCGACGACATTGCTTGGGCGTTGGGAATTGAATCAAGCAAGACAGCGGACACTGAAGGCAGCCGCCTCTTCGAGCTCTATCAGGCCGGTAAGTTCGCCGAGATTCGCGAATACAATTTGAACGACGTGCGCGTGACTCGGAAGGTCTATGAACGCATGATTGCGTGTTTTGGTAGATGAGTCAGTTCGAATGCAAATTTACTAATTGCGCCGGCGCCGTCGGCTCTTTGCGCAACGACGGTGTCAGCAACGTAGAGTGGTTCGAATTTGATGTCGTAAGACCGGAGATATGCCGACACATGAGTCAAGTAACCCGTTGGTGTCAGGAGGTTGGCCGCAATCTCTTTCAAATCCGTGGCGACGCGCTCTTCTCGGTCGCTAAGTGCTCGGCTTGGAGAAAGGAATCGTTCTCTAGAGTAGCCGAGCGACAAATAGATCGGCTCGATCACTATGTGGTCAGCAACATTAACGATTCCCCCTGCTAACTGCGATTTGTCGGGCGAGCGCTCATTAACCCAAAAGCGCGGATACCCGAGTGGAATCAGATTCGCATGCAATAGTTCGTGTAGTAATCCTTCTTCTTGTCGCTCGTTCCTTCGAATTGAAATAAAGACCCGAATCCTGCCGATGGTGGCTGATCCAGTAAGCCCATCGATGCGGTGTCTGTTCGGCGCGCCATCGTCAGCACGGATAGTGCAGTAGAGCTGATAATTATAAAACTCCCAAAGTGACTGAGCGAGCATGCTAGCCCTCGAATTGGCCGATAAGATCTCCGTCATCCTAGCCAGATTTCTTCGCTGATTCTCGGATGGAAGCATCATCATCCCTCTAGATTACTTGTGCAGCATCTTCCGAAACTCGGCTTCGTCGATGATTTTAACTCCGAGTTCTTTCGCCTTGTCGAATTTGCTTCCGGGCTCGGTACCGGCGAGGACACAATTGGTTTTTTTGCTTACGCTGCCTGTGACGTGACCGCCAAGCGTTTCGATTTTCTCAGTAGCTTCTTCACGCGTCATTGATGGCAGCGTGCCGGTCAGGACAAAGGTCTTTCCCGCTAGCGGCAGTGCGGCTGCTTTCTTCGACGACACCTTTTCGCTCTTTGGTTCGATTCCCA
>Ga0066388_100001637_pt1 | contig 12840 bp, 9 predicted proteins | sample PanSoiMetaGPlot6_FD_64539 | JGI IMG/M metagenome (GOLD analysis project Ga0066388, IMG submission 64539) | Tropical forest soil microbial communities from Panama analyzed to predict greenhouse gas emissions - Panama Soil - Plot 6 (Hybrid Assembly) | ecosystem: Environmental > Terrestrial > Soil... | reverse complement strand
CACCTTGGCCAGCTCCGATGGCTGGAACTGCAGCGGCCCGAGTGAGAGCCATCGGCTGGAGCCCTTAGCAGTGATTGAAAGCCCCGGCACGAGCGTCAGCGCTAGAAGCATGAGCGATACAAGAGCCAGCGGCCATGCCCATTTCCGCAGCCGGCGATAATCGAAACGGCTCAAGCTAAACATCACGAACAGACCAATTGCTGCCGCAATTGCCTGGCGGCGCAGGTAGACGGTGGAGTCCTGGTAACTTTGCAGCGACTCAGGGGCCGACGAGCTGAAAACAGCCATCAAGCCAAAGCCAACCAGCGCCAGGACCAGGCTTACCAGGGCACGGTTGGGTAGCCCCCGGAACTCTGGTCCGATCGGGGCCGTCTGGCTGCCCTTGTGCCCTTTAGACGGACGGCGCCAGCTTTTCGAGTCTTGTGCGGACAAGATCTTTGAAGACACGCCCCCGATCCTCGTAATCCTTGAACATGTCAAAACTGGCGCAGGCTGGCGACAGTAGCACCGGGCCAAGCTGCAGCTTTTCTCCTAATTCGACGGCCGCCTCCATGCCATCGACACGATAAATACCTTCACACCCACCCTGTTTGAGCGCTCGCTCAAATCGTTCAGTCGCCTCACCGATTAAGATGACCGCACAGGCATGCCGGCGCGCGGACTGGACAAATTCGCTGAGATCCGTGCCCTTATCACGTCCACCGGCAATCAGCACCACCTTTTGATCCGGGAACGCTTGTAAGGCCTTGATTGCTGATACCGGGTTGGTTGCCTTGGAGTCGTTAAAATAAGCGACACCATTTACGGTGGCAACATACTCCAGACGGTGCTCCAGCGCCTGGAAGTCCTTCAAGTAAGCTTCTATCTCTGCCGGCTCGACATCGAGGAGCGCGCACACCGAGATCGCGGCAAGAGCATTTTCAATATTGTGCTGTCCGATTATCTTCAGATCCTCAGGCACGCAGACGACACGACTGCGACCATGAATGCGGTAGCAGAGGTAGCCCTCCCTGACGTATGCACCTTGCACTGCGCTGGCAAGCTCCGTTTCTGCGCTGAAAGGAAATACCTCAGAGCGCACTTGAGCCATGGCCGTTATCGAATCGTCATAGTTGAGCACGGCCCACTGGCTCGCTCTCTGATTAGCGAAAAGCTTCTGTTTGGCCTGAATGTAGGCATCCAGACTCCCGTGCCAGTCCAGATGATCGGGCGTCAAATTGAGCCAGACCCCAATCATGGGCGCGAACGCTGAGCAATATGTGAGCTGGTATGAGCTCACCTCGGCCACCAGGATGTCCGGCTTCTTGTCGAGCTGACTCAGGATTGGCACCCCGAAATTGCCGCAGGCCGGCGCTACCCGCCCGGTCTTCCGCAATATATGGCTTACCAGCGCGCAGGTGGTCGACTTGCCGTTGGTCCCGGTTACGGCCACTATCGGTGCGGTAGTCTCTCGGAAGGCCAGCTCTACGTCACAGATGACCTCCCGGTTCCGCCTGCGCGCGCGCTGAATCACATCCGCTGAAGGAGGAATGCCTGGACTGGTGATAATGAGCTCCCCAAAGGACAGTGCTTCGTCCGAGTGGGGGCCGAACTCCACCCGCACCCCGAGCCCCTGCAGCTCCTGCACCTGTTTCTGCCAATCCGGACTGAAGCTTGAGGACTCAGACACCAGAACTTGAGCTCCCCGGGAAGCCAGGTATTGAGCAGCTGAAAAGCCGCTTCGCCCAAGCCCCAGGACAGTAACTCTTTTCTTTGTCCAGTCAGCCACAGGGCAATTGTAACAGGTGGCTTGACAAGTTTAGATTACAGTTTTCTGTCTGTGCCACAGTTACAGCAAAGACGCTGCGGCAGGAGCCGATCAGTGCTTGCCCTGTTTCTCCTTTTGCTCCAGCTTATAAGCCTTTTCCTCCAGGTTTCTGATCTTGTTGTTGAGCTTGTCCACCTCCTTCTGGGGAAGAGCAGGCTCAAGGGCGATGTAGGCTTTGTACTGGCTTACCGCCTCACGCAGATCTTTGGACTGCGCTGGGCTGAGGCGCTCCAGGGTCTTCGCCAGTCCAAGGCGGGCGTCCGGCACCGTCGGATTGCCGTAAATGGCCGAATGATACTTATCAACGGCGCTGGACAGCTGCTTCTTGCGAGCAAGATCGTCAGCCATCGTCAGATCCTGGCGGGCGCCTTCCCTGGCCTTGGCGACCAGATCCAGTCCGCGCTTGGCTCTCTCCTCGCCGCCAGGATAGCCGGCAGCTTTCTTGTAGCCCGCTTCAGCTGTATTCAGATCCTTGATCATCAAGGCCAGATCGGCGACGGCAAAGGTCTGCTTGGCGTCCGCGGCGCTGGAGAGGACCTGGTTCATCTGATCGGCAGCCTCCTTGAACCGGTTTTGAGCAAGCAGCGCCTCAGCATAGGCCACCCGCTCACCGTCGCTCCTGGGTGTGCCAATCGATGCCAGATCAATCGGTTTACCGGACAACGAGCGCAACTTGGCTTGAGCCAGGCGGAGCTCCATGTCGTTGGGGTTCATCTTGATCGCCTGGTCGATCATGTGATCGGCCTCTTCAAATTCATTGGAGACCATGAACGCTCCGGTCGCCTCTTTCTGCGCCTTCAGGTAATAGCAACGGGTGAGCCCTTTGGCTGCCTCGGCATTCTGCGGATCAAGATTGAGCGTGGTTTTGAACTCCTTAATCCCGTCATCAAGCTTTTCCAGACGGAGGCTCTGTCTGCCGATTGCCAGGTGAAGATCCGGATTGTTCGGCATCAACTCAAGCCCCGAGCGCAGCTCGGCGATCGAGTGCTCCAGGTCGCCTCGCGTCTCCCGGATGTCGGAGATATGAAGATAAGCTGCCGTGTTCTCCGGTTTGATCCGGATGGACTCCTGATACTCCTTGACGGCTGCCACCGTGTTTCCCTGCTCTCCATATGCTTCCCCGAGCGTCAGGTGGGTGGGCGCGCTGTTCGGATATTGATAGAGAGCGGTGTTCAGCTCCTTAATTGCCGCATCTACCATTCCCTGCTTCAGGTAGGTCTTCCCGAGCCCATAGTGAGCGGTTGAGTTGCCAGAATTGAGCTGAATGGCCTCCTTGAAGTTTTCAGCTGCCTCGGCCGTACTCCCCTGCATCAGCTTGGCCATGCCCAGTCCGGCATAGGCATCCGAGTACTTGGAATCCCACTTAATCGCCTCCTTGTACGCGTTGACTGCCTCATCCAGCCGGCCTTGCTCCTTATAAACATTGCCGAGAATGAAGTGCGTCTCCGGTGCTCCCGGATCGATGGACAACGACTGCTGGCATTCAGACTCTGCTTGCTTCAGCATTGAATCGCGCTGCTTGGTGATGGTCATCGAGGAGGACTGCAGGCGGTTCATCAAGACCATCGCCTTGCCGGCGTGGGCAAGAGCGTTGCTCGGATCCTGGGCCAGGGCCTTGTCGAATTGCTCCTCGGCACCGTCCAGTTTGAACTGCCTGCCGAGAGCCATGCCAAGACCAACCATGGCCGGCACGTTCTGCGAGTTCCTGCCCAAGGCCTGCCGGTACAGGTCTGCTGCATCGGAGTATTTCATCTTGAGCATGAGGTCATCTGCCATCATGACATCGCGCTCAATCTTCCCCTTCATGATCTTCTTGCTGGCCTTTGCTGCCACAGCGTGCTGGGCCATTCCGGGCTGATCCATTGCCAGGCCAAGCGAGCCTGCCAGGGCCAGAATTGCCAGCGTTACATGGTTTCTGGATTTCATAGAACTCCTCACCTCTATCTCTAGTAACTGATTCGATGGACCTATACCTTTGGGGCCTGCTATTACCCGGAGCGACTGGCGTGAGCAGCTACCTATAAATAGGATGCAGCCGGCCAGGCGCCAGCGATGCGATAAACGTTACGGCGTTTGTTACCTTCATATGACCTGGCTCATTGCAGCAATCTTTGCAGACTGCTGCCGGTATCATAATGAAAATGCGGCTTGGTAAATGGTAACAGAACTTCGCCAAGCGGATCTTTAGCGACTGGAGGCAAGTGGAGGTCAACAGCTGTGTCTGGTCATTCCAAATGGGCCAACATCAAGCGCCAGAAGGCAGCAGTGGATGCAAAGAAAGGCGTCATATACGCCAAGATGTCGCGCGAGATCATTGTCGCCGCACGTCTGGGCGGCGGCGATCCGGGCGGGAACTTTCGATTGAGGCAAGCCATCGACCGGGCAAAGGCCGAAGGTGTCCCCAACGATAATATCCAGCGGGCAATCGAGAAGGGCTCCGGCGGCAGCGGTATCGACAACCTGGAGGAGCTCACCTACGAAGGCTATGGACCAGGCGGCGTGGCGGTCATGGTCCGCTGCGCTACTGACAATCGCAACCGTACCGCCGGCGACCTGCGCAGCTACTTCGCCAAACACGGTGGCAATATGGGTGAGACCGGCTGTGTGAACTGGATGTTTAAGGAACGCGGTGAGATTGTGGTGCCGCGTCAACCCGGGACCAGTGAGGATGACCTCATGCTTGCCGCCCTGGAAGCAGGGGCTGACGATCTGGACAGCAGCGACGATGAATCGATCCTGGTGATCTGCCAGGCTGAAATGCTTGAGCAGGTCCGCAACGAGCTCGTCCGGGTCGGCTACAAAACACGCTCAGCGGAAGCGCAAATGGCCCCGCTCTCCACAGTTCAAATTGCCGACCCCGAGGTTGCCCGGCAGCTGCTCAAGCTCCTTGATGCGCTGGAAAATCATGATGATGTCCAACACGTGTACGCCAACTTCGACATGGACGCCAGCCTGATGCAGGAGTGCGTGAGTTAATCAGCCAGCAATTTGGTGCTGCAAGAAGAGCACCGGCGTATCCGTGAAACAAGCTACTGCAACAAACAGTTACCTGCCAACCGTCGGCCGAGCAGCTGGTTGCCAGAAGCCATATCGGCTCAAGCCATGCCGCACAGCGGGATATCAGAGCTGCCTTTAGCTTCTTGTGGTCAAGATTGGAGATAACATCGAGCAAAGTGTTACACACTGTAACCAAGTTCCCCTGACAACCGCTCACGGGGCGGTTTCTGAAATCCGGCTAAGGCGGCGAAACCGCCTGCCTCCGGTCTCGTATATAAGTCGGATAACTTGCGGCCGGAGATTTTTCTGGCGTCAAGCTCTTGGCCCTTAAATTTCCTCAAGAAACCAGCAATCACCAGCCAGGCAGCAAATATTCAGCTTGTCAGCAGATCTTTGACGTGCCACCAGCCGTTTTGGTACCTTACCGCCTGCCTCGAAGGTCGCCGCTTGTGCTTCCGGCGACTTAGATAATCCTGGTTCTTACAGCTTGCCGACATCGCGCAAAACCTTTGAGCTTTGTCTGATTCAGCTAAACGTCAAAGACCTAGAGTAGGAGCATCAGGTGAAGCGAACGTCAATCAGTTTGGCAGCCGCCGCCCTCCTGGCTTTGATACCGGCCGTGGGGCTCTCTACCGGTGCCGCGCAGGCAGCCTCGATCCAGGGGACCAACCCGGATGTGGCATCCAGCACCTGGCAGGAGGACGCAGGCGAGGTGGCTGCTGTCTCATTGAACGGCAGGGAGCTTCTCACCTTCCGAGGCGATGCTGACACTGGGACAGCCGCTGAGAAGGCCGAGGAGTTAGCCGCCAAGCTGCTGGAGCTTCTTGAAGATAAAAAGCTGGACGTGAATGAGCTTTTGCCGGCGCGAGCTGGCAGCCTCGCGGCAATCCAGGCAGAGGGCAGCACGCTCCTGTCGTTTGACCCGGTAGGAGCCGCTGATCCGGATAAGGATCCTCAGTCGGTGAGCCTTGAGCTGAGCTGGAAGCTGGTCAACGGCATTCGCACCGCTTACGGGGCTCCAGCCTTGCCTGCATCTTTCCTCAAACTCTTTGAGGCCGGTCAGGAGCTGGCCAGCGATCACAGCGGACAGGGCGGCTGCTTTAGCGGACATGCCTCCTGGTACGGCGGCAAGTTCCACGGCAGGCGGACATCCGATGGTCACCGCTACGACCAGGAGAAGCTAACAGCGGCGCACCGCAGTCTCCCGTTTGGCACGAAGCTTCTGGTCATGAACAGGAAGACCGGAGCTTCTTGTGTGGTGGAGATCAACGATCGGGGACCGTTCGTTGAGGACCGGGTTATCGATCTCTCGCGTGCGGCCGCACGTCAACTCAACATGCTCTCTTCCGGAGTGGCGCTGGTTGACTGCCTTGTCCTTGGCAACGAGTAACAACGATAGCGGCGCATAGCTTCTGTTAAAATGCCTCTAGGCTCGGGGCATCTTGTTGCCTGGCAATGGGATTTACGTCTTCAGTCGCTTTCAGCTGGTTAGTCTCTGCTCAACATCTCTGCGCAGAGGAGAGGTAGCAATGGTGACAAAAAATGTGAGAGTGAGGATCGCGCCCAGCCCCACGGGAAATCTGCACCTTGGGACAGCGCGCACCGCTCTTTATAACTACCTCTTCGCTCGTCATCACGGCGGCACCTTTGTCCTGCGCCTGGAAGATACGGATGAGGCGCGCTCGGACGAGACGTACACCAAAGACATAATCGACGGACTGAAGTGGCTCCAGCTTCAATGGGATGAGGGGCCGGATGTGGGCGGCCCCTATGCCCCTTACCGCCAGACGGAGAAGATTGACCACTACGGCAACGTGGCCAATCAGCTGATTGCCAAAGGGCTGGCCTACTTTTGCTACTGCACGCCCGAGGAGCTGGCCGAGCTAAAGGACGAGCAGAAGTCCGCTGGCCGCGTCAGTCGCTACGACAACCGCTGCCGGGAACTCTCACCGGATAAAATCCAACAATATGAGGAGCAGGAGCGCATTCCGGCGATCCGCTTCAAGGTTGAGGAGCCACGAATCATCGCCTGGCACGACGAGATCAAGGGAGAAATCTCCATTGATAGCTCTGATTTGGGTGGTGACATGGTCATCATCAAGTCTAACGGGGTGGCGATCTACAACTTTGCCGTCGTGGTCGACGACCTCGACATGGCGATCACCCACGTGCTTCGGGGCGAGGACCACATCCACAACACAGCCAAGCAGATCCTCCTTTATGAAGCGCTCGACAAACCTGCCCCGACCTTCGGGCACGTGGCCTTGATTTTTGACGGCGACAGGCGCAAGCTCTCCAAACGTCATCATGGAGAGGCTGTGCATATAGACCGCTACCGGGCAGATGGCTACATGCCCGAGGCCATGGTTAACTACCTGGCCCAGATGAGCTGGACGGCACCGGATGGTCGGGAGCTCCTAGCGCTTGGGGAAGCCTGCCGGCTGTTCGACCTGTCCAAAGTGAGCAAGAGTCCGGCAATCTTTGATATTCAGCGGCTCAACTGGTTTAATGGACACTACATCCGCAGCCTGCCACTGTCGGTGGTGAGCGAGCGGGCCCGGCCGTTCTTGCAAGCCTATGATATGGCTGCATACAGCCAGGCTGAACTTCAAGAGATAATCGGCTGTGTACGAGATGGATTGAGTGTGCTCTCGGACATTGCCGACGCAACCAGATTTTTCTTCGAGAGAACGGTAACCATACCTCAGGATCTGCAAGATACGCTTTTATCTACAGAAGGCTCCCGCAAGGTGCTGACGAGATTCCTTGAGAAGCTACCGGATCTACCCTGGGGGAACCATGCCGGGTGCAAGGGTGTGGTGGAGGCAATCGGCAAGGAGATCGGGCTCAAGGGCAAGGATTTGTACTGGCCGCTGAGAGTAGCGCTGTCGGGCAAGGTGCAGGGACCTGAGCTGGGCTCGATAGTTTCCATCCTGGGAGAGTCGCGGGTCAGGGCAAGGGTCGAGTCGGCACTGCAGTTGTGTCCCCAGGTGTGAGCCGCTGCAGTCGTCCCTGATTTGAGCTCTAATCATGTCACCCTTGCAAGTATTCAACACACTTACAGCAAAAAAAGAGGAGTTTGTGCCGCTGACTGGCAAGGCCGTCCGCATGTATGTTTGCGGACCGACCGTCTACGACTCCAGCCACCTCGGGCATGCGCGCAGCTTCATTGTCTGGGACGTCGTCCAACGATATCTGCGCTATTCCGGCTATGAGGTAACGTACGTCCGCAATATCACCGACATTGAGGACAAGATCATCAATCGAGCGGTTGAACTTGGGCTGCGCCCCGAGCAGGTAGCTCGTGAGTACACGTACGAATTCTGGCGGGACATGCGCGCCCTGAACGTAACCCAGCCTGATTTCGAGCCGAGAGCCACCGAGTTCATCCAGCCGATGATCGGTTTCGTAGAGAGCCTGATCGACAACCACAGCGCTTATGTATCCGGCGGTGATGTCTACTTTGAGGTGTCAACGTTTAAGGACTATGGCAAGCTCAAGAAACAGGAGCTCGACGATCTGATGGTGGGAGCCCGCGAGCAGGTTCGCAGCCAGGAGGAGCTGGCTGTGCTGAAGCGCAGCCCGCTCGACTTCGCGCTCTGGAAGGGCGCTTCTCAGGATCAGGTGGGCTGGGATAGCCCCTGGGGCCGCGGCCGTCCGGGCTGGCATCTGGAATGCTCGACCATGATCAAGCACGTGCTCGGTGAAACGATCGATATTCACGCGGGCGGGACCGACCTGGTGTTTCCGCACCACGAGAATGAAATTGCTCAGTCGGAGGCCTTGCATGCCAAACCGCTGGCGCGCTACTGGCTGCACAACAGCTTCCTGCAGATTAACGCGGAGAAGATGTCCAAGTCGCTCGGCAACTTCAAGACCATTGGCGATGTGCTCGCGACTTATTCGCCGGACACGGTCCGGCTGCTCATTCTACAAACCCATTACCGAAGCCCGATCGAGTTCAGCGACGACAGCCTGAAGTCCGCCCAGGCTGGCCTCAACAGACTGATCCGGGCAGTTACCTCTGTCAGCGAAGCGGAGGCTGCATCGCTTCAGCTGGGCGGTGCGGCCGCCGATTCAGAGTTCACGAAATCGGTTATGCGTCAGTCCGGTGCCCAATTTTCTCAGGCCATGGACAACGACTTCAACACGGCCGAGGCCCTGGCCGTTCTCTTCAGCCTGGCTGACCAGATCTTCCAGGAGAACGACGTGTCGCGGCGGCTCAGTTACATTTACGCTCTCGACACGTTTGCCCGCGTGCTCGGCCTGACTCTCGAAGATACAAGCCACAAGCTAGACAGCGAGACAATTTCCGGGGTTCTGGATCTGGTCCTGGATCTGCGCAAAGAAGCCCGTGACAAGAAAGACTATGCCACAGCCGATCTGATTCGACAGCGGCTTACCAGCCTGGGCATAAAGGTGATGGACACTGCTCGAGGTCCGGCCGTATGGGAGCGCATGTGACGACCGAATCGCCCGGCTCAGAGGAGACTGATCGAGCGACTGCCGCAACTCAGCGATCTGACCTGAATGATCACCAGGACGACACCACACGGGGGATAAATTAAGATGACGATGCCGATCTCGCTGCAGTCTGATCCGCGCTATCAGGGGAAATTGATTGAGTTCGAGACTCCTGAGCAGATCCCGCCGCACTGGAAGGAGACACCGATCGAGAAGCTAATTCTTGCCGCAAACTTCGACACGCCAATAGAAGCCAGCGGCAAACCGGAGCTCTTAATCGTCACCTGTATAGAGTTCCGCTATTCGCTGCCCGTGCCGAAAATGTATGCCTACAAGATCCGTCGCGCCAGCGGGAGGCTGATTGGCTCTGAGTTCAGTCTGGCATATGTGCTCTCCCGTGGTGTCCGGCACCTGGCTCTGGTAGGCCACAACGACTGCGGCATGGCCAAGGTCAGCGAGCACCGTCCGGCCATGATCGAGGCGCTGGCCGAGCAGGGCTGGAATCGCGAACGTGCCGAGGAATTTGTGGGCTACCATGCGATGCGCTATGCGATCGACGATGAGATGTCCTCCCTGGAGCGGGAATATCATCGGCTCAAGCGTTTGTTCAAGAGAGTGCACATTGCGCCGTTGATGCTCTGCCTTGAGGATTCAAAACTGTACCTTCCCAAATGGTATCACGAGTGGTACCAGACCCAGGTTTCTACCGGTAAGCAACCTGCCATTGTCCCCGATGAGGAGCTGCTCACGGTTCTCTGAATAAAGCCGCAGCTGGACAGATTGCCGTCTTGCCGGCGCTCAAATGCCCGCTATCTGCCGGACCGAGTGTAGTCATTCCGGCGACCAGGACGATTCACGTGCTTTCCAGGTCCGGTTCTATACAGCAAAGCGAAAGTTTATGCAGTCGCCGTCGTGGACTATGTGCTCCTTCCCCTCCAGTCTGACCAGACCCTTCTCCTTTGCGGCGTGCCAGCTCCCACACTCCTTCAAGGCATCAAATGCCACAACCTCGGCTCGAATGAAACCACGCGCGATGTCGGAATGAATCTTCCTGGCTGCCTCCTGGGCGATGGTACCACGGGTGATGGTCCACGCCTTAACCTCATCTTCGCCGACCGTGAAGAATGGGATGACATCCAGCAACCGGTAGGCAGCTTTCACCAGGCGGTCACGGCTTGGCTCTTCGATGCCCAGAGCAGCCAGAAATTCCGCTCGCTCGGCCTCATCGAGCTGAGCTATCTCCATCTCCGTCTTGGCACAGAATGCCAGAAGTGGAGCTGCTTTCTCAGCAGCGAACCTGGAAAGTGCCTGAAATGTTGTTGTGTCCGACTTCTCTATTTCCGCCTCGTCGATGTTCGCAACCAGCAACAGCGGCTTCAAAGAGAGAAAGGTGTAGCCACGAATCAGCCTCAAATCGTCTTCGGAGAGCTGAAGCTGGCGGAGCGGCTTCTCAGCCGTGAGCGCCTCTTTGAGTCGACCAAGCAGCTCCTTCTCCCCTTCGGCCAGGCTCCGCTCTGGTCCCTTCTTCTTCTGCATCTCCTGATCCAGCTTTTCCAGCCGCTTTTCTGCCACCGCCAAGTCCGCAAGAATCAACTCCAGCTCGAGCAATTCTGCATCGCGAAGCGGATCAACCGAGCCGCCGGCATGGGGGACGGCCGGATCGGTGAAGGCTCGAACCACGTGCACGAGAGCATCGACCTGCCTGAGGTGATTGATGACCTGCGGGCTGAATCCATCTTTCTGCGACTGGCCAGGCACTGTGCCGGCCACGTCGACCAGATCCACGGTCGCGTGGGTTGTCTTTTTAGGCTTATAAAGCTGCGAAAGCCAGTCCAGCCTCCAGTCAGGCACCGGCAGAACACCGACATTTGGCTCGCCTTGACCCGATCCGGAAAATGCATGGACCTCGGCGTGCCCGCCACTGAGGGCATTGAACACCGTGGTCTTGCCGCTGGCTGGTAACCCGATAATGCCTACCTTCATCCTATCCTTGCCGCCTCGCCTTCGGAGCTTGTTGACCAGTCAGGAGCTGGCGACACCGCTCGGAGCAAGTTACGGTCCCGGCCGTACCCCGATCGACTGCCGGATTCCGGGCGCCCGCCTTTCCAGAGTGGCCGGGAACACTGGTCCAGTTCCACCACCACCTTTTAATTCTCCGATAAAGCTCGGAGAGGGTGGGATTCGAACCCACGTGGCTTGCGCCCATCCGCTTTCGAGGCGGCGCCGTTATGACCGCTTCGGTACCTCTCCTCAATAGCCCAACATTTTATCAAATCGGGCGCCGAACCGGGCAAGCGCATATCAACCGGTCCGGGCATTCAGCCGGGCCGCGGCCGCGTTGAACATTGGATCGCCTTCTAAAACGCTGCTTGAGCGTCGAGCGAGCGCTCGCTGATCAGAGACTGTGGCGGAGCGCGATCCGCCAGGACGGAAGGCCTTGCCCATCCAGCCGGGTCGCTCTGCCTAGTTGTGTCGCTCCTGCTGTTCGGGGCGGCCGGCAATTTTAGCGACGCTTGTCTCAGCCTCAGCATGCTCTTTTAGTTGGGCCATTACCCCGGGCATGTCGATCCGCATCTGCCTGCGCACCAGGGCGTACGGTATAAAAAACCCTGCGTTGACATGGCTCGAATAGGTAACGAGCGTGGAGCGGCCGTTCTCTACCGGCTCGAGCTTCCAGTAGCCATCCACTTCACGAAAATCCCCCCGCAGCCTGTGCCACTCCAGGCATGTCGGAGCCGTCTCTTTGACCTGCAACACGTACTTGAAGGTGCCGGGAAGTCCGCTCGGATTTACCTCGTGGTTGACGATCTTGGTGGACCCGTGATCCTCGAGCACCTGGCACTTCTTCAGGTTCGGAAAGACATAGGTGGCATTGTCGTAATCCGTGAGAACTTTCCACACCTGCTCGGGGCTGGCCTTGACAAGCAGCTTGCAGGTAGCGTAAGGCTTGTTTGCCACCACCTCCTCGATCACCTCGGCCGGCGAGCTGAGATTGTGAATCTCCCCCTTAGCAATTGCGGCAGGCAGGAAATTTGCCGGAACGCAGGCGATTGTCAAGACGGCGGCCAGACCAAGGCCAATAGCGCTCACCCCGCCTGCAAAACTGGTCACCAGAGCCCTGCCTTCCCGTGTTTTCGCTTGATTACTGGACATCGATGGCGTCAAATACAATACTGAGATTCACTTAATTGTCAACCGTTGCATCTGGCAACCGACCGATTAAGCCTGCTGGACATCCAGGACGCTGCGCTCAGCGCTTGGTTCCCGGGGACTGCCATGCACGAAGGAGCATTCTACCGCCCCCTGACTTCCACCTCAAGGCCCTGCTTTGCTAAATATTGCTCAATCCAGCCGCCCCCTACCCGCCGATCGGGGTCGCGAAGCGAATCGGGCTGCTTCACCTCCATCCTCCAGAGCAGGGTTTTATCTCTTGACATGCGGCCTGGAGTCAGGCGCAGCGCCAGATGGATTCAAGTCCAGTAGAATAAGGGCGATGAACAGCCCGATCAAGGTTATGCCTCTGTCCGAGGCGATTGCCCGGTTCGTGAATGACGGCGACACGATCTGCGCAG